>Ga0078972_1002868_pt1 | contig 54593 bp, 56 predicted proteins | sample YelNatPaOPGAMG01_FD_67568 | JGI IMG/M metagenome (GOLD analysis project Ga0078972, IMG submission 67568) | Hot spring thermophilic microbial communities from Obsidian Pool, Yellowstone National Park, USA - OP-RAMG-01 (SPADES assembly) (version 2) | ecosystem: Environmental > Aquatic > Thermal... | reverse complement strand
TATATAAGTGTCATTATCATAAAAACCTTGCAAGCCTTTATTTAAAATTCTTTCAGCTCTAACATAATCCATTTTTCATCATAAAATTCTTTAAAACCTCTAGAAACGAAAGCATATATGTAAATGCATATTAAAACAATTGAGAGAAAAGCTAGAATTAACCTGAATTTTTCATTTTTAAAATTTATTTGTTTTAATTGGTTAATCATAAAATTTCACTTTTCTCCCATTATTTTTATTGTTATCGTTTTAAAGCCGTTTTTAATTAAAAATAAAATCTAAGCACCATGATGGTAAAATTTTAATCTTTTTTTCTCCAATATTTTTTTCATCAAACTGCTCTAAAGTGAAGATGATTCCTTCCTTCGCTTGCAAATCCCTTAATAAACCTGCAAATTTTTTTATATCATTTGCTTCAACATTTTCTTTAACTTCTATAGGCAGTAACTCTCCATTTCTTTTAAGAATCGCATCTATTTCTTTTCGGTTTTTTCTAAAATAAAATTCTGCATTTAAAGCGTTTACAACGTAAGTTTCTAAAATTTCTCCAAAAAACTCTTTTTCATAAAAATTATTTAGGTAAGAAAATGTTAATGATGTGGTAGCAGGATATATTTTTTTAAGTTTTCTTGAAGAGGTTAAAGCTTCTTTTCTATAGTTTGAAAGAACTCTTATGGTTAAGCTGTATTTCAAATAGTTAATATAGTTTGAGATTGTTAATCTATTTTTACCTAAAGAGCTTGCAATAGAGTTTACGTTAAAAATTAAGCCTGGATTAGAAAAAACAAGTTTAAGCAAGTTTTCAATTAATTCAAAATCTTTAATGCCGAACTCTAATGGTATATCTCTTAAAATAACTCTGGTTACCACAGAGTTTTTAATATACTCTTTTATTTCCTCATCTTTTTCCCAATCAACAATTTCTGGAAAACCTGCTTTTCTAAGATAATCCATAAATAGGGGTAGGGCTTTTCTTTGATATAATTCTAAATTTTCTTTTTTTATATTTAAACCTTTCATTTCTAAAAATTCCTTAAAAGTTAAAGGTTTAAGTTGAATTTCAAAAAATCTTCCAGCTAAATATTCTATTGCTTTTTTAGAAAGAAGTAAAGAGGCTGAGCCTGAAAGAAAAAACTTTAAATTTGGATAAAGATCATAAAATATTTTTACGGTGGAAAACCAATCTTTTGCTTTTTGAATTTCATCCAGAAAAATCCAGAGTTTTCCGCATTCCTCAAAATTCTTTTTTAAAACTCTTTTTTCATAAATTTCTAAAACATCCTTTAAGCTGTATTTTTCTTCATCAAAAGAGAAATAGAAAATTTTTTCCGGATCAACCTTATTCAGCAAATGATCTATTAATTGATAAAATAATGTTGTTTTTCCAATTCTTCTTAAGCCTGTGAGCAAAGTTATTTGTCTTTTTTCAGCTTGCATTAGCATTTGAGGGAAAGCATATCTTTTTTTTGGTTTTGCTAATTCCTTTCTTACTTTGCCAGTTAACCACCATTCATTAAATCTTTCTAAGATATCGATTTGCATTATATGTATATTCTAATATACCAATATTTAAGTTTTTAGTATATTAAGTTAAATAAATCTTTTTAATTTGTTAACCCTATTTCTTTAAGAATTTTTTTAAATTCTTCTTCTTTAAGCGAAGCTTTTCTTCCTAACGCGTAAATTTCCTCTATTTTCTTTTTAACTTTAGTTAACTGGTTTTCGGTTGGTGTTAAACCAGTTAACTCCTCAATTTTATATTTTATAACTGCTTTTCCAGATTGTTTCCCTATTGTTATTCTACGCTTGTTTCCAACAAGCTCCGGTGGATAAGGCTCATATGTTAATGGATCATTTAAAACTCCAAACGTGTGTATTCCGCTTTCATGAGCAAAAGCGTAATCGCCAACTATAGCTTTGTTAGGCGGCGTAACATAACCTGTAGCTTTCGAAATAAAATCGGCTAATTGCTTTAATTTTTGGGTTTTACCCTCATATTTTTTAACGTTATAATGCATGTAAAGATTCATTATAATTTTTTCTGTTTCAGCGTTTCCAGCTCTTTCCCCTATGCCTAAAAAAGTTGTGCTAGCGTAAATTTTATCCCAAACCCCTGAAGCAGCTATAATAGCTGCCATAGTGTTTTCAACAGCATTTCCAAAATCATCATGCGCATGAATTTCAACGCATTCAATTTTTGTTTCAGCTTTAACAGCTTTAATTTTAGCTGGTATACCGTTAGGTAAAGGAGCATTAGGATTAGATAAACCTATGCCTACAGTATCGCATATTCTATAGCATTCAGCTCCAGCTTCAGCCACAGCATTAATAAATTTTTTTTCAAAATCCCAATCAGCTCTAGTGCTGTCTTCGCCGTGAACAAAAACTTTTAAGCCTTGATCCTTAGCAGCATACTCTACAACTTCAACAACTCTATCAAGAAGGTTTTCCCCAGTTTTATCAGGCCACTTAGCTTTAAAATGAATATGCGAAACCGGATGAGAAATCCCAATTTCATCAAAACCACAGCTTAAAGCATCATCCACATCCTCTTTAACAGCTCTACACCAACCTGCAACTCTAATGTTTAAATTTAAATCCTTAATTAATTTTACAGCTTTTTTATCTGATGGATGATAATGATGAATCTCCATCCTTTCAACTCCAATTTCATCTAAAAGCTTAGCGATTTCAGCTGCATCTTCAGGCATTACAGCTAAACCAGGCATTTGAATTCCATCCCTTAAAGTTGTATCATCTATTAAAGGTTTAGTTTTTAACGAAAGCTTATTAAAGAAAACTTTATAATCCATATAATTCATCATATTTTTTCAATCCTTTTTTTCTATTCAATTTTTAATTGGAAAGCTTAAGTTAAACAAGTTAATTTTTAAACTTTCTTTTAAGTTTTTATTCGTTTGCTTCATGGTTAAAAACAATTTAAACTTTTAATTTTAAATGGTTGGACGCTAAATTCATTTAATAACAGATTTGCCTGTTAAAACTCTTATATATAAATTTTTCTCCATAAAAAATATTTATTTAAAAGCTTTAAAGAAGTTTTAAATAAATATTCAGGGGGAAGAAGTGAAATTGGATGATTTAGATTTCCAAATAATAAATTTGCTTCAAGAAGATTGCAGGTTAAGCTTTAATAAAATAGCTAACAAGCTTGGAGTTTCAGTTGGAACAGCTTATCATAGAATCAAAAATCTAGAAAAAAATGGAGTAATAAAAAATTATTCAATAATTATAGATTCAACAAAAATTGGTTATAACTTAACGGCTTTAATATTAATTCAAGCTGAAGGAAAACATCTCTTGGAAGTTGAAGATAAAATAGCAAAAATGAATAATGCTATTTTAGTTTATGATATTACTGGAGATTTCGATATCGCTGTAATAGCTAGATTTAAAGATAGAGAAGAATTAAACATTTTTATAAAAAACCTTTTGGTTATACCTTACATTAAAAAAACAGTTACAAATGTGGTTCTTAACATTATTAAAGAAAACCTTATTCCTAAAATTAGCCAACATAGATAAATTAATAATAGCTGCAAAACTTTAAGCAAACTTAATAACCGTAATGCTTAAATTTATTTAGGTTTATCAGCTAAAGACTCTTTATTTTAGCCTTTTCAATTAAAGGGTTAAGCATTCCGCATTCTTTAATGTTTTCATTCATAGGCTTCTAAAGCCAAAATTTGCTTTGATTTAACGCTAATAATCAAATTTTCAAATAGCTGCTTTCAGCTTCTTCAATTAATTTAATTGCTTCTTCTTTATTTAATGGTTTTTTATGAAGAATCGTGTATCTTTCAGGTCTTATTAACGGCGCGTTGATTAAAGCTTCTACAGCTAACTCTTTGCTTACCTTAATTTGTTTAATGTTATATGGACATTTAACTTGTTTAAGAAATTGAAGAATGGCTTCAGGTTGATATTTCTTCTCTTTCCACCAGTTTTCTTGATTATTGTTTATATAATGAAAAGACATCAATCTTTCTCCAACAGCAACTTGCTCTCCATGCCTACCAAAAAAATAACCTTTTTTTTCAGCGTATAAATCTAAATAATGCGAAAATAAATGCTCCGCTCCAGAGCATGGCCTTGATGAGTTTGCAAGAAGCATGGAGACCCCAGAATTTATTAATGAATAAACATATTCTCTTAAACCTTCTAAATCTCCAGCGGATATTTTCTCTGCATTTGTTAAAACATCATCTATAGAAGCCTTAGTTAAATCCGCTACATATTCACAGTAATATTCACCTTTCTCTTTTCTTCCTAACTCCCAATCTTTTAAAGCGGTTAAACTTGCAATTATATCGCCGCATCCAGCTGGAACCATCCAAGCTGTAATAGGATTCTCTAAAGTTTTTAAAATAATTTTTAAATCAACAATAACCGCTAAGGGAGGATCAGTTGCCTTAGAAACCTTAGTTTCAACATCATTCTTTTTTTCATATATTGAAGCTACAGCTGAAGATAAACCATTATTAGCTACTGTAGTTGAAAAATTTAAGTAAGGAATTTTTTTATCAAATGTGCTTGCCTTCCAAGCAGCCGCTTTAACCACATCCAAAACACTTGTTCCACCAACTCCTAAAACAAAATCCACTTTACACTTGATTATTTCATCCTTAACTTTATTCACATTAACTTCATCAGGTCTATCAACTATAGTAGAGTAAACTTTAAAACCATCTTCGCTAAGCCTTCGCCTTAAATAATCTCCAGCAACCTTTCTCGTATTTACATCTTGAACAATTAAACCTTTACATCCAACATTTAAATCCTTTAAGCATTCACCAACCACTTCTAAGGCATCAAGCTCAACAACAACCTTCTTAATATATGTATAATGCTCTTTTCCACAATTGCATTTAAACCTATGATCTAAATTAAATCTTAAACCCAACTCATTAAACTCCTTTCATAGCCTAAAATTCACCTTTAAAAAATAAACTCTTCGCCTCATAAAATTTTTATGATTGATTTGGGAACTCTGTAAAGTTAAGGTTTACTTCTGGAGGCAATGCCTTAAATTTTTGCTTCTTCCAAATCGCTTGAAATGCTAGCTAAAGAGCCTTAAGGCTACAACGCATTAAACCTTTTTGGCTTAGCAATCGCCTATATAGATGCTTGCCTAAGCCAAATCAAGCCTCAACCATAAAATTTATATTTGAGCGGGAGAGCTTTATGTTAAAAAATCGAGCAATAAAACTGGCAGGAATTGTTTATGACTGAGTTTATATTTATGTTAACGCATCATGATGTTACTGTGTCTAATGCGTTGGAGGTTCTTGAGGAAGTTAAAGATACTGGTTTACGTTTTATTGGTTGTAAGGATGTTGGGCTTAGCTTAAATCAATATGTTGAATTGTTTAATAGGATAAGGAAGTATGGATTAACAAGTTTTCTAGAGGTTGTTACTTATAGTGAGGAGGAACATTTTAAAGGTGTAAATCTTGCGCTTAAAGTGGGCGTGGATAATCTTATAGGTGGAATGCCCCAATACACAAGGAAAACTCTAGAGTATTTAAGAGAAAAGAAAAGTAAAATAAAATATTTCCCTTATATTGGGAAAATTGTTGATCATCCATGCATTTTACAAGGCTCCATAGAAGAAATAATTAATGACGGAAAAGAAGCGGAAGCATTAGGTGTAAATGGAATAAACCTTCTCTTATACAGGTATACGGGAAACCAAAAAATGCTGTTAAATAAAGCTGTAAAAGAGTTAAAGGCGCCTTTAATAGTGGCAGGCAACGTAACAACCTTTAACCAAATAGAAGAATTAAAGAAAAATAATATCTGGGCATTCACCATAGGAGGAGCAATATTCGAAAAAAAATTTGCAGAAAAAGGTAACATACAAGAGCAAATAATGGCGGTATTGAGTAAGATTAAGTGAGTTTTAAAACTTTTGTTGAGCATTTTGCCTTTTAAGTCTTATGGCAAAACCTGAAATTCTCCGCTTAATTGCTTAACCCAAGCGAATGCAGCTCTATAATTTACGCCTATCATAAAGACTATATTGCCTATGAAGGATACCTTGACTTTGAATTGTGGCTAAAGCTCACTTATATCCATCTTTATTGCATAACCTCATAAAAGTCTTTCTAATTCGCCTTCATGCAAAGCTATAGCTTTAGGCTTCATAAACTAAATATAGACATAAAGCAAATATAAACATATAAAAAGATGACGATTCAATAAAATATGAGTTGTCTCCTTGTGTGTTTATATTCACAGTTTATTTTTCAATTTGCTCTTGATATATTGATATTTCGGGAAAAACTTCTTTTAAGGTGTAATAGAGTTTTAGATATATTTTATATAATCTATTGTACAAATTATAATGAGTGGCTATTGGTTGCATTTCTTCATAAATTTTTACAGTTTCCTTAACCGCTGTAGATAGGTTTTTGTAGACACCTGTACCCACTTCTGCTAGTAGAGCAGCACCAAATGCTGTGACTTCTTCATTCATTGTTTTAATAATTTTTTTGTTGGTCACATCAGCTTTTATTTGTCTCCAGAGTTTTCCTTTAGCACCTCCCCCTGCTGCAACAATTTTTTCAATTTTAATACCTAATTTCTCTCCTCGTTCAATAGTATCCCTTAAAACATAGGCGCAACCTTCAAGAATAGCTCTGGCTATATGCTCTTTACGATGAGCGAGAGTTAATCCAAAAAATACTCCTCTAGCTTGAGCATCCCATTCCGGAGTTATAGAGCCAGAAAAAAATGGCAAACATATGAGCCCATCAGATCCTGGAGGTGCTTTACTTGCTTCTAAATTCAGTATTTCATATGGATCGATATTTGTTTTACTAGCAAATTCTGTTTCGATTTGGCAAAATTGATCTCTGAACCAACGGTATAACCCCCCTGCAACTATTCCAGTATTTTCAAGTAACCAAAATTCTGGATCTACACTTACATGACATTCTAATACCCTTTTATCATCAAATACGGGTTTATCTACACAAATACAAATCGGTTCAGCTGTTCCTGTTATGTCAACAACATCTCCTGGGTTTATGACACCAGCTCCAACAGCGCCAACTTCTTCATCTCCACCTCCAACTACTATAGTAGTGGATGGATCCAATCCACAATATTTAGCAACATCTTTTTTAATCGTGCCGATAATTTTAAAGGCAGGTTTTATGCAAGGCAACATTTCTACTGGAATTTCTAGAAGATCACAAATTTTCTTAGACCATTTTTTCTCTCTTATATCAAGAAGCATCGTACTTGAGGCATTAGAATAATCTGTAGCAACCTCCCCAGTTAAGTAGTAAAGTATATAATCGCCGGGCATTAAAAACCTTTTAGTTTTTGAGTAAATGTGCCATTCATTTTCTTTAATCCAAAGAATTTTTGCAGCTACATGCGATGGGTCTACGCATAATCCTGTAACTTCATACATTAATTCATCTGGAATTTTCATTTTAATTTCGTTACATTGTTTGATTGCACGTCTATCCATCCAAATTATGGCTCGACGAAGTGGTTTTCCTTCACTATCAATAAGAATCACCCCATCTATTTGGCTACCAATGCCTATTCCATTAACTACTGAAGGATTTACCTTTGAAATCTTTAGAAGGTCGCTAAGAGCATTTTTAGTGCTACAAACCCACTCCTGAGGATCTTGTTCCGCCCATGCTGGTTTTGGATGATATAAATTATATGGTTGAAAAGATGTTGCTACAACATTACCCTTTTGATCACATAAAAGCGCTTTTACTCCAGTAGTACCTAAATCAAGACCGATAAAGTATGATTTTGACATTTTATAAATTCACTTTATCTCTTCAACATCACGATACCACTTTTTTTTAGTTCCAATTTTTGCTCTCATTTTCCACGCTAAAGTTTTTGGTGTATTTTCAATAAATTGTACTATTTGGTCAATCTTAGAGTAAATATCTTGTAGATAGTCTTCCTTAATTAACCCTTCATTAGCATATCTTCTCGCAAAACTCCTCACTTTATTAAGATTCATCATTACTGTATACCAGAAACCCCAATCCTTTGATAATAGTTTTGCGATATAATCAGCATTTATAGTTTCTTCATCACTATCTCCAACATTATGCGCTTTAAGAAGAACTATAACATCTTTTATATCCTTTTCATTTATATTAACGATCTGAAGTTTTTCTAAAAGCAAATCCGCAAGTGGAATTGTTGGATAATCCACCTCCAATCTATTCCGAAGATCGATTGTGTGACACATATCAAGCTTATCAAAAAATACATCTACTGAAATTTTTTCATTTAGTTTATGATATATATGCCTTAAGGACCATACATGAATAACATAATACGTCTTATCGGGAACATAATCAATGCTTTCAAAAAACGTTTTCATTCTACTTCTATATTTTTCCTCACTCATAATATCGATATCTGTAAATTCCGCTGCTCCAGTTCCGAGACGGGTTAAATTTTTATGGAAGTCACTTAGTTCAAGGCTATGTAATCTTATCCCGAGCGCACCCATAATTCTAAGAACTATTTTCTGTTTGGTAGCTTCTTCAACTATCCTTTTTGCCTCATTTAAAAAAACTTCTGATGAAATTCTATGCTTATAATCTTGCATACGATAGCCCCACTATTTGTATAAACGTGCCTTTATATTAAAAAAATAAAAAATAAAATAATATGCTTATAATGCAATGAGAATAAAATGTTATATTTAAATCTTTTGCTTAAATTAGGCTTAATTGCTTTGTGGTTTAATAAGTTCTTTCTCAGGCTTAACTCTCCTTGAATTCATCATCTTTTTATATGTTTATATTAGCTTTATGCCTGTGTTTGGCTTATAAAAGGAGGTAAACAATGCAAATATTCAGACTTAAAAGTAAAAAAATATTAGAGGAGTTTTATTTTATGCGGGTGGAAGTGCTTTAAAAGCCCAAGCAATATCTATGCCTTCTTTTCTTAAACGATATTCACGAGCAACGAAATACCAAATAAAGCAAGCTGCATAAATGCTAAGAATTAAGCCGACAGATAATGGATTTAACGGGCCACCTGCTTGTGGATAGACAAAAGTTATCATAAATGCAAGCCATAAAAGTCCTGCACCATGCACTAAACCAATGATTGTAGTCGGTATTTTACCAATTTTTTTTATCCAAGAGGGGGCTTTCTCCCATACGTCTGGTCTTCTCCAAGGAAGGAATGCGCACGACCATCCAGCAGGCATAAAAGCTAAATCACACATTAAGGCAGCATTCATCATAAATGCAAGAACGTTTGTATAGGTTGCAACAAACAAGTATATTTCTCCAATAATTGCTACTAGAATTAAAGCCCTTGCTGGTGTATGAAATTTTGGATGCAAGGTAGCTAATGGTGAAGGAAAAATTCTGTCAAAAGACCACGCGAATATCATTCGGCTGTTAAGAACATTCATATTGTAAAGCCAAGATATTGTCCAAATAGTCACACTAAAACCGATAAGAAAAGTAATCCATGGGTTTTTAGTAAGAATTGAACAAAAGTAAACCATTTCTGGTGGAAACGGTAAAGGATAGGCTTCTGGCTTTACATAGGCGAGGTATCCCAATGCTGATGCCCAATCGTAAGTCACCACTTTATAGTAAAGATATGTGGTAATAGGACATAGAAGCCAGGCAATCATTATCGAGGTAAAGATTGCTTTAGGAAGTGATTTTTCCCCTTCTTTTACTTCTCCCCCATAATAAACTGGCCAGGCAGTGGTTATATATAGCGTTACATAAAGCATAGCCATAGTTGTTGCTGCAAAGTTTTTTGGCGTTGGTACCCATCCTTTCGATTTTGCCAAATCAAAAGTTCCTTCCCATGAAATTCCATATTGCATTGCGTATTGATTGAAAATTTTAATGAAATCTATATGGGAAAATGCTGCAAGAACTGCAATTGCAGCAACAAGTCCGGCCATACCAATTATACACATTATCCAATTCCAGATTTTCCATGGATTCAACCCTAAGATAGGAATTAAAGCACCAGTAGCAATAATAATGGTCCCTAAAATAACAATAGATGAAGGCTGCCTTAACCATGTTACGAATGAGGCAACTGCAGGATTATTCGGAAAGGCCATAGAAAGTGTTGTCGGTAGATAATAACCTAATGCGAAAGAAGGAAGCGTCCCAAGAAGTAGGAAGTGAACATTAAAATACATGAAGCTCCCCATAAGACCCCAAATCGGATGAATAATTCTGCTTCCAAAAATATAATCCCCTCCACTTCTTGGCATAACTGAAGAAAGTATAGAATAACTTAAAGCATAACAAAGTGTAATGGGCAACATTAGCATATATGCCATATAGAGATCTGACCCTGGATACCATGCTGGTACAACAATAAACATCGCAGCTATCATAGCACCTGGCGCAAGTCCATTCATATTTTGTATAAAGGAATCAAGCCAAGACATGCCTTTAATAAGCCCTGTGGCTCTTCTAACAAAGACTTTCTCAGCTAAGCTTTCAGGAACAGCTTGTTTTTCCAATTTTTACCTCCCAAAAAGATAAGTAATGATAGCACCTTATATTTAAGGTTTTCGTCTCTTTAAGCAGATGCGGCAAGCTTCCTTAAATTGTTATAGTATAGCATGAATAGTCTTATGAATAATTTCCAACATAATAAAGATCTCTTGAATCTTTCGCTTTTATTAAGCGGGTTAGCCGTTATAGTGCATCATGATGATGCATCATCAACAGTAAACATTGGCTTTCCATAGCAATAGTTCAAAGCATCGCTTATGAAAAGCTCTGTAACAAGCATATTTCTAGATGGATAGACTTTCATAGATAAAATCTCATTTCCATCAATATCTATAGCTGCATAAACCCAGTATTCTAAACCATTAAATTTAACGCATGTTTCATCTAAAGCTATAAGCCTTCTAGGCATTTTAGAAGGCTTAACATTGATCTTCTCGCTAAACTTTTTAACCCATTTTCATACCGCAGTCTTAGAAACCCTATGCATTTCGGATAAAGCCTTAGCAGCCCTCCTAAGGCTTGAAAGCTGAATATAGAAGGCTAAGCCCAGAATCTTAAGCTCTAATGGAATCTTATTCCTCTCAAAAACACCTAAATCTTCAACTAAAGATTTAATACTCACCATGAAAAAGCCTTAAACGAGAAGACGTATAAACCTTAAGTTGCCACGTCTGAGACTTGATTTGGCTTAGGCAAGCGTCTATATAGGCGATTGCTAAGCCAAAAAGGTTTAATGCATTGTAGCCTTAAGGTTCTTTAGCTAGCATTTTTGGCGATTTGGAAGAAGCAAAATTTAAAGGCTTGTCTCCAGAAGTAAACCTTAACTTTACAGAGCTGTTCATTAGTTTTAAAATATGATAAAATAATTCTATATAAACGAAGGAATTTTTATCCGGAAGTTAACATAAATCCCTTCACAGAGTTTTTATCTATATTTATTATCGCCCCTCTAAGAATTCCTTCTGTATACTCACTACCTGGATTTACACAAACGGTTCTACCAATTTTTTGTATACCTCTTGACTCATGTATGTGCCCATGTAAACTGAGAAGAGGTTGATATTTTTCGATAGCATTTCTAATGGACTTTGATCCAACAGGCACCATTTCACCTCGGGCAACCATTTTTTTATCTAATAATGGTGCATCGTCTAATCTTGAATCATAAGGTGGACAGTGAAAATTAAAAATACAATTCTTTACATCGCTTACTTGAGCTATTAGAGAATCTATTTTTACAGCAAGCTCTTCTTCACTACATTCTCTAGGGCTATTCCATGGTGTAGGATTTGACCAAGCCATAGTTATCATTTCATGTTCTTTATCTATCCAAACCACTTTACCTTCTGGATTTATTACATATGAAGAGCTGTTTAAAATCGTGTCAATTTCAAAAAAATCATCATTTCCAGGCGAGATCATACATATGATCCCATATTTCTTAAAGTACGTTTCTGCCTCTCTAATCCATCTTTCAATTTCTTTACATACAATTCTCTTAAAAATTTCATCGCCTAGAGCTTGAGACTTAGCTTTTTCAAATTCATCTTGCGTCATTCTAATTGGGTAAAAGCCTAAATTTCTTATTTCATTTTCCATTCGAATACAATCATCTTCTGTCATTCCTTTATGATCAACCCCTAAGTAATGTGCAACAAATGAACCATCATTATATTTAATTATAGGGATGACTAGCTTTCCAGTTAAATCACCTGAAAGTATTGCTACATTGGCCTTATACGTCACGGCAGCAGTGAGGAATTTTCGAAAACATATTTCGGATCCATGAATATCTGTCGCAAAAAAAATTCGTGTAATACTCAAAAGGACAACACCCTATTAAAAAATTAAGGTAAAAAACTATTTAAATTTTTTGCTTGTTACTCTGTGTTGAATGATTTTTAGGCTTTCTATGCCTTCCTTTGCTTTAGGTCTTTATGCCATTTGGATTTAGGCCTATAAAAATACTGTATAGGCTTGTCTTTAAAAGCATTATAATCAACGCGATCTCCAACCATAATGCATCAAAAAGCTTAATAAATATTAAAAATGAAATTCCCTTAATTTTTTAATTGTATACCGCCCGCTACACCCAAATGAGTGTGGGTCCCTTTTCATTTGCCTAAAAATTCCTTCATGAATAAGGCTAAATATGCTGATTTGCTTTTGGTTGATTAGTAGTGCCATTCTTAGTTTCTCCAGGTATATGTAAACTTGCTTATTATAATTTAAAGTTACACTATTTCTTAGGAGAATTTTTACAATAGTATAAAAACAGAGGTGCATTATTCTTTGCTTTTATTAAAGTCTTTTAAATGTATAGTTGGAATCTCCTTGCCTGCTTTTTCATATAGTATATCGTCAGCTGTTAGGAGGATTCCTTTAACTTTTTCAGATGCTATTACATACGCGCTGTCATAATATGTTGCATTATTTTTTGCGCTCCACTCTATTATTTTTTCATGATCATTTTTATTTAATTTAATAAAATTTATTTTAAGGTCTAAAAGATGTGAAAGCTTTTCTTTTGCTTTTTGAATATTCATCAATCCTCGCTTAAATGCTTTCCACAAAGTATTTCCCGTTTCATAGATTATTAATTCTGGCGCTGCTAAGTCGACGAAACCATTCATAAACTTTTCCAGTAATAACTCTGCCTTACTGGATAGATCTTTTGTTAACAAGAATCTTACTGCAACAGATGAGCTCCTCTATATTTTTACTTTATTAAATACCGCCATGAAAGTATCACGCCTAGGACAGAAAGTAGAGTGGCAAATACACCTAAGTATATGAAGTCCACTATTAGTGTTGGAGTATCCAATTGTAGAACTGTCAACTGTCTTATGGCGTCTGTTAAATAGCTTACCGGGTTAACGCGAGCTATGGTTTGCATCCATTTTGGCATCATATTTATTGGGAAAAAGATGTTGCTAGCGAACATAAGCGGCATATTAATTAAATTCACAATAGCCATCTGAGTTTCATGTCTTGTCGATCGTAATGCAAGGGCTAGAAAAAGCGATGAAAGCCCCATGGAAACGAGAAAGACAGCTGCATAAACGCCTAACAAGTTAAACAATGTAAATGTTTCACTAAGTTTTAAACCGAAGATTATTGCAAGTGCAAGAATTATTGTGGTTTGAAATACAGCCCTTAAAGCTGCATTAAGCATCTTCGATAATATTATTGCAGCTCGCGGAACTGGAGTGCTTAACACTTTACCTAAAAAGCCCAAGCGTCTATCCCAAACTATAGACATACCGCTAAACATAGTTGTGAACATAACAATCATAGAAATCATACCTACAGACATGTAACTAAAATAATCTGTTATGCCAAAAACGTTACGCATAACTTTTGCACCGATATCGGAAAACATCTGTTGAATCGCTTGAATTAATACGTCTCTCGGGATTGTAACATCTCCTATTACAATATTCTCTGGTATTTTAGAGGTATCTAATTGGAGGTTACTCGCGGTGAACATAGCGTTTAAGTTCATGGCTTTTCCGAAGAGCCCCATCCAAATTACAGGCTGCAGTATAGCCATTAAGAGCATTATTGGTTCCTTAAGCCATTTCTTAAGCTCCCTACCCGTTAAAGCCCATAATCCGCGAAATATGCTTGGATGATAATCACTCGCTTCACTCATCTTCCTCTAGCTCTCCTTAACATTATTCTCCGCGCTATAAGGGATTCTTTAGATTCCTCTGCATCGCGAATAGTTCTTCCTGTATACTCGAGATAAACTTCATTTAGGGTTGGCTTTGTAAGCGAAAGCTTAGTTACCGTGCAACCTTTTCTCCGTAAAGCTTCAATAATTAATGGAGCTGCCACCTCTCCAGCTTCAACCTTAATTCGATACGCACCGCTTTCATCTTTAACATCTTTAACGTGTTCAATACTACGGATGATTTCAGTTACATCTCCATTCTCCTTTACGCTTATGGTTATTATATCTCCACCTAAACTGTCTTTAAGTTTGTTCGGTGACCCAGACACAATTATTCTACCATGATCAATTATGGCTATACGATCGCAAAGGGCATCAGCTTCCTCCAAATAATGTGTTGTCATAAAGAGAGTCATACCATACTCCTCTTTTAAACGTTTAATATAATTCCATATTGCAGCTCTTGTTTGCACATCCAAGCCTAAAGTCGGCTCGTCTAGGAAGAGTACCTTCGGTCTGTTGATCAATCCGCACGCAAGTTCAAGTCTTCGACGCATCCCACCTGAATATATTTCCACTTTTTTGTCTTTAAAATCCGTTAACTCCACAAGCTTAAACAACTCCAATGCGCGTTTTTTTGCGATTTCACGAGGAACCCCATATAAATCTGCGCACAGCATTATATTTTCATATCCAGTTAAATCTTCATCTGCTGTATACTCTTGTGGCACGACGCCAATTACTTTTCTAACCTCATTTGCTTGTTTAGCAACATCGTAACCGAGCACAAAAGCTTTCCCTTCTGTTGGCTTCAAAACAGTTATCAGCATGTTTATTGTGGTTGTTTTTCCTGCACCATTCGGTCCTAGAAAACCGAAGATTTCGCCTCTTTGCACATTAAAGTTTATATGGTCAACAGCAATCAAACTTCTGTTGAAAATTTTTGTTAAACCTTCAGCCTTAATCACATCTTCAACCATAAATTACACATCTCTATTCTGTTAATTTTTTCCTTATATCTTCAAGCGTTTGAATAGTTTCATTCAAAACTTTTAGGCTTTCCTTTATTGCTTGCTCTGAAAATTTTTCTCTTAAGCTCATGCAAAGGTTGAAGAAAGCCTGGTGCAACCGTTTAAAGGCTTCTCGAAGCTCTTCAGCCTCTTTTGGAGGAGAGTATGGCCAAAAAGGGTCAAGAAAAGGTGGAGCAAGAAGCCTTAAACCTCTATGAAAATGAGTTCGCACTTTCCGTTGCTCCTCAAGAAGTTGTCTTCCTTTATCTGTGAGAGTATATCGCTTTATTCCGATCTCTTTTGCTGGAACTTCCTTTATGCAGCCATTGTCCTGAAGCCAAGCCAAAAGTGGATAAACAGAGCCTGGACTAGGTTTCCAGCATCCATTAGTTCGCTTTTCGATTTCATTAATTATTTCCGAACCGGAAAGGGGCTTTTCGTTCAGAAGCTCAAACACTTGATAGCGGAGGAACCCCTTAGGCACAGCAGCCATATGCCTCAACCAATGCTGAAATGGTGGAGGTGGTGGAGAATCAAACATTTTGTATCACTATTGATATCAAATTTGATAAGCTATTTATAAAGCTTATGGTTGTTAAGCTATTTTGAAATTTGAAAAACCTTTCAATCGTCTCCGCATTCTCGATTTAATTTACCCTTATTATTCAAAAACGATCTAAGGACTTTCGGAACTATTAAATTTAGGAATAAGCTTCTCCACAACTGAAGCGGGGAGTTTCCAGCGTTTAGAGATGGCTTCGCTTATTCTCTTCATCTGCTGGTTCAAGGGGGCTTCACAACTCCCTCATTCCATAGAGTTCATTACCCTTTATGGGCTACTTTGCCTATCTTACCTCCGCCAACATAGGCTTTAAGCTTCATAGGTTATTGCAACATACACACAAAATAGTTCCGCCATTCACCCCAAAACTAAAGTTCCAAGTTTTCTAGGCATCCAATTTATAAAAGGAGAATATATAAAGATTTGATAACAACAAATTTTAGTTTAACCATCAAAATGATTAGTAATAAAGGTTTAAAATATTGTAAAGGGGGAAAGTTTTGAAGAATCTTTTACCTCAAATAGTTAGGAAACGATTGATTATAGAAGGATTTTATAATGTTGATGTAAATGAAGAGTTTATTAAAAAATTTCTTAATGAATTATGCAATTTTTTAAAAATGAATGTTATAATTGAGCCTTTAACTTTTTCTCCAGGAGAAAAAAGCAAAACTCATAGAGGGTTAGGTGGATTCATGGCTTGGGTTGAATCCGGAGTGACTTTATATACTTGGAGCATATATAAATTTTTTACCCTTGATATTTATTCATGCAAAGATTTCGATGTAGGGAAAACTGTGAATTTCATTAAAAAACATTTAGAAGCTTCGCAAATTGTTTATGAAGAAGTTAAATACAGCTAAAGGCTGTTTATTTTTTTAAAGGTTATTGAAATATTCTTTTAATCCAAGGAATTTTATCGAAATTCTCATTATTTGAATATATTTCAGTTATGCTTAATATATTCAATGAAGCGGTAGTTTAAAGCTTATTCAGAGAAAAGTTTTGTGAGGTTTTTCTATTTTGAAGGTTGTTCCAGTTGCAGATATTAAAGATGGCTTAGTTGTATGGGCTAAAATGGGTTTAAGGGAAAATTATAAACCTCTTGAGAGTTGGTTATGCCCATCTTCAAATTTACTAACGTTTATTAGTAATTTAAAAAAATTAGGCTTTAAAGAAATTTATTTAGCAGATTTAGATGCTATAGCTGGGAAACCTAAACGTTTTAAGTTTTATAGGGAAATAAGCAGTTTAATAAGGTTGATTTTGGATTGCGGTATAGAAAAAATAAATGAAATTAAAGAGTGCTTAAAGGTTGGTGTTCATAAAGTTGTTTTAGCTACAGAAGTTATGTCAAATCTTGAGTTAGCTAAGGAAGCTGCTGAGAAATTTAATTTAGAAGAAAATATTGCTTTAAGTTTGGATCTTAAAAATGGTTTAGTTTTATCGCGTTCAAAAGAGCTTTCAAGCTTAAATCCTTTGGATTGCTTAAAGCTTTTTTCAAAGATTGGTTTTAAAGAATGCTTAATTATAGATGTGGCTAGAGTTGGATCTTTTAAAGGTTTAGATTTAACTTTTTTGGAGAAAGCTAAAAAGGAGACTTCTTTAAGGGTTTTTGCTGGGGGAGGAGTAAAAAGCTTAATGGATATTTTAAGTTTAAAGCGTATAGGGGTTGATGGAGTTTTAATAGCTTCAGCGCTTCATAAAAATTTAATTTCTTTAAGCGATCTTAAAAAGTATGGTTTTATTTAAAATGAAGGATAATTTAAAAATTTTAGTTTTTGAAGCTGCTTCCGCAGGTTTGCTTAAAAATTTTGACCTAAGCATTCTTTCAGAAGGTTTAACAATGCTTTCAATTTTTGCTAAAGACTTAGTTAAAGCTGGATGTAAAGTTTCGATAATAATAGATAAAAATTTAAGCGGTTACCTAAGATTTAAAGCTAAAATTTTTAAAGTTGAAAATTTAAATTTATCTTTTTTAAAGCGTTTAGCTAAGAGTCATGATTTCACATATGTAATAGCTCCTGAAACAAACAATATGCTTTTAAAAATTCTTGAAGAGCTGGAAGGTTTTCATTTAAATTCTGAGTTGGAAGCTGTTAAACAGGTTTCCAACAAGCTAAATTTAATAAATGTTTTAAAATCAAAAGGTTTAAAAACACCTAAGGTTTTCACTCAAGAAAATATTGAAGATTTAAGTTTTCCATTAATTGCAAAGCCTTGTTTAAGCGCTGGATGCGAAGGCTTAAAAATAATTAAAAACCTTAAGGAATTCAAGAAAAATTTAAGAACAATTAAAAACGATAGTTTCATTCAAGAATTTGTTAAAGGTGTTCCAGCAAGCGTTTCTTTAGTTTCAAATGGGTTTAAAGCTAAAGCTTTAACTTTAAATAGGCAATTTATAAAATTAAATAATGCAGAATATTTAGGTGGATTTACACCTTTAAATCATAAATTAAAACTTCAAGCTTTAAAAACAGCTGAGAAAGCTGTTGAAGCATTTAAAGGCTTAAAAGGTTATATAGGCGTTGACTTAATGCTTTTAAAAAATGAACCTTGCATTATTGAGGTTAACCCTAGATTAACTGTTTCTTATGCAGGTTTAAGCAAAGCTTCAACAATAAACTTAACCAATTTAATTATAAATTCAAGTTTGGGAAAAACAATTGACGCTAAGCTAAGCTTTAAAACTTCATGCTTCTTCCGCAAAACACTATTCAAAAACTTAACGAAAAAATTTATTTATGAAACGACCTATTTAAAGGAGTTTTTAACTCCAACCATAATTAACCCTAAAAAAAATAATGAAGGATGCAGTTTTATAGCTGTGATGGCGAATAATATTTTTGAGGCTGAAAAAAAATATTTAAGCTTAATTAAAAAGTTAAGCAATAAAGTTAAGGCGGTTTATGAATGGTAGAAGTTTTAGGTTTAGATGTTGGCGGAGCAAATATAAAAGCTGCATATATAAAAACGGAAAATAAACTTTTAAAAGATGTTAAAGTTTTAACAGAGTATTTTCCAATTTGGAAGAGGGGAAAAGAAAATTTAGAAAAACCTTTAAAACAAATAAAAAACAGTTTTTCAAGTATTGATTTGTTAACTTTAACTATGACAGCTGAGCTTTCAGATGCTTATTTTTCTAAAAGAGAAGGCGTTTTGCATATCCTTAACGTTATAGAAAATGTTTTTTCAAATATTGATATGAAGGTTTTAAATGTAAAAGGCGAGCTTTTAACAATTGAAGAAGCGAGAAAAAAACCTTTGGAGGTTGCTGCAGCTAACTGGTTTGCTACAGGATGGTTAGCTTCAAAATTAGATGGGGATTGCGTAGTTGTTGATGTTGGAAGCACAACAACATCTATAATTCCTGTTTTAAATGGGAATGTAACAGCTAAAGGGAAAAATGATTTAGAAAAACTTATGTTAGGAGAGTTGGTTTATACTGGAGTTTTAAGAACTAATGTTGCAGCTATAGTTTCTCAAGTTCCAATAAAAGGGAAGCTTGTTAATGTTTCATCAGAGTTTTTTGCTCAATCTGGAGATGTTCATTTAATTCTTGAAAATATAAAGGCGAGGGATTATACGGTTGATACGCCTGATGGAAGAGGTGTATCATTAAATGAAGCTGCAGCTAGATTATCGAAAGTTGTATGCGCAGATTTAGAGCTTTTAACGCTTAAAGAAATAAAAACTATTGCAAAATATGTTTATGAAGCTCAAATTCAACAAATAGTTGAGGGATTAAAAAAAGTTATTAAGCATTTCCCAACGCTTAAATTTAAACCAGCCTATACAGCTGGGTTAGGTGGAAAAATTTTAGCTTGGAGAGCCATTAAGAAAGCAGGTTTTAAAATATTAAAAGATTTATCAAAGTTTATAGGGGCGTCAGAAGCTAAAGCTGCGCCAGCATTTGGCTTAGCATTTATGGGAGTTGAATTTTTGGAGGGGGAACCTAAAAAATGGAGGCGGTGTTAAAGGTTGGAGGAAGCTTAACTAAAAAACCTATTAAACTTAAAAAATTATGCATTGAATTAGGTGAATTGGCTAAAGAGAAAAGGTTAACTGTTGTTCCAGGCGGTGGAGAGTTCGCTGATGTTGTTAGATGTTTAGATAAAACTTTTAAGCTTTCAGCTTTGAAAGCTCATGAAATGGCTATTTTAGCGATGGATTTATATGGGCTTCTTTTATCAAGTTTAACTCCAAACTCTCAACCAGTTAAATCTTTAAAGGAATGCATAAAATTAAGTTGTGAAGGTGTTTTACCAATAATTTTACCATATGAAACTTGTGTGAAAGCAGATTTTAAACCTTCCTGGGATGTTACTTCAGATACTTTATCAGCTTATATAGCTTTCCTCTTAAAAGCTGAAAAACTAATTTTAGTTAAAGATGTAGATGGCATTTATGATGAAAAGGGAAGAATTCTTAAAGTTGTTTCCTTAAATTGGCTTAAAAAAAATAAATCTTGCTTAGACAAGTTTTTTCCAAAAATTATAGAAAAAACTAAAATTAAAAGTTATGTGGTTAACGGTTTTCATCCAGATAGAATTGAAAAAATTTTATTAAATAAGGAAGCTTTATGCACAACAATTAAACTTTAACAACTTCGAAAAGAGATTTTACTTTTTCGCTTTTTACCCTTCCATTTAACCAATTTGTTGTGTCGCATATGCTTCTTCTTACGCCTATTATATCAGCTTCAAGCCTTTTAACTTTTTCAACATCATTTAAGCCTAATGAACCAGCTAAAGCAACAGTTAATCCATACTCATGAGCTTCTTTAACTAAACTTCTTAACTCCTCAAAACTTAAATAGTAAAAGAGGTTTTTTGAAGATTTATTTTTTATATCTATGAGTATTCCATCAGCTTCAGCTTTTTCAGCTATTATTGGAAGATTAAGCGGATTTAATGAACCTAAGAAAGCATGATCTGCATACCCGCAAATTATAATCTTCAATTTTGAATAAAATTCTTTAGCAGCTTTAACTATCCAGCTTGCCATTTTCAAAGCTTCATCAAAGTTTTTTACATCATAAAGCCCAGCTTTCACATAGTTTACACCTAAAGAGGCTGCGCCTAAAGCTGCTAAAGAGGCGGTTCCAGGTAAATTAGGTAAATCACCTATAGTTGCGCTAACCTCAACTTTCCCTTCAACAATCTCTACAATTTTCCTAATTAAAGTTGGGTGAGCTGCGCCTAAGGCACCTTCGCTAGGATTTTTAACATCTAAAATATCGCATCCACCCTTTAAAGCCTCTAAAGCTTCAATTTCATCCGTAACGCTAACAAGAAGCTTCATGAAATAATCATAAAACAAAACTATCTTTAAAAATTTTGTTATAATACCAGAATTATACGCGTTGTTTAAAGATTATGCATCCATAAATAATAGATGAAAGTCGAGTAAAAAGTAATTAAAATTAATAAATATGTAAATGAAGCATTTTTCATTAAAGCTTATATTGTCTAATAGTAACTTCATTTAGTATATAGATGTGCACAGCTTGAAATTTCATGCGTTCTTATCAATTGCAATGAGGAATCAAAAATTTTTGAGAAAAGAATTTTGTTTGAACCAAGAAGCTTAAATTCACCTATTATCAAGATAGGTTTTGAGGCGATAAGCTTGGAGATAGAAACATTATTGTTAACGGATAGCGAAGTAAAACAGCTTCTTTCTATGAGTGAAGTTATTCAAGCTGTTGAAAAAGCATTTATTGAAAAGGGTTTCAAAAGAGTGCAAATGCCACCTAAAACTTATATTTTCTATCATAAATATGAGGGGGATGTAAGAGTCATGCCTTCTTACCTCGAGAAATATGATGTTTCTGCAGTTAAAATTGTGAATTCCCATGCAAAAAATAGGGAAAAATATGGTTTACCAACAGTTATGGCGGTGGTTATGCTTATAGACCCAAAAAACGGTTTTCCTTTAGCGATAATGGGTGGAAAAACTTTAACCGAAATGAGAACTGGCGCTGCGGGAGGGGTTGCCGCGAAGTATCTTGCAAGAAAAGATTCGAAAATAGTAGGAATGATTGGCGCTGGAGCTCAAGCTAAAACCCAATTAGCCAGCCTTATTGAAGTATTTAAAAAGTTTGAAAAGGTTAAAGTTTGGAGCCCAGATCCAACAAAAGATGAATTTGTAGCTGAAATGCAGCCCAAATATGGTGATGTATGCAAAATTATTGCTGTTAAAACTATAAATGAAGCTGTTGAAAATTCAGATATAATTGTTACGGCAACTCCGTCAAGGCGACCTTTAGTTATGAATGATGTGGTTAATTCGGGAGTGCATTTTAATTGTATAGGTGCTGATGCACCTGGAAAAGAAGAGTTGGATCCAGCTATATTAAAGAGAGCTAAGATAATCGTGGATGATTTGGAGCAAGCTATTCATAGTGGTGAAATAAATGTTCCATTAAGTAAAGGTGTAATAACGGTAAATGATGTTTGGGCTGAGTTAAGCGAGATTATTGTAGGTTTAAAGCCTGGTAGAGAAAAAAGAGAGGAAATCACAATTTTTACATCTACAGGATTAGCGGTTCAAGATGCTGTAACAGCGGAGATCGCTTATCGCAAAGCAATAGAGAAAAATGTAGGAAGATTCATTAAGATAATATGATTAAAAATTATAAACTTTTTAAATAGATTTTTGTAAAGGTTTCTCAAATTAATATATGAGAAGGAGTTAAAAGATAAAAATGGTTACGCTTCAAGTAATGATTTTAGGCTCTGCAGGTGCAGGTAAAACAAGTTTAACAGCTAAGTTTGGCGATTGGTTAAATAAGGAGGGATTTAAAGTTGTTTATGTAAATTTGGATCCTGGATGCATCGCTCTCTCTTATAAACCAAGCTTTGATATAAGAAAATATTTTACTATAGAGGAGCTTATGAAAAAAGAGGATTTGGGACCTAACGGTGCTATGATTAAAGCCTCAGAGTTAATGCAGGAAAAAATTAAATTTTTTCTAAGTGAGATTGAAAAATTTAAAGGAGATTTTATGCTTATTGATACACCTGGGCAAAGTGAAATATTTGTTTTCAGGCCCGCCGGCCCATTTATAGCAAGAGAATTTAGTTTAAAAGCGCCTACAGTAGGCATATACCTTATAGATCCTTTCTTAGCTGAAACACCTTCAAGCTTAACTTCAGCCTTTTCCTTAGCTTTAGCTTCCCAACTTAGATTAGGGATACCGCTTATTTTAGTTCTTAATAAAGCTGATGAAGTTAAAAATGAAGAATTAGAAAAAATGATTTCAAATTATGATTATTTAAAAGAAAAAGTTATTCAGGAAAATGTAGGAGCCATAAAGGATTTAGCAATTCAATTAATTGAAGCTTTAAAAAATTTAGCTTTCGCTCAAAGAATAATCAAAGTTTCAGCTAAAACAGGCGAGGGCATGCCTCATCTTTTCGATTTAATTCATGAAAGCTTATGCGAGTGCGGAGATTTAACCTAAAAAAATATACTTACAAAGAATTAAAATTTGAATTAATGAATTTCTCAAGATGACTCATCAAACGATTATCTTAAAATATAGCTTCTAACTTGAGTTATTTATTGTTACAATTATGTTTTATGTTTTTAACAATGTGTTTTAAACCTTTTAAGATAGTATTACCTAATTTATTTGGATGATATCTTAAAACAAAAAATTTTTATTTCTAACAAATTACCAACAATTATTAATAAATTATTATCTATGAATAACTCCTATTAAGACACTTTTACAAACTGAATTTTTAGAATCTTAAAAGGTTATTATAGGGGTAAACTTTTATATAAAAGTTTACCCCTATAATATACTATGAAAAAATACCTTGTAGACAAAAAAGAAGACATAAAAAAGCTTAAAGTGTTACCGAGATCCATATCTTTTAGATTAACAAAGAATTTCATTAAATCTATTGTTGGTCCTAGAAGAGCTGGTAAAACTTATTCGCTTTATGATTTAATACTTAACAAGGAGAAGATTAGAGATGAGGATTATCTTTTTATAAACTTTGAAGATGAAGCGATAAGCCGGTTTCGAAGAGAAGAAGTGGTTAAAGCGATTTCATATCATCATGAAGTTTATGGAAAAGAGCCGGAGTTTATTTTTTTGGATGAAATTCAAAACTTAAATAATTGGGAAAGGTTTGTTTACTCTATATTTGAGAAGAAGCAATACTTCATTTTTATTACTGGTTCCTCTAAGCTTTTAAGTAAGGAAATAGCTACGCAATTAAGAGGGAGAAGCCTTTCTACACTTATTCTACCCTTTTCTTTTAAAGAATTCTTGTCATATAAAAAAGTAGAAGTGGAAAAGATAATTCCAACAACAAAAGAAAATGAAGTTAAGAATTTATTAAGAGTTTATTTAAGAGATGGTGGGTTTCCTGATTTGATTTTTACCGAGGTGAACCGAAGAAATTTTTTTAGGGATTACATAGATTTAGTAGTTTTTAGAGATATAATTGAGAGGTTCAAAATTAAGGGATCTTATTTAATCAAGTTGATGATAGCTAATATGTTATCATCATTTTCAAGCGAATTTTCCATAAATAAATTGTTTAACGCATTAAAGTCGCAAGGAATAAAAGTGAGCAAAAAAACTCTTTATTCTTATGCTTCAGCATTAGAAGATGTTATGTTTTGTTTCTTTCTACGAAAATTTTCCACCTCACTTAGAAAAATGATGCTATCTACACCAAAGATTTATTTCAATGATACAGGCTTGATAACAAACACATTAATAAATTTTGAAGATAATATAGGTAAGCTTATGGAGAATTTGGTTTTTCTTGAATTAAAAAGAAGAGAAGAGAAAGGAGAAATATCAGCTCCATACTACTGGAAAGATTACCAAGGAAATGAAGTAGATTTCTTTATAAGCAAACCAGCTGATCAATTAATTCAAGTTACTTACGCCTCTAATAGGGATGAAATTGAAAAAAGAGAATTCAAATCTTTAATAAAATCTTCTGAAGAATTAAAATGCAATAATTTATTAATAATTACTTGGGATTATGAAGATGAATTGAAAACTCAAAATAAAAAAATTAGGTGCATACCTTTATGGAAATGGTTATTGAATATTCAATAAGTTGTGGCAAACCTGCTTTTATTAAAGGGATAATTAAATTTAACAATCTTTCAAGATTATAGGCAGCGATAACGACACCATAAAAATTTATAATCTTTAGCAGTTAATACGCAAAATTTTTACGCAATTTTAAAAAGCTTAAATACATCAGGTTAATTTTAAAAAAGTATCGAAGTAAACGCGTTGGAAATGTAACCTTTTTTAAAACATAGTGTTGGGCCGGTCGTCCAGCATGGTTAGGACATCCGCCTTACACGCGGAAGGTCGCCGGTTCAAGTCCGGCCCGGCCCACCATATAAAATCTTTCCTTTAAGCTTGTTTTAGGCTTATTTTCGGCTGTTAAGCGTATTTTGTTGAGATTTTATTTTTGCGTTATATCTTATTTCGCCTTTAACATTTAAATGCATAAGACTATTGATCAACCGTAGTAGGCTGTCTCCAGCCCTTCTATTGAATAATATGCATTTTATTCCCAAAGCTTGGCAGCTTGATATATTCCTCCTAGAATCATCTACAAAAATTATTCTCCCAGCATCCTCTTTATCAATTATGTATCGGACTTGCCTCAATTTACTTCCAAACCTCTCCCTTCCAAGAACCTCTTTGAAGTAATCCCTTAATCCATGTTTTTGTAAGAATATGCTTAAAACCTTCTCAGACTGCATAGACGCCAGATATATCAGTCCATTGAAAGATTGGAACGCTATTTTCACGTCATCATATGGTTTAGCTTTTATAATGCTTTCAAACTCATATCTTTCGACGATTTCATTAGCTAAATTGAATAGTTCGGTGTTGAAGTACTTTTCCCAGAATTCAAGCATACTTTCAACTCTAAATCCAACTCTCCTAGAAACCTCTTCACGCACGGTAGTCCAATCAACATTCAGACTTGTTATAACACCGTCAAGGTCTAGGATCAGTACTATCTCATTCATATTATCCTCCAGACGCCCCCTTCACTTTTCAGTACAACCTCAGAATCCATTTGCCTAATTAAATAGTGCCCCTCCGGGAATAGGTTTGTCTCCTCAGGTTCATACCCTAATTTTCCATCCAATCCCAGTTTCACATACGTATATACAATGTTGTATTCTGGTTTATCATAGACCTTTGCAAATGCATACCCCCATAATGGCGCTGTTGTATGCCATTTCCCATCAACCTCTGTAACCTTTGGCTTTCCATCAAGATCTTCCTTCAAGTCTACTGAATAGAATCCATGCGGATTTGGATTTAAAGCTTTAACCGCTGCTATACCAATGGAGTTAACTTCATCGTCATGTATAGTCTTCGCAACAGATGGTGTACCTGTTATTCCTGTGAGGGAGATGTGTTTAAATGGGTATTCAAGCCTTTCTCTAGCGTATGACGTTACCAGTTTTCCATTAAACCACAGCGAATCAAAGGCTAAATCTCTTCCGGGTAAATATTCTTGAACTATGAATTCATTCTCCTTTATCCTACCCTGAATTACGTTTAACCTCATCCACAGCTTCGCCTCCTCCGATGAGTTTACCTTTAAACTCAATCTTCCACCAGCACCAGTAACAGCTCTAATCCATAGCGGTGAGCCGAATTCTCTGAACGCCTCATCAATATCATCCATAGACTCCACACGTATTGTTTTAGGAACTGGAACCTTGCTCGAGTTAAGCCTCTCATGAATGTAGAGTTTGCTCGGCATTATATCTTCAGGTCTTGGAATATACAATCTTATGTTGAGACCTTCAAATAAACTTCTGTTTTCTGAAATAACCTTAGCCTCTGAGCTTGGATGAGGATGTAGAAACTCTAACTCATACCTCTTAACCAGCTTGATCAGCGTTGGGATAAAGTTTTCATCGATATGCTTCGGCGTCCTAAACCTTACATCAACCTCTGGAAATTCGATATAGTAGATGTTAAACTCTGTGCCAACGATGAAGAATTTTTCGCGGCATTGAATTTCAGCAAACCTCAGGCTTCTAATGAAGTTTATTCCTCCAATACCTCCAGTACCTGTTACAAGAAGCCTCTTCAAATTCCCTCACCTACAATCATCTTGTATGCATCGATCATTCTAACAACTTCCAAATAATCTCTTGAATATAAGAATTCAAGTATTTTTGAGTACATTCTCCCCTTTCTCATTTTTATGGAGCAGTCATGCCAAAGTATTGTTATGAATTTACTTTTAGCACTAATATTTAAGGCCTTGCTTATACAATCGACGACTTTATCTTCAGTAACATTCATGTACGTGAATAAGTACGCGTCCATTATGGTTATTGGAAATTCTACGATTCCTCTAACATCAAAATACCCAGTATTTCTAACATCGATATCGTACTTGTTGAAGGTTATTGAGGAATCATATTTTAAACCAGCTTGATGTAAGAGCGGTAAATCGTCGATTTTAATTTTAAGATTGTGAACACGTGAGCCATATACTTTTGCGCCCAAAACACCCTCAACAGTCTCCTTCTCTTGTAATATACTTAAATTGTCAACATTATTAATATGCACACCTATTTCCCATCCAGACTTAAAGAGATCTCTTAAAATTTTCTCATAAGCATCTACAAGAGTCCCATCATCATACTTACATCTGAAGAAGAACGTTGATCTAAAACCATACTTTTCCTCTAAACCCATTATATCAGGTATACCAAAATACGGGTTATATCCTTCCCTAACGGTTTTCAAAATTATTTCCTCACTAAATCTATCTCTTCTAGCTAAGATATGGTCTATCCCTGGACCTTGAGGAGGCCAATCGACATCGTGTGTTAATATGATTTTAATAGATTCATCACCACAAGTTTTTGGAGCAATACTGTGCATATGATCCCCATTACTTCTAAGTTTAATTATCTACATAAGCTTTTTGGGTCTCTTCATGATCTATAGCCCTCTTTAATATCTTTGTAAACCTTAGGTTCTTTACAACGAAGGATACATTTTTGAAAACATAACAGTTTTCAAAAAAATGTGCCTTCATTGAGGAGGAAAGCTCCCAACACCGAGCGGTGTTGGAAAGAGTATATAGGCGAAGAAACCCCAAAACTAAAAGGCGTTATTTTCCAACTACAACATTGAAGATCGTCAGAGCATCACCATCCCTCCTTTACACAACGTAGATGATTAAAACATAATTCACAAAAAATAATATATGAAAATGAATTGGAAATTTATTTATCAAGCGGATAGCAATTTATAGCTACAATTACCAAACCAAAAAATACTAGTTAAAAAACCATATAAACTCAATAAGCTTTTGATTTTTCTGGAAAAATCAAAAAAATCAAAATTTTACGCGTAGAAAGCTTTAAAAAATCAAAGAAAATCAAAAATCAGAAGCGTTTTAATATGGATGGGGACCCTCCCTCCCCCTTCAAAAACAAATGTGCTATAAAGCTTAATATGAAGCTGCAGCTAAGCAGTGTTTAGCTGCAGTTAACTGCCTTCAACCTAATCCCTATATATTGCTTGATTTAAGCTTAAACCTATTAAGCTATGCTAAATTCAACAATATTATCTTGAATCTTTATTCTCTTTTTCTATATGCATAAAGAAAATAAAAATCTTTTTAGTTACGCTTTGGAAACCATAATTTAAGTTTAGAATGCATAGGGAATGGTGAATTAAGAATAAGAAAAGTGAAAAGAAAATATTTTAAGATTTTGAGAATTATTTAGGATTTTTAAAAGAACTTATAAAAAGAGAATTCTTTCCAGTAACCGAAATTTATTCCTGAAATAAGTATAACGCTTTTTATAAACAAACTGAAATAAAAATAACTCTTCAAATTCTAGGAGTGATTTTCTTGCTAAATGGGAAAACTTGGAATTCCAGACAGATACATTGATGCTTTTTATGGAAAAGTTCTGAAAAAAATGTTTTGGCGAGACCCTACTGATTTCAGCTTAGAGAAACTAAAGGAAATCTATGAGAAAGCTAACATTAAGGTTTTAAGGTGAAAAGTTTAAGTTCTAATATAATATATAAAGAAATTAAAGTGAAGCTAATTGAAATGGTATTATTGGGTTAGCCTCATAGTCACCATTATCTTGGGAGCAGCCATGTCGATTCCAGCAGCTAGAACTAAGCTATGCTCACTGCTCATTTGCATCAAATGTGGGTTCCAATCTAACGCAGAGTATGTCACCTCCCTTCAACCTCTCCAGAGTTGAGCTGGCTCGTTTTGGATGGGCTTCAGTCAACAAGCCTAATGTAAGGATAAATAGCGACTTTAAGATAAGCCATTATGATTCACCTACAAGCCCACAAGCTTTAACCGTGGGTAGATGAGTTAATCTCTTTCCTATGTTTGTTTAACCTTCAATTTCTTCAATCTTTTTTAATATTTTGAGGATCTGCTTTTTGAATTCAGGAAGCTTGTTTTTGATAGTTACCCAGACCAATTCTAAATTCACACCGAAGTATTCGTGAATTAACTTATCTCTCATACCAGCAATATCTTTCCAGGGAATCTCACGATACTTTGCTCTTAACTCCTTGCTTAAATTCTTTGTTGCCTCACCGATTATCTCAAGCCCTCTTAAGACGGCATATTGCTTCTCTACATTCTCGAAAAATCCTTCTTTGGTTAAATCCTCTATAAATTTCTCTATGTTAGATGTTGCTTCTATGATGTGTTTTAGGTATGCTCTATCTCTTTTCATAGATAATTCGCATTTCCTTTTTTACATCTTCTATTACGTATGGATTTAAGCTGCTGAAGATTCCAAGGTCAACTTTTCTTTTAAATACCCTTCTTAACTCATTTTCTATCCTTACCAAATCGAGAAGGCTCTTTTCGCTATTTTGCTCAAATTCGATTGCTATATCTATATCGCTTTTTCTATTTTGCCCTCCCCTAACAAAAGAACCAAAAATAGCCATAAAAACTATACCATTCCTTTGACAGATCTCAGCCAGTTTTTCCTCTAAGCCCCTCTTTCTTAATTCCTCTGGCAAATTTTGAATCTCAATTTTAATACTCATATCTCTTAATTATTTAAAGCTCCCTTTAATTTAAGCCTTTTTAACCTTTATGGCATTGGATTTAGGCTTATAAAAATATTGTATAGGCTTACTTTTAAAAGTATTTCTTTAACCATATTAAGCCATTTTTTAGCCATAACATATTCGCCAAATAGCCTTTTAAGGCAAGAAAGGGTGGCTTCAACCATCCAGCGCTTGCCATACCAGCCCCTTACTTAGCCTTAATCGACTTAGCCTCCATGGTGGTTGTAACGTTTATAAGGCGGAGACGTTAAAACCCTAAAACTATTTTAAAAAAAGTTATTTTCAGCTTTGGATAAATAAATGTGATAAAAAATGTTTCTTCCTATAGTTTTTCCTTTTGGAGAGTTAGCCTCCTTTTTAGCTGGTTATGGAATAGGTAGGATGATTAAGGAAAGAAGGGGGACTCAACTATATCATCTCTATTATCCATACTATTGGCAATGGTATGCTTCTAGGGTTCTAAGCTACATAGTCTTTTATAGGCATATGTAGCTTTGAGGATTCATTAGCTTTGGGCTTCTCATGAGCTCATTGAAGCTTTCATCAGCCTTTTCCCCTGTTTGGGTGAACCCTCTCCATCCCTTCATAAGCTCGTTGAAGAGCTTCAAGGATGGAGGAAGACCCTCCATTTGAAGGTATAGGTTTATGGCAGCATTAAGCTGCCTATTTATCCTCAACCCGCAGTATGCGCAGATATATAATGCTCTTTTCGGGGCATTAATCATCCCACATTTGAAGCATCTTTTTGTAGAATTTCTCGGGTTGAGGATAACTGTTTTAGCTTTATAATCCATAAAGGTTATGATGGTTTTCCAATCACTCTTCGAGATATTTCTATTATGTTTTCTTAAGCTATTAAGCATTCTATTCTTTCTTAAGTCTTCAAATCCATGAATATAACCCTTAAACTTTCTTGTTATAGAGGTTGTCAGCTTATGGATAAAGTCTTCAGCCCTATCTTTTTCACGCTTAGAATATTTCGTCAAAACTCTTCTGAGGGATGGCTTTTTTGATGCTTTCCGTTGAATTCTTCCTCTCTTCATTTCATAAACTCTATGTATGTGGAATAGCCTTGTTAAGTCTATTCTGAGCCAGCCAATCTCTGGGCTGAAGCCATCTAGGCTTTTCTCGTTGCAATCCCAAGCAATCCTCCCAGCCGTTTCATCCTTTCTCCTCTTAAACCTAAAAGTTATTGTAAGGTATTTCTCGTTTAGGATTAGTTCACCCATTTCTCCTTTAGCCCTACTTAAAAACCAAGCTTTTGAAACATCAAACTCTAAATACTCCCTATATGGCTTAATGCTTACCTTTATTTTTCCATCCTTAAAGCTATAGAGTGTTTCTTTAATTCTAACAAACCTTTTCCTTACGATTGACTTCACTCTTCTCCTTTCCCCTTTAATATAGCTTCTCCTCCAAGACTTTATTATTGAATATGCCTGCTTTATCGCTGAATCAACATAATGCTTAGAATAAACCCAATCTTCAAGCAGAAGGTTTCTTAAATAATGGTGTTTAAAGCTGTTCTCTTTAGGAATTAATGGAATCAGCCTCTTTCTCCCTTTCTTATTATGCTTTTCAATCCATCTAATCCTAATCCATACTTCATCTATAGCCTTTTGAAGCATAACCCTATACGCTTCAAGAAACCCACTAACATTATAGCCATGCTTTATATTGTAAGCTCTAACTTGATATAAGCATCTTGACACCTTCCAACAACCTCGCCATAATTACCCCAACATTAAATAGCCCTAATAGTAACCCTAACAAAACCTTTCCGTAAATAAATATACACTACAATTTATGTCTATTTAAATCCATCTATATTGAAACTGTTAACTACGGCATTTCTCAACCCCATACACACGTTCTTGCTACTACTATTATGCTCCTAAGCGTCGGGTCTATTCATACTATTATTGTTGGTGGCGATGGTATTAAAGCAAAGCCTAAACTCCTTTAATGCTTTTTTTAGCGTTTTCCACATAATCCATAAAGCTCCAGCCTTCAACATCTTTAAAGTTTAAATTCAGCTTTATATAAAAGCGTTTAATTATAACTTTAAGGAGGATTTCAGCTCCTTCACCAAACATATTCCTTAAAGCTTCCATAAACTCCTTTAGCCTATCAGGGATTTCATCTCGTTTAATTGAAAAACGATTTTCTAAATGCCAATATATGGCTTGACGAACTGATTCGCCCAAGGCCAAAAAATACTAGTTAAAAAACCATATAAACTCAATAAGCTTTTGATTTTTCCAGGAAAATCAAAAAAATCAAAATTTTACGCGTAGAAAGCTTTAAAAAATCAAAGAAAATCAAAGAATTAGAAGAGTTTTAATATGAAGGGGATCCCCCTCCCCCTCCAAAAACAAATGCGCTATAGGATTTAATATGAAGCTGCAGCTAAAGCAGCATTTAGCTGCTTACAGCGATTTTAAACTTTTAGCCTATATATGCTTGATTTGACTTTACAGAGCTAAAAAATATGTCCGTATTTAAAAATGAGGATGAGGTAATGAGCTTCTCCACAACTGAAGCTGGGAGCTTTTAGCATTTAGAGATGGCTTTATGCTTATTCTTTTCATCTGCTGGTTCAGGAGGCTTCACAACTCCCTCATCCCATAAAGCTCATTACCCTTTATGGGCTATACTGTCTATCTTACCTCCGCCAACACAGGCTTTAAGCTTCATAGGTTATCGCAACATACCCACAAAATTAAATTTAATTATTTCGCCATTTTCACCCCAAAACTAAAGTTCCAAGTTTTCTGGGCACTCAATTTATAATTTGATCTTATTTATTAGGTGTATTATAGCTTAAAATTATTATAGCTTTAAAAATATTTTCCTTAAAATAATTTATTGGGTTAAGATTAAAATGAAGCTTAATAAAGCGTGTTTTCAATTAATTCTTATAATAATTTCATTAACGATTTTTTCTACCGCTTGTAAAGCCCTTCCAAGCGTTGAAATAATTAAAGTTGAATATCCTAAGCAAGTTGTTGCTGGAGAAACTTTTAATATAAAAGTTTTCATAAGCTATTCTTATGATGGTTGGACAATAGCAGAATTAGGAGTTTTTCATGAAAATTTCACTACAGTGTTTGATTGCATTAAATATTATTTAACAGGTACGGCTGTTAAAACTTTTGATTTAACCGTTACTGCTCCATCGAAAACTATGAATTTAAATTTAAAAGTGGTTACTAGGTATTGGTATCAAAACTTTTGGGTTACTAACCCAAAATGCATTTCAGAATTTTCTATAGAAGTTTATAGTTTAAATGAGAAGGAAAGCTATATTGAACAAAAACCATTAATAGCAAATATTGATGGTGTTGAATGGTATTATTGGAACAATAATTTTAGCGATACATGTATGGTATGGTTAAGTGGTGGGCATGCATATAAGGATCATATAACTATAAATCCTTATGAGATGGAAACTTTCAGCGCAATGATGTATATAAATGATTTAGCTAAAGAATATAATGTTTTAGCTTTAAGAAAGGGAGTAGATAGAGTTTTAGTTCCATTTACTACCCAAGAATTTTATGCATTAAGCTATTATCCAAAAAGTGAATTTTTAAAAAATGTTCATGATTGGATTTTAAAAAAGGGATATAACTTCACTTATTTAATTGGTTATTCAACAGGAGGCGTAGCGGCAGGATATGAAATTGCTGTTAGAGATCCAGAAGATTGGGCGGCTCCAAATGGAGCAATAATAATAAGTGCACCATTAAAAGGCATAAAAGGTTTATTAGATTCAGTTTCTTATGCAAGCAGCATAAAAGCTAATCTTCAATTAATTTATGGTAAAGTTTGGAGCGATGATCTTTGGCCTCAAGGAAAAGAGTTTTACGATAATGCCCCTGAAAAAACAGATGCGCCATGGTACTTTAAGGAATGGAATTTAATTCCAGATTCAAGCCACGAGGTTTGGGTTAGAGAAGGAGATGGCGAGCATTATAATGGAAGAGCATATAATTTAACTGTTAAGTTTATAGAGGAGGCGAGAAGCTTATGGTTTAACTTTAGAGGGGGAGAAACTCCGGTAAAACTTGAGATTAAAATTGTTGGTAAGGAAGGTTTTTGCAAAGCTTCATTCCTTAAAGAAGATTTTGCCTCTCAAAGATATTTTTATTTGGAGGAGGGCTATGAAAAATATAAGGAAAATTTAACTTTAAACTTTAAGAAAATAAATTGGAAAATAAATGATTCAACAATAAACCTGGTTTTTAATAAAACAGGGAAAGAAGCTTACCTAACTTTTATTATTGAAGACTTTTCTAAAGAAGAGAAAGACTCATATGTTATAAAGTTGTATTTTTTTAAAGGTTGGAGTTGGAACCAAACAGATGCAACTTTCAATTTTTATAATGTTAAAGATGAAATTAAAGTTTTTGGTCCCTCAAGCATAAATATTTTATCAATTAAGCTTCCGGAAGAAGCTATTAATGCAAGCTTTAATCAACAAGAATTTGAAATTAAATATTTTAAGCAAAAGATAAGCTTAAACTTAAATATTGAAATTAATAAAACTCAATTTCTTATTGGTGAAAAAATTTCTTTTAAACTTAAAGTAACAAATATTGGTCAACAACGTATAACCTATGAAAGAAACTCTATAATGTTTAGAGTTGTTAACTTTAAGGGGGAAACAGTTTATTTAGCTTCTGAATCTTCAAAAAACATTTATGACATTATAGATTCAGGGCAAACATTAATATATGAATTCGCTTGGAATCAAATTGACAATAATGGAAGGCAAGTTCCCCCAGGCGTATATAAGCTTATAGTGGGGATTAATGAATTAAAGATTGAATCTGAAAAAGAAATTCAATTAAACGCTGCTTCAATTCCAGGATTTCAACCCCTCTCTATTTTGTTAGGTTTAATTTTTGGATTAGCTATGATTTTATTATTAAAAAGAATTAAGGTTTAATTCTCCATTAATTTCTAGAAGTTTTGGGAGTTTCCCCCATAAGCCTATATGGCTCTCTTTAATAATTATAACGCCTTTAACACCATTAATTTTTTTAGCTAAATTTAAACCTTTTTGAATAGCTTCTTCAGGTTCACCTTTAACAACATTACATATGGCTGTGGCTGATGCATCAGCAATAGCAGCATTTTCAGCCATCACCGTAACAGCATCGGCTTCGCCGAAACTTAAGGCTCTAGTTGATTTTGATGAACTTGTTCCAATTCCTAAGGGGCAATCTTTCTGAGAAATTTTAAAGCCAAATTTTTTTGATAAAGGAGAATTAAAAGCGTAAATGCCTATATTAATATCAATTTTTGAATTGACAGCTATTTCTCCTCCATTCTCGATTAAAGCTACTTCAGCACCTTCTTTAATCATTTCTTCGAGAGCTAAATCTGCTAAAGCTCCAGCTACGCTAGCCATTGGACCAACATAAGCTCTGTTTGAGGCTTCAACCATTCTTTTAATTATTTCCGGTGCGTTAGAAGCTGCTGGAACAGGTGTTAAAGAGTAGAGAAATAAAGGATAATTCTTTAAGTAAATTTTAAGCAGCTTTCTATTTTCTTCAATTGATTTTAAAGCCTTTTTTATAGCTTTTTCGTTATCAGATTTTATTAAAACATCAGTTTCTTCAATAATTTTTCTAATAATCTTCAATATTTATCTCCATATTTTAATTGCTTTAGTAGGGCATGCATCCACGCATCTTCCGCATTGAATGCATTTTTCACCAATCATTTTTATTAATAAACTGTTTTTATCATATACTATTGCTTCAACTGGGCAGAGAGTTACGCAATGCCCACAATGAATGCAATCTTCGGTTATTTCAGCTAAAATTTCTAGCTTAACTTCCACACCAAGATCTTTAAAAGCCTTAATAACATGCTCAGCCTTATCATCAGGAATTTCCACAAGAACTTTCCCTCCAGTTTCATCCACATGAGCCTTAAGAATATTTATGGTTGCTTGTTCCTTCAGAACAATTGTTGAAATTATAGGTTCAGCAACCCTCTTATTGTTAAATTTTAATTCAGCCTTCAATTTTTTCACCTTTCCCAATTAAAGCGCTTATCCTTTCGCTGGTAACCATCCCTAAAACTTTACCATTTGCATTAATCACAGGTAAAGCTGAAATTTTATGTTTTTCCAGTTTTCTTGCGCATGAATAAATTGATTCATCTGGTGAAGCTGTAACGACTTGTTTAATCATTATTTCAGGTAAAGTTTTTGCACCTTCAGCTACAGCTTTAGTTATATCAAAGCTTGTAACAAGCCCAACAATCCTATTTTCTTCATCAACAATTACTATATGGTTAACTTCTTTCTCAACTATCTTTTTAGCTACATCCTTAATGTTTTCATAAACTTTGCAAGTTACAGCTTCATCCATTATAAGCCTAGCTAAAGGAGCCTCTTTAGTCATTTTCATAGGCTTAAAAACTGTATCTCTGGATAAACGTTCAACAGGCGCTGTTAAAAAGAATTCCCCCGTTTCAATCCATTTTTTGAGAATATGAGTAATTTCTCTAGCTTTTTTTAAACTTGAAAGGGGAGCTGCAGGAATCTCTTTTCCATTTAACTCTATTTTACCAGATTTAAGTTCGCTATATTTAACCCTTTTTAAAACTGGTCGTTCCCTTTTTGGAACACCATAATCTAAAAGATTTGTTTCTATTTCATTATCTGTAACCCCAGTTTTCTTAACTAATTCTTCATTTAAAATTGGAATTGGAATTCCAACTCCCACATATAAGGTTGTTCCATATTTAGTGAAGCTTGCACCCTTAAGAAATTTAGGATTCATTTGTTTTAAGTCGCCTTTCACCATTAATGTTCCAAAACCGTTTTTAGGGTCATGCTGGGTTCCTTCCCCTATAACATAGCCTATTCCTCCTCCTAGAAAAATTCTTGTTCCTATCCCTATAGTTTCGTATTCAGGATCATTCATTAATGGGTTAAGGCATCCTGCTCCAGCATATGAGACGTTTCCATAATTTGGAAGAAGCTTCCCCATATAAGTGTATATAACTTCATTTCGGCTATTGGTGGCAGCGTTATATCTTTGATAACAATTTCTTGGGTTGCAAAGAATTGCTTGATTTAAATCGTGAATTGTTATTTCAGTTTTTATGTATTTTCTTGGATAACAATCTGTTCCATAACCTGTAGCTTCAACCTCAACCTCTTTTCCGCTTACTAAATCTTCTATAACATGCCCTCCACCATACTCAAATGGTCTATTAGGATCCATTTTTGTTGCTCCAATATAGCAATCTACAGCTGCTCCTCCATGATAAGCTTCTACACCATTAATTGTTATACGCTCCATTTTAATAGGTGGATCGGAATGACCGAAATTTAAGAAAGCCCCTGAACCGCACATAGGGCCAAAAGTCCCAGTTGTTACTACATCAACTTCTTTTGCAGCCGCTTTAACCCCTTTAGTTTTTACAAGATCCTTCATTTCTTCAGCAGTTAAAACTACAACATCGCCTCTTTCTATTTTCTTGTTTATTTCTTCTATTGTTCTTAACTGTTTCAAACTTAGTTTTCCTCCAAACCTCCATTTTATTTCTAGAGGAGAGTTCTTAATTGATTAAATTCTAATATTAATATTTTTCTGGAAAATAAATTCCAATAGGAATAAAAGTTTATAAAGACAAAATGAATTAACCTTTTTTAGGTGAAATTTTTGATTCATTTACGAATTATTGAATGGGCAATCTTATTCTTGGCAAAATTTATTATAATTGCGCTAGCGCTTTGGATTGTTGGAAGAGGTACTGTAGGAAAAGAGAAAGCTAAGTTTAGCGATGCTTTATGGATAACGCTTTTAGGGTTAGTTATAGGAACTTTAATTGCAAGGTTTATTCCTTTCTTAGGGTTTTTCATAGTTTTAATCTTATGGCTAGGTTTAATTCGACACTTTTTTGATACAGGTTGGTTAGGGGCTTTAGGAATAGCAATAGTAGCCTTAATTATTTACGTGATTTTATCTTGGGTTGCATCATTTATACTTAAACTTTCTCTTTGGAGCTTATTAATTTCAATTTTAAACTAGCTTTTTTCAAGTAAATCCTTTAAATAAAAATTTATGCATCCACAATTTTCGCAAAGATAAGTAGCGATGCGCCCAAGCGTTAAAAACATTCCGATAGGAATTAATCCTACATAATATTCCTTCATTTCTTTATTACAATTGGGACATTTAATTTTTCTCAGCTCAAACCCTCCAATAAAACAAAATGCAAAAATAAAAATTTAAATTTTAAGTTAAACGATTGTTTATTCTTTTAAAAGTTACTTCTCCATTTTAGATTCGTTTAAAGCTTTATCAAATTCTTTTTTAAATTCTTTAGGATCAATTTCATAGTTGCTACAGAATTTTGCTAAGCTTTTAGCGTAAAACTTTAGAAAAGCTTTGCTCATTTCTTTAATTTCCTCTTTAGAAAGCTTTTTTGGTGAAATTAAAAGCAAGATGATCCATTTCCCGAGAAAAGTAGGTTTATACCATTTTATCCAAGCGGTTTTTCCTTCAATTTTGCATTGCTCCATACCTTCTTCTAAAACCTTAGCTTCAACAAACAGTTTTAAATAGTTAAGAATTGATTTGCTTGAATGTTGACTTAACTTTTTAATAAGATCTTTTTGATATGTTTTTCCTTCAATTTTAAGATTTCTTAAAATTGAAAACGCAACTTTAGAGCCGAACGCCGATAACAGAATTTTATATTGCATCCATTTCTTTTTTGGAAGAGGAAGAATAAAAGGCCATAATTCAAGCGATGATTCATCATTCATCATATTTTTATCGTCTCACAAAGATTATTGAAATAAAATAAAAATTTTAAATTTAATTGGTTTTAATTAAAAGTTTTAATGCTTCTTCATAAATTTTTACGCTGGATAGAAAATCTTTTATATCTATAAATTCATTTTCTGTATGGTCAAGCGTTGAATCGCCTGGTCCATAAGCTACCATAGGAATTTTCAATTTTTCAGCTAAGATATTCATATCTGAAGTTCCAGTTTTCTTTAATAAAGTTACTTGGTCTCCTTTAATTTTTCGAATAGCTTGAATAAAGGCCTTAACTAAAAAAGATTTCGAGTCGGTTTCATGCCCTTTAACGTAATCTAAAGCTTCAACTTTTGCAAAATTCAGTTTTTCTTTTATCAAATTAAATATTTCTTCTGGATGGATTTGAGGTGGAATCCTTAAATCCACTTCTATTTCGCAGCGATTTGGAACAATGCTGAAGTTTGAACCGCCGCTAATTTTCGTTAAACAACTTGTTAAAGAGTAAAATTTAGAGTTTAAATTTTCTTTTTCATGTTTAAAGTTTTTAATTATGTTCCAAGCTTCAAAAGCTTTTTCAATAGCATTTTCAAATAACCATGGTGCAGAAGAGTGCCCAGTAATTGTTTCGCAAACAACTTTAAGTTTTAAGCTTCCTTTATAACCTATTATTACGCCTTTTGTGTTGCTTGGCTCCCCAAAAACAGCATAATCAACCTTAATTTTTCTTTTAATTAAATTCTTTATTCCTCTGCCTGATCCTTCTTCATCTACAACTGCAGCTAAAATTATTTTTGCAGGAAAACCTTCATGAAGTAAATTAGCTGAAGCTGATATCATAGCTGCTAGAGAGCTTTTGGCGTCTACAGCGCCTCTTCCATAAATTTTTCCATTAGTAAATTTAACTGGAATTTTTCCAGGAACAGTATCCATATGGCCGCATAAAAGGATTGTTGGGTTGCTTCCATTTGATTCAGCTATGACGTTTCCAACATAATCCTTTTCAGTTTTAAATCCTAAATTAATTAATTCATTTTTGATGAAATTTGAAATTTCCTCTTCAAAGCCTGAAGGGCTATAAAATTCAAGAAGAGATTTAAGAAGATTTATCGAGTAAGCTTCTTTCTTTTTTTTCAACAACTTCATTCAAAACCTTTACCACTTGATTAATATGCTCTTTAGAAATAACTAAAGGTGGCAAAAACCTTAAAACAGTTCTGCCAGCATCTAACGCTAAAACACCATTTTCAATTAGATTAAGCAGCAAATCATAAACTTCAAACCTAAATTCAATTCCGATCATTAAGCCTAAACCTCTTACATCCCGTATTATTTTATGGTTTAAAGCTATTTTTTTAAGTTCATTGATAAAATAGTTTCCTAAAACCCAAGCTTTTTCTGGAAGATTCTCTTCTAAAAGAACATCTATAGCTGCGCAAGCAGCTGCTGAAACTATGGGGTTTCCTCCATAAGTGCTTGTATGCTCTCCAACTTGAAGTGAATCCATTATTTCAGGCTTAGCTGCTGTTATACCTATTGGTAATCCTCCCGCTACTCCCTTAGCTAAACAAACAATATCAGGTATTATACCGTAATGTTGAAAACAAAATATTTTTCCGGTTCTACCAAACCCAGTTTGAATTTCGTCTAAAATTAAAAGAATGTTTTTCTTATCGCATACATCTCTTAATTCTTTTAAAAAATCTTTTGATGGAACTTTAACTCCGCTTTCTCCTTGGATAGGCTCAACAATTACAGCGGCAGTCTCATCAGTTATAGATTTTTCAACTTCTTTAGCATCCCCATATGGAGCATGTTTAACTTTTATAAGCAAATGTTCAAAATTATTTCTATATTTTTTATTCCATGTAGCTGCTAAGGCACCTAAGGTTTTTCCATGGTAACCTCCTTTCATAGCGATTATCTCCATTTTTCCAGTGAATTTTCTGGCAAGCTTTAAAGCGCATTCAACAGCTTCAGCTCCGCTGTTGGATAGAAAGAATTTATTTAAGTTTTCTGGGAAAACCTTAACCAATTTCTCTAGTAGCATAGACCTAGCTTCATTATAGGCAAAGCCATGGCATGAAGTTAAATTTTCAACCTGTTTTTTAATAGCTTCAACAACTTTTGGGTGACAATATCCAACTACAGCTGCTCCGTAGCTTCCCGAGCAATCGATATACTGTTTACCGTTAATATCCCAAACTAAATCGCCTTTTCCTTTAACTAAAACTACTGGTTTTTTAGCGTAAACTTTAGCCATAAACTTTTGTTCAGTTAAAATAATTTCTTCCTTGTTCATATATGTCTCTACTTCATTATGGTTGTTCCTAAACCTTTTAATGCTGATGAAATCGGTTCTTCAATAACACCTGAGCTTATAATAACTTTTTTAACGCCTCTTTTTAAGGCTTCTGTAGCAGCAAAAATTTTTGTTATCATTCCATGCCCAACTTTACTTAAAGCTTCTTCAGCTTCCTCTAAAGTTAATTTTGAAGCAAGTTTTCCATTAACCATTACTCCAGATACATCAGTAAATAAAATTAATAAATCAGCTTCTAAGGCTGCAGCTATGTAAGCTGCAGTTCTATCACCATCAATGTTTAAAGCTTCATATTCATCGCCTAAAGCTATTGGAGCGATTACAGGTGTATAACCAAGATTAAGCAAATTTTTAAGAAGATTCGCATCAACCTCGCTTATTTTCCCTGTATAACCCCCATCTACAACTCTTTTTCTACCTCTTTCATCAACTTGAATAAGCCTCTTTTTTCTTTCAGCTTTAATTAAAGCACCATCAATCCCTGAAAGCCCAACAGCGTTAACTCCTGCCTTCAATAAAGTTAAAGTTATTTCCTTATTTATTTTGCCAGCCATAACCATCATAAATATTTCCATGGTTTCCTTATCGGTATATCTGCTTCTAAATCCTTCAGGGGAAACTATAAACTTTTGTTCTTTACCCATTTTTTCAGCTATCTCATTAACTATTTTTCCTCCACCATGAACTAAAGCTACTTTATCATTTATTAAGCAGTTTTTTAAGTCTTTAACAAAGTTTTCAGGGATTCCCTCCTCTAAAACGCTTCCACCAAGCTTAACAACCATAAGCAATTTTATTTCTTCACCTTTTTTTATTTAAGCTGGATGCACGCTTAAATATTCAAGACTAGTTTTTTCATTTATACCAAGCATAATATTAAAGCATTGAACAGCTTGGCCAGCTGCACCTTTAACTAAATTATCTATAGCGGAAAGAACTACAATTCTTTTAATTCTTTCATCTAACTCAAACCCTAAATCGCATATGTTTACTCCAGTGAGAGTTTTAGGATTAGGTAAATTGTATAGGCCTTCCCTATCTTTAACAAACCTTATGAATGGTTCATTTTTATAGAATTCTCGATAAATTCGCCATATATCAGGTGTTGAAAGGGGTTTAGTTAAAAAGCAATGAATTGTAGATAGGATTCCTCTAACCATATTTACGGCATGAGGTGTAAAAGCTACACTAACTTTTTTTCCAGTTAAAAAGGAAAGCTCCTGCTCTATTTCAGCTATATGCCTATGATTTACAGGTTTATAGGCTCTAACGCCTCCAAATCTTTCAGGATGATGAGAAGCTAAGGTTGGTTGATTTCCAGCTCCTGAAGAACCTATTTTTACATCTATAACTATTCTATTAAGTTCTACAGCTTCCTCCTTAATTAATGGTGCTAAACCCAAAATTGACGCTAAAGCCATGCATCCTGGGCAAGCAACCAATTTAGCATGTTTTATGGCTTCTCTATGAAGCTCAGGCAAACCATAAACAGCTTCTTTCAGCAGCTCAGGGTTTTCATGCTTCCAACCATACCAAACTTGGTAATCTTCAGGGTTTTTAAGCCTATAATCAGCGCTTAAATCGATAATTTTTAGTCCTTGAGTTAAAAGTTTAGGGGTTAACCTCATTGAGGAGCCGTGGGGAACCGCCAAAAACACTAGTTCGCATTCTTTAGTTAATCTCTCCTCGCTTAAAGGAGAAAATTTAAGTTGAGTGAAACCTCTAAGGTTTGGGTGAACTTTAAATACATATTTTCCAGCATGCTGCCTTGAGGTAACCAATTGAATTTCAGCTTCAGGATGATTAAGCAAAATCCTTAAAAGTTCTCCTCCAACGTATCCTGCTCCTCCAACAATTCCAATCTTCAATATAATTCACCTTTTCAATTTTTCAAGCAGATACTCTATAATTAGCTTTGGAATATCAACTTTAGATACTTCAACTGTTTTTTTAAATTCAGTTGCGTAATTCACTTCATGAACGATTAAACCTTCGGGGCTTTCCATTAAGTCCACTCCAAATATTCCTCCTCCAACAGCTTTAGCGGCTTTAATGCTTAATTCTTCAAGCTCAGGAGTTATCTTGCACTCCTCAGCAGTTCCACCAATATAAACATTTGTTTTGAATTCTCCTGGAGGAGAGTAACGATATATAGCTGCTACAGCTTGATCTCCTATAACAAAGCATCTAATGTCTCTATCTGGTTTTTTAATCATTTCTTGAAGATAATATATTTGGTAGATTGGGAACATATATTCTCTGGATTCAAGAATTGCTTTAGCGGACTCTGAATCTTTTAAAAGCGCTATAAGCCTACCCCAGCTTCCAACAACAGGTTTTAAAATAGCGGGGTAACCAAGTTTTTCTAAAGCTTTTAAAGCGCCTTCTTTAGAAAAAGCTATAAATGTTTTAGGTGTTGGAACACCAGCTTTAGATAATGTTAATGAAGATAAAGCCTTGTTTCCGCAAATTAAAGCTGAATGAAAAGAGTTTACCACTTGAACACCCATTTTTTCAAGCAAAGCAGTTATATGCAAGTTTCTAAAGTAACTAATGCTTCTTTGAAGAATTACAGGTTCAAAACTTGATTCTTCATCAATCCCTAAGAAAAGTTCATCAGCGTTATAAATGTTTAATGGAATATCCATTTCTTTAGCAGTTTCAATAATTAGTTTTTCATCAAGCCTAATATGATCGCATACCATTCCAAGCTTAGCTTTATTCACCCCAATCCTCCTTCTCTACTACAACTCTTTGATAACTTAGGTTATCGCCTTCAATTTTTGTTATTTCAAGTTCTAAACCGCAATCAGGGCATGCTACAATTTCATTTATCATAACATCATCTGGAACATCTATATCTGCTCCACAATCTGGACATTTAATCTTCTTCATCTGGAAACCTCCAAAATTTCATCATTTAGCCCTATAAAAAATCATTAATAAACTTTACGTTTTTTAAAGAAAAATAAATAAAAACCTTTTTTAAATAAATTTTCAATAATTTAAAGGCTTAATTTTTAATGTTTCTCGTATAATCTAATAAGACGGTTGGCAGCATTAATTATGGCTTCAACACCAGCCATTACTATATCTTCCCTAACCCCCCTTCCACTAACTATTCTCCCGGCTTCATCCATAACTTTAACCATAACGTTAGCTAAGGCATCGCTTCCGCCTGATGTAGCTTCAAGCCTAAACTCAACAAGTTTAAAATTCATTACATCGCTTACGATTCCCTGAATAGCTTTTAAAGTTGCATCTATTGGTCCAACGCCATACTCAGAGTTTTTATATTCTTTACCATTTATATTAAGTTTAACGGTAGCTGTGGGTGTAATTTTATTTCCTGTAACTACAAGTAAATCCTCAAGATTTATTTTTCTTTTGCTTGGAGTTAAAGTTCCTGAAATCGCTTCAGCTATATTTTTTAAATCAGCTTCTGTAACTGTTCTTCCTTTATCTCCAAGCTGTTTAACTCTAGAAACAACTTCTATAACTTGCTCTTTAGTTAATTCGAATCCTAGCTCCTCAAGCATAGCTTCGATTCCATGTTTTCCAGCGTGTTTCCCAGCAACTATTTTTCTTTCTCTACCAACTATTTCTGGAGGAAGAGGCTCATATGTATCTGGAGATGAAACTACCCCCGCTGTGTGAATTCCACTTTCATGGGCAAAAGCATTTCCACCAACTATAGCTTTATTTGGAGGTATAGAGACTCCAGTAAGTTTGGAGACTAAAAGCGATGTTTTATAAATCTCTTTTAAATTCAGGTTTGTTTTAACGCCATAAAGCGCGTGAAGGCTTAAAGCAACCTCTTCTAAACTAGCGTTTCCAGCTCTTTCACCTAAACCGTTTATTGTTGCATGAATTTCTTCAGCTCCAGCTTCTATGCCAGCTAAAGAGTTAGCTACAGCTAAACCCATATCGTCATGGCAATGCAAAGCTATAGGAACATTAACTTGAGCTTTAATAGCTTTAACTAAATTAAACATTCCTCTTGGAATCGCTACTCCTACAGTGTCAGGTATATCAATTCTATCAGCTCCAGCTTCAACAACAGCTTTATAAACTTGAATTAAAAAGTTTAAATCGCTTCTAGTAGCATCCTCAGCTGAAAACTCAACTTTTACACCAAAGCTTTTAGCATACTCCACAGCCTCAACAGCCTTAGCTAAAACCTTTTCCCTACTCATTTTTAATTTCTTTTTCATATGAATCTCTGATGTGGCAATAAAAGTGTGGATAGCATTAACATTGCATGAAATAGCTAAATCTATATCTTGTTTAACCGCTCTAGCTAAACCAACAATTTCAGCTTTAAGCCCATCGTTAGCTATCATTTTTACAGCTTCTCTTTCTCCTTCAGAAGTTGCTGGAAAACCAGCTTCTATATAATCTACGCCTAAGATATCAAGTTGCCTAGCTATTTGAAGCTTTTCTTCAGGTAAAAGTGCAACACCAGGAGTTTGCTCTCCATCCCTTAAAGTAGTATCGAGGAATTTAACTTTCTCCGGTAAATTGCATTCCTTCTCTATTAGAAGCTTCCAAGCCAAATTAAAGCCTCCCTTATAAATAACTTAAAAACATTTAGTTTAGACAAGAAAGTTAAGTCAACTACAGCCTTAAAGAAGATAATCTCTCCTGTAACCCAGTTTAATCAACTCCTTTCTTTGCTTGATTGTAAAAGTTTATTGCTAAAAGAGCTATTTATGATTTACTATTTTGCAATATTTAAAATATTTATCTTTAAAAACTAATTTAAAAGTTTAAAAAGGAAAAGGGGAAAACGCTTTGAAAAATCCTAAAAAAACGGTTTTAATATTTCAATTAATTCTTGGAGTCTTAGTGATTTTAGCATTAATTTGGTATGTTAATGCGGAAAATCTATTTCTTATATTAATTAAAGCAAACAGCATTTTTTTAGGATTAGCTTTATTCGCTTATTTTTTAATGAATTTAATCTTCGCTTATAGAATTAAGCGTGTTATTTATGCATTAGGGAAACGGGTAAGTTTTTTTAACGCTTTAGCTGCGCAATATGGTGGTATGCTTGCTAGCGACTTTACTCCAGCTAGATCAGGATATTTAACAGTTCCATTAATCCTTAACGCGTATGGAATTCCAATAGAAACAGGGTTATCTTGTGTTTTGGGCTGCCAATCAATAGAGTTTTTAATCAAAATGGTTGGAGGATTAATAGCTGTGTTATATTTAGTTTCAAAAATTTACTTAACTCAAGAACTTATAGCTTTATCTATTTTTGGCGTTGCTTTAATGTTTCTTGGCGGGTTAACAATAGCATTAAGCATGTGGTCAAAAAAAGTTTACAGTATAATAAAAAAGTTTAGCGAAAAACCCTTAATTGGAAAACCCATCTCATTTATTTTAAATAAAACTTCAAGTTTTCAATCTGAAGCTGAAAAATTTAAATCTGCAATCCCAATTGTTGCAGTTTTAACTTTAATTTCTTGGGTTATTAAAGGTTTAGAGTGGTATTTTATAGGGTTAGCGTTAAATATTAAACAGTTAAAATTTTTGGATTTTTTTCTTCTTCATCCATTAATAACGGCTCTTTCATTTCTTCCTTTAACTCCCTCAGGTTTAGGTTTTCAAGAGGGAGCAGCTGTGGGTGTTCTTTATTTGCTTAAGGTTCCAATTGAAGCTTCAATAGCTTTCGCTATTCTTGCTAGATTTCTATTGATAATAGAAGATGTTTTGGGAGTTGCTCCATTAACTAAGGTTGGGGTTAAAGTTATTGAAGCTTCAAAAAAAAGTTGAGTAAATTTAGTTTAAATCTGCTCTTTTTGAGTTGGGATATACACTAAAGCGCTTATAACAGAGCCGTAATGATCCATGGGAATCCATAAAACATCTATTTTATGTTTAATTTTTGTTAACTCGATTCCTCGGTTTTGAGCCATTTCATTTATTTTCCACTCTAGAATTTCCAATAAAGCTTTTCGATCCATATAACCATGCGCTTCAGCAACTAAACCATATTCTCCATCTTTTTTCCAAGCCCAAGCTACACCAGCCCCAATAGTTTCCCCTTCATTTCCATCCATTCTAGCTAAAACAGCGTGGGTGATTGAGCCTACAGGAATTTTTCTTCTTTTAGTTTCTTTGCAGTTTGGGGGTAGAATTGAAGAGACATTAACTAAATTGCATTGAGCTATTTTAGCTTTAACTAATGCTAGATCAAACGCGTTAAGTGGAGAAACTTTGCTTACAGCTTTTCCGCAAGTAACAAAAAATTCTCTGGGAATCATTTTAAACTCAACAATAAAATTGTAATTAAGGCAATTTAAGTTTTATTTAAATTTGTTGAAGCAACCTATTAAATTACTGAGAAAATGTAACGGGACTTCATCTCCTTCCTTAATTTTAGTTTCACCTGGCTTAATGGGGATAAGCTTCAAAAACTTATCGTTAATGTAAACGCTTAATCCTCTATATTTCTCATTATTAACTAAGAATATTTTTTTCTCAAAAATAAAGTGAATATACCCCTCTCTAGTATAATCAATAATTGTCTCGAAAGAATTGAAGGTTAATTTTGTTGAGTTCTCTTCTTTAAATTTCGGGAAGCTTAAGGTTTTTAAAGTTATTAATGCGCCGTGACCATAATGAAGAAAACCTCCTTCTAAGCAACCTTCAAAAATTTTAATTGAGAGAGGGGATGCAAAAAAATTTTGAGCATATTGATTTTTTAGGAGAAGATACCTTTCGTTAACTTCTTCAACTTTAAAAAAGTTGTTGAAGCTTTCGTTAATTTTCATTTTGGAAAGTAAAGGTGAAATGTTTAATTCGTAACCGCCTCTAGCTCTTAAGGGATCTTTAATAGGTCTAACTTCGATGTGCGCATGGTAATCTGTCCAAAAATTATAAAATGGACTCCAAATTATTTCTCCTATAAAATCTCCTGGATAAATTTTATCTCCAACTCTTAATTTTGGTTTAACATGGAGGATTTTAACGCATGTTTCTTCATTAACTTTAATTATTATAACGTAATCTTCTTTAAGAGCTTTAATTAAGCTTGTTTCGCCTTCAATTGGACTTAAAGCTTCTTTGCAACCTCTAGGTGGATAAATATCTATTGCGGATAATTTTTTATGGGCGTAATAAGGGCTATTGGTGAAAGAGAAAAAATTATCTTTGTTCACATAGATTTTTACGCCATGAGATTCAGCTATTTGAAGCAAAAACTCTTTCGCTCCTTCTTTTTTATTTAAATTTAAGTAAAGGTTTATTTTTTAATAAGCGAAATTTAAGTTTTAAAGAGAGGAAAGCTTATGCGTTTATGCTATGCATGCTCAAAGGAACCTGCGGAAATATTTATAGATTACTCGAAGAGATGGCTTTGCATAAACTGCTTCTTAAATTATTATGAAAGAAAAGTTAAAAGAACAATTGAAGCCTATAAAATGATTAAACCTAATGAAAAAATTGGAGTGGCGGTTTCAGGAGGAAAAGACAGCACAACGCTTCTTTATGTGCTTAAAAAACTTTATCCATCATTAAATTTAACAGCAATCCATTTAAACTTAGGCGTTAAGGAATATTCAAATCATTGCAATGAAGTCTTGCGAAGCTTTATTAAAAAACTTAATGTTCCATTAATAGAGTTTAATTTAATTGAGCGGCTTGGCTTTTCAATTCATAATTTTGAAAAAACAAGGCATGGAAGAAAAATATGCTCTATTTGCGGAACAATAAAGCGTTACTTGCTGAATAAAATTGCTTATGAAAATAAACTGGATAAATTAGCTACAGGACATAACCTTGATGATATAGTTGAGGTTATTTTCAATTGTTATGTTCAGGGGGATGTTGTTCAATTAGCTAGAGTTAACCCTGTGCTTCCAGGAAGTTATCCAAAGCTTGTTGCTAGAATAAAACCTTTATGCATGATGACTGAAATGGAAGATTTGCTTTACGCTTCTTATGCTGAGCTTCCCTTTAGAAGTCTTTCATGCCCATTATCGAAAGGAAATAGAAGCCTAAAAAACAAGAGGTTTATTAATATGGTTATAATGAAGGAAATACCAACTTTTAAGCATATGCTTTTTAAATCGTATGTTAAAAGAATATCTCCCCACCTTAAGCTTTCTCCAGAGAAAATTTTTGAATGCGAAATCTGCGGTATGCCAACCTCAAAAAATATATGCGCATTTTGCAGGTTAACAAAAATGGTTAAACCATTGCAACAGTAAAACCAATAGTAGAGCCATTGTTAAATTCATTAAAATCTTTTTATTTTTAAAGGTTTATATTTTCAAATTAAAGAATTAAATTTTAAAGAGGGGGAAAATTTGGATTTTTCAAGCAAATATTATGCTTGTCTAGCTTTGCTTGAAGATGAAACAGCTAAACTTTATGAGAAATTTATAGATCGATGCAAAGAAAATTTACTCAAACTTTTTCTGCTTAACATTCTTTATGAAACAAAAAAACATAAGGAGCTTTTATTTCAAATTGCAAATTTAAAAAATAAGGAGCCTCAATTGCCTGATGTTGAAGAATGCGAGAAGGAAGCGGGTTATCTAATTAAAGAGTCATTAGAAAAAATTCAATTTTTAAAAATGCAAATCGACCAAGACATTCCAATCATAGATGTGATGAAGAAACTTATCGATTTTGAAGAATCTATAAGCGAGGAGTATTTAATCATGATTCATGGAAAAGCTTTAAAAAATTTAGAAAGCGATCCAATTGTAAAAGAAATAGTTAAGTATATTGCTGATGATGAGAAAAGACATATACATTTACTTAAAGTCTCATGTAAAATACTTAAAAAGGCGTTAAAATAATTTAAAAATAGGCATGGTAAAACGTTAAATAGGTTAAGGATGCCCCTTTAAAGTCTGATGCAGCTTAGCTAATGCAATCTTCTAAACCAGCCTTCTCCATCAGATCAATGTTAGGTGCAGTTTCCCCATAAGGATTGGAAAACTAAGCGCATCTGGAGCGTTACAAGAGAATCAACAACACTAGCCATCTTCAAATACGATGTATCCTCCTCAAATTTTTATTTTAATCTTTTTTAATTTTTGCCTTTCTCTTCTTTTTTCGCATAAACTTAGGCGTAAACTCGAAGAACCAAATCATATCGCGGGTCTCTTCATCCATAAAGCTTCCTCCACCAAATATTTCCTACAATTTACCTTAAATACCTTTACATATCAAACACGCCTAAGAAGAATTATGGAAAAACGGTTTAATTTTTAAAACCGTTTAGTAATTTTCAGGATTTTTAAGCCACTTCTTTATGAGGTTTACTTTTTTAGGCTTATACCTTAAAAGGATTTCTTCATCATCTATTTTTTCTCTATCTATAAAAGACTTCAGCAAACCGCTATGAGCAAAGAAATCCCTTGGGTCATTTGATGATGATTTTATTTTTTTCCAATCTTCTTCAATTTTGATTTTACTTAAATCCCTCTTCAAGAACCTTTTGTTTAACCCTAGGCCAACTTTTTCATATAATCTTGAAAATGAGTCTTCAATGTTTTTTATTGTTGCTTGGGAGATTCCGCTTAAAAATTCCTTAATGCTTGAAGTTAACGCTAGGGAAAGAAGCATATTTACAATAGCAGTCCTATTAAGCGCAATGCGCGAGATTTTACCATCGCTTTCAATAGATTTTTCCTCTTCAATGCGATATAGAATTTCTTTAAGCATTTCTTCGCCTTCTTCTACGCTTTTCTCTAACTCAATAATTTCTTTATAGAATATTGCAAGCGGAACATTGTATTTTATAGCATTAAACATTATCCTACCTGAGCTTATGATAGCGTTTAATGGCTTTAAATATTTCTTCTCCAACTTTTTAATTTCTGTTAAAGCGTTTTTGCTGAGAAGTTCCACCTTTTCTTTAACTGGGAAGTCAAAAAATGCTTTAACGTTATAATCGTATAAATTAATAGGATACAAGTTTTCTTTTGATTGTCCGATTGGCGGTGAAAAAGCCAATTTTATATTAATTCTTGGTTGTTGCAAATAGCTTTTAAGCTTGCAATAAGCAAGAAGTAACCTTAAAGCCTCAATTAATGAAGATACATAAATATTATGTCCACTAGATGTATCAGCAATTATTTTTTCTACATCCTTAAGCTCCTCTAGAAAATTGAGAAGTAGATAGATTACAACATTGTTAACATCATTTTTAAAGTTGATGGTGAAGTTGTTGTTTGCCTTTAATGAATATGAGCCAATAGATTGCATAAGAATTATTTTAAATTCAGATTTTAGCAAGTTATTTTTTAAGACTTCATTCTTAATTCTTTCCTTCAGCTCATTTGGCTTTTTAAGCAACTCAATAGCTTCATTCACATCCTCCGCCAATAATGCAACTAGGCTTTCTGGAGCTAACAAAATTACCTTATATTCCTTAAAGTGAGCTTGAAGAGCTTCTGAAGCAAGTTTACATTTATACTCCTTATTTTCAATATCATAGCTAACTTCTTCATAGTTAAATTTTCCAAGAACCTGTAAAATGCAATTCATTTCAAGAAACTTAAATATTGAATGCATATAAATACTTTTTGCTTTATAACCGCTTCAGCTAGCAACTTTCAATTTTGCCTATATAACCACATACATAACTCTTCATGAAACCTTGTTAAGACAGCATCTATGTAAAAGCTATAAATCTGAAAGCTTCGCTGCTTAAATATGAGAAAGCTAATAGAACCATTTCTAATGAAGGTAAATTTTAAATAACATTAAATGCGATTACTTATTATATGCTCACGCTTGTGATTTACGATATTTCTAGCGATAAAGATAGAAATAAACTAGCTGAGCTTCTTTTAGATTTTGGGCTTGAAAGAATTCAGTATAGCGGATTCAAAGGTAATTTGAACTTTCATGATTGCAATGTCTTAGCTAAGAAGGTTAAACAGTTTATTTCAAGCAGAAATGATAGCATCTATATTATTAGGCTTTGCAATGAATGCGCAAAAACTTGCAAGATTGTTTCAAAAAGAGATGCCCCCTTAATTGATGAATCGATGGTTAAAATTGTTTAAATGGCGAATAAAAATTGTATTTTTTATCTGAGCTAGAGCATAAAATGCTTATTCATAAGCTTTTGCCGATCGCTAGAGAGGTAGGCGTTAGCTCAGAGCTAAGAGGATGGAATTGGCATCAACCTCCACTGAAGCCTTACTATGATGTAAAAATTCCAATGTATGCTATTTGCTCTAAGTTTTGTCCTACCGGAAGAGACATCTTTCTTTCTCAAGTTAAAGGGAAAAAGCCCATTTTAAATTTTAATGTCTCTCTTGGAAAAATTCTTCATGGCGCCGTTAGTGATAGCTTGCTTAACTTCATTAAGGGCGAGAAGCTTGAATTTGAAGATTGGTGGACTAAAATTAGATGGGAAAGGCTTATTGGTGATAAGGAATCTTTTAAGCGCAAAGCAAAAATTGTTTGGGATTATGTTGTTAATGCTTGTAAAGCTAAGTATATTCATTCCTCGACTGAACAGCCTTTCGCTTCTAAACATGATTTAATAACTTCATCAATTCCTTTCCTTATTGAGCATAAGATTTCTGGCGAATTGCTTGGTTCAAGCGGCTACATTAGCTTTGATTGCTATGATTATTTAAGGTGCATAATGTTCGATTTAAAGGTTGAAGCTAAACCTGAAGAATGGTATAGGCTTTTTCCAGTGGGCTACGCGTTGGTTTTTGAAAGCATTTATGAAGTTCCAATTGATATTTGCTGCGTTGTTTACTTAAATTTCATTGGCGATAGGCTAGTGGTTAAAAAGGATTTGTTCTTTGCTAACGATGAGCTTAGAAGCTGGTGGATTGAAGAAAGAGATAAAAAGCTTGAAATAGTGGCTCAAGGAAAAGAGCCTAGCATACCAAAGAAATGCGATCAAAATTGCATTTATTATCATGCATGCAGAGAGGATCAAAAATGATTACTCGCTTGGTTATTGATGGTTTTGGAAAATATATTGGGCGAAAAAGTAAACGAATAATTATAAAAAATAATGCCTCTATTGTTCATCAGCTCTTGCCTGATGATTTAAAGCAAATTTTAATTTTAGGTAAAGGCGCTATAGGATTCGATGCATTAAGGCTTTTATCCTTAAGCGGAGTTGACGTAATTCTTCTTAACTCTAAGGGTGAAGTTGTCGCTAGAGTCTCTCCTCCAGAAATGAGAACTGTAAGCACAAGAAGGGAGCAGTACTATGCCTATAGGGATTGGAGAGGATCAGCATTAGCTAAAGAATTTGTTTTAGCAAAGTTGAAGAATCAGCATGCGCTCTTAGGGACCTTCGCTAAAGCTAGAAAGGATAATAATCCTGAATTAGCGAATGAAATCTATAGGTTAAGAGGCGAGCATGAATTATGGATAAATGAAGTTAGTAAAATCGAGTCCTCAAATGTCGATTCAATTAGGGAATCTTTAATGGGAATTGAAGGTGCTGCTTCATCAATTTATTGGTTTGCTGTAGCTAATCTTATTCCAAAGGAATTTCAATTTAAGGGCAGATCAGGCAGACATGCTTTAGATCCAGTTAATGCTATGTTAAACTATGGCTATGGAATTCTTGAGGGAGAAGTTTGGAGAGCTGTATACTTTGCTGGCTTAGATCCATATGGAGGTTTCCTTCATGCGGATAGACCTGGAAAACCAAGCTTAGTTTTGGATTTAATGGAGGAGTTTAGGCAGCAGCTTATCGATAAAACTATAATGAAATTAATTTGTAAGGGAAATGTTAAACCAAGCAACTTTAGTTAAAGAGGATGTTTGTAAATTAAACGATGAAGCTAGAAGAATTCTGGTGAAAGAAGTTCTTGAAAAATTTGAGAAATCTATCGTTATTGGCAATGAACGAATCACTTGGAGCGATTTAATTTTAAGCCAAGCAAGGAAGATAGGGAAATTTCTTAGAGGTGAAATTTCGAGGTATGAAGGCTTCTGGCTTAGATGGTAATAAACAAGTAATTAATGTTTGGGACATTCTTCAATACTATTATTGCCCAAGAAAAGTTTATTTTTTAAAGGTTCTTGGAGTCCCTCCAATTTACAAATGGGAAATTAAAGAAGGCGAAGAAGAACATAAAAAAGAAATTCTCTCTAAATCTAAGCTTTCTCCATTAGAAATAGAAAAAGCCTTAAAACTTTTACAAAGAGAAATAAAGTTTATTTCTCCTTCTGCTTTTTCAGAATTTTTGGAAGAAGCCAGGAAAATTTCTCCTCCAGACGATTTTCCTTACGTTGCTTTAGCTCTAAAGATAAAGTCCTTAGGATTGAAAGTTGCAATATGGTCGAATGATAAAGAGTTGAAAGAAGCGCTGAAGGGTAAGATTGATGTATTTACGACTAGCGAAGTATTTGAAATTTTACACGGTAAGAATAAGACATAAGATGAGTTATTAAAGTTAAATTAAAAGCATACAACATAAAACATTTTACAACCTTTTAAGCAAGAAACCTTTTGCTTCCTCTATAGCTTTAAATAATTCTTTTTCTGACACTAATAACTTTGCCATTCCCCTAAAAGATACTGGTTTTGGTTTTATTAAATAATTTCCTCTAGCTAAAATCAACACTTTTATTAATTCTATTT
>Ga0078972_1002867_pt1 | contig 54613 bp, 44 predicted proteins | sample YelNatPaOPGAMG01_FD_67568 | JGI IMG/M metagenome (GOLD analysis project Ga0078972, IMG submission 67568) | Hot spring thermophilic microbial communities from Obsidian Pool, Yellowstone National Park, USA - OP-RAMG-01 (SPADES assembly) (version 2) | ecosystem: Environmental > Aquatic > Thermal... | reverse complement strand
GTCGTTGCCAGTCGCTCTGGCTGCGTCGCGGGTTCATATCGCACTCCTGCTCAGTGAAAACAAAAGCAGGTTAGAGCTCGCCAGCCAGCCCGGAAAGTACGGTGCCGTTTGAGCGGTTACGGCGCACATGGAGATGATGCGCTTTACGCCCGGCCAGCGTGTCAGCTTTGCCTGCCGGGGCGGACGCTTGCTGGGCAGGGTGGTCAAATACAATCGCAAGACCGTCACCGTGGTCAGCGACAACGGCCAGAGCTGGAATGTCCCACCCCATCTCCTCTCGCCAGTGAGGGACGCCGGGCCCGTCCAGCCCCAACCGCCAGCTGCCGACAAAAAAAGACTCAGATAACCGCAATTGGGGCAATAACGGCATGGTTTGGACGATTACGCTGAGATAGGTGAAGGGCTCGACGCCATTGAGTTTGCAGGTCTCGATGAGGGTGTAGAAGGCCGCTGCCCGTTCGCCACCGGCGTCATTGCCGGTAAAGAGATAATTCTTGCGGCCGATGGCCACGCCCCGCAGGGCTCTTTCCACGGCGTTGTTGTCGATACTGAGTCGTCCTTCCTGAAGATACAGGATCAACGACGGCCAACGTCGCAGTGCATAGTTGATGGCCTTAGCAATGGCACTCTTGGGGGCCACCTGCATCTGCACTTCGGTCAACCAGGTATGGAAGGACTCCAGCAAGGGGCCGGCGCGTTGTCGTCGGATCTGGGCTTTTCGTTCCGGGGGGTCATCTTTGATCTCGGCCTCAATCTCATAGAGCTTGCGGATGCGAAGTAATGCATTCTGCGCCACCGGGCTGGGAGCCCCTTCGTTGATGTCGTAAAAATGTCTCCTGACGTGTGGCCAGTATCCCGCTTCGACGATGCCGCCCTTCCGGGGACGTAAATGACCGCTTTCAGTCTAGAGCTGAAATGACTTTCCAAAGTGGAGAGTGCACGCCTGAGAGTACCTAGCCGATCTACGCTTGACATTAAAGTTGACACCAGTGTTACCCTGAACGAAATTTTAAGGTTGCTGAAGGTTCGCCGAACAGGAGTTGCATCTGAGCCATGTTTCTAGATAGCACACGGGAATCGTGATGTCGCCGCGCCAGCACAGCCCACGAGCTGGTGAGCTGAAGGGTTTGGCGAAGCTATTTTTTGGCTACCTCCTGATTTTCTTACTCCTGTCCAATGCCCTTTTCCTGGACTGGTGTCGCTGCAGCATGATGGTTGGAATGCCCATGCGCTCGATGAGCGGGATGATGCAGGCTGGATCTTCTTCCATGATAGGTATGGATGGTCACTGTCCCATGGCCGGGATGAGCACGCACTCTTGTTCGGCGCTTTGCGCCTTGGCTCATGCCCCCAAGGGTACGACCTTCGGGCATCTTGTCTATCCGGCCATCCTCACCGTAGTACTGGCTTGGTTCGCCTTGCTACTGCAGGGCTTTGTCCGACTCCCTTTTGCGAATCTATTGGTTGTTTGGACGCATCCCCCGCCACTTTCTCGAGTCCGCCTCCTGATTTGAATTGCCCTGAGAACTAGCGCCTCCCGTCCGCTGGACGAGCTTTCTCGCGTTATTTTCAGGAGCATTCCATGAAACTCAACAACCGAGCATTCGAAAATCGGCCTCCACAGCTGCGTACCCTTCTACTCGTCGCAGTCAGTGCCACGCTGAGTGTTTTGCCCTTTGCAGTTGCAGAGGGCTCCACAACCCTTACCCTGGACACTGCAGAACGCCTACTTTCCCAAAACCCGAGTTTGGCCGCCTATCAGCAAAAAATTCTGGCCCTGCGTCATCAGGCCATTGCTGCGGCACAGCTGCCAGATCCGCATTTCAGTTTAGGTGCGGTCAATCTTCCTACCAACAACTTTTCCATGAATCAGCAGAAAATGAGCATGCTGAGTGTAGGGCTGAGCCAGACATTTCCTCCTTTTGGCCAGCTCGCGCTTCGCGGCCGTCAGTTTCGCATGGAAGCCCGCGCGGCCTCTGCCAGCAAGGCGGAGCGATTGGCTGAACTGCGCTGGCTCTTACAGCAAAGCTGGATTCAGGCCCAGGTGGGGCACAACGAAATACGGATCCTCGTTCGCCAAGAGCAATTGGCACGGCTGACGGAGCAGGCGGCGATGGCCGCCTATCGCGCTGGTAGAATCGAGGAAGCCGAGGTACTGCGTGCCCGTCTGGAACGTCTCGCTCTTGCAAACGAAAAAGATCGGATTCGCTCTCAGCAAACAGGCGCCGAAGCACGTATCACCGAACTTTTGGGGCTTTCCGCTCCTCCGCGATTGGAGTGGCAGTGGCCACATGCATCTCCGCCGCCCACCTTGTCGCTTTTGGTCGCGAGGATTCCTGGTCAGCCGACATTACAGGCAGCTGCGGCAAGCGAGCGTGCCGCGCAAGTGGCTGTGCGGGTGGCGAATCGCAGTCTGCTGCCTTCGATTACCGTCAGCACGTCCTATGGACAAGACTTCATGCCCGGTAGTCCGAACTGGCTTTCCGTGGGTGTCAACCTCAGCCTACCGATTTTTCCCGCCAATCGTCAGGACCAGACCATTGCCGCTGCGCAAGAACAGCGGATGGCTGCAGCCGATGACTATGACGAACAGCGCCTGCGCATCGCGCGAGAGCTGCGAAGCGCTTATGCCCAATACCAGGCTGCGGCTGCCGAATATGAGCGCGACCAGCAGGATTTACGCCCCTTGGCGAAGCAGACCTATGCCGCCGAACTCGCGGATTTCCGAAGCGGACGAGGGCGATTGCAATCGGTATTGCGCGCCCAGAATACCGTACTCGCCACTGCGCTGAACACCCTTGCTGCCCGCCGGGATCGAGCTCTGGCGATCGCGCAGTTGGACTTTTTGGCAACGCAATATCGCGGGGTGCAACCATGAACAAGCGTCTCTGGGGATTTTCTCTCGCCTCTCTCCTGCTCGGTGCCGGGATCGGTGCCACGCTGGTACTGTGCTTGCCTGCGCAATCACCGAGCAAATCGCCTCTCCTGAAATCGCCATCCGCGCCGGTCCAGACCAAAACCGCCAAGCCACGTATCTTGTATTGGGCCAATCCCATGAACCCGAAAATCCATGCAACCCATCCTATGAAAGACAATATGGGCATGGCCTATATCCCGGTATATGCCCATGCACCTGCGGCTTCTGCAACTGGGCTCACGGTGGATTCGCGGATGGTGCAACAACTCGGTGTACGCGTGGTTGCTGTGCAACGTCGACGGATTGGCCGTGTCCTCACCACTGTGGGCACGGTGGCCGAGGACGAAAACCGCGTGTACACCGTCACCCCACGATTTTCTGGTTGGATCACCAACCTCGCGGTTCGTGCGGTGGGTGACCCGGTTGCGGCTGGGAGCGTTTTGGCTCGGGTATATTCGCCGGAAGTTTATAGTGCCGAGCAAGAATATTTACTTGTCCAAGCGAGTGGTCCAGAAAAAGATGCGACAAGCGAAGAGCTGCGTGCGGCGGCAACAGAACGCTTGCGCCTTCTGGGGTTGTCGTCGACGGAGATTGCCGCACTGCGCCGCAATGGGGTGGCACAGCGGCAAGTCACCATTTATGCCCCCATTTCTGGTGTGGTGCAGAAGTTGCCGATCCACCAGGGCGGATATCTCTCCTCGCAAAGTAATATGATGGAGATTGCAAATCTCGATCGAGTTTGGGTGCAGGTCGCACTCTATGGCTACCAACTGCCTTGGGTACATATAGGGGATCGCGTAGAACTACGCTCCGAGGAGTTCCCTGGAAAAACCTGGAAAGGCCGACTCAGCTTTCTGTATCCCACGCAAAATCCTCAAAGCCGCACGGTCACGGCGCGTTTGTCCTTCGCTAATCCCGAGAGGACGTTGCGGCCAGGAATGTACGTCACGGCACAGGTGTGGACCCAGGCGCACAAAGTCCTGGCCGTGCCCGATAGCGCCATTCTTCGCACCGTGCAAGGGAATTTTGTGATGCTTTACCAAGCCGACGGACATTTTCTCCCTGCGCAAGTCCAAGTTGGAGCCACGGCCGATGGTTGGACCGCAATCCCACAAGGTCTACATACCGGTGAGCGAGTGGTGAACAATGTCCAGTTCCTGCTCTATTCCGAGTCGCAGTTCCAATCTGTAAGAGCCCGTATGTTGGGCGGGAACCTAAGCTCGAAGCACACTGCGCAGATCCCAAGGGAAACCCCCTCTCCTGCTGCAGCGACGCGCAAGACTTCCTCAGCGTCGGGATCCATGTCGGGCACGCACATGGGAGGCGACGGGCATGATTAAAGCCATCGTTCGGGCATCCCTCAATAATCGACTCCTGGTCATTCTGGTTACCCTGATTGTGACCGTGGCTGGTATTCTCGCGGTGCGCGCCATTCCCCTGGAAGCGATCCCCGATATTTCTCCTACCCAGGTCATCGTCAAGACCAGTTATCCGGGACAGGCCCCCCAAGTCGTGCAAGATCAGGTCACCTATCCCCTGGAAACTACCTTGCAGGAAGTCCCCGGCGCGCAGGCGGTACGGGGGTATTCGATGTTTGGGGATTCCTATGTCTATGTCTTGTTCAAAGATGGTACCTCCATCTTTCAGGCACGCAATCTGGTTCTCCAGTATCTTGAACAGGCGCAGGGTGAATTGCCGAGGGGTGTGATACCTGCACTGGGTCCGAACAGTTCGGGCGTCGACTGGATCTACGAATATGCCCTGACCGATCCAAAAGGGACGCTGAACCTAGCACAATTGACCACCCTGCAAAACTGGTTTTTGAAGTTTGCCCTGCAGGGGATACCAGGGGTGGCCCAGGTGGCTACCGTAGGGGGAATGGAGCAGGAGTATCAAGTTGTCGTCCATCCGCAGCGCATGATTGCCGAGGATGTCTCATTGCCCCAGGTAGAAGCAGCCATTCGCGCGGCGAATGGAGAAACCAGCGGGTCCGTCATTGATCTAGGCGAGTCTCGCTATATCGTGCGCACTTCTGGGTACATTCATTCCCTGCAGGATCTTCGCCAGGTTTCCGTGGCGGTGCGGGATGGGATACCCATTACCCTGGAGCAAATTGCCCGGGTGCAGTTGGGCCCGGTATTGCCGAGCGGCATCGCCGAGTTGAACGGACAAGGGCAGGTAGTCGGGGGAATCGTCATGATGAATCAGGGCGGGAATGCCAACGCGCTGATTCGGCGGGTAGAGCAGAAGCTGCATAGTCTGCAATCTTCCCTCCCCACGGGTGTAAAGATCGTCACCACATACAGCCAGCGGCCACTTATCCAACGCAGTATTGCCACCCTGAGTGGCAAACTGTTGGAGGAGTGTATTGCAGTACTCCTGGTAACTTTTCTATTTTTGCTGCGTGCCCGCTCCGCGCTGGTGGTGCTGATCACGTTGCCGGTCGGCATTCTGACCGCATTTGCAGTCATGTATGGCCTAGGAATTTCGGCCAACATCATGTCTCTCGGCGGAATCGCGATCGCCGTGGGGGTCATGGTCGACGCTCCCGTGGTCATGATCGAGAATATGCATAAACGGATGGAGGAGGGTAGAGAGACAAACCCTTGGATCGCAGCGCGCGAGGCGGCGCTCGAAGTCGGACCAGCATTGTTCTTTTCTCTGCTGATCATTACAGTGTCGTTTCTGCCAATTTTTGTCCTCGGTGGTCAGGAAGGCAAACTCTTTTCTCCTCTTGCCTTCACCAAAACCTTCGCCATTGCGGCAGCGGCTCTGCTATCCATTTCCTTGGTACCGCTCCTCATGGCCTGGTTGATCCGAGGGCGAATTCCCGCCGAGCGCAAGAACCCGATCAATCGCCTACTGGCTTCGCTGTACCGCCCGATTATCCATGGTGTGTTGCGGGCACCCTGGGTGATCCTGATACTGGCTGGGTTGCTATCGTTGACCATGATCTACCCGTGGCAGCGACTAGGTACCCAGCTCATGCCCCCCCTCGACGAAGGTACCTTGCTCTATATGCCGGTTGCTCAGAACCCAGCGATCTCTTATGGCGAGGCGGGCAGCCTGCTGCAGTTGACAGATCGCATCCTCAAAAGCTTTCCCGAAGTCAAAACCGTGTTTGGTGAAGCTGGACGGGCGCAAACGGCGACAGATCAGTCGCCCATTTCCATGTTTGATACGGTCGTCACCCTGCGCAAGAGGCAGCATTGGCCAATCGGGATGACCCTTGATCGGTTACGGAGTCGTCTCAATCAAGCACTGCAAATACCGGGGCTGAGTAACGACTGGACGCAGCCTATCAAAGGACGCGTAGATATGCTGACGACGGGTTTACAGACCCCGCTGGGCATCAAAATCACCGGGGCGAATTTGACTACCTTGAACCAGCTCGGTCAGAAAATACAGCAAGCCTTGGCGTCTGTCCCCGGTACCGAGTCGGTATACGCTGCGCATGCCCTGGGTGGACGCTATATTGTCATCCATACAGAGCGTCAGGCGGCGGCACGCTATGGTATCTCAGTGGCTGATGTCAATCGGGTCGTGGAAACGGCGATTGGTGGCAAGGTCCTGACCACCGCAGTAGAGGGGGTGCAGCGTTTTCCCGTCGATCTTCGGTATCCGCGCGCCGAACGACAGTCTCTAAGCGCTTTGAGGAACGCTTATATCACGGCACCCAGTGGTGCCCAGATTCCGCTCGCGCAGGTAGCGCGTGTCCGCTTTGAAAAAGGCCCGGCGATGCTGACTAGCGATAACAGTCAGCTGAACTCCTGGGTGACGATCGACCTCAAGCCCGGCACCAGTATCGGCGGCTATGTCGCGGCTGCCAAGCAGGCACTCGCCCAACATGTCCAGTTACCTGCTGGATATACTATCGATTGGGTCGGAGAATATAAAAGCATGGAGCGTGCTGACCACCGCCTGTTGTTGGTGGTCCCTGCCGTCTTGTTATTGATCACGATACTGCTCTATTTCAATTTCCGTAACGTGGTGGAGGTCGGGATCGTGCTGGTGACGCTTCCTTTTTCTCTGCTCGGGGGGCTTTGGCTGGTCTATCTGCTGCACTACAAGCTATCGATAGCCGTAGTCGTTGGATTTATTGCACTCGCTGGCGTCGCAGCGGAATTCGGTGTGGTCATGCTTTTGTATCTCGATGAGGCAGTCTACCGCCGGAGAGCACGCAACGCTCTGGAGAATTGGCATGACCTGCAACTAGCGGTGGTGGAGGGCAGCATGCTGCGACTGCGGCCACTGGCTATGACCCTTACGTTGGTCGTTGTGGGTCTTCTGCCGATTATGTTCAGCCACGGAACGGGAGCGGACATGATGCGCCGCATCGCAGCTCCGGTGGTTGGGGGAATGTTCAGCGCGGCATTGTTGGCGCTATTGGTGATTCCGGCGCTGTATGCGTTGTGGCAAAAACGACGGTGGAAACTGAGATAGTCCTATACAGGAGAGATGACGATGAATCGTAGGCAAATGATGAAGTCGATTTTTTCGGCCCTGGCACTGCCGGGGGTATGTTCGTCTCTGTGCCGCCAGTGCTTCGGGTATGGGTATAGTGGACCCCGGATTCGAGACAACGGTTTAAGCTATCGTCTGGCAAGGAGAGGACGATGAGTGTAGGCAAGAGGAACGTATATGGGTCGGCATTCAAGGCCAAGGTCGGATTGGAAGCGATCCAGCTGGTTTCCGGCGCGGATGATCTCGCGAATCATGCCCACGGCGATTGATCTCCGTGGCTCATTTGCGCTGCTGACTTTTGGGATCAGGGAAGTCCCGCTGATGCCGCAGGCAGTAGGCGCGGCCACCAAATCGTTCTTTCCGCTGGAAACAAAAGTCTGCCACGTTCTTCTCAATGGGTTGCTTACAGGAAAAGCAGTAGTAGCTCTGGTCTTTTTCGCCTGCTGGAATTTCCACCGCAGTCGGAATTGCAGCCGGAGCTGGCCGGATCTCCTCTGGCGTGATGCCAAACCTTTTTCGGTAATCTGGTCGCTCTGCCCGGTGGAGCTGGAGTATGGCTTTGCCGATCTCCTGCAACGTTTCCGTATTTATCACCGAGGATACCCGCGCGAAGTTGTGAAAAAAGCTGGAGAAGGCGTCCTGGTTCTTGAGCCGCTCGATTTCCTGGTAAAAAAGATCAGACTTGTAGACGTTTTGGGTATCAAACTTTTTGGGGTTGGGTCGCTCTATGTGGGTGTCAGGATGGATCAAGACGTAGTTGTGAAAGACCGGCGGAAACATCTTCTTGGGCAAGATCTGATGGGCGTCCAGAATCCGTTTGAGAATGGTGATGTGCCGATCATTCTGCGCAATGGGCGAGGCAATGGAGCGCCGCTGTCCTTTCTCCTCCACCAGGAATTCGCCATTGTCGGTGATCCGTAGGGTCTTGCCAACGAAGCGCTTGGTTTCGAGAACAAAAAGCTCCATTAGCCGGTTGATCAGCAGATGGTCAATTTGAGCGACATCCTCGCCATCGACAAGATGCAGATCGTGAAGAACAATCCAGTTGGGAGTCTCACGAAAACGCACGTCGAGATAATAGGCGGTATCCTGCTCCCCCTTGTCGCCAGAGTTGAACTTTCGTTGCTCGTCTTGCACCAGCTTCTTGTGCTCGGCGGTCAACTGACAACCCAGCAGCAGTTGCAGCTCTTGTTGCGCCCAAGACCGCCAGGCCCGATCGCGCGCTTTGAGGATCATCGGAATCTCCGTAGCCCAGGGTATACCGAGCGGTACTGCGAGTCTTCCATGACATAGCGTTGCATTGCGGACTCTCTGTTCTTCCTGCTCACCTTGGATGTAAATAGAAGCTTTCTGGCATTTCGGCAAGGACCGAGAGTCGTGTGTAGCAGCAAGCAATCGCCTACGCCAGACCCGTGCTTTTGTGATACAACGACAACCCGCACCGCCCTCCCGGCGCCCACTGGTGATCGCTCATGTCTCGGCATTCCATTATCCCCCTTCCCCATTCTGGCGTGCGTCGCGCTTTGGGCGCGGCAATGCTGGGCATGCTTCTGGATGGCTACGATCTCAGCATCATGGCCGTCGTGCTCCTACCGCTGCACAGTGCCTGGCATCTTCATGCCGCGGAAACCGGCCTGCTCATGGGCATGGCCCTGATCGGCTCGCTGCTCGGAGGACTGTTTGGCGGGATCTTCACGGATCGCTTTGGTAGACAGCGGCTTCTTATCCCCAACATGCTGTTGTATATTGGCGGGGCCTTGCTCAGCGCCTTGAGTCCCAACCTGACTGTGCTCTTCGCGGGGCGCCTACTGACCGGACTCGCCGTCGGCCTGGACTACCCATTGGTCGCCACCATCGTCGCCGAATATACCCCGACAGCCCTACGCGGAAACCGCTTTGCGCGGGTCAATATGGCTTGGTACATCGGGGCGTTGCTGTCCACTGCCGTTGGCTGGTCGCTGCTGTTTACCGGCCCCGAATCCTGGCGTTGGATGTTGGCAAGCGCGGCCCTTCCCGCATTTGCCTTGCTCTGGCTGCGCCGGGGGCTACCGGAGTCGCCACGCTGGTTGGTGCGCCACGGCAGAAGGGCAGAAGCCGACCTGGCGCTGGTTCAATTACATCCCGAAAGCAGCGTCGCAGAACGACGAGCAATGCTGCTGGACTTTGCTGCGGCGGCCCGGTCCTGGCGCACTCTCCTGCAAAAGCCCTGGTTGCGCCGCCTGTTTCTGAGCATCTTCCCGTGGTTTTGTCTGGATGTGGTCGGACTGGGGATTGCGCTGTATTTTCCTCTGGTACTGCGCAGCAACGGCTTTGCGCCAAGCGATGCAGCAGCTGCAGCGATCAACGCTGGCATCCTCTGCATCTCGGTCGTGGGCATCGGCTATATGATGACCCGGATCGACCGTTGGGGCCGCATCCCCCTGCAGAGTGCCGGATTTTTCCTCATGGCTGCCGGTCTGCTGCTGTTTGCCCTGGCCGCCGCGCAAAACTGGGTGACCGGTATCTACGCCGCTTCCGCCCTCTATGCCCTGGGTGTCGGCATCGGTCCCGGGGTCACGGTCTTTGCATTTGCGACAGAACTTTTCCCGACCGAATTGCGTGCCAGTGCAGCGGGGCTGGCTACGGGGCTGTCCCGTGCCGGCGCCCTCCTCTCTGCCCTCCTCTTTCCCATCCTGGAAAAAAGTTGGGGCATCCCCCGCCTGCTGGTGCTGCTGGCGGCCATTTCTCTGCTCGCGGTTTGGGTGACCTGGCGCTACGGTATCGAACCCCGGCAGAAAAGCCTCGAAGATCTGGAAAAGGTATAGTGCCGGTTTCCCCCAACCGGACTATCGCTTGGCGCCGGGTAGCAGCACTTCGGCATCCAACCCGCCCGCCGTTGCGGCGGCATAGTGCAGGCTCCCCCCCTGCTGGGCCAGCAAGCGGTGGCAGAGCCGAATGCCCATGCCTGATCCATGACCAGTCTGGCGGGGCAGCGAACCTTCATTCATGGCGAGAATCATGGCGGCACTGACCGGTTCCCCGCCTAGGTCGACCAGGCGAAAACGACAGAAGCCTTCCCCACATCGGGCCTCCAGACGGATGGCACCGCTGCCGTAGCGCCGACTGTTATCGAACAGGTTGCGAAAGACCCGCTCCAAAGCGATGGGACGACACAAAAAAGATCCGCCGGCCACCGGATTTTCTGCCACCTCCAATCCATAGCGCTCCCTGGCGATGGCCGCCATCTCCTGGAACCATTGCGCAACGGGAATGGTGATTTGCTTTTCCCTTTCCCCGCCCTGCACCCAAGCCAGAAAATTGCCCAGCACCTCTTCCATTTCTTCGACATCGGCGAGCATGGCGGGTTGTTCCCGCGCCCATTCATCGGCTGGCAGATGCAGGCTCAACAGAAGGCGAGACAACGGGGTGCGCAGTTCGTGGGAAATTCCAGTGAGGAGCAGAGTGCGCTCCTCGTGCAGACGATGCAGGTCCGCAGCCATACCCGCCAGAGTTCGTTCCAATTCCTGGATGTCTTCGGGCGCGTGTCGACTGACGGGATAGCCGTCTGGATACTCCCCGCGCAGAATGTGCGGGGCAGAGCGCGCCAGGCGAGCCAGAGGCCGGTTGACCTGCCAGACGATCAGCCAGGCCCCCAGCAGGATCAGGAAGAGCATGACGAGCAGCCGAACGAATGTGAACGGGTTGCCGATCAGGGTCATTCCCTGAATCGGAACATCCAACCAGTCCTGCCCCTGCTTGCCCCGCAACCAAAGCCACAGCGTCCCCCCCTGCTCCTGTACCCGCAGTTGCGCGCCCTTGTCGATTTTGGCAAATGACTGTGCTACCTCTCGCCAGAAATAGGACTGCGGCACCGATCCCAGCGGGTGCGAAGAACTACTCCAGCCCAATTCCGTTGGCGGCCTGGCGACCAGGGTCTGATCCACCTGCCAGAGCAGTTGCGCGAAACGTTGCGCCGCTGGATTGAAGACATAATTGTGGAACAGTAGATAGATGGTCCCCTGACCGATCAGCAGGAGCAGACTGAGGAGCAGGAGGCTACGGCCGAGGGTATTTCGCGGCCAGAGTCGATGTATTTTCACGGCTCTGCAACGAAGAGATAGCCCCTTCCCCATACGGTTCGGATGTGGCGCTGCTCCCGTTGATCATCGCCAAGCAGCCGTCGTAAGCGCGAGACTTGCATATCGACGCTGCGATCTTCCGGGTCGAGACTGCGTTGCCTGGTAAGCCAGAGAAGTTTTTCCCGGCTCAAGACCTGTCCTTCATGTTCGATCAGCACGGCCAAGGTAAGATATTCGCTGGTGGAAAGCTCCAGCTGTTCGCCATTCCGAAAAATTTCCTGTCGAGCACGATCGACGCGAAAGGGGCCGACGATTAGCTCTCCGGATTTCTCCAGAGTGATCACCGATGAGCCACGCGTGCGTCGCAGGATCGCCTGGATTCTGGCGACCAGCTCGCGCGGATGAAAGGGTTTGGTGAGGTAATCATCCGCCCCCATTTCCAGACCGAGGATACGGTCCAGCTCATCATTGCGAGCGGTGAGAATAAGGATGGGGATCTGGGAGTCGCGGCGGATGCGCTGGCAGATCTGCAGCCCGTCCTCCTTGGGCAAACCGAGATCAAGAACCAGTAGATCCGTTGCCCCCTCTTGTAGAATCCGCTCCAGTCCTTGCCCATCTGGCCGGCTCTGCACGGCAAAATCAAAGGCGCACAAATGCGACTCCAGCAAGCTTCGTAGCCGCAGGTCATCTTCTACTACCAGAATCTGGGCTTTGCCGTTTTCCATGACGCAACGATACCCCCACCGCAGCGCTCTCTCCAAGGGAAATTGTAACAAAAGATCACCAGAGACCGCCGTGTGTCCGTTTGTTACAAATTCATCCCGCTGCCGCTCAGGATTGTTACAGGAGCGCTGGATACACTGAGCCCATACTTTTCGTGCGGGAGCTGCGATGGATAGGAAGTACCGTTGGTCCTTGCCATTTTTGTTACCCATACTGTTGAGCGCTTGCGCTCCCGGACCCAAACTTCCGCTGCCCAAGATGCAGGAGCCGAAGCATTATCTTGCCGATCACAAGACCTGGGCTGGCAGCAGTCAGAAACTGCGGTGGCAGGATAGCGCCGCAACGGATGACTGGTGGCATCTTTTCGGCTCGCCTGTCCTGAATCAGGACGTGCAGACCGCGCTGCGCGCCAATCCCAGTATCCATCAAGCACAACTGGCTCTGCTGCGCGCGCATCAGATCGAAAAGGTTGCGGCCGCAGGGTTTGCCCCGCAGATCACTGGTAACGCTCAGTTGGCACGCAGCCGTGCGCTGCGCACCGGGGCCAACGGCGGAACCACTTATCGCATTCCGGGCAATCTGTACTCCCTGCTCCTGGGGTCCGTGGCGGTCAGTTATAGCCCAGACCTTTTCGGCAGGACGACGGATCGTCTCCAGGATGCGCAGGCCCAAAAAAAGATCTCTCAGGCACAGCTCTCTGCTACCCAGCAGATCGTGGCAGCGTCTGTAGCGAAGGCATTGATCAGCGCGGCGGCGGCGCAAGACCAGTGGCGCTCGGCCCAGCAAATCGCCGGGGCTGATGAGCGCCTGCTGCATCTGATCCAGCAGGAATACCATCTCGGAGCGAGCAACCTGCAGATCGTGCGTCAACAGGAGGCATTGACCGCCTCGGCCAAGGCTGCGGTCGTCCCTCTCCGGGTGGAGATGTCCCGCCAGCAGCACGCCCTGGCGACGTTACTCGGCCGCTACCCCGCGCAGGGTGCGCCTGCCCCGTCTCTCCAAGACATCCACTTACCCAAAGACATCCCTGCCGTGGTGCCTTCACGTTTGCTGATGCAACGACCGGATATCGTCGCCGCCCGAGCAGCGGTACAGGCAGCGGCAGCCGAAGCGCATCTCGCGGCAGCCGATCGCTACCCACAGATCGACATCAGCGCGGATTTGGGCAAAGCGGCACAGTCCGGGGCGCTGTTTTTCAGTCCCGTCTCTACCCTTTGGGGCCTGGCGGGCAGCGTGATCGCACCAATCTATGAGGGTGGAGCCCTGCAGGCCCAGGAAAAGGCCGCGGTGGATACCTACAAGATCGCGGTCTCGCAATACCATCAGGTTGTACTCACCGCGTTTCGCCAGGTCGCCGACGCATTGCGTGCCGTGCAGGGGGCTGATCAGAGCTACAGCCAGAGCCGGATGGCGGCCCAGGCTGCCGAGCAAGCACTGCAGTTGGCGCAGGCACGTTATCGAGACGGGATAAGCAATTACGCTACGGTTCTCGACGCGGAAATCGCCAACGAAAAGGACCAACAGGCCTATTTACAGGCAAAAAGTGAGCGGTACCTGGATACCGCCGCATTGTTTCTGGCCATGGGCGAGGGTCCTTCGACTTCGTCCAACGATCTCCCACAGGATAGCCACTCATGAAAAAATCCATTCCGATCGCGGTCTTCGGGATTCTCCTGCTTTTCGGTACCGTCTTCGCCCTGCATGCCTGGCGAGAAGATCGACTGGCGCAGGCACGCAAAGGGAATGCCCATCCCGTGGTTACGGTTTCCGCTGCCAAGGCAGCCTGGGCAATGATTACACCGCAAAGTACTGCGGTTGGTCAGATCCGCGCGCAACAAGGAGCAGCGCTGAGCCTGCAAACAGCCGGGGTCATTCGTAGCTTGCTGTTTCATTCTGGCGAAACGGTGCAGCAGGGACAGATCCTGCTACGTCTGGATCCCGGCCCACTGCCAGGAGAGCTGAAAGAAGCGCAGGCACAGGCCAAGCTAGCCACCGTAAATGCCCAGCGGGCAGCGCAGGTCTATGCCATACACGGGATCTCGACGGCCGAACTGGACAAGGCAAAGTACGGGGCGGAGATGGCGAATGCCAAGGTGCGGTCCTTGCAGGAGAAACTCGCCAATACCGTGCTGCGAGCGCCGTTCTCCGGGGTGCTGGGCTTGCGCCAGGTCGAGCTCGGGGAATATTTGTCGGCGGGCAAGGCAGCGGTTCGCCTGGAATCTCCACAGAATCTGCAGGTCGACTTTGCCGTTCCCCAAAATCTCTCCCCGTCTGTACGGGTAGGGGAGTCATTGCGGCTGCAGTCCCGTCAGGGGGAAAAGGGTCGGCAATTCGTCGCCCAGGTCATCGCTGTCGACAATCATGTGGATCACGCAAATCGAGCTCTGACGGTACGCGCGCAGATTCGCAAGCCCGGCTTTCTGCGACCGGGGATGTTCGTTCTGGTGAAGCTACCGACTATGTCGCCACAGCGGCAACTGACGATTCCCCAGGTAGCTGTCGCCTATCACAGCTATGGGGATTTCGTGTATGTCCTCAAGCGTCAGGGGCAGAACTGGATCGCCCAAGCCACCCCCGTACAGCTGGGAGCGGTGGAGGGGCAAAACGTGGTCGTGCGCAATGGCCTGCAAGCGGGCGATGTGGTGGTCACCGCAGGCCAGGTCAAATTGCACAACGGTGATCAGGTGCGCATCAACAACGCCGTTTCTCTTAACTAAGCTGCCGGGTGCTCCATGCGATTTTTGTCTGCCTTCATTCATCGTCCCGTTCTTGCCGTTACCCTGATGGCGGCCCTGTTTTTGCTGGGGCTGCGCTCCTTGGGAATGCTACCGGTAACCGAATTTCCGCCAGTCAAAAGTGGCCTGATCACGATCACCACCCATTACTTTGGTGCGACTCCCAAAACCGTGAATGCCTTTATCACAGCGCCGCTGGAGAAGGCCGTCGCCCAGGTACCAGGCATCAACTACATGACCGCGGTCAGCGAAAATGGAATCTCCATCATCTCCTTGTATATGCAGATGGGGGTCAATCCCAACGCCGCCCTGTCGCAGGCACAGATCAAGGTCAACAGCATCTTGAATCAATTGCCCAAAGGTGTCATGCAACCCGTGGTGGTGGAGATGCCGGGCTCCGGCGCGTATTTGATGTATCTCACGTTTTCGGGAAAGGGGCTGAATCAACAACAGATTACGGATTATCTGACCCGTGTGGTGCAGCCGGCCATCCAGTCCGTCCCCGGGGTGGGTGTCACCTCCATTCTGCCGCCGGGTACGGGGCCAAACGGCAATACCTTCGCCATGCGAATCTGGTTGAATCCACAGAAAATGGCCGTCCTGGGCATCACCCCGGCAGAGGTGCGCGCGGCGCTCCAAGCCAATGACTTCGTCAGTGCCGCGGGACGGCTGCGCGATACCAATACCGCGATCTCGATCACGGCCAACACCGCCCTGCATAGCCCAAAGCAGTTTCGCGAATTGGTGGTGAAGACGGTGCATGGGGTACCGATCACCCTGGGGCAAATCGCGACGGTTTCCTTGGGCGCGCAGACCTATGACTCCTCGGTGTTGGTGAACGGGCAGCCTGCCGTGAACCTGGGCGTCATGCAGGCACCGGGAAGCAACGCCCTGCAAATGGCCACCGGCGTGAAGAAGACCTTGCTGCAACTGGACAAGAGTATGCCGGCGGGAATGCAAGCCAAGCTACTCTACAATGGAGCGCAATTCGTCCGCAGTTCCATCCAGGAAGTATTGACCGATATTGGTCTGGCGCTGTTGATCGTCATCGTGGTGGTGTACCTGTTTCTCGGTTCCTGGCGGGCGCTGGTGGTTCCGGCCCTGGCCATTCCGCTGGCCTTGGTCAGCGCCATGACCCTGCTGCACGCGCTTGGCTTTACCCTCAATCTTCTCACCCTGCTGGCGATGGTTCTTGCTATTGGGCTGGTGGTGGACGATGCCATCATCATCGTCGAAAACGTGCACCGCCATCTGGAACACGGTGCGACCCCGATCCATGCTGCCCTGCAGAGCGTGCGGGAGCTCAGCAGCCCCATCCTGGTCATGGCGAGTACCGTTATTGCGGTGTTCCTTCCCATGGTGCTACTGGGCGGCCTGGTAGGTCAGCTCTTCAGTGAGTTTGCCCTCACCATCGTCGCCACCGTTCTCATGTCGATGGTCAACGCCCTCGTTCTGGCGCCAATGTTGGCCTCCCGAGTGTTGCGGGGAGGTCAGCCGGGGCGTTTTGCAAGCTTGGTCGAGCGCGTGTTCGATCGCCTGCGCGCGGCCTACGGCAGTGGATTGGCACGCAGTTTTACCCATCGCCCCGCTGTACTCACCGCAGCCGCTTTGTTGGCCGTGGGGGTCGTGGGACTATTCTGGCTGAGTCCGCAGGAGCTGGCTCCTCCGGCCAATCAAGGGATCGTCTATGTGAGTGGGCTCGCCCAAGCAACGGCGACCCTGGAGTATATGGACAAATACGATCGCTATCTGACCAAGACGGTTTTTGACCAGATTCCGCAGCGAAGCGACAGTTTTGTGGTGAACGGGGTCGGCATCGGCGGCTTCCTGCTCAATAATGAGATGATGTCTGGGTTGGTACTGAAACCCAAGCGGGACGTGACCACGCAGGAGGTTCGCAGCCGCGTACAGAAGCTCTCGGCGCAGGTGCCGGGAATGCAACTGGCGGCCTTCGGTCTGCCACCTCTCCCCGGTTCGGCCGTGGGCCTGCCGGTGCAGTTCGTGGTCAGCAGCACCTCCGGCAATTATCAGGAACTCAACCGCGTAGGCGAAGCACTCGTCGAAAAGGCGCGTGCCAGCGGCCTGTTCAGCTTTGTCGCGAGCAATCTCGAGTACAACGACGTCGTACTGAAGATCCAGATTCACAAAAAAATGTTGGCCAATTTTGGACTGACCCTGGCCGCTGTCGGAAAAAGCCTGGCGACCCTCCTGGGTGGCAACTACGTCAATTACTTCAGTATGGATGGGCTTAGCTATCGGGTGGTTCCGCAGGTTCCCGTGGCCTTGCGCGCCAATCCGAATCTATTGCAGAACTACCAGATCCAGACGCCTTCGGGTGCAGAGCTACCCTTATCCACCTTCGTCACACTTACGCAGGAGGTTGTCCCTACCTATCTGCCGCAATTCCAGAACCTGCCCGCAGTCACCATCGAGGCCAATCCGGCGCCAGGGGTGTCTTTGGCACAGGCGCTCGATTTTTTGCATCAGCAGGCCACAGGTCTGATGTCTAGTAGCGATCAGATCCATTACGCCGGCGTTTCCCGGCAGTACGAGAAGCAGGGCAGCTCCCTGGCGATTACCTTTGCCTTTGCCTTGATCTTTGTATTGCTCCTGCTCGCGGCCCAGTTCAATGGATTTCGGGATTCTTTGGTCGTTCTTGCCGGGGTGCCACTTGCCGCCTTCGGGGCCTTGCTGCCGATTGCCCTGGGGCTATCGAGTATCAACATCTATTCCGAAGTGGGAATGGTCATGCTGATTGGTCTGACCGCAAAGCAGGGGATTCTCATCGTTCAGTTCGCACGACAGTTGCAGGTCGAACGAGGATGGGAGCGGGCGTTGGCGGTACGCGAAGCGGCAGCACTGCGTCTGCGGCCCATTCTCATGACGGTAGCCGCAATGATTGCCGGCGCCGTGCCGCTGCTCTTCGCTACGGGAGGCAATGCCGAGGCAAGGTTTTCGATGGGGCTGGTAATCATTGCCGGGCTCAGTTTTGGTTCGCTGGTTTCCCTTTTTGTCATTCCCGCAATCTATAGCCTCTGGGGTGCAGAACTGAAACCGGCATCGCGGGAGAAAGAGAGTAATGGCCTGTTGACGAAAGACGCAAACCCCGAGTCTACGGCTCTTCCGTAACGATGGGAGTGCTGCAAGCTGGGGTTGACTTCTTTTGTTGTCTTGATAATTATTCGCGTTATCATTTTTACGACAGAAAAGGTCCGCGGAACATGGCAGCCGCACAGAGCGGTCTAGACTTCCCGAAAAGACACCGATTGGGCACCTTTCTCGCGGTGCTAGGCCCAGGACTGGTGGTCATGCTGGCGGACACCGATGTCGGCAGCGTCATCACCGCGGCCCAGAGTGGCGCGCAATGGGGCTACCGCCTGCTGCTCTTGCAGTTGATATTGATGCCCATCCTCTATGTGGTGCAGGAACTCACAGTACGACTCGGCATCTTCACCGGCAAGGGTCATGGAGAACTGATCAGCGAAACCTTTGGCAAGCACTGGGCTTACGTTTCCGTAACCGGACTGAGCATTGCCAGCGCTGGCGCCCTACTCACGGAATTTTCCGGTCTGGCGGGAGTGAGTGAACTGTTCGGCCTGCCGCGGGCATTGGGAGTGGTTCTGGGTGCCAGCGCACTGTGGTTGATCGTGATTACCGGCTCGTACCGTCGGGTGGAACGAATTGCGCTGATTTTTGGGACCTTTGAAGTGGTCTTTTTTGGCATCGCCTGGGCCGCCCGTCCGGATATGGGGAGCCTGCTGCACGGTCTGACCCAGGTTGAGCTCGGTAACCACAATTACATGATGCTGGTGGCGGCGAACATCGGCGCCGTCATCATGCCCTGGATGATCTTCTACCAGCAGTCGGCGGTTGCCGACAAGGGATTGCGTCCGGCGGACTACCCCCATGCCCGCTGGGATACCGCCATCGGTTCAGTGATTACGCAGTTGATCATGGCCGCGGTACTGATCGCCACCGCCGCCACCATCGGTCTATCCAACCCCAATGCTCCGCTAAATACCGTACAGCAGCTGTCAGAAGCGATTACGCCCTTCCTCGGGACGGTTTGGGGGCACATTGTCTTTTCTCTGGGCATCATTGGCGCCGGCATGATTGCCGCCATCGTTGCCACCCTGGCGGCGGCCTGGGGCTGGGGCGAAGTCACCGGCTTCAAGCATTCCCTGGAGTATCATCCCAAGGATGCGCCGTGGTTCTATGGTGTCTATACCCTGGTCTTGCTGGCGGGAGCCGTCGCGGTGATCTTCATTCCCAACCTTGTCAGCCTGGATATTGCAGTGGAGGTCATGAATGCCCTCTTACTCCCGCTGGTACTGGGCTTCCTGATTGCTCTGGCAGTCAAGGCGCTCCCCGACGAGCATCGCCTGCGCGGCTGGTACTTCTGGGTGGTTTTGGCCTTGGGCGGCGTCAGTGCCGGACTCGGGGTCTACGGCGGCATCACCAGCATTCCCGGCCTCTAGTCCCGCATTGCCGACGAGGGGAGTGCGCCGTATGCTCCCCTCATGATGAAAGAAGAGCGCGCCATTGCCAAAGTCGATCCACACCATCAGGCCATGGTCGGGATCCTCGATCAGGCCCGCCTGTCACCGCGACATTATCGCCTGTGGCTGCTGGCGACCGCCGGTCCCTTGTTGAGTGGTGTGAGCATGATGGTGCTCGGCATCAGCCTGCCTCTATTACGTGCCCCCTTTCATCTCAGTCCGAGCAGCACGGGTCTGGCAGCGGCGAGCCTGATGGGGGGCACGATCATCGGCGCCCTGCTCAGCGGGCATCTGGCCGATCGCTTTGGCCGCCGCCCCTTGCTCATCGCCAATGCCCTCGGCCTTCTGCTTGCGGGGATCTGGCTCAGCCTCACGACCAACACTATCCTTTTGATTCTGGGTGAGCTCGTTCTCGGGATTGCGGTGGGCGGCGATTTTCCGGTGGGTAGCAGCTATATTTCCGAGTTCATGCCGCAAAACCATCGCGGACGCATGCTGGCGGCATCAATGGCCCTGCAACCCTTGGGTATGCTGCTCAGTGCCGGCGTCGCACTGCTGCTGATGCATGGCAGCGGTACGGCCTGGCGTTGGCTCATGGCCTGGCAGGCGGTACTCGCCCTCCCCTACTTTTTGGGCCGATGGCGACTGCCAGAGAGCATACGTTGGCTGATGGCGCACGGCCGCAATCAGATTGCCGCTGCGGAGCTCGCCCGCTTTGCGCCGCAACGCAGCACAGAATTACAGCGCATGGGCAGGGAGTTGGGCCATCGTACCCATGCGGTGAGCAAGATTCCAATCACGCCCAAGACCGCCTGGCGGGTATTGTTCACCAACGAATATCGTCGGCGCACTTGGCTGGTTACCCTGCCCTGGTTTTTGATGGATATGGCTACCTATGGGATCGGCCTGTTCACGCCGATCCTGTTGGCTTCCATGAGCGTTTTGCCGGAGCGTCTGCCCACTTGGCAAAAGGACTGGATCAACACCCTGCACACAGCGGAGGTGGATTTTCTTCTGCTCGCTGGTGCCTTGACTGCCCTCTGGCTCGTCCCCCGTTTTGGGCGGATGCAGATGCAGATTCAGGGCTTTTTGGGTATGACCCTGGGTTTACTGCTGCTCTGGCGGGCCACGACGGCGCACTGGTCGTTTTTCGTGCTGTTTCTGGGCTTCGCCCTCTACAATTTCGCCATGACCGTCGGACCCAATGCGACCACGTTCATTCTCCCCACCGAGATGTACCCCACCCAAGTCCGCGCGCTCGGTTCGGGCTTTGCCGCTGCCTTTGCCAAAATCGGGGCGACCCTGGCAGTGTTCCTGCTGCCCATACTGCAACGCGACCTGGGCGTTGGGCTGCTCTTGCTCGGGATGGCACTGCTCAGTCTGCTGGGCGGAATTTTGACCTATACTTTCCGCGTGGAAGGCCACGGTCTGACTTTGGAGGAGCACCATGGACGCCTGCCATTGCGCTCGCGTCAGCTGGAAGGCTGAAATGCTCAAATCGGAGGAATTTGTTGGTGGATACATCGGAGAATCGCATGCCGTTTTCTCATTTTGACGCGATCTTGCAGCAGGTAGCGCCGCTCGACGACATTCCCGTGGCAGTCGTGGATGCAGGACAAAAGGAGGTGCTGGAAGCGGCCTGTGCTGCCCGCGCACAGAGTATCGTCGAACCCATCCTGCTGGGTAACGCGCAAAAGATCCGGGCGTTACTGGCGAATCTGCAGCAAGAGACCGGCAACTGTCCGTCGTTTCGGATTGTCGACGTGCCGAGCAGTGAGGCGGCAGCGGCAGAGGCGGTGCAGATGGTCGAACGCGGCGAGGCGGCGGCCATTATGAAGGGCCACATTCACAGCGATGCCTTTCTGCATCCCATCCTCGCCAAACTGCGCACGGATCGCCGTTTGTCGCACATCTTTGTCGCTGAACTAGAAAGCTACCACAAACCCTTGCTCATCACCGATGCAGCGATCAACATCAGCCCGGACCTGCTCAGCAAGGCGGCGATTCTGCAAAACGCCGTCGATCTCGCCCGGATTCTCGGCGTCGAGCAGCCCAAGGCAGCGGCGTTATCGGCAGTGGAGACGGTGAATCCCGCCATCGCTTCCACCGTCGATGCCGCCTGCCTGGCCAAAATGGCTGAGCGCGGGCAGATCCAGCATGCCATTGTCGATGGGCCCTTGGCCTTCGATAATGCCATCTCCGCGCACTCCGCTGAGGTCAAGGGAATCCATAGCCCGGTTGCTGGCGACGTGGATATCCTGCTCGTGCCGGATCTGGTTTCCGGCAACATCCTCGCCAAGGATCTGGAATATCTGGCCCATGCCAGCCTGGCGGGTATCGTCATGGGAGCCAAGGTGCCGATCATCCTCACCTCACGTGCCGACCCCCCGCGCGCACGCCTGGTTTCCGCCGCTCTGGCCGCCCTCCTGCATTATGCCGAGAAATCCAAATGAATCCGGAAAGCGCTCCCTGCCATCCCTGCGCCAAGATCGTCACCCTGACCCTGAATCCGGCGGTGGACGTCAGCTATGAATTTGCGCAGCTGCTCCCCGACCAAAAGACCCACGCCAGCAGCACCCGCTTCGATCCCGGTGGCAACGGTATCAATGTTGCGCGTGCCCTGAAGGAGCTTTTCGTCTGTGCCCATAGTTGCTGCGTGGTCGCCGGGCATGTGGGCCGTCTCCTGCAAACGCTTTTGCGCCACAGTCTGGATGATCCCCATTGTGTGGAAGTAATGGGCGAAACGCGCATCAATGCTACCCTGCTGCAACAAGACCCAACAGTGCAGTACGAGGTGACGGGACAGGGCCCGCTGCTTTCTCCCCTGGTTCTCGAGGAGGTGCACAGCAAGATTTGCAGCCTGGCCGACAACGGCTTCGCCGTGCTCACCGGCTCCCTGCCCCCGGGCGTACCAACAGATTTTTATGCGCAGCTGATCGAAGAGCTGCGGCAGCAAGGGGCCAGGGTCGTCCTCGACGCCCATGGCGAGGCCTTACGCCGGGGTATCGCCGCCAAACCGTTTCTGATCAAGCCGAACGCCTACGAGCTGCGACAACTCAGCGGCAAGAGCCTGAGCACTCGCGAGGAGCTGATCGCCGCCGCCCGCCAGGTACAACAGCAGGGCATCGATTGGGTCTGCGTCTCCCTTGGTGGCGAGGGCGCTCTACTGATCGGATCCGAGCAAAACTTTTTCGCCAATGCCCCAAGTATCGCAGTACGCTCCACCGTTGGCGCTGGCGACTCGATGGTGGCCGGTCTGGTCGCTGCCTTTGCCCAGGGGCAACGTCCGGAGGAGGCCCTGCGCCTTGCCGTCGCCTGCGGCAGCGCCACGGCCGCGCAACCGGGCACTGGTATTTTCACCCACAACGATCTCGACCCACTTCTGCGGCAGATTGAGGTGGAGAATCTCGCACCCTGAAAAGGAGAACGCCATGCAAGCGCAACGCAAAGCTCCCATTGGTATCAGCAAGGAGGCCAGCCGACGCTGGCAGGAAAACTACGAACGGGTTACCCAAGGTTCTGGCCGCCTGTTCCTGATGGCTGGTGATCAGAAGGTCGAACATCTGAATGATGATTTCGTGGGCAGTACCGTCGCGGCCGCAGACGCCGACCCGGAACATCTTTTTCGCATTGCCAGCCAGGCGCCTATCGGCTGCTTCGCCACCCAGCTGGGACTGGTGGCGCAGTATGGTGGCGACTACCCGGAAATTCCCTACCTGCTCAAGCTCAATAGCAAGACCCACCTGCTTCCCGGAGCCGAGCACGACCCCCGCAGTCGGCAGTGGCAAAGCATGGCGCAGGTCCAGGAGTTCATGCAGCACGCCGGCGTTCCCATCGTCGGCGTCGGTTACACCATCTATCCTGGTTCGGAATTCGAAGTGGAAATGCTCACAGAAGCGGCACAACTCATCCACGACGCCCATCAGCTTGGACTGTTGGCAGTGATCTGGGCCTATCCGCGCGGAAGAGCGGTGGGTAAACGCGAACACGATCCCCATCTGATTGCCGGGGCCGCAGGACTAGTCGCCTGCCTGGGCGCAGATTTCGTCAAGGTCAACCCACCGCTGAATCTCCAAGGTGCGGCAGAGGCCAAGCTATTGGGCGAAGCAGTTGCCGCTGCCGGACGCACGCAGCTGGTCTGTGCCGGGGGGGCCGAAGTCAGCAGTGCGGACTTCGTCCGTCGTCTGGACGCACAACTGCGCGAAGGACACAGCGCTGGCTGCGCCACCGGTCGCAACGTCCACCAACGCAGCTTAGAGGAGGCTGTCGCCCTGTGTCGGGCCATTCACAGCCTGGTGGTCGAGGATCGCGGCCTGGACCACGCCCTGGCATTGTTGCAGGAGGGCTGAGCGCCCATGGCTCGTCTGCCGCGCCAGAAAAGCAAGATCGTCTGCACCATCGGCCCCGCCTCCGACCGGATAGGGGTCCTCGAGGCCATGCTGCGGGCCGGCATGGATGTGGCTCGGATCAACCTCGCCCACGGCAGCATCCCGGAGCACGCCGAACGCATCCAGCGCATTCGCAGCGCCAGTGCACGGGCAGGGAAACGAGTGGCCATTCTCGCAGATTTGCCGGGCCCCAAGATCCGCATCGGTACCCTGCCGCAGCCCCTCCAGCTCAAAAAAGGTGAACGTCTGCGCCTGGGACCAGGGCCCTATCGCCAAGAACAGGGGCGACATCATTTACCGCTGGAACTGCCGGAACTGGCGCGCCCTTTGCGCAAGGGGGATGACGCCTTTCTGGCCGACGGCTTCCTGCATTTGCGCGTCGATGCTGAAGAACAGGGGATTCTACACTGTCGCGTTGTGGTGGGTGGCGAGTTGCGCTCTCACAAGGGCGTCAATCTGCCCGGCTTGCTGCTCGCCGGCACTGCGCTCACGGCGCAAGATCAAGACTTGTTGCGCGCCATTCTACCGCTGGGGGTGGATGGGATCAGCGTTTCTTTTGTCGAGTCGGCAGCCGACCTGGACCAGGCCCGTACGCTTGCCGCGCAACAGGGTTATGAGCCATTTCTGGTGGCCAAAATCGAGCGCCAGCGAGCCCTGCGCAACCTGCCCGAAATTCTCGCGGCTTGTGATGGGATCATGGTGGCGCGCGGCGACCTGGGTGTGGAGATCCCGATCCAGAGCATTGCCCGACAGCAGAAGGAGCTCATTCACCGCGCCCGCGCTGCCGGCAAGGCGGTCATCACCGCGACCCAGATGCTGGAGTCGATGGTCAACAACCCTCGTCCCACCCGCGCCGAAGTGAATGATGTCGCCAACGCCATCCTCGATGGCAGCGACGCGGTGATGCTCTCGGAAGAATCGGCCATGGGTAACTATCCGCTCGAAAGCGTGCGCATGATGGCGCGCATCGCAGCCGACATCGAAGGCTCGGGATTCAGCGCCCGCGAACTGATTTGCCGCAAGAGCAAGAAGGCGGCCGTGGAAGCGGTAATTGCCTGCGATGTGCGTTCGGCAACGGCGATGCTCAAGCCCCTGTTCATCGTCACGCCGACCGAGACCGGCGCCACGGCGGCGCGTATTGCAGGCCTGCGACCACAGGCCTGGGTCCTTGCCCCCAGCCGCCACGCCGCAACCTGCCAGCGTCTGTGCTTTTACTCGGGGGTCTACCCGATCTTCCTCGACCCCGGCTCCGGTAGTTGGGAAAGTGCCATACGCTATTGGCTCAGCGACAATGGCTGGCAACAGGGGCACATCATTCTCACCCAGGGTCCAAGCCTAGGCCATCCGGGTGGCACCAATAGATTGGAGATCATCGATCTCGCCGTATCCGAACCGCAAATGCACCAGCAAGGAGACAGCTATGGATAGCCTGATTGAAGATATCATCGCCCGTGAAATTCTCGACTCCCGCGGCAACCCCACCGTCGAAGCCGAGGTCTTGCTGACCGATGGTAGCCGTGGACGGGCCGCGGTGCCCTCCGGCGCCTCTACCGGCAGCCGCGAGGCCCTGGAGCTGCGTGACCAGGACCCCAACCGCTTCGGTGGCAAGGGGGTGCGGAAGGTCATCGAGCACATCGAAGAAGAGATCGCTCCCAATCTGATCGATCTGGACGCGAGCGCCCAAAAGATGATTGACGACACCCTGCTCGGCCTGGACGGTACCAACAACAAGTCGCGCCTCGGGGCCAATGCCCTGCTCGCCGTGTCCCTGGCCTGCGCCCGCGCCGCCGCCGAAAGCAAGGACCTCCCCCTCTATGCCTATCTCGGCGGCCCCGCGGCCTCCCGCCTGCCGGTGCCCTGCCTCAACGTCCTTAATGGCGGCGTCCATGCCCATTGGCAGGGGGCAGATTTTCAGGAGACCATGCTGGTGCCTTTTGGCGCTGACTCCTTCCGCGAGGCCATCCGCTGGGGGGCAGAGATCTACCACGCCCTGCAGAGCCTGCTGCTCGAAAAACATCTGAGCGTTGGCGTGGGTGACGAGGGCGGCTTTGCCCCGGCGGTGCGCTCCAACCAGGAGACCCTGGACCTGCTTCTCGCTGCCATCGAAAAGGCCGGTTTCTTACCGGGCAAGGATTGCGGCATTGCCATCGATCCGGCCTCTTCGGAATTCTATCGGGACGGCAAGTACCAGCTACACACCGAAAAACGCGCCATCGGCAGCGAGGAAATGATCGAGTACTACGCGAAGCTGGTGGATGACTATCCCATCGTGCTGCTGGAAGATGGTTTGGCCGAGGATGACTGGGAATCGTGGAAACAGCTCAACGCGCGCCTAGGCGGCCGCATCGAGCTGGTGGGCGATGACATCTTCTGCACCAACCCAGAGATCATCGCCCGCGGCATCAAAGACGACATCGCCAATTCCGTGCTCATCAAACTCAATCAGATCGGCACCGTCAGCGAGACCTTTGCCGCCGCCCGCCTGGCGCAGTTCCACGGCTGGGGGGCGTTTGTCTCGCATCGTTCCGGGGAAACCACCGACGATTTCATTGCCGATCTCACCGTGGCACTGGACACTGGTCACCTCAAATCCGGTGCGCCCTGCCGCGGCGAGCGTGTCGCCAAGTACAACCAGCTCCTACGCATCGAAGAAGAACTGGGCACTGCCGCTACGTACGCCGGTGCCCAAGCCTTCGTCCGCCCCCCCACCCGCTGAGAGCGGAGCCGCTCAGCGCCTCAGAAGAGGCTGCGGGCGGCCTTGCCGATGCCCTCGGCCGACATCGGGTGCTGGTCGGCAAAACGGGCGAGATCATAGGCCGTCGCCCCCAAGCTCAGCGCCGTCCCGATCTGCCCGATCAAGGCACCGGCATCGATGCCGACGATCCACCCCCCCAACAGGCGCAGGGAGGAAGGCTCGAAGAACAGGCGAATCTCCCCCTCCAAGCGCTCAAGAATCTGCGCCCGGGAGTCTTCGGCAAAATCATAGCGACCCACCGCCAGTTCGCGCCCCTCAGCCTTGGCCGGGGTCATGCCGATATAGGCCGCGGCCGGGAGGGTGAAGATCGTCGTCGGCACATTGTGGAAACCCGCGTAATCCAGGGGTTGATTGCCACCCAGGATATTGTGAGCCGCGACTAACGATTGCCGTACCGCTGCATGAAAGAGGGGCACCCGACCATTAACATCACCGGCAGCGTAGATATGCGGGTAGCGGGTCTGCAGGGATGGCCCCACCTGAATGCCATGTCGGTCAAATTCGATACCAACCGCATCGCAGCCCTCGGGAATCACCGGGGAGCGTCCGACTGCGAGCAGCACCACCTCCGCCTCTCCGCTCTCCTCCTGCCCGGCGCGTTGCCAGACCACCCGGCGCAACGCACCCTGGGCCTCGATGCGCTGCACATCGACGTCGGTCAGGATCCGCATGCCTGCCGGCAACAAGGGCTGGAGCAGGGCCACCATGCCTGGGTCCATGCCGTTCAAAATCTGTCCCCCCCTCTGCAGGAGCGTCACCTGACTGCCGAGTTGGGCAAAAAAGGACGCCGTTTCCAGGCCAATGTATCCGCCACCGACCACGATCAAGCGCTTGGGCAAAGCGCGCAGGGCGGAGTCCGGTTTATAGAGATCATGACTGGTCAGACAATGTTCGGCACCAGGAATGGGAGGCACAAAGACGTCAGAGCCGCTGGCAATAAGGAGATGATGGCAGTGGATTTTCTCACTGCCCTGATCATCGTCGATCTGCACGGTGTGAGGATCAAGAATATGCGCCACCCCCTTGCGCAGCTCAATACCGGGTTGTGCAGCAAGCTCCTGCGCATGCTGCGCATAACGCCGCTCCTGTACCTGATCCTTGTGCTGCACGATGGCTGCATAGTCCGCCCGTGGTTCTTCCAGACCAAGCTGGGCGTTGAAGCGCCGCGTTGCGCCAGCCAAAGATGCCATCTCCCGCACCGCCTTGGATGGCACACAGCCCTCATAGAGGCAGTTGCCACTCATCACTCCTTTGGGATCTACCATGAGTACCTGGTGTCCCGCCCGCGCCAGTCGAAAGGCCGCCGGATACGCCGCGCCGCCGGCCCCGATACAGAGCAGATCCACTACCTTTTCAGCCATATTTGACCTCCTGATCCAATTATAGACTATCCCAGTGTAGCGAAAGGAGTCATGCTCAGCCAGCTAATGGTACGCGCGTGCCGTACAAGCGCTCACAACGAGCAAATGATATTCTGCGAATCGTCGACGCATTTTTCGTGCAACCAGAGTTCGGCCGCAAGCTCAACTCATAACGCATTAAAACGCATTAAATCGACCAGCACCGAGAAACCAATGGGGTCGAACCGATCTGCAAGACATTGCAGATCGCCCCATCGGCCTATCGATGCCAAGTAACCCGACGTCGCCACCTAAGACTGCGCGGTCGTAGGGAGCGGCGCGATATGTTGCCGTTGCCGAAGATCTAACCTGTCCTAAATGCTGACTGGCATGATTACGGCCTGGGAACAGCCTCAGCACGAAGATGTGAGCCAATATCCATAAAGGACTATCACTGTAGCTTAAGCGGCCTCTGGTGTACACAGAAGATAACTTCCGTTGTATTTATATCTCCTCATCATTGATGATTTCCAAAAATTTTGAAAGCACGGCAGATCTCCTACTGATATGTGGAGCAGACATAAAATTTACAGAAATTATTTCATGCTTCTCCAATGGAATTTTCTTTATACCCCATTCAGGGTGTTGATCCAGTACTCGGGTGTCAAAAAATCCCACCCCAAGCCCTGACTTAACCATAATTCCGACTGATTGTATATCAGCTACCTCTATGAAATGCCGGCTCTCTACACCGCGATTCCGAAACTCTCTTTCTATCGCTCTCCTAATTGCGGAGCCAGGCTCCCGCCAAACTATTGGCACATTCTGGAGATCTTTGAACATAACCAGGTCGTTCCGGGCTAACGGGTGGCCGTCTGGCACTCCCAATACAATCCCGTTATCGTTCTTCCATCGGACTGTCTCAAAATAATATGGTAGATCAGGAGGGGCTACCTCACCCTCATAAAAAAACACATCTACACTTCCGATAGAAACATTATCCCAATACCTTTCTCCGCTTTTTATATACAAATTAATATTTGGATATACAGCCCTGAATTTCTCCAAATAAGGCGGCAGATAATAATTTGCGAGAAGGCTTGTTGCCACAATACAGAGGTCACCTAGTTGCCCACTTTGACGTCTCCTTATAATACTCTCTATATCCCTAAGTGCGTGTTCCAACCTTTTTATGTCTGGTAATATAAGCTCTCCGGCCTCGGTGAACACCAAGCCATTTCCTTTCCGGAAATACAATGGTTCACCGACATACTCTACTAGTTTTTTTAACCGTTCAGAAATTGCCGATTGTCCGCGACACAAATGCTCTGCTGCGGCGCTTACACTTCCCCGTTCGACGACCTCCAAAAGCGTTATCAGCTGCTCAGCATCCACCATCGGTTTCTCCGTTATCCACTCCAATAAAAATGATTTGCCAGCCACCTTCTTAGTAACTAGCATAGATTAGTAGATACTTTTCGTGCCATAAAGTCACGCGGAGAATTTATGTTGCGGTCAGAACTCCAGTTGCAAGGCAGCCCATGGATCCCTCACCAAGCTCGCTGTGCTCTGAAGTCACTGCTGCGAGATGAATCAAACCTGATTTCCACGACCTCATCGTGTGGCACGATCCTCTTTCGGAGTGTGGGTGCAGAGTTCCGCTCTGGTGTCTATACTGATATTCGGATGGCCTAATACGGTAAAGGAGTGAGTCATGCCAGACCTTGGGGATACGTCGCGCGACTTCCCATCGGAGAAGAAGCACGCCGCAGGCGTCAGCGCCGAAATCACTCTGCCCGATGGCCGCGATTTCTGCCTTCTGGTTCCCCCATCTCTTTTCGATCCGCTCTGTGAGTCGCTTGGGAATGCCAACAAAGCACGCTCTTGGCTGGAGGGGCGCATCATGGAAGTCGCGAACCTCTCTCACGAAGCGATAGGGCAGTATCTCAACTTGATGATCCGACAACGGATCAGCGCATCGGCTGATCGCAAGACTCGATTGGAAGGGCTACAGATGCCCCGAGTCGAACTACACCTGAACGGCAGTGTTGCAAGGGTTACGCCCAACGGCGTAGCAGGAAGCGAATAGCAATGTACCTTGGCATAGGGTTTTCTGTAGTCTATACCTACAGTCGACTATAAAGATTATGGAGCATTGTTCATGATCAAAACGGGGAAGTCTGAGCTTGCCGTTATCCGCACCCATGTATTCAGTAGCGATCGTCTGTTCCTGGAAGCAGATCTATACGAGGGCGGATGCGATTGGCTGATATTGATTCATGGTAAGGCCTACGACAAAGAGGTTTGGAAACACAGTCTCATCCTCCATCCGATCGTTCAGGCTGGCTGGTCCGTTCTTGCCCCCAATCTCCGTGGCTATGGTGCTTCAGAATCTGGTGACAGTTTCTATGAAAAGGATGTTTTGGGGGCAATACAGTTTGCAGAAACCCATAAGGCAGAAAGGGTCGTCATCTTAGGTGCTTCCATGGGGGGCACCGCTGCACTGAAGGCACTCGCCCAACTAGAGCAACCACTTGCTGGTGTTATCCTGGTTTCGCCCGCTGGCCATCCCGACAGCTTCTCCCAACTAACCAACAAAGCAAAACGTGCTTTACTGCTGTACAGCGATGATGAGGCGTACGCAGACAATTGTCGTCTAGTGCGTGAACAGCTTCCCTTACCTCTAGCTACCCATACTTGGCCGGGACGCTTACACGCCCATCAGCTCCTGGACGATCCTAGCTACGGTCCCGAGGTGACGAACTGGATAGTACGGTTTCTTGCCAGCATCGCGGCTTCTTCGCAAACTGATGATAATCAATCATACACTAACACCCAAGGATGAGGCATATGGATACGCAAACAAACACCGATCAATTTGCCAAACTTTCCGTTGACGATTCATATAAGCTATTAGATAGCAGTGAAAAGGGGCTAACCAGCAGCGCAGCCAAAGAGCGTCTCAACTCATTTGGTCCCAACCTGTTGGAAGAACATGAAACTCCTCTTTGGAAAAAGCTTTTTACCTATTTCTGGGGGCCCATCCCCTGGATGATCGAAGTGGCTGCAGCGCTCTCCGCAATCAATGGCGACTGGAAAAGTTTCGGCGTTATCTTTGCCATGCTTCTCATCAATGGTGGCATCGGATTCTGGGAAGAGAAAGGCGCCAATGATGCATTGCGGGCACTAAAACAACAATTGGCACTAAAAGCCCGGGTCTTACGTGATGGCAAATGGCAGGAAATCGATGCCGCAGACCTCGTACCCGGAGACGTAGTACGCCTTCGCCTCGGTGATGTTCTCCCAGCAGACATCAAGCTCATTTCGGGAGACTATCTTTCTGTCGACCAGTCGGCCCTGACGGGAGAATCGCTGCCGGTCAACAAAAAGGTAGGTGACGTTGCTTACTCAGGAACGATTGCGAAACAGGGCGAGATGGTCGGAGTCATTTATGCTACTGGCTCACGAACCTTCTTTGGGAAAACTGCAAACCTGGTCGCGCACGCCGCTCCCGTCTCACATTTTCAACGTGCCGTCTTACAAATCGGTAACTTCTTGATCGCACTTGCAATATTCCTCTCGCTTTTGCTGATCATCGTCGAACTATCGCGGGGACTGCCTTTTCTTACGCTCATCGCCTTTGTCTTGGTCGTAGTCGTGGCTTCCATCCCGGTAGCCATGCCTGCGGTACTCTCTGTAACCATGGCTTTGGGTGCTCTTGCGCTGTCCCGGATGAAGGCCATTGTCTCACGATTGACCTCCATTGAAGAAATGGCTGGCGTCGATATCCTCTGTTCAGACAAGACCGGCACTCTTACGCAAAACAAAATCACTCTCGGACAAACGGTTCTCTTTCAGGCAAAAGATGAGCAAGAAGTCATTCTCGCAGCGGCCTTAGCCTCTAAAGCTGAAGACAGTGACGCTATTGATACCGCCGTACTCAATGGGTTAAAGAACCGTGACAGCCTTCTGACCACCTTTCAGCAAGACAAGTTCACCCCATTCGATCCTGTCTCCAAACGGACAGAAGCGGCCATTCGCGATTCACACGGACAAGCATTTCGCGTTACCAAGGGTGCTCCACAAATCATCATGGGGCTGGCAAATCTCGCAGGGGAAGAACAGGAGAAGGCAGAAAAGGCCGTCACTGATTTCGCGGCAAAAGGTTTCCGTACATTGGGCGTGGCTCGCTCGTCTGCCAATGGTGACGCATGGACATTTTTGGGAATCCTGTCTCTCTTTGATCCCCCCCGAGAGGATTCCAAAGCGACCATTATGGACGCTCAAAACCATGGAATAGAAGTAAAGATGGTTACCGGAGACCATCAGGCCATCGCCAGTGAGATTGCCGGGCAACTGCATTTGGGCACCCATATCCTTACCGTCGATGACCGGCTTTCCAAGTATGCCGAGGGCGGTGCGCTCCCGCAAAATCTAGGAGACGAGATAGAGCACGCAGACGGCTTTGCGCAGGTATTTCCTGAGCATAAGTATGCCATCGTAAAGGCATTGCAGCAGCGCGGGCACATTGTCGCCATGACAGGCGACGGAGTGAATGACGCGCCGGCACTCAAACAAGCGGATGTGGGGATTGCAGTTTCGGGTGCCACCGATGCTGCCCGAGGCGCCGCGGCCCTGATCCTGACAGCGCCAGGGCTGAATGTCATCGTCAAGGCAGTTGAGGAAGCTCGCCGAATCTTCGAGCGAATGACAAGTTATACGGTGTACCGGATCGCCATGACGCTCGATATTCTTTTCTTTGTCGTAGTGGCGATGTTAATTTTCAACTCCTATCCGCTAACAGCCATAATGGTCGTTCTATTATCCCTTCTCGATGACATCCCCATCATGACCATCGCGTGGGATAATACTGCGATACAAAAATCACCTGTCCACTGGGAAATGGGCCGTGTTATCGCGCTGAGTTCTGCCATGGGCCTACTCGCATTTGCTGGAACCTTTGGTCTTTACCTGATCGCGCGTTACTTCTCGGGTCTCCCGATGGACGAAGTCCGCACAATCATGTTCTTACAACTCATCGCAGGTGGCCATCTTATGCTGTTTCTCACGCGCGTACGTGGGCCGTTTTGGCGGTCTCCGTATCCTGCCCGCCCTTTGCTGTTTGCGATTCTCGGCACGCAGGTAGTCGGCGTCTGCATGGCGGGATTCGGCTGGCTGATGCCTGCCATCCCCTGGATCGCGGTTGGTCTTGTATGGGCCTATAACCTTATCTGGATGATTGTTGCCGATTTTTGCAAGCTCGGCATTCATCGCCTCGCCGACAGCAACGCCGCACATCAGTCTCGTTTCCTGATGGCCATTAACCGGGATCTTCGTCCGGCATTTGCTGAAATAGAGAAAGCCGATCTTGCCACGCATCGGGTGATTCGCCAGGCCTTTCACAAAGCTACACATACTGATCGGCAACAATAACGAGAGGACGTAGAGATGAAGACAGTGAGAATATCCGCCGCCCCTTACCCGGACCAACGGCCTGGCACTTCTGGTCTCCGCAAAAAGGTGACCATATTTCAGCAGCCGGCCTATCTGGAGTTATTTATCGAGGCCATATTTCAAACCATTCCCAATCGACAAGGTGGCATCTTAATACTTGGTGGTGATGGTCGCTATTTCAACGACCACGCCATCCAGATTATCCTGCGCATGGCCTCTGCCCATTGCTTCGATCGCGTCATAGTCGGGCAAAATGGTATCCTATCAACGCCAGCTATATCTCACTTGATCAGAAAACGAAAGGCCTTGGGTGGCATCATCCTGACGGCTTCTCATAATCCTGGCGGTCCCAAACATGATTTTGGGGTTAAATTTAATGTAAGTAATGGTGGGCCAGCGCCGGAGCCAATAACAGAGCAGATCTGGTCGGTTAGCAAGCAGCTATCGGGCTACGAAATACTAGCAGATACGGAAGCTATGGATATCGACCTGTCCAAAACCGGGATCTTTTCCCTTGGGGAGATGGCGGTAGAGGTTTGCAGCTCGACCTCCGATTACATTCAACTCATGGAAACGATCTTCGACTTTGACAAGATTTCTCTCTTGTTCAAAAGACCAGACTTTTCCATTCGCTACGATGGTCTGCACGCTGTAACCGGACCGTATGCGAAAGCGCTTTTTGAAGATTGTCTAGGTGCGCCTTCGGGCTCAGTAGTCAATTTCCAGCCTCTCCCAAATTTTGGTGGAGGACATCCAGACCCAAATCTCGTCTATGGAAAATCTTTGGTCGACTCCATGTTCGCTGCAGGAGCGCCGGCCTTCGGCGCAGCCTCTGATGGTGATGGCGATCGTCATATGATCCTGGGATCGCATTTCTTTGTTAGCCCTTGTGATTCATTGGCGATCCTATTACTGCACGCCAACCGAATTCCGCACTACAGAAATGAAGTTCAAGGAGTTGCGCGGTCCATGCCCACAAGCCAGGCAGTAGATGACATCGCCAGGGACACCCATATTCCGCTATTCGAGACACCAACGGGATGGAAGTTTTTTGGTGACTTGATGGACGCCGGCAAAGTAACCTTCTGCGGTGAAGAGAGTTTTGGAGCTGGATCCACTCACATTCGCGAAAAGGACGGCTTGTGGGCCGTGTTGTTCTGGCTGTCCATCATCGCCGACACCGGTAAAAGTGTAAAAGACTTGGTGCAGGATATGTGGCATCAGTATGGGCGCCATTATTTTACTCGACATGACTTTGAAAACCTGGATAGCATGACCGGGTCGGCAATACTCGCAGACCTGCGCGAGGATGTATCCGAACTTGTTGGTCAGCAGATCGCTAACAACCGTATCGTTGCTGCAGATGACTTTTCCTATAACGATCCCATAGATGGATCCATCATAAGTCATCAGGGAATTCGCATTGTTTTTTCCGATCACTCGCGGATCGTCATTCGCATTTCTGGAACAGGTACCGAGGGAGCCACGTTGCGTTTTTACTTTGAGCGTGTGGAACATCAGAAGAATAAACTGAATGAAGATGTACAACAATATTTACAACCATTCATTCAGTATGCCTATGCCTTAACTGGAATACTACCCCGCAGTGGGAGGTCACGGCCAAATGTCATCACCTAACGCGATTTGTAACGTGTGGAGATATTGTTGTTTACACGCCTTGTTGTTTTCAAGAGGAGCCGCGTATGTCAGATGTCAACAGTAATGAGCTGACGCCAGTTTCCCAGACAGCCATCTGGAAAGAGTTGCAGGCTCATGCACAAGCGATGTCCCAAGTGACTTTCAGCACCTTGTTTCGGGATGCACAGCGCGGCAGTCAGTTTCGCGCAGAAGGGGCAAGCATTGTCTTTGATTATTCACGACAACACCTTACCCAGCATACGCTGCGTCTCCTGGAAGAACTGGCGCAGGAATGCTTCATTTCTCAACAGAGAGACGCTCTCTTCTCCGGGGCTCCTATCAATCGAAGTGAGAATCGGCCCGCTTTGCATACCGCGTTACGCATGCCGCAGGGAGATTCTCTGTTCGTCGATGGTAAAAATATCGTTGCCGATGTCCAGGCGGTTCTGCAGCACATGGGAGATTTTGTCGAAGCTCTCTGGCGAGGAGCGATCTGTGGATCTACCGGCTCTCCATTACGAAATGTTGTTAATATTGGCATCGGAGGCTCCTACCTCGGTCCGGAGTTGCTGTACCAGGCCATGCGTCGTTATAGAAATCCGCAGATACGGGTCCGATTTCTCGCTAACATCGATAGCGCCGCCTTCGCCGATGCGACCGATGGCCTGGACCCTACAGAAACTCTGTTTATCGTATCTTCCAAAACCTTCACCACTGGGGAGACCATAGAAAACTTCAAAAAGGCGCAATCCTGGTTGCGTTCCTCTCTTGGCGTGGAAGACGTCTCCGCACATTTTGTGGCAGTTACCGCAAATCTCAACGAAGCGCTCCAGCATGAATTTGTTCCAGATCGTATCTTTGCCTTTTGGGACTGGGTCGGAGGGCGCTACTCGGTTTCTTCGGCGATCGGCTTGTCAGTGATGGCAGCGATTGGCAGTCAGCATTTTCGCGATTTTCTCCACGGATTCCACCGTATGGATGAAAACTTTCGTACCGCGTCCCTTAGCGAGAACCTTCCGCTGCTACATGGCCTGATTGCGGTATGGAATAATAATTTTCTCGGCAATGAAACGCTGGCGGTCTTGCCTTATGCTCACGATCTCCGTCGCTTTCCTGCTTATCTTCAACAGTTGTTCATGGAAAGCAATGGAAAAAGAGTTGACCAGAACGGGCACCCTGTGAGTACAGATACTTGTCCCATTCTTTGGGGTGAGCCAGGAACCTGTGGCCAACACTCCTTTTTTCAATTGCTGCATCAGGGAACCCGGTCGGTTGCGTCGGATTTTATCGGATTTCTGGATCCTCTGGATGCTGATCCACAATCTCATGATTATCTCATGGCAAGTCTCTTTGCCCAGTGCGAAGCACTCGCATTTGGCAAGGACGCGGATGCGCTTGCCGCAGAGGGAGTGCCTGCTGAACAGATTCCGCATCGCGTCTGTCCGGGTAACCGACCGGCCAATATCCTGCTTGCACCGGCTCTATCACCGGAATATCTGGGTGCATTGATTGCGCTCTATGAACATAGTGTATTTGTTCAGGGAATTATTTGGGGAATTAATAGTTTTGACCAATGGGGGGTAGAGCTAGGGAAGCAGTTGGCACATCGCAGTTTAACGGAACTAAGCACACGGTCTATCGATCGGCAGGCGCACGATAGTGCAACCGTAGCGGACATGGAGTTGTATCTGCAACATCGAAAGTAAGGCGAATCACGTTTCTACCTTGAAGATAGGAGATCATCATGACATTACGTGTTGGAATTAATGGTTTTGGTCGTATCGGACGGATGATTATGCGGGCCATCTATGAAAGCCAGCGCACCGATCAAATACAGGTTGTGGCTGTAAACGATCTGGGGAGTCCAGAAACTAATGCGCATTTACTGCAATACGATTCTGTGCACGGACGTTTTCCTTTTGCGGTACATGCGGATGGAGACAAAATCTGGATTGACAAAGACAGTATCCAGGTACTGGCTGAACGAGATCCCAGCAAGCTCCCCTGGGGAACGCTCGGCGTAGACCTAGTCATCGAATCGACCGGGCTATTTACCACTCGTGAGAAGGCTGCACTACACCTGCAGGGCGGGGCCAAGAAAGTCCTGATCTCTGCTCCGGCCAAAGACCCGGTGGATCTCACCGTCGTCTATGGCGTCAATCATCACCTGCTCGATCCCGACAAACACGTGATTGTCTCCAATGGATCGTGCACAACGAATTGTCTCGCACCCCTGGCAAAGACGCTTCACGACTTTGCCAATATAGAACATGGCACCATGAATACCGTCCACGCGATGACCAACGATCAACGGATTACCGACGTCTATCATAAAGACCTGCATCGGGCTCGTGCTGCCGGTATGAGCATGATCCCGACCACGACAGGATCGGCAAAGGCTATTGGGCTCGTGATTCCCGAGTTGAATGGCAAACTGGACGGCTTCGCCATTCGGGTTCCGGTCCATAATGTCTCCATCGTTGATTTGACATGCGTCGTCTCCAAAACGGTTACAGAAGACGACATCCACCAAGTCATGAAGGCGCAAGCCGAGGGCCCGCTCAAAGGGGTCATGGCGGTGAATAGCAATCCGCTGGTTTCTATCGATTTTAATCACGATCCTCATTCTTGCACCTATGAACAATCGCTAACCAAAGTGAAAGGAAATCTTGTCAAGGTTTGCGGATGGTATGATAACGAATGGGGATTTTCGAACCGAATGGTGGATACCAGTCTCGCCATGATGGGATTGGCAAGGCCATAACGGAGGATCAGACATGACCTGGATTACTATGGCAGAACTTCCCCTCCAGGGGAAAAGGGTGTTAATTCGTGAAGATCTAAACGTACCGCTGAATGCTAACGGCAGCATTGCAGATGATACCCGGATACGGGCCAGTGTAGAGACCCTGCAGATGGCCCTGCAGCACGGCGCCAAAGTCCAGGTCCTGTCCCACTTGGGGCGGCCACAGGAGGGCGCCTTCGATCCTGGATTCAGTTTACAGGTAGTAGCTACGCGGCTTGCGCAACTTTTGGATAAGCCCGTTCCCCTGGTACGCGACTGGCTTCCTGGTCAGGAGAACCACAACGTCTTGACAAGCCAAGGCGATGGCGAGATCTATCTGCTGGAAAATGTACGCTTTAACGTTGGCGAAAAAGCGGATGATCCGACATTAGCCAGGCAAATGGCATCGCTCTGTGATATTTTCGTCATGGACGCTTTTGCCACGGCACACCGAGCGCAGGCCAGCACCCATGGTGTTGCACAATTTGCCCCCATCGCTTGTGCCGGACCACTCCTGTGTAGGGAGATTGCTGCTCTGGACAAGGCTATCAAGGATCCCAAGCGTCCGCTCGTCACCTTGATCGGTGGCGCCAAGATCCATACCAAATTGCAGTTGTTGCGTCATCTCGTGGAATTTTCGGATCGCGTTTTAGTGGGTGGAGGCATCGCCAACACCCTCCTTCTTGCGCGAGGCATCCAAATCGGCGAGTCCCTGGCCGAACCAGACTTTTTGCCACAGGCAAAAGAGCTCCTGCAATTTGCCGAAAACTTACATCGACCGATTCCGTTGCCCGTAGATGTTGTGATCGCAGAGGAGTTGCGGGGGCAGGTTTCTTCGCGGGTCAGTTCGATTTCGCAAATCGGTCCAAAAGACCGCATCGGTGATATTGGGCCACTCACTATAGCCTCCTATCAAAACATTCTTCGTTCGGCGAATACGATCGTCTGGAATGGTCCTTTTGGCGTAGCTGAAGTTCCTGCCTTTGCCACAGGCACGAACTCTCTCATACAAACTATTACACAAAGTGAAGCCTATTCACTGCTTGGTGGAGGAGATACCGTAGCAGCACTCAATCGTAGCGGACTCGCTCACAAAATCTCCTATATCAGCACCGGTGGCGGCGCCTTTCTTACTTATTTAGAAGGAAAAGAGCTGCCGGGGATACAGATATTACAACAAAAGGGGGAAAATATGACAGGGGGTCTGTCGTGACAATGGACTCTAAAACCTACAAACACTTACTCAGGAAGCTGCAGATCGAGCTGGTGAAATACCAAAAGCATCTGATCAAGCATGGTAATAAGATCCTGATCCTTTTCGAGGGTAGAGACTCCTCGGGAAAAGACGGCACGATCAAAAGGATTACTGCTCATCTCAGCCCACGGGAAACCCGCATTGTTGCCCTCGGTGTCCCGTCGGACCGCGAAAAAAGTGAATGGTATTTTCAACGTTATGTCTCCCATCTTCCGGCAGCCGGAGAATCTGTGCTCTTTAACCGTAGCTGGTACAATCGCGCCGGGGTGGAAATCGTGATGGGGTTTTGTACCCAAGATGAGTATGAAGAGTTTTTTCTTGAAGTCAATGAGTTCGAAAGCATGCTCTCCAGATCAGGGGTTCAGGTTATAAAAATCTACCTGGACATATCCCAAGATGAGCAAACGAAAAGGATGGAGGCAAGGAAAACAGATCCGCTCAAGCAGTGGAAGGTGAGCCCCGTTGACAAACTCGCCATACAACATTGGGAAGATTACTCAAGGGCCAGAAATATCATGTTTGAGCGCTCTCACACAGAATTTGCTCCTTGGTACGTTGTGCACAGTAATGATAAGAAAACCGCTCGCCTCAATGTAATCCGCGGGATCCTGAGCCATCTTTCGTATGCACACAAAGACGCGGATCTAGTCGCTCCGGACCCCAAGGTATTTTTCTCCTATGACCCTTCCTACCTCAAGAACGGGATGCTTGCACCATGAAAACAATCTCACCGGTACTCCTCGTGATTTTTGACGGTTTTGGCCTGAACCCTAATCGAGCCTTCAATGGTTGGGCGCAGGCCAAAACGCCGCATCTTGACCATTATTTTGCCAGCTTTCCGCATACGGCTTTGCAAGCTTCCGGGCGGGCTTGCGGCCTTCCCGACGGACAGTTCGGAAACTCCGAAGTTGGCCACCTGACCCTCGGTTCTGGCCGCATTCTTCTGCAAGATTTACAGCGCATCACTGAAAGCCTCGAGAGTGGTAATTTCAGCAAGATTCCGGCATGGACAAAATTCCTGCAAGGACGTACGCGCTTGCATCTGGTCGGCATGGTATCTGATGGCGGTGTGCACTCACATATCGACCATCTGCTGGGTATTCTCCCACTCCTCGTGAACGCCGGTATTGAGCCTATTGTTCACATGATCACCGATGGCCGGGATACGCCTCCCCGTTCAGCAGACGGCTTCGCCAAAACGCTCGAAGATCAACTCCAAAAGCTCGGCAAGGGTCGCATCGCCACCATTTGTGGACGGTACACTGCCATGGACCGGGCGCAATATTGGGAACGCACGCAACAGGCGTGGCAAGCCTTGCTAGAAGGGAAGGCGCTCTCCGCTCCAGACAGCATTTCGGCAATTCATGCCGCTTGGAAACGAGGGGAAACCGACGAGTTCATTCAGCCGACGGTCATTGGCGATCCACAGCAATACCGCATCCAAAAAGAGGATGCCGTGTTCTTCTTTAATTTCCGTTCCGACCGCATGCGGCAACTTGCTGCTGCGGTTGGAATGCCTGCGTTTCACGGTTTCGATCGCGGACAGGAGGGCCCTCGTGCAGTTCTCTGCATGACGTCCTACAACGACGAGTATCCCTTCCCGGTGCTCTTTCCTCCCGAAACTCCCAAGCATGTTCTCGCGGAAGCCATTAGTGACGCCGGACTGCGTCAGTTTCACTGTGCAGAAACGGAAAAATATGCCCATGTCACCTATTTTTTCAATGGCGGGAGAGAAGATCCTTTTCCAGGAGAGGACCGGGAAATCATCCCTTCTCCCAAGGTAGCGACCTACGATTTACAACCAGAAATGAGTGCGGAAGCAGTGGCGGAGCGAATCATTCAAGCCATTGAAAGTTCCAATTATGACTTTATTCTGGTCAATTTTGCCAATGGTGACATGGTCGGCCATACTGCCAAAATTCCCGCTATTCTCCGTGCGGTAGAAACGCTCGATTTACAGTTTCACCGGGTCGTCCAGGTAGCGCGCAACGCAGGGTACACGGTCCTACTCACCGCCGACCATGGTAATTGTGATGAAATGGTCGATCCGCAAAGTGGTGCCCCGCATACCCAGCACACGGTTTATCCTGTGCCCTTTTTGATGATTTCCCATAAGCAAGTGCAGTTGGGGATCGGACGGGGTATTTCCGACGTCGCGCCAACCGTCTTACAACTTCTCGGCTTGGGGCAACCTGCAGAGATGACGGGGCAATCCATTGTGCTTGCGCCCAAGCAACTAATGGCAACGAAATAAGTCAGGAGGATTTATTATGACTGCAACCACTCGGCTACAAGAGATTCACGAGTTAATAGCTCGCCTTAAGGACAGCTATCCCGCAGAAACCGATGCGTTTTTGGGTTTCATGCAGAAAACGGAAGGTAATCCTGCGCTCAGTGCGGCGCAAAAGGAGCTCATCAATGTAGCGCTTTCCGTGGCGGCACAATGCCAGTGGTGTATCGCCTTACACTGCAAAGGAGCGATGGAGGCTGGCGCCAGTCGTGATGAAATCATGAGCGCCGCGTTCCAGGCGGTATTGATGCACGGCGGCCCAGCATTGATGTATTTGGTGCCGGTCACCCAGACCCTGGACGAACTTTTTGTGGAGAATCCCCATCATGGATAGCAATCTGATGCAAGCGATGTTGCGGGATATGCTGCGTGCTCGCGCCTTTGAAGAGGCCGCTGCGCAAGGTTACGCCCAAGGGCAGATTGCCGGCTTCCTCCATCTGTACCCGGGCGAGGAAGCAGTTGCCGTGGGCGTTCTGCACGCGGCAGAGCCTGGAGATTATGTCGTATCCACCTACCGGGAACATGTTCATGCCCTGGTGCGCGGAATTTCCGCCCGTTCCATCATGGCCGAACTCCATGGCAAGAAAACGGGGGTTAGTTCTGGTATGGGAGGCTCTATGCACCTCTTCGATCGAGAAAGGCGCTTTTTAGGTGGCTATGCCATTGTCGGTGAAACCTTTCCTATTGCCTTGGGAGCAGGTTACGCTGTAGGGTATCGTAAGCTTCCCGAAGCCGTAATTTGCTTCTTTGGCGATGGGGCCGTCAATCAAGGGACGTTCCATGAGACCTTGAATATGGCCGCACTCTGGAAGCTTCCAATCCTGTTTGTTTGTGAAAATAATCACTACCAAATCGGCACAGAGATTCACCGTCATTCTGCCGTCGTTGACGTTTATCGGCGGGCTTGTGCTTATGGGATTCCCGCCGAACAGGAAGACGGAATGGATGTATTGGCGGTTTATGCCGCGGCCCAAAGAGCCTTGCATCGCGTGCGGAGCGGAGATGGTCCACAGTTCTTGGAGTTAACCACCTATCGCTACCGTGGCCACTCCATGTCAGATCCCGGGAGCTATCGACCCGAAGCAGAAGTAAAAGCCTATGAGGCAGCCGATCCCATCGCTGCCGCAATCCATGAGGTGAGCCTCCAGTATCCTTCGCAATCAGAGTTGGCGGCAGCCGGCCACGACTGCATTCGGCAGTTTTTTGATCGTTGTTGCCAAGATGGGCATATTGATGACGCAGCGTTACAGCGGCTGCAAAGCGAGGTGCAGTCCGAAATAGACGACGCCGTGCAGTTCGCCATACAGAGTCCACAACCCACGATGGAAGATGCCCAAGCAGCGTTCACGCAAAACCGCCGATTTGAAACATTAGTATAGAGGATCATCACAATGACTGACTTACTCTATTGGCAAGCGCTAAATCGCGCCATGCACATCGAACTGGCGGAGGATGATTCGGTTTTCACTCTCGGCGAAGATGTGGCGCTTTATGGTGGCACCTATCGCGTCACCGAGGGTCTGCTCGCCAAGTATGGAGAATGGCGGGTACGGGATACTCCCATCTCAGAAAACAGTTTTACCGGGCTTGGCGTTGGCGCAGCCATGCTTGGCCTGCGTCCCGTAGTAGAAATCATGACCATCAATTTTGCGCTATTGGCTATGGATGCCATCGTCAATATGGCGGCAAAAATTCCGTTTATGTCTGGCGGGCAATTCCCCATGCCGCTCACCATCCGTATGCCTGGGGGAATTGCACGACAATTAGGGGCACAACATTCCCAACGGCTGGAAGTGATGTTCATGAATGTCCCGGGACTGCGTATCGTTGTACCCTCTACTCCGCAGGATGCCTACTGGCAGTTGCGCCAAGCCATCCGCAGCGACGACCCCATTCTCGTCTTGGAACACGAGCTGCTCTATTTTCAAAAGGGTGTCGTTGACGAAACGGCTATCGCCCCACCCTTGCACCAAGCCCAAATACGCCGAGCGGGACGGGATCTTACCTGTATTACCTACTCTCGTATGAGCACTGTGGCACAGGAAGCAGCAGCCGTGTTGGCCAGCGAGGGGATTGAGATGGAAGTCATTGATCTTCGGAGTCTCTCCCCCATCGATTGGGAAAGTTGCGTACAATCCGTATCCCGCACGCATCACTGCTTGATCGTCGAAGAGGACTGCCGTTTCGCTGGGACTGGGGCAGAATTCTGCGCCACCCTTCAGGAATTCTGTTTTTATCAGCTTGATGCTCCTATTCAGAGAGTCGCTGCTCTTGATCTCCCGACCCCGTTCAATGGAGCTCTGGAGGCCGCAACGATACCTGCCAAGGAAAACGTGGTTCAAGCTGCCCGAAAGCTGATGGGCCTAAACCAAGGAGTCTCTCAATGAAAGAACCAATTCTTATGCCCGTGTTGTCGGACACCATGCAAACCGGTCGATTGACCCGGTGGAACAAATCTGTAGGTGACCCTGTGCATAAGGGGGACGCCTTGGCGGAGGTAGAAACCGACAAAGCGGTAATGGACGTAGAGGCCTTTGCCGACGGCTATCTCGCTGGCCCTCTGGCACCAGTGGACCAAGATATTCCGGTACGGCAAACGATTGGCTATCTGGTTGACAGCCCGGCGCTGACAAAGGCGCAGCCCTCCGCAGCGGACGATGGAAAAGAAACTACAGAGATCTCCCAGCCCCCGTCCACCAACGGCGCTGGCTCCAACGCTTCGCCGTTGGCAAAGGAGAGTAAAGATCACTCCGGCGCTGCCTCTCCAGCTCCACCAGCGGCGAGTGTAGTGCCAACCAGTGAAGTCACGCCATCCGCTGTTTCCGCACCCAGCGAAGGCGCCGATCTTTCTGGTAGTTCGCCCTATGCCCGGGCTTTGGCCGCAGATCTGGGAATCGACATCTCACATGTGCCAGCTGGACCCGACGGGAAGATCCACGCCAGCCAGGTGATTGCAGCGGCAGTACAGCCGCAAGATGCCGATCTTCGGCTGGGACCTCCTTTCCTAATCCGCAAGCCCAGTAGCCTACGTGCCGCAGTTGCACGAAACATGGTGGCGTCGCTAAGCATTCCCTCCTTTCAAATCAGCGCAGATTTTGCTTTGCAACCGCTTCAGGCGCGCAGTAAGGCGCAAAAACGCAGCTTTACCCTTGCCCTCGCTCGTGCTTGCGCTTTAACGGTTGCAGAAGACCCTTATTTCAATACGGTGTGGACAGCCAAAGGATTAGCCGTTCGCAGCCGCGTGGATATCGGCATTGCAGTCGACACAGGAGCTGGCCTGATTACTCCCGTCTTGCGCGATGCCGCAGAAAGACCCACCGCGGAATTGGCCGAAGACTGGCGGATTCTCCTGGATAAGGTAAAAACCGGACGGCTTGTTCCCGAAGATTATCAGGGTGCGAGTTTCTATGTATCGAACCTCGGAATTTTTCCCGAGATAACACAATTTGATGCCATCGTACCCGTGGGTGCATCTGCCATTCTGGCAGTATCAGCTCCGAGTGATAACGGCAAGACCGTCTTGACACTGAGTTGCGACCACCGGGTCATCTTCGGGGCAGACGCCGCTCGCTTTTTGCAGCGTCTCGGCCAACGCTTACAGGATCCATCATGGCTATCATAAAACAGGTGCTTGCACTCAATAGCGGATCCTCTTCTCTGAAATTTGCCCTATATCGCTGTACCGAAGATGAGGAAACGCTACTCCTGACTGGCGCCGCAGAGCGCATTGGTCAAAGTGTGGGGCGTTGGTGGCTCGATCAACAAGGACATCGGGTCCAGGACCGAACGCAGGCATTACCCACAACGAAAGCAGCGCTGGAGACACTTTTGCAGGAGCTTGGCGCTTTGGCGCTGGCGCACCCGGACATCATCGGACATCGCATCGTGTCCGGCGGGCCTCGTCATCGGCAGCATTGCAGCATTGATGCCTCCGTTCTCCAAGATCTGCGTCTTGCTCTCGCCTTCGCCCCCTTACATCTCCCGGCAGAGCTAACTGGGATTGAGGCAGTTTCACAACTTTGGCCAGAAAAACCGCAAATCGCCTGTTTTGATACGGCCTTTCATCAGACTCTCCCGGAAGATGCCGCTCGCTTCCCCTTGCCGCGTCATTTTTGGCATGAAGGCATACGCAAATATGGTTTTCACGGTCTCTCTTATGAATACATTCTCACGCAAATGCCGGATCGTGGACAATCACCCACCATTATTGCACACCTGGGGAATGGGGCCAGTCTTGCTGCCGTTCGCCAAGGGAAGTGTCTAGAAACTACCATGGGTCTGACCCCAACCGGTGGCCTCATGATGGGAACCCGTTCTGGAGACCTGGATCCCGGAGTTCTCCTGTATCTGATGAGTGAGAAAGGATATGGAGGCAAAGAACTGGAACATCTGCTCAACCATCAATCAGGTCTCTTGGGCGTCTCATCCTTGAGCGCTGACATGGCCGTCTTATTACAGGAGCAAGGGCGCAACCCGCACGCGCAGGAGGCCATTGCACTCTTCACCTATCTGGTGCGCAAGAATATAGGCGCTTTTATCGCAGTGCTTGGCGGGCTCCATCGCATTGTGTTTACTGGGGGGATTGGCGAACATGCCGCGCCCGTGCGTTGGGCTATTTGTCGACCTCTAGAACATTTTGGTATTCGTCTGGATCCCCATGCAAATGCGGCCAATGCTACGCAAAGCCGTCGAATCTCGCTACCCAACAGTGCCGTCGAAGTGTGGGTGATACCTACCGATGAGGATCGCATGATTGCGCGCCATAGCTATCAGCTAGCGCTACAGAGCGAACCCTCGGGAACAAATTCTGTGCAATAGCAAGGTGCAAGATATGTCGTATAGCCATTTTGATCAATTACTCAATGCCGCAAAAGGCATGCCACCGATTTCCATGGCAGTCATCGATGCTGCGGAAGAACATGTCTTGCGAGGTGCGTGTGACGCCCACATCCAGGGACTGATTCGACCCATTTTTGTAGGAGATCCTGACAGGATTCGGCAGATGCTGTCGACCTTCGGGAGCAGCTATGCCGGCTGTGCCGAAGCCGAGATTGTCGCGGCTGCTTCCGATGAAGAAGCTGCTACTCTCGGAGTGGAGCTGGTTGTCCAACAAAAAGCGCAGGCCCTGATGAAAGGGCATTTACACAGCGACACCTTTTTACATCCAATTCTTGCCAAACTACGTACCCGACAGCGCCTTTCCCATGTTTTTCTTGCAGAACTGCCAGACTATCCCAAACTTCTTTCCATTACTGACGCAGCCATCAACATTGCTCCAGATTTACCCACCAAAGCGGCCATACTGCGCAACGCGGCACAGCTCAGCAGGACCCTTGGGGTACAAAATCCAAAAGTGGCAGTCCTTTCCGCCGTGGAAGTCGTGAATCCTGCTATTCCCTCTACCGTTGATGCGGCCTGTCTCGCCAAGATGGCCGACCGAGGTCAGTTAGAGCAGGTCATTGTCGATGGCCCCTTGGCCTTCGACAACGCGATTTCCAGGGAAGCTGCCAAAATCAAAGGGATTCATAGTGAGGTTGCCGGAGATGCCGATATCCTGGTCGTTCCGGATTTGGTTTCCGGTAATATTCTTGCCAAGGATCTGGAATATCTGGCCAATGCCAGCCTTGCCGGCATCGTTCTGGGTGGACAGGTACCCATTATTCTCAATTCTCGCGCGGACCCTGCCCGCGCACGCCTTGTCTCTGCTGCCTTAGCCGTTTTACTGCACGCCGCAACAGGAAATGCCGCATGATCCAGTCACCGCCACATTGTCAAGCCATTGCAGCATTGACCCTGAACCCTAGCGTGGATATTTCCTATGAGGTTGACCAGCTGGTTCCCGATCAAAAAACATCGGCTACCGCTACCCGCTATGATCCCGGGGGAAATGGAATCAATGTTGCACGCGTACTCAAAAAATTGCTGGTCTGTGCCCACAGCTGCTGCGTTGTTGCAGGAAATGTTGGAGAACTGTTACAGCAGCTGCTTTTGCACCAACTGGATAGTCCACATTGTACCCCGGTCATGGGAGAGACGCGCATCAACGTGACGATTCTGCAGCAGCAACTATCTCAACAATTAGAGATTACCGCTGCTGGCCCGCGTATTTCAGCGATCGCGTTAGAGAGCATTACCCAAACCTTCCTCGACCTTTCGCACGGCGGCTACGGCATTGTCACCGGATCCGTACCCCCAGGAGTGCCTGAGGACATTTACGGAGCGCTGACGGATAAAATTCAGTCGGCGGGAGGCAAGGCAATTGTTGATGCACATGGAGCCCTACTTGCCAAGGCGATATCGCATCGCCCATTTCTGATCAAGCCAAACCGCTATGAACTCTCCCTCCTCTGTGGCAAAGATCTACCGACCCTGGAATCGGTCGTTTTCGAAGCGCAGAATTTGCGACGCCAAGGAGTACAGTACATTTGTGTTTCCTTGGGGGCGGACGGAGCGCTCCTCGTGGGCCCAGAGGGAAGCTATATTGCCCGGGCACCTGCTGTTACCGTGCGTTCCACGGTAGGGGCCGGAGACTCCATGGTGGCCGGGCTGGTAGCAGGATTTGCACAGGGCAAGCATCCTTCCGAAGCCCTGCGCTTGGGTGTTGCCTGCGGCAGCGCCACGGCCATGCAGCCCGGTACTGCTTTGGCCACCCGCAATGATGTAATCACACTCCTCCAGGAAGTTGACGTTCAAGTTTTCGCCCCTGATTCGACAAACAAGGAGAACCTTAGCTATGAATGAACTGAAAACGGATATTCTCATCATTGGCGGCGGACCCGCTGGCATGATGACTGGCATTACCGCTGCTCAATTTGCACCACATAAACAGGTGCTCGTCATCCGCCCGGAAACGGACGCTGTAATACCCTGCGGCATTCCCTATATCTTCGGCACCTTGGGAGGAACAGACGAGGATATGGCAGGGCGTGCACCACTGCTTGCCGCCGGAGGAAAAATCCAAATAGGGCGAATCCAGTCAGTCGATCGTAAGGCACGAACTGCAGTTCTGGATTCTGGAGATATCATTCACTGGGAACGTTTGGTCTTGGCAACAGGTGCCGAGAACTTTATTCCACCGATTTCTGGAACACAACTTGAGGGAGTGTTCAGTATCCAAAAGGATTATCAATATCTTGATGCACTCTTTTCCAAAGTGGTTCCCCAAATCAAAACCCTGGCGATTATTGGGGGAGGATTTATTGGCGTCGAATTTGCTGATGAAATCCGCAAGCGTGGTATCCAGGTTCACATCATTGAGATGTTGCCGCACCTTATGCAGGCCGCTTTCGATCTGGACGCCTGTGAAGCTGTGGAAAAACAGTTGCAAAAACAGGGGATACAGATTCATACCAATGCACGCGTAGAGGCTCTTTTACCTGACAGCACCGGCAAGCGCGTTGCACAAGTGCAAATCAGTGGTAAAGATCCGCTATCGGTGGATGGAGTCCTGATCGCGATAGGGGTGCGGCCCAACGTTCACTTGGCTCAGGAGATGGGCCTCACTTTGAGTCGTTCGGGCGGTATCTGGGTTGACGCCTATCAACGGAGTCGTGAAGATCCTGCGATTTTTGCTGTAGGAGACTGTGCCCATAAACAGGATTTTTTCACGCGCAAAGCCAACCACGCTCTGATCGCGTCACAAGCAGCAGCCGAAGGAAGAATCGCTGGTATGAATCTCTATGGTCTGCGCGAACTACGCCACAGTGCAGGGTCAGTCAGCGTTTATGCCAGCGAAATCGACGGATTAGCCTTTGGCGTTGCAGGACTCACGCAACACCAGGCAGAAACGGAGGGGTTTCCGATCCTTATCGGAGAATCGCGACTGCCAGACCACCACCCGGCATCCATGCCCAACACCACGGAAATTTATTGTCGTGTGATATTTTCTGCCGAATCCTTGCAATTATTAGGCGGGCAGATCCTGGGCGGGGCTACCACTGGCGAATTGGTCAATACCATCGGCCTTGCTGTACAAATGCGTGCGACGGCGCCCGATCTGGCCAGTATGCAGTTTGGCAGCCAACCCCGTCTCACGCCTTCGCTGCATCCCCTTATCGCTGCCACTGGTGATGCTCTGCAGCGTCATTTTGCCCAGTCGCATCCTTGCGTCAACTAATAGAGGAGGTCTTTATGCTCCAGTCATTCCCCACCCCCCCAACGGGAATTACCAAAGAGTCCGAGCGCCGATGGGAAGCCAACTATCGTCTCGTCACCCAAGAATCCGGACGTCTTTTCCTTATGGCTGGCGATCAAAAGGTGGAACACCTGAATGACGACTTCGTCGGCAATACAATCGCAAGCGATGATGGCGATCCCGAACACCTGTTCCGAATCGCCAGCGGAGCGCCCGTCGGCTGCTTTGCAGCGCAGATGGGTCTAATCGCACGCTATGGTCGTGATTATCCCAAAATCCCCTACCTACTCAAGCTCAACAGCAAAACCAATCTCATCAAAACCGCTGACCGGGATCCTGTCAGTTTGCAATGGCAATCGATGGAACAGGTGCACGCATTCATTCGGCATTCCCATTTGAACGTTGTAGGGGTCGGCTACACGATTTATCCAGGCTCAGAATACGAGACGCAGATGCTTCGGGAAGCAGCGCAGTTGATCCACGATGCGCATCAACTCGGCCTACTGGCCATTATCTGGGCCTACCCACGTGGGAAAGCAGTGGGAGAACGGGAACGTGATGCACACCTCATTGCCGGCGCCACCGGCCTGGTTGCCTGTCTCGGTGCTGATTTTGCCAAAGTAAATCCTCCAGTTGATAAGAGCGGTGCGATGGATGCAAGGTTACTGCGAGAAGCGGTCGCATCCGCGGGACGCACACAGGTCATCTGCGCAGGGGGTCGGGAAACCACTCCAAAGGAATTTCTCTTGCGCTTACAAGAACAACTGGTAGTCGGCGGAACAGCTGGTTGTGCCACCGGTCGCAATGTACATCAACGACCGCTTTCCGAGGCCATACGTTTCTGTGAAGCTATCCACGCCATTGTCGTACAACAGGAGCCGGTAGAAAAGGCGATCAGCCATCTGGGAGGTACCCAAACATGAACCACCTTCCCTCCCATCGTACCAAGATCGTCTGTACTATTGGCCCGGCATCCGATTCCACATCGACTTTGCAAGAGATGATCCGTGCGGGGTTGAATGTTGCCCGCCTAAACCTCGCACATGGCACGCAATCGGAGCATCGAGCTCGTATCTCGCGTATACAAGAAGCTGCACAGCACACAGGCAGACGTGTCACCATCCTGGCCGATTTGCCCGGACCCAAAATTCGTATTGGGGAACTGCCAGCTCCGATGCAGCTTCGGACAGGCACTACGGTTCTCTTGGCACCCGACGCACCTGGCACCGATAACCAAATCCCTCTAGAGTTACCAGCACTTTCGCGACATCTACAGAAAGGCGATCGCATCTATCTCAATGATGGGTTTCTCGAACTGGCTTTCTTACAGCAGGACAAGCATGGTCTGCACTGCAAGGTCGTTGTTGGTGGCACCCTACTCTCTCACAAAGGCGTCAACCTTCCCGAGGTTTCGCTACGCGGCGGCGCCTTCACACCGGCAGACAGAGAGTTGCTGGCCTTCGCACTGCAGGCAGGTGTAGATGGCATTAGCGTGTCTTTCGTCGATGATGCCGAAGATCTCCACAAGGTGCGTAACGAGGCAACATCGTTGGGATATTCTCCCTTTCTCATTGCCAAGATTGAGCGCTCCCGGGCACTAAAACACTTGGATGAAATTATCACCGCAGCAGACGGAATCATGGTTGCTCGGGGCGATTTAGGCGTTGAAGTTCCAATTGCCGAGATAGGCGTACTACAAAAACGCCTGATACGCCAAACTCGCGCAAAAGGAAAGCCCGTTATCACAGCTACACAAATGTTGGAGTCCATGGTTCATAACAGCCGCCCAACGCGCGCCGAGGTTACCGACGTCACCAATGCCATTCTGGATGGCACGGACGCAGTCATGCTGTCAGAAGAGTCGGCAATGGGAGGCTATCCCATTGAAGCGGTCAAGACCCTGGCCGAAATCGCTCGTATCGCGGAAGAAAACCGAGGAGAATTGCAGCCTTTGGCGAACGAATTTGCAGAGCCCTCTTCGGTAGAGTCATTGATTGCCCAAAATGTTTGGCTGAGTACGGAGAAACTGGGTCCACGTTTTGTCATTATCCCAACAGAGACGGGAGCTACGGCCGCACGCTTCGCCCGCTACCGATCCCCTGTCTGGGTCCTCGCCCTGAGTCCACATGCTGCTACCTGCCAACGTCTTGCCCTCCATTATGGCGTGTACCCGGTTGAATTTCCTCACCCCGAGGACAGCTGGACACAGGCCGTCCAGCGTTGGTTGATGGCACAGGGTATTCATTCCGGCGAAGTCATTCTGACGCAAGGCCCAAGCAAAGGCCATCCGGGCGGCACCAACCGCATGGAAATTCTTTCACTCGTCAACCCCAGCAAAGCATAGGGAGAATGGTATGCATACGAATATTGTAGAAGTCAGCGCCAGAGAAATTCTGGATTCCCGCGGTAATCCCACCGTTGAAGTCGAGGTGCTTCTCGGTAACGGGCGCCGTTCGCGCGCAGCTGTACCCTCAGGCGCTTCCACTGGTAGCAAGGAAGCGATTGAACTGCGAGATGGAGATAAAAAACGATATGGGGGGAAAGGTGTGCTCCAAGTCATACATAACATAGAGGAGATTTTGGAGCCTGATCTGATAGACCTGGATGTCCGGGACCAAAGCGCCATCGATAATGCTCTGATCGGACTTGATGGCACCGACAACAAGGCACGTTTAGGTGCTAATACCCTTCTCGGAATATCAATGGCCTGTGCAAGAGCGGCTGCCGACGCCTGTGATTTACCCCTCTATGCCTATCTCGGAGGTCCTGGGGCAACACAGCTCCCTGTGCCGTGCTTCAATGTGTTGAATGGTGGCGTGCATGCCCATTGGTTAGGAGCCGATTTCCAAGAGTGTATGTTGGTACCCTACGGCGCAGAAAATTTCCATGAGGCCCTGCGTTGGGGCTCGGAAATTTATCATGCCCTTCAGTCCGTACTCCTGGAGAAACACCTTTCTGTGAACGTTGGTGACGAGGGAGGGTTTGTACCTGCCGTCCACTCAAATCAGGAATCCTATGATCTCCTGGTTACGGCAATCGAACGGGCTGGATTTGTTCCGGGGAAGGATTGTGGCATTGCCGTCGACCCTGCATCATCAGAGTTCTATCACGATGGTAAGTACCAACTACATACGGAAAATCGAGCTCTCAGCAGTGAGGAAATGATCGATTATTACATCAAGCTGGTGGACAATTATCCCATCGTCCTTTTGGAAGATGGCCTTGCTCAAGATGACTGGGAAAGCTGGAAAATTCTCAACAAGAAACTTGGCGATAAAATAGAGCTGGTTGGAGATGATATTTTTTGCACCAATCCAACGATCATTGCCCGTGGAATCAAGGACAATATCGCCAACTCAGCGCTTATCAAACTCAATCAGATCGGCACAGTCTCAGAGACGCTGGCAGCTGCAAGATTAGCACAATTCCATCACTGGGGGGCATTTGTATCCCATCGCTCCGGGGAAACTACGGACGACTTCATTGCCGACCTGGTGGTCGCGCTGGGCTGCGGCCATATCAAATCCGGGGCCCCAGCCCGTGGAGAACGGGTGGCAAAATATAATCAGCTCATGCGAATAGAGGAATGGCTCGGCACAGCCGCTACCTTTGCTGGGAAACAAGCATTCATCAGACCTATTCGCTTCTAACTTACAGTCAAGGAGTAAGCTATGACATCAGCATTATCCGGTTACCTTCTGCCGAATTTTCCTAAGTCATTGGGCGGCCTCATTGAGCTCGCCATGGATTTGCAATGGTCATCGGATCGTTCTACCGAGATATTATGGAAAACCCTGGATCCAGTTTTGTGGGAACAAACCAAGAATCCATGGTTGATTCTCCAGAATCTCAGAGAAGACACAAAGAAACAATTCGCTCGAAACACGCAATTCAAGGCAGATCTGGCCCGTATTCTAAGAACATACAGAGAATACCAAAACGATGCCAGCTGGTTCCAAAAACAGTTTCCCGACCCTCTATTTTCCAGTGTAGGATATTTCAGCATGGAGTTCGGGCTGTCGGAAGCGTTACCCATCTACTCTGGCGGGCTTGGTATGCTTGCGGGTGACTACCTGAAAAGCAGCAGTGGCCTCGGAATTCCTGTTACGGGGATTGGCATACTTTGGCAACAGGGCTATTTTCGGCAGGCTATCGACGAAGCGGGACGACAGGTAGAGCAATTTCCCTACAATGATCCCATCCAGCTTCCCGTGACTCCGGTAGCCGATCAAAACGGGGATTGGCTGCGCATAGAAGTCGGATTACCGGGACGTACACTGATTCTTCGTGCCTGGCAGGTCCGTGTCGGAAAAGTTTCGCTCTATCTTCTTGACAGTAACGATCCACTCAACAGCCCTGCCGACCGGGGCATTACCGCCGAACTCTATGGTGGCGGGCCGGAAATGCGCCTGCAGCAGGAGATCTGCCTGGGTGTTGGCGGTTGGCTGCTGCTGCGCCATCTCGGTATAGAGATAGATATCTGTCATCTGAACGAAGGGCACGCCGCCTTTGCCATCCTAGCCCGCCTCCAGAGTCACATGCGTGATCATGGGACCGACTTCCAGTGCGCCCTGAACGCCACCCGCGCTGGCAACATCTTTACTACCCACACCCCGGTAGCGGCTGGCTTCGATCGTTTCGACGTATCTTTGGTCACCCATTATCTCAACGCAGCATTCCCCGATCTACAAGCGAATCTGGCGCAAACGCTGGCGTTGGGGAAAGAATGTCCTGAAAATTCTAACGAGCCCTTCAATATGGCCTGGCTCGCTATCCATGGCAGCATTGCAGTCAATGGCGTCAGCGAGTTACACCAAGCCGTCAGTCAACATCTGTTCCAACCTCTCTTTTGCCGTTGGCCCACGGTAGAAATCCCGGTGCAGCATGTTACCAATGGTGTCCACGTTCCTTCCTGGGATAGTGTCATGTCTGATGCAATGTGGAGCAAATATGCCGGAGTCGAGCGGTGGCGTTCTTGGGATCCGCAACAGTTGCAAGCGCAATTCTGTAGAGTTACCGACATCGAAATCTGGCAACTGCGGCAACAGGGTCGCCAACAACTCATCGAATTTGCCCGCAATCGCCTGCAACGGCAGCTGGCCATGGCGCACCGCCCGCAGGAAGAGATCGACGCTGCGGCCCTGGTGCTCGATCCCAACACCCTGACCATCGGCTTTG
>Ga0078972_1002866_pt1 | contig 54631 bp, 55 predicted proteins | sample YelNatPaOPGAMG01_FD_67568 | JGI IMG/M metagenome (GOLD analysis project Ga0078972, IMG submission 67568) | Hot spring thermophilic microbial communities from Obsidian Pool, Yellowstone National Park, USA - OP-RAMG-01 (SPADES assembly) (version 2) | ecosystem: Environmental > Aquatic > Thermal... | reverse complement strand
TTATAAAAGGCTCACGCCTTAAATCCTTAACGCTAAAGTGCAACATTTTTCAGGCAGGCGGGAAAGTGTTGCAAAACAGAAAAGTCAACATAATTCAACCTGTCTGGAAAGTGTTGACTTTTGAAAAATGATTTATGTTTGATTGTAGCATTCAATTCGACGATTCGACAATTGTCGAATTAATGAATGGATAGAAAATTCAGTTTCAAAATTAAGAATGAATCTATTTTTGGTTATCTACCTTTATCATCTTCAAATATCTATAAACCTGGCGTTCAGATAAACCAAGTTCTGCACAGGTTTTTTTAATATTCCTGCCATTGGTTATAAATAAATTATAGATCAATTTTGCCTTGTATCGTTGAACCTTTTGTTCAAGGGACAATGGTTCAATACTTTCAAATCTTAAATTCTCCACATCGATATACTCTTTTTTACAGGTCAAGAATGCCTGCTCTAACATTTTCTCAAGTTGACGGACATTGCCCGGATAATCAAAATCCATTAAATACTTTTTTGCCTGTTCAGTCAATCCTGAAACAAAACCTTTATATTTTTCTTTTATTTTTAATAGTAAATGTTCAATTAAAATTGGAATTTCATTGCGGCGTTCACGGAGTGGTGGAAGTTCAATCTTTGGTGAATGTATTCTGTAGTATAAATCCCCTCTAAATTTACCGCTGCTTACAAGTTCCTCAAGATTGCGATTTGTAGCAAAAATGAATCTAACATTAACAATCCGTCCTTCATTACTGCCCAGTGGCACAACCTTCTTATCTTCAAGAACACGCAAAAGTTTAGCCTGAACATTGGGTGGTAATTCAGCAATCTCATCAAAGAAGAGCGTGCCATTATTTGCGTATTCAATCTTTCCTATTTTATCATAACGGGCATCGGTGAATGCCCCCCTTTTATATCCAAACAATTCTGATTCGAATAGATTTTCCGGAATTGCAGCACAGTTTACTACAACAAATCTTTCTTTTGCCCTAAGACTCGCATTATGGATTGCCGAGGCAAGGAGATCTTTTCCCGTGCCGCTTTCTCCTATTATCAGGAGATTGGTTTCCTGTACTGCGATATTTTTTGCATCTTGTTTCACCCGGTCCAATCCAATAATGTCATCAAAGGTGTAAGGCGCCAGTAGCACTGCATTTTTGTTCTCTATTTTATCTTTATGTAATGGTTCAAAAATGAATATATATTTATCATTATACTCTTTTCGTAATACATAATATTCTATTGAGTTTTTTTCGGATTTATATATTTCATTGATGATTGGTTTTCTGCTTATTATTTCAGTATCAAAATAATTTGCAATATTATCTTTGGCGTTTAATTTTAATACCTTTTTTGCCCGTTCACTCAACCAGATTATATTACCTTTATAATCCGTAATCACAAAAATTAGATTGAGTAACCTTGATAAATCAGCAAGAAAATTAATCTCAAATGCCTTATGATATTCTCTTTGTATTATTTCAGCAATAAGTTTGACCAGCGCAAAGGTATGGGGATGTCCTTCCTTTTCCGGATGAACAACCACAATTGTGCCCAACAATTGTTCATTATATATTATTGGTGCACAGAAACAGGCACCAGATTGGAACATTTTTAAATAGTATTCTTTCCCTTCCACATAAACCGGCTTTAAATGTCTAATTGCCAGTGCCACCGCATTCGTTCCTGCATCTTCTTCACGGAGTGAACCACCCTCGCCAAGTCCTATTTTGATTCTGCTCTGTAAAATCGATTCGGGTCCAATTGCCTTTAGTATATAACCTTCTTTATCCGTCAATACCAGGATTGAACCACATATTTTTAATGTCTCACTACAAAGTTGCATATATGGTAATGCTGATTTTATTAAGGGTTCGTTTATTGTCTGGCGATGGATTAACTCAGTGCGGGTCAATGATCTTGTAATACGCGATTTGTTGGGATTCAATCCCATCCTTTTACAACGCAATTTTGATTCGTTTATCCACTTTTTTCTTTCTGATATTTCAGACATATAGACCCGCCTTTTATTAAATCTTCACTTCAGTTGCAAAATTGAAAAAATACTCCCCAATGGTTCACAAAAAAAGGTACAAGGCACCATAGTAAAGTTTTAATTTGTATCACTCAACTTTGGGGCCTTATACCTTATGGTGATTATACACAGAAAAAGAATATTGTCAATACAAAGTTATCAATTTGATTCCTTAAAAAAAATCAATATTACTATACTTAAGTCTGATTTCCCATTTAGCCGTATAAGACTCTCAATAGTTCGACTCTTACGATTTATACAAAATTGAGGGTTCGGGCAATCATAATCTTCAAGTCTTCTCTCATTATCTCAGCAATTACATCTATAGAACCAAGAAATGTAATCTTTTCTTTCTTAATAATAACTCCGCCTGACATCTTGTCATCGCTTTTGATAACAAAATTATAGCCTTCCTGTTTTATATATTTTTCAATCTGTGTTAGGTACTTTTGTTTATCACCGCTTGACAGATATAATTCGCCGTCTTTCACACCACTATTTTTTATCAAATTTTTCAAAAAATCAAGGTATCTTTTATGTTCGGGCAATTTTTTTATCGCGGATTGTAGAATTTCATCAATACAGGACTGCATTTCGGTTGTAATCTTCTTATTGTATTCAAGCCTTTCCCGGGCAATCGCCCGCATTATCTCTTCCTGTTTTCTCTTCTCAATCTCTTCGCTTAATTTTTTTTCGGCAATTGCAATCTTATCTTCGTATTCTTTTTTCAGCTTAGCGATTTCGTCTTCGTATCTCTGGCTTATCGCTTCAGCCTCTTTCTTAGCCTCATTTAGGATTTTTTCAATTACGCTCTGCATAATTTATAATTTCATTCCCATCAGACTCAGAATTGTAACGATCAATCCCAATACCGCATAAATCTCAACCAGAATTCCGTAAATCACTGCCTTGGCAGATTCCTGTGGCTTCTTTGCGACCATTTCCACACCAGCTGTGCAGACCTTTCCCTGCCAGATTGCTGAAACAAGTCCAGCCAGTGCAACAGGCATACAGGCAAAGAATAATTGTAAACCCTGCCATAGAGATATTGCAGGAACCGTGCCACCAAGAAGTCCGATCTTGGTCATTAAAAGAAATGCACCAAGGAACCCATAAAATCCCTGGGTTCCGGGTAAGGCGACAAGAATCAGCAATTGTCCGAATTTATCCGGGTCTTCGCTTAAAACGCCATTTGCTGCCTGGGCAGTATAGCCAATTCCTATGGCTGAACCAATGCCTGCAAGTATTGCAGCAAGGGCACCACCCGCAATGGCGATTGCCATACCTAATGGGTCACTCATAAAACCTCCTTTAACTTATTATTTAATCTCCACATATTTTGTCTCCATACCAAATGGTTTGAACATTCTTCCACCACCTGCATAAAACCTGCCAAAAAATTCAATGTAATGCAGGCGCATTGTATGGATAAATCCACCGAGTGCATTTATTACAATGTTGAAACTATGTCCTACGATTAAGACTACAATTGCTAAGATTATGCCAATAACCGGGACCTTCAATACCATCCAGGCAATCATATTCACGGTTACTGCAATCCCGCCTGTAACCATTCCCAGTGCCATCAATCTAATATATGAAAGAATATTGCTTACAAAAGATGTGATGCCATAGAGGGTATAAAGTCCCCAGGCAATCCGCACCAGAATTTTCTTCCCATATTTTATACGCACAATATTGATGACAAATATTCCTAAACATATATACTTGAAAAAATCAGGAAATATCTTCATTAGAGTTCCCAATAAAAATAATACAAAGAGTGTCCATAAAATCTGGTCAATCAATGGTGGATTACCGGTTCGGTTGGAAAAGAGTATAATCCCGGTGACGGATAGGAGTATTAAGATTTTTAAAATCGGTGATTTGAATATGGTAAAATATAAGGGCAGGCTTACAATCAATACTGCCCAGGTGAGATTCTCAAATATTGCCCGGGCGTATTCTTTATTCCTCAAATCATCAAAAACCTCTATTAACACCCCCAAAAGGACATGGACATAACCAATCCCGAGCGAAAGATAAAAAAATGGCATTGGATTGGTCAGGGGATCAAAGAGCATCAATTTCTTAAAATTCTTGAAAAATCCAATGCCGATTAAATCAAACAGATTACCTGCCCAGCCTCCGACCATACTGCCGGTAAAGATAGTGATGATGCCGCCGGCAAACAAAATCCATAAAAGGCTTTTGTCTCCCGGCACCTTGCGCATAAGATATAATGAAAATAATGCAAGGAATATTCCATATATTGCATCGGTGAGGCAAAGGGCAAAGAATATTGGAAAGAACACTGCAATGAATGGTGTGGGATCATATTCTTTTTGCTCCGGCATACTGTAAAGCCTGATCAACATTTCATAGGGCGTGCTCCACCAGGGATTTTCAATCGCCACTGGTGGTCTTTCATCTGGTTCTGGTTCAATCCTTTCAAATGCTACAAATTTAAATTCTTCAACAAGTCTTTTTAGTTTATTAATGTCCTTCTTTTTTATCCAGCCGATGATCTCCACGGTGCTTGAGGTTTCAGGCAATGCGGAGGCAACACCATTCTTTCGAAATTCATTCTCTATCCAGTCATATCCAATTTTCAAATTTACAATTTCTTGTGCCAGTGTAATCTCTTTCTGTTTTAATTCGGCAAGGCGCTTATTTATTTTTTCAATCTCTTGGTTATAATTATGAATTAGCTCTTTCGGAGTCTTGTCTATATTCGGCAAATCAATTATTTCACAACCGAATTCAATCAATTTTCCTTTAAATTTTTGGACATCAACCTGCCTTACAAAGAATAGACCGAAGATTTTTGAACCGATGGTATTTACAATTTCAAATGAAAAGGGAATATCGGTGATAGATGATTCTATTGCCTTATAAATCTCTTCAGATTTTATGATGACCGGAATCGTCTCAACCTTCTTGAAAGTTTTCAATTCAGTTAATCGGTATTTCAGGGGCTGAAATGGAATTAGGGTTGAAGACAAAGTCCTCAAGTTCTGCAATTGGTTGATCAAAATCTCTCTTTCTTTTTTAATCTGTTCAAGTTCTTCTGCAGTCTTTTGAAAATCATATCTCTTTGTGAGCTGCTCAAAGTCTTTCAAACTCAAAGGAATGCGTGGGGGCACAAAGTTATCAAGTATCCCTTTTTTCTGATAAGAACCGATCTGTATAATGGCTTCTTTTATTTTATCCAACTCTTCGGGTGTATATACCGGTGCCTCTTTTAATTCAGTTATGTGTATAATTTTCAGTTTGTGGAGTCTATCAACAAATTGATTTTTTATGCTTTTATGGACAACTATTACAACTTTTTCTAACGGGACTGTAGCCATTTCAGAATCGTCTCCTGGACCTCTTCTGTTGCCTTTGTTTTAAATTTTCTGACTTTTTCTTTCAATTCCTGGCTCTGCTTTTTGTATTCCTCTTCAATCGATTTTTTCTGTTCAACAATGCTCTTTTCAATTTCAGTGCTGATTTCTTTCAATAATATATTTCTTTTCACATTTATATCTTCAAGTTTTTTTTGCAAATCTTCTTTTATCTTTTGTAGTTGATCTGAACCCTTTTGTTCTGCCTCTTTTTTTAATCTCTCTGCCTCGTTTTCAGCTTTTTTTATTTCTTCAATTAGATCCATAAAACCTACCTTTTTCCAAGAATTTCTTTTACCCTCATCAATCTTGTCAAATCAGAACGTTCAATTTCTGATAATTTCAGGTTTATATATTTAATGGTCTCTTCTATAGAAGGGATAAGGATAAACTCAAGCGCATTTACACGGCGCCGGGTCTTCTCAATCTCAATGGCAAGAATCTCCAATGCCTTCTCTAATTCCGCAATTCTGAGCAATCCCTCAAGCAGGGCATCGATCTTTTTCAATGCCAGATCAAGGTCGCCTGAGGTATTTAAGAATCCGTAATTGAGCATTGTGCCAGAAATCGTTTTTATGAATTTAGGAATCCGCACATTAAACACCCGTTCTGTAGTATATTCGATTTCAATTTTTTTATTTCCGCCGAGTAATGCCTCCTCTGTAGTATTCGGTGACTGTTTGCTTGATGCAAAATAGAAAAACCCATATGCAGATTCAAGTTCTTTTTCAATTTTAAATCTTAAATCCTGGATTTGTTTAACAAGTTCCATTATCTTTCTTATCAATTCATCCTGTTTATCTTTCAGTAATTTATGACCCCTGCGGGCGATAATATTTCTGCGTTTCAATCTCAACAACTGCATCCGGGTCGGAGGAATATCCAATTTCATAAATAATTCTTCCTGAATGGATTTTGCATTTCTGATTGCAGACCAGGAGATCTATCTTTAAGTGCGGTCATAATACTTCTTCAGATATTCTTCCCTTACCCGCTTCATTTCACTCCTGGGCACAAGTCTTAATAATTCCCAGCCCAGGTTCAGTGTCTGTTCAATCGTGCGATTTTCGTATTCGCCCTGATTGATATAGCGCTGTTCAAAAACAGTAGCAAATTTTAAAAAGATTTTATCCATATCAGAGAGCGCTGCCTCACCAAGGATTATCGCCAGTTCCTGAGCCTCTTTGCCCCTTGAATAACATGCAATCAATTGATTGAATAAATCTGAATGGTCTTCACGGGTCTTTCCTTTACCAATCCCCTTATCCTTTAATCTTGATAATGATTGCATAACATCCACCGGCGGCAGGATCTTTTTTCTGTATAATGCCCTTGAAAGAATTATCTGCCCTTCAGTTATATATCCAGTCAAATCAGGAATCGGATGGGTCTTATCGTCTTCGGGCATTGTTAAAATCGGGATCAATGTGATCGAACCCTTCTTCCCTTTTATTCTGCCTGAACGTTCATAGACCGTGGCTAAATCTGTATAAAGATAACCAGGGTAACCCCTGCGACCAGGGATCTCTTTCCTTGCTGCTGATATCTCGCGCAATGCCTCAGCATAGTTCGTCATATCCGAGATGATGGCGAGGATATGATAACCCTTTGTAAATGCGAGATACTCTGCAACTGTGAGCACAACCCTTGGTGTTGATACACGCTCTATCGCCGGGTCATCAGTGAGATTTAAAAACATCACAACCTTTTCTAATGCACCGGTTGAGGTAAAATTGCTGATAAAAAAGTTTGCCTCTTCAAAGGTGATACCCATTGCCCCAAAAACAATTGCAAATTCTTCTCCTTCCTGGAGCACGGTCGCCTGCCTCACAATCTGAGCAGCAAGTTTGTTATGAGGAAGTCCTGAACCAGAGAATATGGGCAATTTCTGTCCCCGGACCAGGGTGTTGATACCGTCTATTGCGGAAATCCCGGTTTGAATAAATTCATTCGGATAATCCCTTGCGGTCGGATTTATTGGTGCACCATTTATATCAAGGAGTGCCTCAGGCACGATCTCAGGACCATCATCAATAGGTCTGCCCAGACCATCAAACACCCTGCCCAGCATCTTTGAAGATACACCAATCTGGAGGGTTCGGGCAAGGAATCGCACCCGACAATTTGCCACATCAATCCCTGAAGAACCTTCAAATATCTGGACCAGGGCTTTATCGCCATCAACCTCAAGAACCCTGCCTCTCTTCTTTTCACCGGTCTGGGTATATATCTCAACGAGTTCTTCGTATTTTACACCCTGGGTCCCTTCAACAAGTAAAAGAGGCCCACTCACATTTGCGATGCTTGTATACTCTTTAATCATTTTGCAACTCCTGCTGATGCCCTGTTCATTAATTCTTTAAAATCTTTCAAAACTTCTTCTCTTATTTTATCAATCTGGTTCAAATTCTTTTCCTCAATATACTTTGCCCGGGCGATCTTTTCTCTTATGGGCATTTGAATAATCTCATTGAATGGGACACCGCTGTTGAGTGCATCCTGTGCCTGCTGGTAAAAGAATAAGCATAGTTCAAGCATTTTATATTGTTTTAGAAGTGAGGTATATGTATCAATTTCATGGAATGCGTTCTGATGCAAAAAATCTTCACGGATTGAACGCGCACCTTCCAGGAGCAAACGGTCCTGTGGTGATAAGGCATCAATACCTATGAGACGCACAATCTCCTGTAATTCTGCCTCTTCTTCAAGGATTCTCATTGCCTCTTTTGATAAGGCGGTAAAACCCGGTGCGACTGAATCGAGATCATCACTCACATCATCAATATAGAGGGAATAAGAATTCAACCAGCTTATCGCGGGAAAGTGTCTCTGATATGCGAGACGGTCTTCAAGGCTCCAGAATACCTTCACAACCCTAAGTGTTGCCTGGACAACCGGATCTGAGAGGTCTCCACCGGGTGGTGAGACTGCACCAATGACACTCAGTGCACCCTCCCTTTCAGGATTACCAAGCGGCTTCACCCTTCCTGCCCTTTCATAAAAAGAGCTTATCCTTGCACCAAGATATGCAGGATAGCCTTCTTCTCCGGGCATCTCTTCAAGCCTTCCCGAGATTTCCCTCATTGCCTCTGCCCATCTGGAAGTAGAATCTGCCATCAATGCTACAGAATAACCCATATCACGGAAATATTCCGCAATTGTAATACCGGTATAAACCGATGCCTCCCTTGCTGCTACTGGCATATTTGATGTGTTGGCAACAAGCACAGTCCTTTTCATCAAAGGTTCACCACTCTTCGGGTCTTTTAATTCAGGAAATTCAATGAGCACATCGGTCATTTCGTTTCCGCGTTCACCACAGCCGACATACACAATTATCTCTGCATCAGCCCATTTTGCCAACTGATGTTGTATAACGGTCTTACCTGAACCAAATGGTCCTGGACAGCAGGCAGTGCCACCACGGGCAATCGGAAAGAATGTATCAATTACCCTTTGACCTGTGCCTAAAATTGTTGTTGGTGCCAATCTCTTTTCATAAGGTCTGGGCACACGGACCGGCCAGCGTTGTATTAGATTAAATTCTTTAATTCCTTCTTCGGTTTCTACCACATAGAAATTATCTGTGACTTTAAATTTACCACCCTTGATATCTTTTAATACACCTGATACACCAGGCGGTATCATAATTTTGTGTATGACGAGCACACTCTCTCTCACCTGTCCGATTATATCACCCGGAAAGACTTTTATCCCTGGTTTGACAAACGGCTCAAATTCCCAATATCTTTCTCTATCAAGGGCGGGCACTTCAATACCACGGGTAATATTTGGCCCTGCCTTTTCTTTTATTGAATTTAATGGCCTCTGGATTCCATCATATATATTTTCAATCAAACCCGGACCCAATTCTACAAATAATGGCTGGTCTGTAAGGAATACTGGGTCACCAGGTCCGATACCCGAGGTATCTTCATAGACCTGGATTGATGCACGGTCACCATCTAATCCAATTATCTCACCAATGAGCCTTTCATTGCTCACCCTTACCACATCATACATTCTTGCACCCGTGACATTTTTTGCAATAACAAGCGGTCCAGAGACCTTAACGATTTCACCCTGCCTCATTTTTCCTCCAGGAATATATCTGCTCCTACTGCTTTTTTAATAATTCCTCTAAGCCTTTCAATCGCAATGCGGGTCTTTGTAGCACCGGTAGAAAAAGGAATAAGACAAGGAAAGGTTTCGGTCTGATACCTTCTAAGCACGTCCTTTAATTCATCCGTAAATTCTTCAGCAAATAGTATCACCCGCACACCCTGATTTATTAATTCCAGGGTTTTTTTTTCAACCTCGCCTTTTTCAACGGCATAGACCATTGCACCGGTTGCTAAAAAAGGCAAAATCTCCTGTTTTCTGCCGAGTATCGCCAGATCACCAGACATCAGGGATACTCTCCTTTAATTGTGCTACTGGAATGTTATATTGTTTTCCCATATAAATCTGACGCAATCTTTTTAGTTCATTCAATTTAAACTGATAATAGCCAAACAATGGTTCTACACCAAATGTATAATATCGGGTTAATTTTAAAAACTGGAGTTTCATCTCATCGCATAGGCGCTCAAGTTTTAAGAATGAACCCTGGGTCTCAAGGTAGTTTCCACCCTGTTCGACAATATTACCATAAATTGTGTTGCTAAATATCCGAATCATCTTGCTGATGTCTTTATTTAGATTCTCTAAGAATATCTTTTCCGGTATACTACTATATGCAATATAGACCTGCCTGAATATCTCAACAGAATTTTCAAACTGCCGGGCACGGAAAAAACTTCTGATATTCTCTAAATCAAAATAGATTTTAAAATATTCAGAAAAAAACTGGGAAACATTTGAAAGTTCTTTAATCTTTTTACAGAGGAATTTATCAAGCTCGGTTGACAGGATAAAGATATTTTTATGCTTGAGATATGCAGAGATTATTTCTATTATCTCGGTTGAAGACTCCAACCCTGATATATCAACATCATATAATAATCTTTTATCTCCATTCTTTAATTTTACCTTTAGATTATGTATTGCCTCAGGCAAAAAGACGATTTCCTTAACTTCATTGTGGAGACAGTATTTAGTAAAAAATTCCCTCTCCTGTTTTTCTATGTCCATAAGAACACCAAGGAATTCACCTGTGCCGGTATATGCCGTATCGCTTAGGATAACTCGGAAATTATCAATACCGGCATCAATGAGTCGGTCAAAATGGTTTTTTCTTAAAAGTTTTGCCTCTTTTGCACGGATAATACCGTTCACAAACGCATATCTGGTATCTTCAGTTCCTTTAATCATAAAATCTTTAAATTATATCCAAAAAATCTGCCCTGTCAATCTCTTTTAGACTTAAGTTTAGAATAAAATTATTTCTGCCCTACGAAGTAAAGTTGCACTCAGAGATTACTTTATTTTCTGAACCGCAGATATACCGGCGCGGAATGCCTTGAGATTGAGTTCCTCGGTTCCTTTCGGAACACGGGAAAGTATGGCAGATTCAACCGCTTCTTTTGATACAATACCAGTTAACTCCGTCAACATTCCCAGGGCAACGATATTCGCAACCAGTGTCTTGCCTGTTTCTTTTTCTGCAATCTCTGTGATCGGGGCTGAATAAACTTTAAATCTTCCTTCAGGGCATTTGCTTACAAACCCTGAATCAACAAGTATAATCCCACCTTCTTTTACATCACGAGAATATTTATCACAGGCTTCCTGGGTTAAGGCAAGGAGAAAATCAATATTCACTGCCTTTGGATAATCAATATCCTCGTCACTGATGATGACTTCTGACCTGCTTGAACCACCTCTTGCCTCTGGACCATAGGACTGGCTCTGAGTTGCATTTTTCCCATCATATATTGCGGCTGCCTCAGCGAGGATCTTTCCTGCAAGGATTAAACCCTGACCTCCTGAACCACTCAATCTAAATTCATATCTGAAAGGCATAGAACTCCTTTTTAATATATTAAATTTTTTTAACCCTTTCTAACAACTTCTGATATTCTTCACAAAATTCAGGCCTTTCAATATCATGCAAAACACCAATTGTAATCTTTCCCCTTTTTTCCTCATCGCTTAATTTCTTTGCGGTTTCTATGGGAATGCTATTTTCTTTGTAATATCTCAACATATCAACTGCATTGCCCAGCCGGTTTGGCCTGCCATAATAAGTAGGACATTGCGTAAAAACTTCGATCAAGGAAAATCCCTTTTTTGATAGTGCCCTTTCAATTAATTTATCTAATTGTGTAGCATGGTAACAGGTTGAACGGGCAACGAATGAGGCACCAGCCGCGATTGCGAGATTTGATATATCAAAATCCGGCTCTGTGCTTCCATAGGGTGCTGTCGTTGCCTTCTTCCCGAATGGTGTGGTTGGAGAAACCTGGCCACCGGTCATTCCATAGATATGGTTGTTGTAAAGTATTACAGTCATATCCAGATTTCTTCTTGCAGCGTGAATAAAATGATTTCCACCAATCGCTGTTGCATCACCATCGCCAGTGACAACAATAACCTTCAATTTTGGTTTTGCAAGTTTGACCCCGGTGGCAAACGCAATCGCCCTGCCATGATGGGTATGTAATGTATTAAAATCAAGATAACCAGGTGTCCTTGAAGAACAACCAATACCAGATACTATTGCCACATCATCCTTCTGAATTTTTGCCCTATCAATCGCCCTCAACATTGCCTTCATTATTATGCCACAACCACAACCCGTGCACCAGATATGGGGAAATTTATCAAGCCTCAAATATCTTCTATAGGGAAACATATTTAATCTTCTCCAGGACTTCCTGGGGAGTTATTGGGCTCCCATCTACCCGATTTACCTTTATACAATCTGTTCTTGTAGCACATTCAACTTCATGGGCGATCTGACCTAAGTTCATCTCTGGAACAATAAATTTTCTAATCCTTTTTGAAATTTCTCTCAATGCCTCATAAGGGAAGGGCCAGAGAACATATATCTGGAATAATCCTACCTTTATGCCTGATGCCCTTGCCTCACGCATCGCCCTTTTTGCTGAGCGGGCGCTTGAACCATAAGAAACCAGACATATCTCTGCATCATCTAAGAGTTCTGTTTTATAAAAAATGATTTCATTTTTATATCTTTCAATCTTACGATTGATACGTCTATATAATGCATCAATCTTTTTCGGGTCGTTCGTGGGAAATCCGGTCTCATCATGGCTCAAACCCGTGACATTAAATCTGTAACCAGTTCCATAATGGGCAATGGGTGGAATATCATCTTCAGTAAATTTATAAGGAATATATCTTTCTGGTGGGTCTGTGCTAAGAGGTCGGTTGATAATTTTAATCTCATCAGTATCAGGTATTACTATCTTCTCATTTAAATGTCCAATTATCTCATCGAGTAAAAGAATCACGGGCACACGATATTTTTCAGAAAAGTTAAAAGACTTTACAGTCCATTCATAGATTTCCTGGACTGTTGAAGGTGTTACTGCAATCACTGGATGGTCACCATGGGTTCCCCATCTTGCCTGCATAACATCTGCCTGAGAAGGCAGGGTTGGCAGACCTGTACTCGGACCACCCCTCATAACATTGACAACCACAACCGGAACCTCTGCCATTGATGCGTATCCAATATTTTCCTGCATCAGGGAAAAACCCGGTCCGCTCGTTGCAGTCATTGATTTCAATCCGGATAATGAAGCGCCTATTATTGCTCCCATAGATGCAATCTCATCTTCCATCTGGATAAAGACTCCACCAACTTCAGGTAATCTTTTGGATAAAATCTCAGCAATCTCGGATGATGGTGTGATTGGATAGCCTGCAAAAAATCTCATTCCTGATGCGATCGCAGCCTCAGCACAGGCTTCATTACCGGTCATTATCTTTACTGTTCTCTTGTCTGATTTTTCCATATTTCTATCCTGATACCCTCTTATTCTTCATTTTTTCTCAACCTCTATAGCAAAATCTGGACAATAGATTTCGCATAACTGACAGCCTGTGCAGGCATCCAAATTTGCGACCTTTGCCTTTGCCTTTTCCATAATCAAAACCTGTTTCGGGCAAAAGGCAACACATATTTCACAACCCTTGCACCAGGATTCATTTATCTTAATTTCAAATTTTCGGGTAGAAATTGTCATTTAAAAGTAATTATATTCAAAATAAAAATAAAATCAAGTATTTTTTATTTATAAAAGGTTGATCTGCATTTTGATGTTGACAAAGAACTTTTTTTGCATATAATTTGGCTGTGGTTAAGAGACTCATTTACAATTTTTCTTTTGCCGACCATCTTTTAAAGATGATATCGGAGCATTCTCTTTACCACAGAGAAAACAACCACCACTTTAATCACTACTGGTACTGGCACTTCCGGGCCCAATAAGGGTCAAAATACCTTTTTGGTCCCGGAAGTGCCACTCAATTTTAATTAAATAACCCCCATTACAAAAATTATAAAAATAAAGAGAAAGGAGGTAACATTATGATAATTACAATGTCTGTCCAAGCAACTAAAGAAGATATAGAAAGGGTCAGACAAAAAATTGAAGAATTGGGTTATGGGACAAAACTATTTCCGGGTGAAAAGAAGACCGTTATCCATGTAATAGGAGTTACGGATAGGGAGAAGATTGTCAAGGCGGTTGAGTCCCTTAATGGTGTTGAGAATCTAATTCCAATCTTGAGCCCGTATAAACTTGCAAGTAGAGAATTTCATCCCGAAGATACGATCGTTTCAATAAACGGAAAAAGGATTGGTGATAAAATGATTGCAGTGATCGCTGGGCCCTGCGCAGTAGAATCAGAGACAATGATGATTGAACTTGCCTGCATATTGAAAGAATCAGGTGCACAATTTTTAAGGGGTGGCGCATATAAACCACGCAGTTCACCATACAGTTTCCAGGGACTCGGTGAAAAGGGGCTTGAGATACTTGCCCGAGCAAGGGAAAAGACTGGATTATACATTGTAACCGAGGTCCTTTCTGAGATTGATGTTCCGCTTGTATATAAATATGCCGATATACTACAAATCGGTGCACGGAATATGCAGAATTTTCCTCTGCTTAAGACCGTAGGCAGATTTAATAAACCAGTTTTGTTAAAAAGGGGAATGTCGGCAACGATTGAAGAATGGTTAATGGCAGCAGAATACATTCTTTCTGAAGGGAATCAGAATGTCATATTGTGTGAAAGGGGGATTAGAACTTTTGAAACTTACACAAGGAATACACTCGATATAAGTGCCGTCCCGGTAGTAAAGCATTTTTCCCATCTTCCCATAATCATTGATCCAAGCCACTCCTCAGGCGATTGGAGATATGTAAATGCCCTTGCCCGTGCTGGAATCGCTGCGGGTGCAGATGGGATTATTGTTGAAGTCCATCCTGACCCGGCAAATGCCCTTTCTGATGGAAAACAATCATTAAAACTTGAGGTCTTCAAAGAACTTATGGAAGAGATTAAAAAGATTGCTTCGGCAACAGGAAGGACATTATGAAGAATGGCAATATAAAGGTCTATTTTCAGGGAACAAAAGGTGCATATAGCGAACTCGCTGCAGAATCCTATTTTGGTAAAAATTTTTCTAAAATCGGTTTAACACGGTTTGAAGAACTGATCCGTGCATTAAACGATGACCCTGATGCATATGCCATATTACCAATTGAAAATTCCCTTATGGGCAGTATACATAGAAACTATGATTTACTATTATCCAGTGATGCCTGGATCATAGGCGAAGTAGAATTGAAGATAACCTATAATCTTTTTGGACTCGGTTCAGAAAAAGAGATAAAAGAAATCTGGTCCCATCCTGCAGCACTTGAACAGTGTCGCGAATTCATTTCAAAAAATCCTGATTATAAAATCCTGTCTTTCTTTGATTCAGCTGGTGCTGCTGAGGTTGTAGTAAAAGAGAATAGAAAGGACATCGGCATAATTGCCGGGCCACAAGTCGGTTTAATCTATGGGTTGAATACAATAAAAAAGAATATCGAAGATAATCCGGAGAATTTTACAAGATTCCTTGTGCTTTCAAAACAGAAAGAGATCTATCCCGGTTCTGATGCAAAATCCTCTCTTGTCTTTGGCGTAAAAAATGAACCAGGAATTTTATTCCGATGCCTGAGCATATTTGCCCTGCGTAATATTGACCTTGTAAAACTTGAGTCCAGGCCAATAATTGGAAAGACCTGGGAGTATCTCTTTTATATTGATCTTAAAGGGAGCATCGCAGAGGAAAGGATCAAAAAGGCAATTGAAATATTACAGGATGTCTCTGTTTACACAAAATTTCTCGGTAGTTATCCAGTAATAAAGGAGCATAAAAATGAATCTCATTGTCAATAGTTGTAACAAAATTTCCGGAAAAATATCGGTTGGTGGCGATAAATCAATAACCCATCGCAGTTTAATACTCGGGGCGATCGCCAATGGTAAGACCGAGATAATCAATTATTCCCACGCCGAAGACTGCCTTTCAACAATAAAATGTCTAAGGGCAATGGGCGTGGAGATAAATGTAGAGAAAAATAAGATCATTATCGCAGGCAGGGGATTGAAAGGGCTTAAAGAACCAGAAGATGTGCTTGATTGTGGGAATTCCGGAACAACGATGCGGATTCTTGCCGGTCTTGTATCAGGGCAGAATTTTTATTCTGTCCTTACCGGCGATGATTCATTGAGGAAAAGACCAATGAGAAGGATTATTGAACCATTAAAATTGATGGGTGCAAGAATTGAAAGCAGAAGAGATAATTTTGCCCCCCTGGGTATATCTGGCAATAGACTGAAAGGTATAGAATACAAAATGCCTGTAGCCAGTGCCCAGGTTAAATCTTCATTGATGATTGCCGGATTATATGCTGATTCAAAAACAATCATTATAGAGCCGATTAGATCACGGGATCATACCGAAAGATTATTTAAATTCTTTGGTATAAAATTTAAAAGGAAAAATAATAAGATTACTGTCCTGCCTGCCAAAGGATTCTCAGGTAAGATTATAAAAATTCCCAATGATATATCATCTGCGGCATTTTTTTTGATACTCGGGATTCTTACTGCTGATAAACTGACCCTTAAGGATACAGGTATAAATCCTCTGCGTATTGGAATAATCCAGGTGCTAAAGGATGCAGGGTCAAAAATCACATTAGAAAATCAGAGGAATTTTTGTAATGAACCAATTGCTGATATCGTCGTAAAGAAAAAAAAGCCTGAGCCCTTTATTATTTCAGGAACATTGATTCCAAAATTGATTGATGAAATTCCTGTGCTCGCGGTCCTTGCCACCCAGTTAGAAGGAAGATCAATAATAAAAGATGCAAAGGAATTGCGTGTCAAGGAGACCGATCGTATAAAGGCAATTGTTACAGAATTGAAAAAATTTGGTGCAAATATAAAAGAGATAGAAGACGGATTGATAATAGATGGACCAACAGAATTAATTGGAACGGTTTGTGATAGTTATAAAGACCACAGAATTGCGATGGCATTGACAATCGCAGGGTTGATTGCAAAAGGTAGAACAATAATAAAAGATATTGATTGTATAAGTATATCATTCCCTGATTTTGTAAATACCTTAAAGGAGGTCTGTGGTGAAGGATATCTTCAACTTGATGATACATTCTTCAATTGAAAGGTTCAATACATCGCCTGTGGAGGCATTTGCCGCTCTTTATGAAAAAGAACCTTATGCATTCCTGTATGAATCTCTTGAACTCGGTGGAACATATGGCAGATATTCCTTTCTCGGTGGAAAACCAGAAATCATATTCAAGGCAAAGAATGGCAAAATATATTTATCGTCTTATGATAGAATTAGAATAAAATATGGAAATCCATTTTTTCATCTTTGCAAACTAATCCGCTCACATAAAAAATTAAGATATTTTGCCCCCTTTACCGGGGGCGCAGTGGGTTATGTTTCCTATGATTCAATAAGATACAGCGAAAAAATTCCGGATGAAAATCCTGATGAACTAAAAATGCCTGATTTATTATTTATCTTTCCCCAGGAGATTATAATATTTGACCATAAATATAAAACTGCGCGGATAATTGTGTATCACAGGGATAAATACCGTCTGAAGTTTATAAAAGAAATTCTCTGCTCTAAATTAATAGATAGACAGATTTCTAAAAAACCCCCGAAAAAATTGAATTATAATACAAATTTCAGCCCCCGGGAATTTTATGATGTAGTAAAAAGGGCAAAGGATTATATCTATGCTGGTGATATATTTCAGGTCGTTCTTTCCCAGCGGTTTAAAACAAAAGTTGATTCTCCACATTTTGATATATATCGTGCCCTGAGAATCACAAATCCTTCACCATATATGTATTATCTCAAACTTGGCGATACGACGATTCTGGGCTCTTCACCAGAGACACTAATAAAATTAAATAATAAAACTGCAATATCAAGACCCCTTGCCGGGACAAGACCAAGGGGGGGCGATAATGAAACCGATAAAAAACTGGCACACGAATTATTAAAAGACGAAAAAGAAATTGCTGAACACATAATGCTCGTGGACCTGGCAAGGAATGATTTGGGAAGAGTATGTCAATATGGAACGGTCAAACCAACCGTATTATTAAAGATTGAAAGATATTCAAAGGTAATGCATATTGTATCGAATGTTACGGGTAGATTGCGCAAAGATTGTGATGCAATTGACCTTTTTATCGCATCCTTTCCTGCCGGGACTGTTTCTGGTGCACCCAAGATCCGGGCAATGGAGATAATTGATGAATTAGAACCAGTAAAAAGGGGATTGTATGCCGGTGCAATTGGCTATTTTGATTTCAATGGAAATATGGATTTTTGTATTGCCATAAGGACTATCATCATAAAAGATAATATTGCATACATCCAGGGTGGTGCAGGGATTGTTGCTGATTCAATCCCTGAGAAAGAATATGATGAGACAATAAATAAGACAAAGGCATTAAAATCAGCACTGGAGATGGTATGATACTATTGATTGACAATTATGATTCATTCGTCTATAATCTTGCCCAATATTTAGGGGCAATGGGCGAGGATCTAAATATTTTTCGCAATGACGAAATAACAATAAAAGGAATAAAAAGGATGAAACCTGATTATATCGTTATATCACCAGGACCAAAAACGCCCAAAGAGGCAGGAATGACCTGTGAGATAATTGAATATTTCGCAAATAAAATCCCAATCCTTGGTGTCTGTCTCGGTCACCAGGCAATTGCTGAGGTCTTTGGCGGAAGAATCATAAGGGCGGACAGGGTTGTCCATGGAAAGGTATCCCTGATCTACCATAACAGGAAAACAATCTTTCAAAAAATAGAAAATCCGTTTTATGCAACCCGGTACCATTCATTGATTGTAGAAAGAGAATCCCTGCCCGAATGCCTTGAAATATCCGCCTGGACAATTGATGGAATTATAATGGGTATAAGACATAAAAACTATAGGATTGAAGGGGTGCAGTTCCATCCCGAATCAATCCTGACAAAAGCCGGAAAGAAGATTTTGAAAAACTTTTTAAATAATTATAAAATAACTTGATTAAAGGAGGTATCTTGCGCATAATCGATTATCAGAATTTAAAAGAAAAAAAACTTGATTATCAGGCAGAAGATATTCTGCCTGATATCGATAAAATAATAAAAGAGGTGAGGAAATACGGAAATGTGGCCGTGAATAAATATACAAAAAAATTTGATAAAGTTGCAATAACTGATTTCAGGGTCAACTTTAGAGAATTGAATAATTCATTGTGCAGAATCGATAGGCAATTAATAAAGGCGATTGAAATTGCAAAAGCACATATTGAAAAATTTTCCATTGCCCAGCGGAAACAATTGAAAAATCTAAGGGTCAAGATTACCCAGGGGGTGATTGCCGAACAGAGAATTATCCCAATAAACAGGATAGGAATATATGTGCCTGGAGGAAGATTCCCTTTAATATCAACCGTCCTGATGTGTGGTGTGCCAGCAAGGATAGCCGGTGTAAAGGAGATAGTTCTCTGTTCTCCACCAGGTTTTAATGACTCAATACATCCTGCAATCCTTGCCACGGCAAGGCTCCTGGGCATCAAAGAAATCTATAAAATCGGTGGGAGCCAGGCAATTGCTGCACTTGCCTATGGAACCGAGACGATAAAACCGGTTGATAAAATCTTTGGACCGGGCAATAAATATGTCGCAGGTGCAAAAAAGATTGTATTTGGTGATGTGGGAATAGATTTTATTGCCGGGCCCACTGAGATTTTGATAATCGCAGATGACTCGGCAAAACCTGAGACCATTGCAGCAGATTTGCTTGCGCAGGCAGAACATGATACAAATGCGATACCAATTCTTGTCACCACTTCAATCGACCTGATTAAAAAAGTAAAAAAAGAGATCAAAAAACAATTGAAAAATCTAAAGACAGAAGGGATTGCCGCAGAATCGATTAAAAAGAATGGATTAATAATCATTGTAAAAGATTTAAATCAGGCGTTTGAGATTGCCAATAAAAAAGCACCCGAGCATCTGGAATTGCAAGTAAAGAATCCACACCGATATGTTGATAGATTTAAAAATTATGGTTCATTATTTGTTGGTTCATATGCAGCAGAGGCACTCGGTGATTATAGTAGTGGTATAAACCATACTTTACCCACGAATCGCGCAGCAAGGTATACAGGTGGACTCCACATCAAAGATTTTTTGAAGTTTCAAACTGTTCTGTATGTAGATAAAAAAGGGTTAAAAAGAATAGGACCGATTGCTGAGATAATTGCTAAATCAGAAGGACTTGACGGACATTTTATCTCAATAAAAATACGGGAATAAACAGAATCATCCCTTGACTTTTTGAAGGGAATGCGTAAAATTTATCTATGATTACAAATATCTTAAGTCTCATAATCTTTGCCCTCACCATTAATTCACCAAATGGTGCATATGTTGGAGATGTTGTCTATACTGGAGGCACAGAACTTATAACCGCCTCTTTCAAACTCTATGACCAGAATGGAAATATGTTATACCACATCATAAACCCCGAGGCAATAACATTCTTCATCAGCAATTCCGGAGTAGTCTTTGCCACAAATGAACAGAATCTTTACCTCTATAGAATCAACGGAGAAATATTAACCTTAAAAAAATTGAATTATCCAAATGGCTTTGGATTCTCGCCTGATAATACGATATTCTTTGCATCGGACCGTGATGGGATTTACGCATACTCATTATCCGGAGAATTGTTATATCAATTAAATCCAGGAAGGTTGTTTGTCAGCACCGATCTTGCAAAAAAGGTTGCAATTGTATCAAATGATACACTTTTCTATTATGAAAATGGTGAATTAAAATTTCAAAAGATACTTGCAAGCCCTTATGTGCGCAGTCTCAAATTCTTTGATGATGATAATGCAATAAAGATTGAGATTCCTGATAAAATAGAAACGATAAAGATCAAAGAGAATCTCATTAAGGAGGATTGATGCTTTTGTTATTGGTCTTCAGTATCGGCTGGCCACTTTCACCGCAGGATCAAACACATCCTATAGGCAACAACTGGGGAGAATTTCAGGACTATGGTGGAAGTCCATATATGCATCCTGGAATTGATGTAATGGGGATTACTGTAGGAAGGCCTGTTTATGCAGTTCAGCGCGGGATAGTAAAGGCATGGCTCACAACCCAGGCAGAATACCACTGGCGCCTGGCGATCGCTGATACAAATATCTCAACCGATTCAGTAGAAGCCTGGCTCTATGCCCATATTGACCCGAACCAGTATCACAAGAATGTTGGTGATATAGTTAATCCTGGAGATTTGATTGGTTATCTTGTTCAATGGCCCGTGGCTGGTTTTGACCACTGCCATTTTGCCCGGATCAAGGATATCGGTGCAACCTGGAATACTGCAGACTGGGCATTTGTAAGGAATCCCCTGGTAATAATCACTCCTTACAATGATACGGCAAAACCGGTTTTTGAAAATGCCTATGGAAATTATAAATTCGCCATCTGCAACAATAACACCAGCACCTATTTGAACCCACCGACTACAGTGACTGGAAATGTGGATATCATTGCCAAGATATATGATAAGACTGGTATCCCGTTATCACAGAATCCGGTCTGGGAAAGGATGATTCCAATGCGGATCAGTTATGAAATCCATGGTCCCCAGAATGTTCCAGAAAGACTCTCATTCCTTTTCAGAGGTTATCTATACTACACAAGCAATATAAATGTAGTATATAAAGATGACGCAACCTGCAATTCCCGTGGTGATTATGACTACCGCGATTACTATTTTATCGTCACCAATACTGATGGAGACAGTCTGATTGAATCAAGCGATGCCAATTACTCCTGGAATACGACAGGGTTTCCATCTGGCTATTACTGGATTGTGGTTACCGCATCAGATGCTGCAGGAAATATTACAAAGGATAGTATGAGGGTCCAGATCCCTGGGCAGGTCGTTGAAGAAGAGGTTGATCATTCTATATCCAGTGGAAATTTTATTCAATTATATAGAGAGATCAAAGAATTGCTAAAAAAACAAGATGCCTGTTTATATGATGTCAGTGGAAGGTTGATTGAGAAAAATCGTGCCCGTCTCAATTCGGGCATCTATTTTATTGTATACAAAGAGGATGGACAGATAAGACAGAAGAAATTTGTTCTGATAAAATAATCTTTTAATACCTCGCCATTATAATTTTTTCACTTTATTTGGGGAAGATTATTGTTTATTGACAACCTCCGTTTTTTTATGTATAATATTCTATCCTTGGGGGATCGTCTAATGGTAGGACGATTGGCTCTGGACCAATTGATCGGGGTTCGAATCCCTGTCCCCCAGTTCTTGCATTAATCTCCTTTTCTCAAGACCACAAGTTTATGGGTATATGTATATCTATCGGTCTTAATAATCATAAAGTATATCCCATCGGAAAGAAACTTGTCATCACCACCTTTTCTATCCCATATATATTCTAAATATGACGAGGTGTTTGCATTCGTTCTCAATTCTTTCACCAATCTTCCTGAAATATCGTAAATAAAAATGCTGGGAATGAATCCCGGCGGTCTAATATTTTTCACTCTGATATAAACCTTCTCAGTAAATGGATTGGGAAAGACCGTTATTTCTGGCATAGTAACTCTTTGTTCTCTTGCATCATACATACCTATACTACCGTATATTTCGCTAAATATGCGCATTGAGTTATATTTTCTATTCCCTGATTGAACGCACCAACCTGAATAGACAACATTTATCCTCTCACCATCAGGCATCAGGCCAAGTGCTGGAGAACTCTGATTACCGTTTTGTCCTGCTACTATAAAAGAATCAATTACAATGCCACCCTGGCTTATGCGGGCACCGTATATATCATTATTTTTGAATCTAAAGTCCTGCCATACGACAAAAAAATTACTACCATCAAAAACAGCCGCAGGGCATACCTGGGAATCAGGTGCAACTGAAATTGGAATTGGGATAGTATCAATGAGGAACCCGTCATACCTGACCCTTGCACCATATATATCCCAATTTTGCGTTAGTCCAGATTCGCGCTGGGCCCAGGCAACAAAATAGCTTGTGCCGTCAAATGCAATCGTGGGATAACCCCATCTGACTGCAAAGGTATTTGTAATACTTATTGGAATCGTATCAATAACACTACCACTCTGAGTAACACGAGCACCTTTTATCTGGTAATTACCAACCCATACCACAAAAAAATTCGTGCCATCAAAAAGAACTGAAGGATAATCACCACCCTCAGTCGTTATACGAAATCCATCAAGGTCAATCACTACACCCGTCTTGCTAACCCTTGCTCCATAGATACCACCAGGCCGTTCATCTCTCCATACCACTAAAAAATTTGTATCACCGAAACATACCGAAGGGGTATTTTGAATTTCAGTAGTGCCACTGATCAAAATAGGTGTATCATCAAGCACCTGACCACGGTGATTGACACGGATCCCGTAGAGATCACGGCCCCCCTGTGAGTTTCGTGAATCTATCCAGACTAATAAATATATGGTGTCGCTTGCAGCGAGGTGTAACCACTGCTTATTAAACCAAGCAGGCCCTGCAGTATCAATGGCAATTGCTGATGTATCCATAATATTCCCGACACGAGAAATTCTTATACCATATATATCACTCTTACCCCTTCGGTCATCAAACCATGCACACAAACCATTTACACTTCCATAGGCAATAGTAGGTGTTATCTGATTGTTTGCCGATTTAGAAATGAGCACATCCACTGAGTCAAGCACAATCCCTTGCTGATTTACCCTTACTCCATAGATGTCGTCCAACCCCCACACTACAAGATAATTTTCATTATCATAACAAACCGATGGATAATATCCATAACTGTTTCTTGATAATAAAATCTCTGTAGAATCTAAGACCGTTCCATTCCTCAAGATACGGATTCCATAAACTTCTGGTAGCATTTGGTTTGGGTCATTACGAAAATCACTCCAGACAACAAGGTATCTCTCTCCATCATATCCTATTGATGGCAATATTTGGTCGCCTGGACCGAGCGAAATCGGTATCCAATTTGTATCAATAAGCACCCCATCAGTTGTCATACGCGCACCATATATGTTTAAACCCTCGCCGCCCATGTAGTTTGACCAGGTTATAAAGTAATGGTCACCGTTATACATAATTGCCGGAAAAGCTGCCGTTGTCTGAATATTAGTAATCCTTATTCCGTTTGTATCAATCAAGACACCATCTTCATTTATCCTTGCGCCATAAAGGCAGGTTGTTGGATAATTTCTGTCATCCTGCCATATTACAAAGAAATTGGTTCCATCAAATGCAACTTTTGGGTAGTTTTGATTGCGATAGGCATTCGTTATCACGATAGCATTTGTATCAATCAATATACCAGATGTATCAACCCGTGCACAGTAGATATCTGGCCAGGAACCAACTGCCCAGACCACAAGATAACATTTTTTACCGAAGGCAATATCAAGCCAACCGACAAATTGGTGATTTGTAATCATTATACCTGATGTATCAATTACGGTTCCATCATACCTGACACGGGCACCATATATCTGATAACGCCAATTTCCCGGGTCATTTCTTAAATCCAGCCAAACTGCAAAATATTTTTGTCCATCAAAACAAATCCTTACAAACTCTTGATATCGAAAAGCGGATGAAACAATCTTACCCACAGTATCGATTAATACCCCGTTTTGATTCACACGGGCACAGAAGATATCTGATTCATCGCTTCGCTCATCAGACCAGAACACTATGCGATTGTTGCCGTTGAAATGGCAGACTGGAGCCCGTTGAAAACCCGCAGCAAAAATATAAACAATCTGGGGATCTAACATAAAGGCGCGAAAATCTGTAGTACTTATTCGTTTAGAACCATCTTGAATACCCAGATTCATATTAGATTGAGCCAATTGTGCATTGAGTGTCAATATTGTAAAAGTAACAATACCTTTAAAATTCATTATGGCCCTCTAACTAATTAATTATAACGACTAATTTAAAAATGTCAATAGATATTTGCAATAATGTCAATCATTTAATAATGCGGTAACAAATTAACAGAAGACAATAGTCTATGATGATACCAATCAAAATCTTGTTATCTTAGACTGGATTGCGCTATCCCCCTATTTTGGGTATTATAAGATCAAGTGTAAGGAGATCGTGCAGTAATTATTTTATTTCAAAATAAAACTCAGGCGGATTCTTTAATGTTGCTAAGACAGAACAGTATTTATCCCGTGATAGTTCAAAAGAACGGATAAGGTCTTCTCTTTTATAATCGCCTTTGCACTCTATTTCATAGAATATCTTCAAATACCTCTTTGGATGTTCAGGATTCTTTTCACCTTTTAAAATCATCTTGAATGAATCAATCTTTCCACCCTTTTTCTGTAATATGGCAACTATATCCATTCCCATACACCCAGCAAGGGAAACGAGTAACAGTTCCATAGGTTTAAAACCCTTATCCAAACCACCTGATTCAATGTCTGTATCAACAATTATACTATGACCCTGCTCATCCTTTGCCGTAAATTGCAATCCTTTTTTATTCCATATCAATGTTATCATCTCGGTCTCACAGGTTTAAATAGGACTACTCATTTATCAAGGTTTCAATCAAGGACTCAAATTCAGGGAGTAATTCATCTGCATAACCGATCTGTGTCTTACGAACATTCCCTTTCTTATCAATGAATATTGTATGTGGTATTGAACGGACCCCAAATTTTTGAAAGACCTCATTGTTTCCCAGGAGAATTGGATAGGTTATATTATTTTCATTTCTAAAGGCTTCAAGCGTCTGTTTCTCTTCAGCACTTACACCGAGCACAATCAATCCCTTATCTTTATATTTTTCATACAAACTGATAAGATGTGGGATCTCTCTTCTACACGGTGGGCACCAGGTTGCCCAGAAATCTACTATTACCACCCTTCCTTTAAGTTTTGAAAGGGTATATTCTTCTTGGTCTAAGGAATTCAGGGAGAAGTCATTACCTGTGGCAACTGTTTTATTCCCTGTCTTATTTGAACAAAAAACAGCAAAGATAGCCCATATTATTAAAAGAGTTCTGCCTATTCTATTCATTTTACCCCCTTTGTTTTTCTGGTCTTTATACCAAGATATTTATTCAATCTCTTTAATAAAACTTCTTTTGTTGTTGTTCCTATTATCCTCTCTTTTACAACACCACCCTCAAAGATGAGGATTGTAGGAATGTTTTGAATATCATATTCATTTGCGGTCTTTATTTCATTATCTACATTAACCTTGCCGATATTCAATTTATCAAGGTATTTTTTTTCTATCTCCTCGATATATTTGGTCATCGTAATGCAATTCGGTGACCATATTGCCCAGAAATAAACCAGATAAGGTATTGGAGATTTTTCTACTTCCTGGAAAAAATCTATATCAGTGAGTTCTTTTATCATAATTCAATTACCTCCTCTCAATGTTTCACGTGAAACATCAAAAATTTGCCTTATACCCTATCTTTATCATCCTGTTCAACTGCTGGTTTTTGTTGCTATTATCAAGCAAATCCCTCAGTGCAAACTCAAAAAACACCTGGTCATAAAAGATAAACCTTATCCCGGCATTAAAATATCCCTTATTTTTATCCTTTGGATCACCAAAATTTGGTGTATAATCAAGCATCAATTGTGTTGAACCAATCTTGAACTTTATTCCACCAAAGATGTCCAATCTTCCACCTTGTTCAAAGGAATAATTTACACCTATATTCGTTGCGATCAATAGATCCGGGTATTCAAATCTTTCTCCAATGTTAAGATACAATCCCTTTGACATAATATCATACCTTGAGGAGTCATATACCCCGTATCCCTGATTATCAAATCCACATACCACAGTTGGCAACATCATAGATTGATCAAATACGAGCAATCCCAACTGGAGGCCTGGTAATTTGTAAAAACCAGGGTTTCCTGCTCCAATAAGGTTTGAAGCCCCGTAACTCATACCAAACGAAAGCCTATCAAATAGCCCTAATGCGCCATACCCGATTATCTCTCCACCAGGACCAAATCTCAATTCTAATCCATACTCTCCATGGCTCAGAAAGTCTATATCAGGCTGGTCAATAAGATAAAAAGAAAATAAAAAGAGCGTTAAAATCATATATCCTCCTTTTAAAACTTTCCAAAGATTCTCAGGGCATTATCCCCAAAGATCTCTTTTATTTTTGATAGAACCTCTGGTTTTGGGTCTATCTTAAAACTCCTTGACCTTATATTTTTAAAGCCATTTGAATCAGGAACCTTGAACCATATTTCACACTCACCCTGGTAATTATTGATCAATTCATAAAATGCCTTTAATTTTTCAGATTGCATATCTGAGGTTTTGCATTCAATGAGTATCTTTTTATAATAATTATAGACTTCACTAAATGGACAAATGAATTCAGCCTTTATCTTTTTCTTCTCCTCTTCGCCAAAGACCGCGCCCTTAATAATTAGGATATTATCTTCCTTTAATAAATGCATATATTTCTCAAACTGGTCAGCAAAGATAAAGACATCTATATTTCCATCAAAATCTTCTATTGTAATTATCGCATATTCACGGTTCTTTTTATCTTTTTTAATCCTTTTTGTGCCCAAAACACCACCTATCGTTATCGTCCTGCCAGTTTCAAACCCATTTACCTGGGAACAGGGGGTCAAGCCCATTATTTTAAATTCTTCTCTATATTTTTCCATTGGATGTTCCCTGAAATAGAAACCAAATGCCTCTTTTTCAAGGGCAAAGAAGTCGATCTTCTCTTTTTTAACTGGTTCTTTTTTATTTTTGGCTGCATTTTTCTGTCCAGATTCACCAAATAGTGTCTCCTGGGCACCAGTTGTCTCTTTTTCTGTTATCCTGTTCAACAATTTCTCAATATCAGGGTCAAGACTGGCAAATGCACCGGATTTTATCAAAGATTCAAGTGCCTTTTTATTCAATCCCTTATTTCTTACCTGAAAATCAAGGAATGAATGGAAAATACCCCTTGCCCTCTCTTTTACGATCGCCTCAGCAACAGGTCTGCCAACATTCTTTATTGCACCAAGCCCATATCGTATACTTTTTCCTTCTTTAACAAAGCCATAAAAACTTTTATTGATATCAGGTGATAAAACATCTATGCCCAAATTCCGCGCATCTTTTATAAGAATATTTATCCGATCCGTGTCGTTCATCTCACTGTTAAGTGAACAGAGCATAAATTCCAGTGGATAATGGGCTTTTAGATATGCAGTTTGATATGCAATCACCGCATAGGCAGTTGCATGGGACTTATTAAAACCATAACCAGCAAATGGTGCTATATGATTAAATATCTTCTCTGCGATCTCTACTGTAATACCATTTTTTCCTGCCCCATTTATAAATCTTTCCCTTATCTCCTGCATCAATTCTGGGTCTTTTTTCGCCATCGCCCTTCTGAGATTATCTGCCTCTGATAGAGAAAATCCAGCGATTACCGAAGAGATCTGCATCACCTGCTCTTGATAGAGTATCGTTCCATATGTCTCTCTTAAAATTGGTTCTAATTTTGGATGTAGATATACAATATTTTCTGGATTCTTTTTGTTTTCAATCAATTTATGGAGATTTACATTTCCCATTGGACCTGGACGATATAATGCAATTATTGCGATTATGTCTTCAAAACACTCGGGTTGCATACTCTTTAACAAATCCTGCATTCCCTGACTTTCTAATTGAAATACGCCAATTGTCTTTCCTTGTTTCAATAATTCATATGTCTCTAAATCACCGAAGTCTATATCTTCTTTTCTTAGATTCACCATTTTCAGGCATTCATCAATGACCGTAAGGGTCTTCAGCCCGAGGATATCCATCTTTAATAATCCAATTGATTCAAGTGCATTTTTCTCATACTGGGTAGAAATATCGCCCTTTTCTGGATTCTTATATAATGGAACATATTCAGTCAATTCCTTTGGTGTAATAACCACACCAGCAGCATGGATTGATGGATGGCGTGCAAGTCCTTCTAATCTTTTTGCTATTTCAATCAATTCCATATATTCCTTTTTTGACTTGATCAGTGTGCTAAATTCCTTGTTCTCCTCAAGGACCTGCTCAATTCTTTTGTTTGGGGGTATCAATTTTGCGATCTTGTCTACTTCGCTATAAGGTATATCCAGAACCCTTGCCACATCCCTCACAACTGCCCTTGCCTGCATCGTTCCAAATGTGATGATCTGACTCACATTATTCTCTCCATACCTCTTTTTTATGTAATCTATAACCTCTTCCCGCCTCGTGTCACTGAAATCGATATCCACATCTGGTAGACTTATACGCTCTGGATTCAAGAATCGCTCAAATAGAAGATTGTATTTCAAAGGATTTACCTCGGTTATATCAAGTGCATATAAAACAAGGCTACCCACTGCTGAACCCCTGCCCGGACCCACGGGTATTCCATTCTCTTTTGCAAACTGTATTATATCGCGGACGATCAAAAAATATCCTGTGAGCCCCATTTTCTTTATCACCTTTAATTCATAATCAAGCCTTGATTTTATCTCATCGTTCAATTGCGGAAATTTCCTTTCTATATTTTTATAGGTCAAATCTTTGAGATAATCAAAATCAGATTCATAATTTTCTGGTCGCGGAAATTTTGGCAATTTCACATCTCTGCCTGATGTATCAATTAATAAGTTGCACCTTTCACCAATCAACCATGTATTAGAAATCGCTTCTGGCAGGTCATTAAACAACTCAGCCATTTCTTTTGCGCTTCTGAAATATGCCTGATGTGTCTCGAATTTCAATCGTTCTTTGTCATTTATTGTCTTCTTCGTGCCGATACATAAAAGGACATCATGGGCTTTATAATCATCAGCAGAAAAGTAATGACAATCATTTGTAGCAACGATCGGTGCATCATATTTCTGGCTAAATTCGAGAAGTTTTTTAATGGTCTCTTCTTCATTTCGCAAACCAAGCCTCATAATCTCAATATAGAAATTATCTTTTCCAAATATCTCCTGATATTCCTGGAGTGCATATTCAGCACCCCTTAAATCGCCCATATTGATTCTATAAGGTATCTCACCCTTAAAACAACCAGATAAGGCGATGAGCCCTTCATGGTATTTCATTAATAATTCTTTATCTACCCTTGGTTTATAATAAAATCCTTCAAGGTATGCAATGGATGAGAGTTTTATCAGATGTTTGTAACCAGTCTCGTTCTCGCATAATAGGGTCAAATGGAATGATGATTCTGGAATCCTTGAATCCCTTGTCTGGTCTTCTTTTGAACTAGTTGCCACATATGTCTCCATTCCAATTATCGGTTTGACCCCGTTTTCCCTTGCAGTTTTATAAAATTCTATTGCCCCAAATAGATTACCATGGTCAGTTATTGCCAGTGCCTCCATTTCATACCTATGTGCAAGTTTTACAAGTTCTTCAATATTCATTGCCCCATCAAGCAGGGAATATTCTGTATGATTATGGAGATGAATGAAGTTTTTCACTTTTATTTAGAGATGAACATTATCCAGCGGTAAAAATAAAGGATTCGCACAGTAAATCTCTTTGCACCTCGGGCAGAGAATGAATACGAATTCTTTAAATACCTCTTCTTCCAAAAGATCTTCAGGAACTGACTTTATCTTTTCAAATTCTTTTTTAACATCAATATTAGAACTCTTTATATTTATTACCCCATCAAAATCAGCGAAAACCTTTATCATAAGCCGATAAAATAAATCACCAGGGTTTATAATCCTCTGGCAACGACTGCATCGCTGTGAAGCCATTTTTAAGATAGAGTCAACAAAACCTTTTTACAGACCTCTTTTAATGTCTCAAAGACTCCAATACCCTGAACTGCCACTGCTTCAAAATATGGATATTTGAGCTGTGGATTCAGCACCTTCTGAAGTTCCTCCACAGATGTTATGTTGGGAAGATCCCTCTTGTTATACTGAATAACAATGGGTATCTTCTCCATAGAAATATTATATGTCTTTAGATTATCCTCCATATTCTGGAAAGATTCTATATTTTCATCAAACCTTTCAATCTGTGAATCTGCCACAAATACGATTCCATCAACACCCTTTAAAATCAGTTTTCTTGAGGCGTTATAAAAGACCTGTCCGGGAACAGTATACAAATGGAATCTGGTCTTAAATCCCTTTATGGTTCCAAGGTCTACGGGTAGAAAATCGAAGAATAATGTTCTATCAAGTTCGGTCGCAAGGCTTATCAATTTTCCTTTAATGTCCGGATTAAGTTTTGTATATATATATTTTATGTTCGTGGTCTTTCCACCCAGACCAGGTCCATAGTATACAATCTTGCAGTTAATTTCCCTTGATGCGTAATTTATTAATGCCATATAATGTTAAAAACCAAATAGTTTATCAAGTTCATCCTCGGCTGCCTTTGTAAAATCTAAATCAAAGGGTTTTTGTGATACCTGATCTTTGCCGAGTTTTTTGAAGATATCCTCAAAGATCTTTTCTAACTCCTGGGCAGTATTCTTTGCCTTGACCCTTACCAGCCCTAATGTTGTGCGCTGGTCAAATATTACTGCGAGTATTACCCGATTTGCAACCAGACAGACATAAAGATTTTCTTTTTCTCCCTGATGAAATAATGTAGAAAATTCCTTTTCACCAATCAATGAAGCAAGCTGACTTGTCGCAGCAAAATCTGCGGCTGAGAGTGTAGCAAATGAAGATACATCCATTCTTGAAGTATCACCAGCTGAGGTAATGAGTTGCCCTGCCTTATCAATGAGCAATATGACCCGGGCATTCGTTCCCTGGAGCAAACGGTTCAATGCCTCAGTTATTGCCCAGAAATCATCTTCAAAAATATTTAGTCCTTCCTGCATCATAACATTATAAATATAATTTGATAAAAGTCAAGACTGTTTTTGATATTGACATACAATAATTTTAAGATAAAATTTATGGAGGAGGTCATAATGAGATTTTTTCATCTTGCTTTTATATCTTTATTAATGATAATAGCCTGCGCCCAGAATGCCTCGGTTGAAATTGGGTTTAATGATGGTGTTCTTTTGAGAGGAACTTACGGTGATATCATTGTTAGGGTGACCAGGATAGAGGTCTTCCAGAGTGGAGAATTCACCGAGGTCTGGAATGGCAATAATATAGTGGATATTCCGATAAATAGTGATGATTATTGTAGCATCACCAATGGTTATATTCCCATTACCTCTGGGTCTTATAAAAAAATGCGGATAACGATCGATTCGCTGAGTTATAAATTAGATAATACAGTCGTTGCTTTGCTTGATTCGGTTTATCAGTTTACAGCGAATGCATTTACTGATATTATTATTGAAGACAATGATGAATACAGGCTCGTCATCAGTATTGCAAGCACCAACTGGTTTGAGCCGGATTCTCAGAAAATAAAAACTGGACATCAACCATTTGAAGGTGCAAGTTTAAAGGTCTATTATTGATGCAAAGGGAACTCTTAAAGTTTAAACAGGTGACATCCACCCAGGATGTATTAAGAAGATTAATAAAAAATAAAAAAGAAATTGCTGTCTTTGCCTATCGCCAGACAAAAGGAAGGGGCAGGCATAAAAGGGAATGGTTTTCACCGGCAGGTGGATTATATCTTTCTGTGCTGATATTTCCAGAAAGGAATATAAATTCAATTCCTCTGATTTCCTGTCTCACCGTGATTGAAACATTGAAGAATTTAAACTTCAACAACCTATCCATTCACTGGCCCAATGATGTTTTCTTGAATAACAAAAAAATTTGTGGTATTTTGTGTGAAAAGACCGATAGCGCAATAATCTGCGGTATGGGATTGAATGTCAACATAAGAAAATTTCCCGCAAGGTTGTCCAATGCTACATCATTATATATAGAAACGGGCAGGATACATAGCATTGAAAAAATTCTCAATTTATGCCTGAAACACTTCTGGAATCTTTATGATGCCTTACAAAATGATACATTCAGCATTACACAAGCCTATCAATATATAAGCGGTTTGGGTGAACCGGTTGAAGTAAAACTTTCTTCAAGAGAAACAATAAGGGGTATTATTCACAGTGTAGATGAAGACTGGAGTTTACTTGTGCGCACCAATGATGGAATGATCAAAAGAATTTATTATGGTGATGTGATAAGACGCATATGATTTTAATCCTTGACATTGGTAATACAAATATCCATATTGGATACTACAAAAACGGAAGGTTGATACAAACACAAAATTTGCCAACTGCAGAAGGTATGGATAAAAAATCATTAAAGGGATTGCTTTATAAAAAATCTATTGAAGGGGTTGGCGTTGCCTCAGTTGTGCCATCCTTAGAACAAAAGTTAAACAGATTTTTCAGGGATTATTCCGTAAATACCTTCTTCGTCAATGCCAAAATAAAAATGCCCGTGAAGATTGCATATAATAATCTTGGTGCCGACCGTATTGCAAACATCAATGGTGCATACATCCGATACCGAGGTGATTTAATAATTTTTTCATTTGGGACCGCTGTAACCGGAGATGTGATATTAAAAAGTGGTATACACAGAGGTGGACTGATAATCCCTGGGGTCCAGACACAATTATGGAGTCTAAAACAAAAAACTGCGCTGATAAAAGGTATCCGTTTAAAAAAATCAACACCGCTTCTGGGAAAAAATACAAATGATTGCGTCCTAACCGGGGTCATAAATGGAATAAAATTTTCCATTGAAGGGTTCATAGCAAAAATACGCAAAGTTTATAAAAGGGATTTTCAGGTGATTGCTACTGGTGGATGGTCAAAAAGATTGTGTCCACTGATATCAGGAATAGACAGATGCGACCTTCATCTAACCCTTTATGGTATTTATCTACTTTACAAACAAAATGTCAAAGGTTAAAAAATATATTACCTGTTCATCCCGTGAAACAATCACCCTGGCAAAAAAATTTGCCCGCAAACTTAAGGCAAAGGATATTCTATTCCTTGCTGGTGAACTTGGCAGTGGCAAGACCACTTTTACCAAAGGAATCTGTCTCGGACTCGAGATTAAAGAGCCCGTGACGAGTCCAAGTTTTGTTATTGCCTCTGAATATAAAGGAAAGATGAAGGTAAGCCATATAGACCTATACCGTCTTAAAGAATCTGAACTTTCTGCACTTCCGATTGAAGAATACTACATAAATGATGGGATAACGATCATTGAGTGGGCAGACCGATTATCACAATTTTTTGACCGCAGTATGAAAGGAATATATATCTATTTCAGTATTTTAAAGAAGAACGAAAGGGAGATCAGAATTGAAGATCTTAGGGATTGATACCTCAACAACTGCCTTCTCTATCTGTGTTTTTGAAGACAATAAAATTCTTTACGAATTGAGATGTGAACGCGCCTTTATTAATGACCAAAAAGATGCCGGACTCTTTTCTGCAATCCAGGAATTATTGAATAATATGGAGAACGAAACAATAGATGGAATCGCCCTCAGCATAGGTCCTGGAATGTTCACCTCTTTGAGGGTTGGACTTGCCCTTGCCAAGGGATTGTATTTCAGCCGGAATATTCCATTGTGTGGAGTCAATACCCTGGATGTAATTGCACATTCATTTTATTTCCTCGACCTCGTGAACAAAGGAAAAAATATCATAATAGCATCAGTTATGGAGGCATTCCAGGGAGAGGTATTTGTAGCATTTTATAATCACGGGGCGAAGATCGATCAAGATATGGTCTTTAATCCAGGTGCATTAATAAATTTTATTGAGCGAAATTTCAAGAATAAAAAAATAATTGCCATAGGACCTGGGGTTAAAATATTAGCCGGGCATAAAATGAAAAAAAATGCAAAAAATAAACTTTATATCATAGATTCATACCTTTTCCATCCCTCGGCATCAAAGGTTGTCTATACTGCCTTTTCAAAAATAAAAGCAGGTGATTTTGACGACCCAGAAAATCTTGAACCTTATTATATAAAAAAGACCTCGGCTGAACAAAGAGGAAAGAAATGAATTGTATCATAAGGTATATGAAATTGACCGATATCGATCAAATATATCAGATTGAATATAAGGTCTTTCCCAATCCCTGGCCTAAATCATTCTTTGAAAATGACCTTCAGAAATATTCTACAATTGCATTGGTTGCGGAAAATGACGGCAAGGTAAATGGTTATGCACTTGCTGATTGTGTGGCAGATGAATTGCATATCACAAATATTGCAGTCGCACCTGAATATCAACACCAGGGTATAGGTAAACAACTCCTCTTTGCAATAGAAAAAATAGGATTGGAAAGGGATTGCATATATGCCTATCTTGAGGTCAGGGTAAATAATTTAAACGCAATAAATATGTATAAAAAATTTGGTTATAAGGTTATACAGATAAGAAAAAATTACTACCTTGATGGGACTGATGCCTATGTAATGGCAAAGGAATTAAAGGAGGTTTTATGAATTTATTATTAATTCCATTAATCACCCAGTTAAATCTCTATTTTTTAAAGGACTCTCCGCATCTTCTGGTGAGAATAAAGGCAGAGAATCCTGTCCAGCAAGTTATCCTATACTACAGTTTTGGCGATGAAAAATGGGATTCGGTTGTTGCCCAATCATATAAGACACATTTCGATGCAGTCATCGCAGCACCTGACACCATAAATGTGATTGGATTTTATTTCGTGGGTGATGGAAAATTGAATAATAATAATGGAAATCTTTATCTCTTTGAGGTTAAAAAATCACCGCGGATGATACTGCCGCTATCGATCGATTATCTTGAAACAATACTCAAGCAGGCAAGAAAAAAAATTATAAGTCAGACCCATACGGACGAAGGAATTGCACTTGTAGATTATGTGGAGAAGACATTAAAAACGATTCCTTATTTAAAAGGGTCTGAACTGGAAACCAAAATCAATCTTTTAATGAGTGAAGTCAATGAACTGAAGGCCCTGGGCACAAGATGAATTGTCCAAGATGTGGATATAACAATCCTGAGACCGCAAATTTTTGTAGTTGTTGTGGACTCCAATTGATCAAAACCACAGGGCAGCGCAGACCGGTAGCGGTTATCTTTGCTGATATCTCAGGATTTACCTCCCTGGCGGAAAAAATGGATCCAGAAGAAGTAAAAGATCTTATTGACCAGTGCCTCCAGCGTCTGGCACAGGTGATTCAAAAATACGAAGGTTTTGTAGACAAATTCATTGGTGATTGCGTAATGGCACTATTTGGTGCACCGATTGCCCATGAAGATGATCCACTACGCGCAGTTCTTGCCGGGCTTGATCTATTAAAAGAAATCAAGGCATTTAATGCCGAAAAAAAACAGAACCTATCACTTTCCATCGGCATTAATTATGGATTGGTCGCCACAGGTGACCTGGGAAGACCCGGTGGATATACTGTTATGGGAGATACAGTCAACATTGCGCAAAGGCTTCAGGTTGCTGCACCCAGGGGAAAAATATATGTAAGTGAAGAGATTTATAAATATACCAATCGAGAGGTCATTTATAAAAGACTCAAAAAAATTTCAGTCAAGGGCAAAAAAGATAGGATCCCGGTCTATGCCCCGCTCCGGGCGCGATTAAAGTATGGACAGAGAAAGATTGAAGAAATTCCATTGATTGGCAGGGTTGAAGAAATGAATTTTTTGAACAAAATCTTTCAGGAGGTTAATTCTGGCAGGGGCCGGGTAGTTGCCATTGTCGGTGAGGCGGGAATTGGCAAAACCAAACTCGTTTATGAGTTTAAAAAGCGTTTGGGCAAAAATGCATTTATCACCGAAGGAAAAGGGATAGAATATCACATAAATTCTCCATATTTTGTCTTAAAAGAAATCCTGAAAAGGGTCTTTGGGATAAATGATGATGACACACCGGCAATGATTACGAGACGTATTATTAGATTCATAGAAAACACCGACGATGCTATCCTGAATGTAAAACTTCCATATTATAAATATTTCCTTTCTGCAGATTTAACAAAATCCGAGCGGGCTCAACTTGAATCAATGCAGGGTGAAGACCGAAGCCGATTATTGCTTGAAGCGATTCATTCACTCTTTCTAAAATTCTCAAGGTTCAAACCACTGGTGATGATCTTTGACGACTGTCACTGGATCGACAAAGAAACAATAGAATTTATCCATACCATAACTGGTTCAATAGGATACAAGCCCGTTATGCTCATTACCTTATATCGACCTTCATTTGATATTGGAAATATCAGTCAGCTCCCTTACTTTAGTTCGATCACACTCAAACCATTGAGAATTGATGAAACGACTGCGCTTCTTAAGAAAATACTCCACTGTGATAAAATTGATCGCGACCTATTTACACTCCTTCTTAAAAAATCTGGAGCAGTCCCATTTTATATAAGTGAACTCGCTTTAAATCTTGTTAACAATGATATGATACATATAAAAGATGGCGTTGCTAAATTAAAAGGAGATTTAACCATCTCAATACCGCGTAGCCTGGATGAACTCATTATGACAAAGATTGATAAATTGTCGACGGATTTACGTTATATCGTTAATATTGCCTCGGTAATAGGCGAAGAATTCTCTTTCAAACTTCTCAATGCCCTGATCCCCGGGAAAGAAAGGCTCAGACAGAATCTTGCCTATATTGTTCAACAAAATATATTTAAGATAACAGAATTAAAAGATTCTTCAGAAGACGAAAAATATGCCTTTACCCACAGTATCATCCGGGATGCGATATATAACTCCCTGTTAAAAAAACAACAGAGAGAATATCATCAGAAGGTCGGATTTATTATGGAGAAAATTTTCAACCTCACGATAGAAGAATATTTTGATGCCCTCGCCCACCATTTCTATCTCGGAGGAGAAACCACCAAAGCATTGGAGTATATGGAAAGGGCTGGTGACCAGAAAAAAGAACTCTATCTGAATAACTCAGCCATTGAGTTATACAAAAAATGTTTAACAATGGTGCCTGAAGGAATGCCTCAGATATCTATAAGAATTTTTGAAAAACTGGGGACAATTTATGAGTTAATCGGTGATTATGAAAATGCCCTGGTTTCATATTCTAATATGGAGAGTTATGCAGGGAAGGACCCGGTGGTAAAGGCAAGAAGTTTAAGACATCGGGCAAATATCATTGCCAATCAGGGTGATTTTGATAAAGGGCTGGAATTGTTAACAAAGGCTTACGAATATTTAAAATCTTTTAAAGAAAGATTAAGTGTATCTGTCTTGGTTGAGGTCTCAAATATCAGAAATCTTGAATGCTGGTTATATCGGATCAAAGGGAGGATGGAAATAGCAGAGAGTAAGGGGCTTGAGGCAATTAAGATTATTACAAGGATCAAAGACTGGAAATTTAATACGGAATTAAAACAGGCATTGACCAGGGCATATAATAATCTATCCGTGATATATTGTGTTAAGGGTGATTTTGAAAAAGCACTCCAGATATGCAAAGAAGCGCTCAATGTTGCTGAAGACACCGGGGATTTAAGGGGCAAGGTAAATGCATACAATGTTATGGGCACAGTATTCAAAGCCCAGGGTGATTATGAAAAGGCTATAGATTCGTTCACAATGAATCTGAAGATTACAGAAGAATTAGGAGATAAAAGGGGTATCGGTGTGGCATATTGTAATCTGGGAAATGTCTATCAACACAAAGGTGATAATTCAACTGCCCTTGATCTGTATCAAAAATTCCTTGAAATCTCACAGGAATTACGCGATAAATCAGGCATCGGCATGGCTTCAAATAATATGGGGATTATATATTTTAATATGGGCAATTATGAAAAGGCACTGAAGTTTTTTGAAAACTACCTCAATATATGCAAGGAACTCGGTGATAAAAGGGGGATCGCCATAGCCTATGGTAATATGGGAGAAGTCCTGATGAACAGATTTGAATATGACAGGGCAGTGGCGTTATTTAAAAAATTTCTTAAAATCAGTCAGGAGATTGGTGACAAAAGAGGTATCGCATCAGCGTCTTACAATCTTGGATATGTGTATACTGAAATCGCAAGATTAAAACTGGCATATAAATACTCAAATGAAGCAAGGAAATTTTTTGAATCAATTGGAAATAAAAATGCCCTTGGAATGGTATTGAACACCATTGCTTTGATCAAATTAAAGGAGAATGAACCTGAAGAGGCATTAAAACTTTTAGATTCATCATTTAGTTTTGCTGAAACAACCCATTCTGATGAGTTAAAAATTCAATGCTTATTTACTAAAGCACGGGTATATGCACAGATTGATAAAGAAAGGGCTAAAGAAAATTTTAATATGGCAATAGAATTGTGTCAGAAGTCAAAGATAAAAAAACTTCTGGCAGATATTTACTATGAATATGCATTATTTTTGAATCGAATAAATGAAAAACAAATGGCAAAGAGATATAAGAATCTTGCCGCCCAATATTATAGTGAAATCAATATAAAAAGAAGATAGTTATGCTTGTGAATCTAAATGAAATATTACCGGCAGCGAGAAAAAACAATTATGGCATCGGGCATTTTAATACATCTAATCTTGAAATAACCCAGGCGATAATAACTGCAGCCGAAGAATTACAGGCACCGGTAATAATCGGGGTTAGTGAAAAGGCGATTAATTATGCCGGACTTCTACAGATTACTGATATCATCCGCGGGCTCGCTGAAAAAACAAGAATTCCCGTTGTTATACACCTTGATCATGGCAGGGATTTTGAGCTCATTAAAAGGTGTATAAAGGCAGGGTTTACTTCAGTGATGATTGATGGTTCTTATCTTAATTTTAAAGAGAATCTGAATTTGACAAAAAAAGTGGTTGACTACGCACATAAAAAAAATATTTCTGTAGAGGCAGAGATCGGCAGGCTTGGAGGCGTGGAAGATGGGATAAATTCAGAAAAAAATATTTATACAGAACCTGAAGAGGCAGAGATTTTTGCAGAAATAACCGGCTGTGATGCCCTTGCCATTGCTATCGGCACATCCCATGGTGCATATAAATTCAAAGGCAAGCCAAGATTACGGATAGATATTCTTAAAGAGATCGCTGATAGGGTAAAAATTCCACTCGTCCTGCATGGTGCTTCTGGTGTGAAACCAAAGTGGGTTAATTATGCTAACAGATTTGGTGCAAAAATAGAAAAGACGAGCGGCGTGCCCGACCGATTAATAAAACAGGCGATAAAAAATGGCATAGCAAAGATAAATGTTGATACAGATATCAGAATCGCCTTCACCGCTGGAATTCGTGAATTTTTGGTTAAGAATCCAAAGGAGTTTGACCCGAGAAAAATACTTGAACACAGCCGCAAAATGATAAGCAGGGTCGTGAAAGAGAAGATAACACTCTTCGGTTCTGCGAATAAAGCATAGGGGTATGAAAGATTTATTTTATTCAATTATAACCATATTATTTTTATTAATAATCCTCCAGGCTAATTGTGGAAAAAAAGATTTTGTGATTGAAATCACAAATCCCGAGGATGGGGAAATGGTTGAAGGTATCGTTGAAATAACTGCAAGGGTGATAGATGGTGAAAATATTCTCTCTCTTGGATTTTTTATTGACGACTCGCTTGTAAAATTCTTTGAAGATGAACCATATATATACAAGTGGAATACGATTCCTTTACCTGATAGTTCAATCCATACAATATATGCAAAGGCATCACTTAAAAATGGAGAATATATAACATCAGAAACAATTTCGGTAATGGTCTATAATATTATGTTGTTCTATGACGACTTTGAATATTATTATATCAATGATTATCCTTCGCAATACTGGTTCCAGATCTGGCCCGGAATGGTTGAAAGCACCTATGTGGATACACTGTTCTCTTATCAGGGAAATAAAAGTTTCCGGATTTGTGGCTCTTCACAATGGGTGAGGACCTATGGTATTGAACTTGATTTGACTAAATTGAATAAACTCACTTATGAATATGGATTAATGATTCCTGAAAATAGTCCTGCGGGTGCGCTTGCAGGGTTTTTTGTAAAGATTAGCCCCAGCCTTGGAACGATATTGAATGGCGTTCTATTTGATTTTAATGATAGTCTTGTCTATGTGCGCGGTAATGACCCACAACCAACCAATTTTAGATGGCATCGCAATACCTGGTATAATATCCGGGTAAACCTTGACTATGACAGCCTCTTAATGGATGTGTGGATAAATGGACAAATGATTGCTGAGGACATTTCTGCAGCATCCAAATCAATATCCGACACCTTCGCCCTTTCCACTGAGTATGGGGCTGGAGGCGCGGTGTATTTTGATGAAATAAAGATTTTCAAATAAAGCCCGAGTTTTGATTTCCAGCCTTAATTTAACAGACCACCTCACACTTGACATTTTGAAAAATCTATGTATCATTTTAATATGGCAAAATGGGTTAAGGCAAAACGGATGAGTGTATTTACCTCAAATCCATACACAGGAAACCCGGCGTGGGTCGTAATAGGGGCAGACGATGTCAAGGAAGATGATTTAAAATTACTTGCCAATGATCTGAACCCTTTATCTGATACCGCATTTGTCCTCACTGAAACAACCCATGAGGCAGAGATATATTTGAGATTTTTTACTGGTTCTGGAGAAATCAATTTTTCTGGACATGCCTCAATTGCTGCGTATTTTGCCCTGAGCGGAGAAAATATATTGAATTTAAAAGAGCCCGAGACAACAATAAGGCAGAGAACAAAATCAGGGATTCAACAGGTTGAATTGCGGGTAAAGGATAATAAGGTCACAAGGGCAACAATGACACTTGCAAAACCGAATTATCTTGATATTGAAATCAACCCGGTCCAGTTATCAAGAATCCTGGGTATTAGCCAGCATGACCTTCTTTCTGCCAATCTACCTTTTGATATCATCTCTACTGGTTATTATGACCTGATCGTTCCAATAAAATCACTTGAAATGATGAGAAACCTAAAACCCGATTTCACATTTATGAATAATTTCTGTGTCCGCCTTGGTATCCATGGTATTATTGCATTCTGTATGGAAACATTTGAACCTGGTGATACTGTATTTATGAGACATTTTGCCCCGGTGGTAGGTATAAATGAAGACCCGATTTCAGGTGCTGCAGCAGGAAGCATTGGGTGTTATCTTATAAGAAAAAATTTGATTGAACCGAGCAATTTCTCAAGGATTATTGTAGAACAGGGTTATTTACAAAACCGCCAGGGCAAGGTGTATGTCCATGTTGAATGCAGTCGTGACCAGATATTCAGAGTGAAGGTTGGAGGGAATGCAGTTTTAACCTTTACCGGATATATACTCACGCCGTAAAAATATTTTATTCTTTTATAAAGATTTTGTTAATAAGGAGTTATTTCTTTTTTGTTATGTATTTTATAAAGATTCTTACTATTGCCGGGTCAAATTGTGTCCCGGCATTTACTTTTAATTCTCTTATTGCATCCTCTTTTGACATTGCCTTCCTGTATGGTCTTTTTGAGGTCATAGCATCATAGGCATCAGCAACTGCGATTATCCTTGCAATAATGGGGATCTCGCCCCTTCTCAACCCTTCAGGATACCCAGAGCCATTATAGTGCTCATGATGATGTTTTACACCACCAAGTGCTTCAATAAGTTCGTTAAATCCTGCGAGCATATAATAACCGCGCATCACATGCATATCTACTTCTTCTTTTTCTTCCTCACTCAATTTTCGTGGTTGCAATAAAATGCTCTCATCAATTCCAATCTTGCCAAAATCGTGTAAGAGTGCTGCAACCTCAAGAACGACTTTTTCTTCTTCACTAAAACCAAGTTCTTCAGCAATTGCTAAAGAGTATTCTGTAACCCTTAATATATGCCCATCACGGTATGGAATCTGACGGTCAATATCTTTACCTATCTTTCTTAATGACTTCAACGCCTTTTTTGGATTCTCTCTGAGTGTCATCGCCACTGAACTTAATGTTCGAATGATTTCATCAAGGTCGATCTTAAAAGGCTTATCATTTCCCATACTTAAGTATAATCAAATATTTAAATCTGTCAAGGCAGGAGTGGAAGATTATACATCGGTACAAATCTGGATATTCTTATAGTGCCATTGGTAATGAAATTTGAGTATTGACATTGAGTCCAGAAAGATTAACTCATCACAAAAATTTGAACGCATTAATAAAATTCTGTGCCTTTTCAAATCCCTGGGTTATGTATATTTCAATCCCTTCTATTCCTTTTTCAATCATTCTCTCTATAATTGTTCTCTCTTCTTTTGAAAATGGGCTTAAAACAAAATCAGCTGAATCAATCCTTCTGTTTATGATATCATCATTTGCGATACCAATGCGTAGTCTAAGAAAGTCATCTGTATTCAATGCCTCAATAACGGACCTTAACCCAAGATGTCCGCCATCGCTTCCTTTTGCCCGAAACCTCATTCTACCAAGAGGAAGGTTTATATCATCAAGGACTATTAAAAAATCCCTTCCTTCATTCTTTTTCTCTTCCTCAGAGGGCAAATATCTCAATCCCTGTTTTGTGACTAAATCTGCAACAACCCTGCCTGAATGATTCATATATAAAAGCGGTTTGATCAGTTTTATTTCTCTCTGTGCTATCTCAATTACTGCCTTTTCATAATCCCTGAATTTGCGGAATTTCTTCTTGTATCTTCCTGCAAGGGAATCAACGAATAAAAATCCTACATTATGCCGTGTCCATTTATAATTTGACCCTGGATTTCCCAGGCCAAAGATTATCATTCAATCTTTTACTTTGAGACCTCTATTTTTCTTTCTGCGCCTCTTTCGCTGGTTTTTCCTCTTTTGCCTTTTCTTCCCTGGGCTTTTCTTCTTTAACTTCTTCTTTGGTTTCCTCTTTTGCGCCTTCAGCCGGTGCTGCAGCCGGTGCTGGTGCCTCTTTTTCAATCTTTGGAGCAAGGATTGAAACTACAGGTGTCTCTGGTTTTATTTCAAACTCAATATTTGAAATGGCTATGTCTCTTAAATGAATCGTCTTTCCTATATCAAGGTTTGAAATATCAACATCTATATGCGAAGGCAGATGATCAGGAAGACAACGAATAACAACTTCATGTAAGTGCTGGTCAAGGAGTCCACCTTTTTTCACACCTGGTGCCTCACCGATTAAGTGTATAGGAATTGTTGCTTTAATCTTTTCTTTTTTGCTTATGTGTTGAAAATCAATGTGCAACAACCTTCCATCTGTGGGGTTATGTTGAATTGCCTTGATAAGACAGGGATAGGTCTTCTCTTTTAACTTCAATTCTATGGTAACTGTCTCTTTTTTCAGTGTTTCAAGGACCTTTTCAAATTCCTTTTTTAACACATAGATCCTTTTGCTCTTTTCTTTATGCCCATATAAAACACCAGGAATCTTTCCTTCCATTCTCATTCTTCTCACATCACCCTTTTTCTGGGGTTCATATAAATAGGCTTCAAGTTCCATTTTCATTCTGCTACCTCCTTAAATAAAGAACTTATTGATTCATTGTTGTGAATTCTTTTTATTGCCTCAGCAAGAAGATAGGCAATCGATAGAATCTTTAATTTATCCACCATCTTCTCCCTGGCAATTTTAATTGTATTGGTTATCGCAACCTCTCTTATTGGAGACTTCTCTATTTTTTCTATTGCATTTCGGGAAAAAAGCCCGTGCACTGCACAGACAAATATTTCTCTAACCCCTTTATCAGCAAGCGCCATAGCAGCATCAACTATCGTTCCACCGGTATCAATCATATCATCATATATTATTGCATTCTTACCCTTAACATCTCCGATGACATTGATGACATTTGATTGATTCGGTCCGGTCCGTCTTTTATCAATAATCGCAATTGGAATATCTTTACCCATACGACGGGCAAACGCACGAACCCTGTTTACCCTACCTGCATCAGGTGATACGACAACATAATTCTCTATTTTCTTTTCATTATAATAGTCAATAAATACTGGGACCGCATAGAGGTGGTCAACAGGGATATTAAAAAATCCCTGAATCTGTTCTGCATGGAGGTCAATAGTCAAAACCCTGCCTGCACCGCTTACCGCAAGCAAATCTGCAATCAATTTTGCCGAAATTGGAACCCGGGGTTCATCCTTACGATCCTGCCTTGCATATCCATAATAAGGAATAACTGCTGTTATCCTCTCTGCAGATGCCCGCTTGGCAGCATCAAGAAAGAGTAAGAGTTCTAAGAGATTTTCTGCTGGTGGATTCGTTGACTGAATGATAAAAACATCCTGTCCACGAATATTCTCTTCTATCTTAATCTTCAACTCACCATCGGCAAACTTCGTTACTGTACTCCTGCTTAAAGGAATATTTATATTCCTTGCTATCTCCTGTGCCAATTCGCTATTTGAACTTCCTGCAAATAACATTATCTTGTCCAATCAGCCCCCTTTTTAGAAACGAACTGGTCTATTTGTTTTAATATTTAACCATTCACCAATTACCATTTAACCATAATCTGGGGCGGGAGGAGTCGAACCTCCGCAACAGGATCCAAAATCCTGGGTCCTGCCATTAGACGACGCCCCAATTTTTCAGTAGGCAGTAAAAAAATACTGACTACTGGGATACGGATATATTGATTACTTTTATATTGTTTCTACTTCAAAATACATCGCACCAATACCTGAAAGATATTTTATCACCTTCTTCTTTATCTTCTCATCCACAACTGCATACAGGCAGGAACCACTACCTGATAATGAAACCATATAAGCACCAGAACTTAATAGATTTGCCTTAATATCCTGTAGATCTGGATGAGCCTTAAATACAATCTTTTCAAAATCATTAATTAAATTTAAACCGGTTCTAACCCTCTTCTTTTTTTCCAAAAGTATATTATCCACATCTATGCCTGATGTCAAGACTGATTTATCATACTCTTCATAAGCCCATTTTGTTGAAACAGGATAACCAGGATAATATATTATTAAATTCATTTTTGGTAATTTAAAAAACTTCAATTCATCGCCAACACCACGGGCGATTGCTGCGCCACCTTTTATAAAGAACGGAACATCACACCCCAATTCTCTACTCAATTTCATCAATTCTTCATCTGGAATATTTAAATTAAAGACTTCACACATACCCTTCAAAACACCTGCAGCATCTGCAGAACCACCACCTAAACCACCACCGACTGGAATGTTTTTCTGGAGCGTAATCTTTATTCCTTCATCTATATCATAGGTTTTTAGAAATAATTGGGCTGCTTTATAACAAAGATTATCTTCTTTTGGGACCTTCAATCCCGGGGATACCAACTCTATTCCCTTTTCTATCCTCTCAATAAGAATCTTATCGCTTAAAGAGATTGTGGACAAAGTAGTTTCAATATTATGATAACCATCTTCCCTTTTGTTTAATATTGTAAGTCCGATATTTATCTTTGCAAAGGCATTTATTCGTATCATTTAATAACCTCTATTTTTACTTTAACAACCCCTTTTGTGATCATATCAATATCACTTGCAGCAATATATGATAGGTCAACTATTCTATCTTTTTTATGCGGACCTCGATCATTCACCCTTACGATAACACTCTTTTTATTTTCCAGATTAATCACCTTGAGTTTTGTGCCAAAAGGGAGTGATCTGTGTGCACAGGTATAAGCCCATTTATTATAGACCTCTCCAGATGCGGTTTTTTTTCCGTGAAAATCATCGCTGTAATAACTCGCCATTCCATATTCAACAAGATGCGTCTGCGCCTGTCCTGTAATGCAGCAGGAGAATAAGAAATAAATAAAATTCATAATTTATTATAATGGAATTTATCGTTTTGTCAATCAAGTTTTTTATTAAAAACTACTTCAAAACCAAGAGATGCAAATCCTGTGCCAAAAAAATTTTTTCATTTTTTTATTTTTGCTTGACTTTTTCTAACTTTTGGATAAACTTATCCTGCTTAAATTTTTAAATTTTGTAAATTTTTTTTCTAAGTTAAAAACATATGAAATTTCAAGGAGTTTAAAGAAAAAAATGTGGATAACTTTGTGGATAAATGTGGATAACTAATTATGGCTGAACAGGCAAAAATATATTGGCAGAATATACTTGCATATATAAAAGAGCGGATTCATCCGCAATCTTTTGCTACCTGGTTTAACCAGAGCAAAGGGATTGAGATAAAGGATGATGTTTTGCTCGTTGAAATGCCGACCAATTTTCATATTGATTGGATAACGATGCATTATTCAAAGATTCTTGAAGAAGCAATTGGTTCGGTCAATGGGGCAAACCTGAGGCTCTCTTTCAAGGCAGCAAACCAGGAGGCTAATCGTCCTGTGGTTAAGAAAAAGAGAATTATTCTTTCCCATGATGTGACGAAACTCCAGGAAAGATATACATTTGAAAATTTTGTCGTGGGAAAGAATAATGAACTCGCCCATGCTGCAGCCCTCGCAGTCGCTGAAGCACCTGGAGAGGCATATAATCCACTCTTTTTATATGGTGGGGTTGGTTTGGGAAAGACCCATTTAATGCAGGCAATAGGAAATTTCATTCATAAACAGCATAAGAATTTAAATGTTTATTATACCCAGGCAGAGAATATAATGAATGAACTTATCGATGCCATTCAAAAGAAGGATCAACTGTCATTTAAAAAGAAATATAGGAATAAGGATATTTTATTACTCGACGATATTCAATTTATTTACGGCAAAGAAAGGCTGCAGGATGAAATCTTCCACACCTTTGATTATCTCTATACCCAGGGCAAACAGATTGTCCTGACATCGGATCGTCCACCAAAGGAACTTTCAACGCTTGAAGAAAGACTCACCTCAAGGTTTCAGGGCGGGCTTGTCGTGGATATTCAACCACCAGACCTTGAGACAAGGATTGCAATTCTCCAGAAGAAGGCAGAAATGGAAAATGTAAAGATACCTAATAATGTTGCATATTATATCGCAACCAGGGTAAAATCGAATATCAGAGAATTAGAAGGTTGTCTTATCAGACTCCTTGCCATATCTTCTCTCTCTGGTCAGGAAATAAATGAGGCACTTGCTGAGGAAGCACTGAGAGATCTCCTCGGCAATGGATATAAAGTGAGTAAAGAAAAGATAATGCAGGTGATATGCAATGAATTTGGATGCACCCAGGATGATTTAAAAGGGATAAGACGCACCCAGAGACTTGCCCTGGGAAGACAGGTTACAATGTATCTTTTGCGTAATTTGTTAAACTTATCGCTTGCCGAGATCGGCGAATATCTTGGTGGCAAGGATCACAGCACTGTGATTCATGCGATAGAAAAGATTGCCCATCTAAAAGAGAGTGATTTTGAGTTTTCAAGATTATTAGAGCGGATAAACTCAAAGATAAATGGTGGATAAAATGTTGATATTTTTAAATGATAAAAAATTTTTTTATTTATCAAACTTTATAAACTTTGTTATCAACATAGGAAATTCTATTTTATTTAAATTTTTCATTTATTTTAATCGTTATCAACATATCCACATACCTAACAACAATAACTATTATTTTTTATATCTAAAAAATTTGTTGATTTATAAGGAGGCATAAATGGAATTTAAAGTCAACAGAATTAATTTTGAAAAAATGCTTAATAGCATTGTAAAATTAATTCCACCTAAAAGTACACATACTGTCTTACAAAATGTCATCATAGAGGTAAAAGATAATAATTTGAGTATAGATGGAACAGACCTCGACATTTTTATAAGAAAATCAATGCAATGTGATGTTAAAAAAGAAGGCAAGGCTCTATTACCCGGGAAAAAAATTCTTGAAATTGCAAGGGAATCAAATGTTGATGAAATATCATTTAAACTAAAGGAATTAAATCTTCAAATAAATGCCGGCAATGCACAATTTAATATACCTGCACTTGATTATAATGAATTTCCAGAAACACCTTCTTTTCCCAAGAAAAAATGGATAACCATAAATATAGGTGAATTGAATGAAATGGTAGATTCAACGATATTTATGGTCTCTAAGGATGTAAGCCGAAGGGCAATGAATGGTGTGCTCTTACAAATAAAAGAAGATAATTTAAATATGGTAACAACTGACGGAGCACGCCTGGCTTTATACAAAAAAGAATTGAAAGCCGAAAATGGAGAATTGATAATTCCACCCAAGGTATTTGACTTAATTGATATAAATCAACCCGAAGAGCCTGTAGAGATTTTTATAGAAGAAAGGATGATTGGGTTAAAATTTTCTTCAACTTCGATCATCGCAAGACTGATAGAGGGTCCGTATCCAAATTATGAAAGTGTCATTCCAAAGGTTTTTCCCAGCACCTGCACAATCGAAAAGGATATCCTTGATGGTGCCCTGAAAAGAGTTTCTCTTGTTTCAAGTCCAACCATAAAAAGTGTAAAATTTGACTTTGGTGGTGATAAACTTCTGTTATCATCATCTTCTCCTGATTTCGGAGAAGCCAGAGAAGAAATAAGTTGTATCTATGAAGGTGAAAAAATCTCCATCTGGTTTAATGCGGGTTTTCTTCTTGAAATCATAAGGCATCTTCCATCGAGCGACATTGTTTTTCAATTAACATCAGCCTCAACTGCCTCATTGATAAAACCGAAAAACTCCGATAATTTAATATATTTATTAATGCCTTTGAGGATTGATTCATATGATTAGAAAAATAATTTTGTTTTCCATAATAGGAATTTTTGTAATAATAAACCTATCTGCAGCCCAGCAATTTGGGGTTGGTATAATCATTGGCAGCCCAACCGGATTCACGGCAAAATTTATAATGACACAAAAATCTGCGATTGCAGCAAATATGGGTTGGTCATTGGGAGATAATCCAAAACTTCATTTCACCTGTGATTATCAATTCCTTTTTCCGACTGTTTTACGCTGGACCGATGATATGAGTGGAGAACAAAGAGAGATTAAAAATCTAACTCCATATATAGGAATTGGTGGTAGATTCAGATTCAAAGAAAATGAATCTACGGATAATACTGAATTGAATATTGGCCTTCGTCTTGGTGGAGGTGTAGAGTATAAGATTTCCAGATTTGGTATCTTCCTGGAGATATATCCTGTGGTGAATGTTCTCCCATCTACTGATTTTGACATTGAAGGTGGACTGGGCGCAAGAATTTATTTTTAAATAAATTTTAGGTATTGACTTTAATTAAAATTTGATTATAATTGGGTTCGTGCTTTTTTACTCTTGACTTTTTTTAAAAATTGGATATAATATATTGCGGGGGATAAAAAGATTTTTAAAGCAGATACTCATTTCTAATATCTAACTTAAAAAATGGGTTCTGCTGTTAATATGGCGTTTAGCCATATTCTGGTCTTTGAAAATTTATTAGAATTGGCGGAAGGATCGTGGGTTCAAGTTACTAAGGGCGCATGTGAGGATGCCTTGGCATCCAGAGGCGATGAAGGGCGTGGTAGGCTGCGATAAGCGTCGGTGAGGAGCGAACATCCTTTGACCCGGCGATTCCCGAATGGGGAAACCCATCCTGATGAAAATCAGGATATTCCGTCTCATTGGGACGGAAGGCAAACCAGGGGAAGTGAAACATCTCAGTACCCTGAGGAAAAGATATTCCGAAAGTAGCGGCGAGCGAAATCGGAAAAGCCCAAACCGAACTGCATGTTAAAGCGGACAGGCGTTGTGCAGTCGGTGTTGCGAGGTCCAGCCGAATCCAATCTGTCCTGAGGGTTGTGAAGTTACAAAACCTCAGAATAGCCGAATCTTCCTGGAAAGGAGAGCCATAGATGGTGACAGCCCAGTAGGCGAAATCTTGGAGGTCTTCACTGGCTGGATTCTCAAGTAGCACGGGATAGGTTATCCTGTGTGAATCTGCCCAAACCACTGGGTAAGGCTAAATACTCCTGGATGACCGATAGTGCACCAGTACCGTGAGGGAAAGGTGAAAAGAACCCCTGGCGGGGAGTGAAATAGAACCTGAAACCATGCGCCTACAATCAGCAGGAGTTTGACCTCTACCTGAGCAATCGGGTAGATGTGTTGAATGACTGCGTGCCTTTTGCATAATGAGCCGGCGAGTTGTCCTAACCTGCAAGCTTAATCCTGCTATGAAAGTAGCAGGTGAAGGCGTAGGGAAACCGAGTCCAAATAGGGCGAATTAGTAGGTTGGGGCATTACCCGAAACCCGGTGAGCTACCCATGGTCAGGGTGAAATTCCGGTGACACGGAATGGAGGCCCGAACCGGTGGATGTTGAAATATCCTCGGATGAACTGTGGGTAGGAGTGAAAGGCTAACCAAACCGGGTGATAGCTGGTTCTCCCCGAAATGCCTCTAGGGGCAGTCTTGGATGTTCAGTAGTAGTGGTAGAGCACTGAATAGAAGAGAACCCTTCGGGGTTCAAATCTAATCAAACTCCGAATGCTACTACTTAAAAGTCCAGGAAAGAGGCGGTGGGGGCTAAGCTTCATCGCCGAAAGGGGAATAACCCAGACCACCAGCTAAGGTCCCTAAGAGTTGGCTAAGTGGGAAAGGATGTAAGATGACTCAGACATCTGGGATGTTGGCTTAGAGGCAGCCATCATTTAAAGAGTGCGTAACAGCTCACCAGCCGAGTTATCTTGCGCCTAAAATTTACCGGGGCTCAAGCCAACCACCGAAGCTGTGGCTTCTTGACCTCTGGTCAAGAGGGGTAGGGGAGCGTTCCGTTGTAGGTTGAAGTCTCGTCGCGAGACGGGATCGACGAAACGGAAGTGATTATGCCGGCACGAGTAGCGATAATCCGGGTGAAAAACCCGGACACCGAAAGCCCAAGGGTTCCTGGGGAAGGTTAATCCTCCCAGGGTTAGTCGGATCCTTAGCCGAGGCCGAAAGGCGTAGGTGATGGGAAAGCCGTCAACATTCGGCTACCATCTGTAGTTTCGTTATTACCTATGGGGTGACACTGATGGTAGAGGTGGTTCCTGTGTTGGAATACAGGATCCAAATACTGCAGGGGAATCTCCAGGCAAATCCGGAGGTTCTTAACCCTGGAGTATGATGGGGAGGCCCAAAAGGCCATAAACCCGCCTCGAGATTCAGTCGAGAAAAACCTCTATGGGAGAGACTATGGATGTCCGTACCGGAAACGAACACACGTGGGCGAGGTGAAGATCCACAGGTGCTCGGGTGAACCCTTGTTAAGGAACTCGGCAATCTAACCCCGTAACTTCGGGAGAAGGGGTCCCCGCCATGCAAATGGCGGGGCGCAGTGAAAGGGCTCTCGCGACTGTTTAACAAAAACACAGGTCTCTGCTAAGCCGTAAGGCAAAGTATAGGGACTGACACCTGCCCGGTGCCAGAAGGTTAAAGAAGGAAGTTAATCTTGGGGCAACCCAGGGTGAAGCTTCCGACTGAAGCCCTGGTAAACGGCGGCCGTAACTCTAACGGTCCTAAGGTAACAATCGTTGCCTGAACTTAGCTATATGCGGGAAAATCCTTAGAGCCTTGAATACGAGGCCCAATAATCTTTGAGGTCCGTAACAATTTCAAGGATTGGACAATCCGCAGGAAATCCTTTATAGGGAGTTCCTCAGAGACTATACGCTAAGCATCCATTTTACTGGAGGAATAATGGAATTGAAACCCGAATGGATAAGTGGTTTTGTGGACGGAGAAGGTTGCTTTCATATTGCCTTTCTAAGACATGCAGAAATGAAATTCGGTTATCAGATACTACCGGAATTTACTGTGGTTCAGCATGTGCGCGACAAAGATATCCTGTTCGCACTGAAAAGATACTTCGGTTTTGGTGTGGTGCGGAAAAATCACCAAGACCGATGGTGTTACAGGGTTCGCAAATTAGAAAATCTTTTGAAAATTTGCGAATTCTTTACACGATTCCCTTTGCGAACTAAAAAGCGAGTGGATTTTCAAAAGTTCAAAAAGGCAATTAATATGATGAAAGCAGGGAAACACCTTACTAAAGATGGATTTATTGAGATATTGGAGATTGCCCTGAGAATGAATACAGGAAATAGAGAGAGACTCCTCCAGATAATAAAGGACCTGGAAAATGGATGAAGATATAGTCCACACTGTGATGAAAGTCACAGAGTAATGTGAGCGAAATTCCTTGGCGGGTAAGTTCCGTCCTGCACGAATGGTGTAACGACGAGAGCGCTGTCTCAACAAGGGTCCCGGCGAAACTGTAGTGGCGGTGAAGATGCCGCCTACCCACGGTAGGACAAAAAGACCCCGTGAACCTTTACTGCAACTTGCTATTGAATCTTTGCAGGACATGTGTAGCATAGGTGGGAGGCTATGAAGTCCCGACGCTAGTCGGGATGGAGCCGTCAGTGAAATACCACCCTTGTTCTGTCGGAGGTTCTAATCCTGACCTTGCAAGTCAGGAGACAGTGGCAGGTGGGCAGTTTGACTGGGGCGGTCGCCTCAATTTTGGGGCGCTTTGATGGTAACATCAAAGGTAAATCTGGCTATATGCTGGAAAATCCGTCTCCTTAAGGAAATTCAACTCCGTGATTTCCTAAAGGGGTGAGAGCTTTAACTACCATCCAAATTTAGAATAGAATGGTAAAAATGTTAAAGTGCGGACAACCAGCAGGGAAGTCTTAATTAAGACCCCTCAACGACTGCACGCCAGACATCCGCTACTTAATGTAACGGATGGTGATACAGTCTGAACTTCCAGGCAACTGGAAGCCGATCTATCGGCGCCAAGTATATAAGTGAGGTAATGTGAATACCAAAGAGATAAGAGAATACAAAAAGAGATTGAAATTGACAGGGATACAACGAGAAATTCTTGTGGGTGTTCTTCTCGGCGATGCACATCTGGAGACTCAGAACAATGGAAGGACATACAGATTGAAGATAGAGCAAAGTTTGGAACATCGGGATTATGTGGAACATCTATATACAGTATTCCGTGAATGGGTTCTAACTCCACCGAGTACAAGATCAGTAGTCACAAGAGGTGTTTTGACAAAGAACTACAGATTTTCAACTCTTAGTCATGGTGCATTCAGATTTTACGCTCAGCAATTCTACTTAAATGGAAGAAAACGAGTACCAGAAAAAATTGGAAGGTTAATAACCCCTCGTAGTATTGCATACTGGTTTATGGATGATGGTTCAATTAAGTCAAAGGAATCAAAAGGGATAATAATAAATACCCAATCTTTTTCAAAATCCGAAGTCAAAATACTCGTAAATCTACTAAAGACAAAATTTGGTCTGGATTCAAAGTTACGCAGGCAGAGAGAAGGATTTCAAATATACATTTCTGGCTTTTGCTTTGAAAGGTTTTATGCGATTGTCAAAGACTACATCATTGATTCAATGTTGTATAAATTACCTCATTCTTGGCGAACATAATTGCCTAAAATGTAACGGAGGTGCCCAAAGGTTCCCTCAGTGCGGTCGGTAATCGCACGTGGAGTGTAAGGGCATAAGGGAGCCTGACTGTGAGGCCGACAGGCCGAGCAGGCACGAAAGTGGGGCCTAATGATCCGGTGGTTCCGTGTGGAAGGGCCATCGCTCAGCGGATAAAAGGTACTCCGGGGATAACAGGCTGATCGGGCCCGAGAGTTCACATCGACGGCCCGGTT
>Ga0078972_1002863_pt1 | contig 54706 bp, 47 predicted proteins | sample YelNatPaOPGAMG01_FD_67568 | JGI IMG/M metagenome (GOLD analysis project Ga0078972, IMG submission 67568) | Hot spring thermophilic microbial communities from Obsidian Pool, Yellowstone National Park, USA - OP-RAMG-01 (SPADES assembly) (version 2) | ecosystem: Environmental > Aquatic > Thermal... | reverse complement strand
CGGATGTCAGGGATCCCCTCTCCTTGTGAGGAGGGTCGTACCCCGGAGTATAGCGAAAGAGATGGACAATGTCCAGTCCATCATAAGAGGCTGTAGAATAATGAAATATTTTTATGTAATAGCTAAGTTGTAGGAAAATAATGATATTTCGATATGCATAATTTTAAATACTCGTGAATGAATGATAAATAAATTAAAAAAATGAAAAAACGATTTGCGGAATATGCGATGGAGGCAATGGGGATCGACCTTCTCCAGGGGTACGCCATCTCCGTCCCCCTTCCCCTCGAGGGGATCATGACCTTTCTAAAAGGCTTTCCCCGGGAGCATCACCCTTACCCCCGGACCCTCTTCGGGCTTTATGCCATTGCGTTGTCGCTCCATGGTCGCATGAGCCGCAGCGTCCGGCAAAGCCCATCCCTCTTCGATCCGAGGCTTCTTTCGGAGGTCTTGAACTGTCCGGTGGAGGACGCGCTCGAACGGGTGGGGATCGATCGCGACTCGGCAATCGAGAGTCGCCACGAGGACTACCACAGGCAGATGGCCTACTTCGTCCGCTCCATTAAAAACTATGGCACCGTCACGGAGGTGGTCGACCGCGAATTTGCCCGGGCGGAGGAGGCGATGCTTGAGTCTGTACTGGCGGAGTACAGAAAGAGGAGCAGCGGGCCCCCGGTCCCGGAGAATGGGAGAGTCCGAAAAGGGGGCTAGATCTGGAAGTAGGCGGTTGTCCGGTTTTTCCCGTCTTTTTTCGACTGGTACATCGCCTTGTCGGCCCGTTCCACAGTCTGTTGCCATTTTTGGCCGGGTTTGTGGACGTCGATGCCGATCGAGACGGTGACGGTTCCGATCGTCTTGTTGTCCTTCGATGAGAGAAGGGCGATCCGTTCTACATTCTGGCGAATGTTCTCGGCGACGATGTGTGCCTTGTCGATAGGCGTGGAAGGCAGGACGACGACGAATTCCTCCCCCCCATAGCGGGCCACGATGTCCTCTCCCCGCGTCTTCCCCTTCAAGACCTGGGCAACGGCCTGGAGGATGCGGTCGCCTACCGAATGGCCGTGGTCATCGTTGATCTTCTTGAAGTTGTCGATATCGATAAAGAGGACGGAGCACACCCCCGGATGCGACTCCTGGGCCTTGAGACAATCGGTGATCTTCCGGTCGAAGCCGCGGCGGTTGATAACCGCTGTCAGTGGGTCGATGGACGACTCCTGCGCCGCCGCACTCAGCTCGTTTTTGAGGGCTTCGATCTCCTTCTGGCTCGTTCTGAGCTGGGTTTCGAGGGCGTCACTCGTTTCAAGAAGCTTTCTTGTCTCCCCGGCAAGGCGGGTGATGACTGTCTGGAGAAGAGCCGTATCCACGACATCGGCAGTCTTGAGGGCGTTGTGCTGGGAGAGGATCCCGAAGCGGGCCTTCTGGGTGTTCTCGGTGGTGGTCGTTGCCGACCGGGACATCCGCTCGAGAATGGCAAGCGTCTCATCGGTCAGGAGCTTTCGGGATTCGAGGGCAGGGAGAGTCTGTTCCGGGACGATAAAGCCGTAATAGGCATTTTCGACGAGATCGTCTGTCAGTGGGCCGGCCGCAAGAAATTCGTCGATGGACTTTCTGAGGGAGGCGTTGACGCCGGAGATGTATTCATAAACGACGGTATAATGGATCGGGGTGAAGGAGAGGTTCCACTCGGTCATCTTCCGGAGGACAAGCCTCAGGATCTCGGCACTTTCTTCCTTGCTTTCCGCATAACGGCCCATGATCGGTTCGACTCCAGTCGGGAGACAATTGCCTTCCATTTGATTGGGAGAGAGTGGCCCCTGGTATTGTCGGACAGAGAGGGCGAGGAAGTCAAAAAAAAAAGGGCGCAAAAGCGCCCTTTTTTGTGTTCGAATTCTCTCAGACTGCGGACTTGACCTTTTGGAGGAGGTCGGAGAAGGCGGCCGGCTGATTGAGTGCCAGGTCGGCGAGAATCTTGCGGTCGAGCCCGATACCAAGCTTCTTGAGCCCGGAGATCAGACGACTGTAGCTGATTCCCTGGGGACGGCACGCAGCATTGATCCGCTGGATCCAGAGCCTGCGGAATTGACGCTTGTTGGCCTTTCGGTCGCGATAGGCGTAGGTCAGCCCTTTTTCGACCGTGTGGCGGGCCGAGCGATAGAGGCGGGAACGACCGCCCCAGTATCCCTTGGCCAGATCGAGTATCTTCTTTCTGCGGGCCCGAGTCTGCGGGCCGCCCTTGACGCGTGGCATGGTTCTTCCTCCTTGTGGTCCTCTATGACGCGCTACAAGATCCTTTTGACGGGGAGATCAGCCGTTCAGGTTGGCAAGAACCTTCTTGGCCTGACCCTTTTCGAGGATGCCGGTCGAAAGCGAGCGTGTCCGCTTCGACGACTTCCCTGTCATCAGGTGACGCTTTCCCGACTGGTGGAACTTGACCTTGCCTGTTCCCGTGATGGAAAAGCGCTTTTTTGCTGCGCGCTTTGTCTTTAATGCCCGTCCTGTGGCCACCGTACACTCCCGATGTTAATGATGATAAGGTCGGCTCGAAAATCGCAATTTTTTGATTATATCGAAAAAAAACTCCGACAGCAATCCTTATTTTTGGGGTCGCCGTCAATCTGAGGATTGCGGCGGATCCTCCGGGGAAACTTCCCCGTCCTCTTTCCCGGATGGGCGAGGGGGATTGGCTGGAGCCAGGACCATCGTCATGTTGGATCCCTCCATCTTGGGGGGGGATTCAACGATGGCCTTTGATCCAAGGGTCGAGATCATCTTCTTGAGCAGTTCGGCCCCCACCTCGTAGCGGACCATCTCGCGTCCACGAAAGACCAGAGCGACCTTGGCCTTGTTCCCTTCCTCGAGGAAACGCTCCACATAGTGGATCTTGATCCCCAAGTCGTGCTCGTTGATATGGGGGCGAAACTTGATCTCCTTCACCTGTCCCGTCCGCTGGTGCTGTTTCATGGAATGGAGCTTCTTGCTCTGCTCGTACTGGAATTTCCCGAAGTCCATGAGCTTGCACACGGGCGGCTTGGCGTTGGGGGAGACCTCGACGAGGTCATACCCGGTTTCTTCGGCCTTCTTGATCGCCACATTGGTCGGGATGATGCCAACCTGTTCGCCGTCGGCCCCGATCAGCCGGACTTCCTTTGTCTTGATCTCGTGGTTGATGCGCGTCTTCTGGTTAATCAGAAACCCCCTTTGAGTGAGTTGTGCCGGCCGGATTGAGGTCCGGGTTGACGGAAGGCTTGTCCAGGGAAAGGCCGGAGCGGATTTCTTCCGCCACAGACCTCAGTGCGTCCTTCCAGAGAAGGGTGCCGCCGGCCTGTCCGTCGCGGTTCCTGACGGAGACCGTTTGCTCCTCCGATTCGCGATCCCCCACGATCCACATCTGGGGGATTTTCATCATCTGGGCTTCCCGGATCTTGGCCCCGATCTTTTCGTTCCGGAAGTCGGTGGAGACGCGGATTCCTTCGCGTTCGAGCTCGGAGGCGAGTGTCGTCGCGTAGGGAATGTGCCGGTCGGCGATCGTAAGGATCGCGACCTGTTCGGGGGCGAGCCAGAGAGGAAAGGCCCCCTTGAAATGTTCGACGAGAATGCCGAAGAAGCGTTCGACCGACCCGAGGAGGGCCCGGTGGATCATGATGGGTCGGACGGCGTTTCCGGAGGAGTCGCGGTAGGTGATGTCGAACTTCTCCGGAAGATTGAAGTCGACCTGGATGGTCGAAAGCTGCCAGGTCCGTCCGAGAACGTCGTGGAACTTCATGTCGATCTTGGGGCCGTAAAAGACCCCTTCGCCCGGGTCGATCTCGTAAGGGATACCCGCGGTCTTGAGTGCTTCTTCGAGGGCGCCGGTGGCCAAGGCCCAGTTCTCGTCGCTGCCAACCGATCCCTCGGGACGGGTGGAGAGGTAGACCGAGCGGTTCGTAAAGCCGAAGGGGGAGAGCATCTCATCGACGAGTGTCAAAACCTTGCCGATCTCGGAGGCGATATCCTCGGGACGGCAGAAGATGTGGGCATCGTCCTGGGTAAAGCCCCGGACTCGCAGAAGACCATGGAGGGTTCCGGAACGTTCATACCGGTAGACCGTACCGAGTTCGGCCAGGCGGACAGGAAGATCCCGGTAGCTCCGGATGGACTCCTTGAAGATCAGAATGTGGAAGGGGCAGTTCATCGGCTTGAGCTCGAACTCCGAGCCTTCGATCTCCATCGGGGAGAACATGCTGTCCCGGTAGAAGTCCCAGTGGCCGGACTGCTTCCAGAGGTCAAGACGGGCGATATGGGGGGTGTAGACGTACTGGTATCCGTGGCGGTCGTGGCGGGTCTTCCAGATCTCCTCGATGACGCGGCGGATCCTTGCGCCCCTTGGAAGCCAGAGAACCATCCCGGCCCCGTTTTCGTCGAGGGTCCGAAAAAAAGCCTGCTCCTTGCCGATCTTTCTGTGGTCGCGCTGGCGGATCTCTTCAAGGCGGTCGAGGTAGGCGTCGAGCTCCTTCTGGGTATGGAAGGCCGTTCCATAGATCCGCTGGAGGGAGGGATTTGTTTCGATGCCTTTCCAGTAGGCGCCCGACGAGGAGAGAAGCTTGACGGCTCCGATCATTGCCGTATCCGGCAGGTGGGGGCCCCGGCAGAGGTCGGTGAACTCCCCCTGATCATAGACGGTGATTTCGGCATCCGAGGGAATGGAATGAAGAATTTCGAGCTTGAACGGCTCTCCCGTCTTTTCAAAGAGATCCCGAGCCTCCTCGCGGGAGAGGGGACGGCGCACGATGGGCGCTCCGGCAGAAATGATCTTCCGCATCTCCTCTTCGATCTTTTCGAGATCCTGGGGAGAAAAGGGCCGGTCAAAGCGAAAGTCGTAGTAGAAACCTTCCTCGGTGGCGGGGCCGATGCCAACCTGGACGGAAGGAAAAAGGCGTTTCACTGCCTGGGCAAGAACATGGGCGGCACTGTGCCGGAGAGCTGCAAGGTCACCATGGGACCCGACGGGCTCCCGCTTGATAGAGTTCAAGGGATCCTTTCCTGTTTGGCGTTTCGGACAAGGTGATTACAGTGTCTTGGGATGTCTCATGATTTAAATGATAGAGGAGAAGGAGAAGGAAGACAATGGTCCCGGGTTTGCTGCGGAAGACCCGAGGACCCGGCTCCTCCCCCCTTACTCTTCTAGAGGCTTTACAAATCATGAAAAAAAAACTATAAATTGTTTTCAGATTTCCCTGACAATATCCCTTGAAAAATCTCCAGACACTCTCCCAATGCTCCGGGTATGCCTGCAGCAAGAGAGTTTGGCCGGCCGCTACGGATCTGCCCGGTTCGGTGGTTTTGTCCGTCCGAAGGCTGCAAGTCTTCCGGAAGTCTTGTGACGCGGGGGTTCCCGCCCAACAGAAAAGGACTGTCTTGAAAAGAGAAGGTCAGGGATCCCTTCGGCCGTCTGCGGCCTCGAAAGCTCTTTTTTCCTTCCTGCTCTTTTTTTCCGGATTGATCCTTCTGGGGGGGCTTCGCCCCGTGACGGCCGGTGCCGATCCGTTCCGCGACTTTATTATCTACCCCTACGAAACGCCCGAACAGGGTGAGGTGAGCCTCGGGACCTGGCAGACGGTCCTCCTTCCCAACAAGACGGCCGAGTCGGTCTACGGGTCGAATATACGGAACGCCGACCTCCTCTTTTCGACCTATGTCGTCGAGTTCGGTGTCACGGACTGGTGGACGCTGGGGACCTATGTGGATTTCATCGCAGGCGGTGGGCAGACATACTCCTATCTTCAGACGCGGGCCATCACAACCCGGCTTCGCCTCCCCCGCATCCCCGACTTCATCGATCCGGCCGTCCAGATCGAGTACTGGGCCCCGGGAGGAGGAACGGGCATGCAGTCCTTCCTCGATATCATCCTGATCGCGGAGAAGAAGGTCGACCGATTTATCTTTGACATCAACGGAAGCTTCATGTTCGCCACCGATGGCTCCGAACCGAACTATCCCCCGGAGTTTTCCTACTCGGCCGGACTCTACTACCTTCTGGCCGACAATGTGAACGCCGGGATCGAAGCCTTCGGGGAGGACGGAACAATCAACAACATGGGTCCTCTCGGCGGACCTCAGTCACAGTATCTGGCGATGCAGCAGCAGTTCATCTTCCAGAGCTGGAACTTTGCCATCGGAGATCACATCGACTGGAACATCGGGGTGGGGACGGGGTTGACGCCGGTGAGCTCCCCCTTTGCCATCAAGACGATTTTTGAGTACCACTTCAAGCCCTTCGACTTTGAGGAGAAGGAAGGCAAGAAGTACGAGGAGGAGCAGAACGTTCACTAGAGCCAGTCTCCGGGAGGCTTGCGGAGCCCCGGAGATTGGGTTATTCTGACTCCCATGAGCTTGCGCAAAGGGTCCCGTCAAAATGATTGTCCCGATATGATCTCAAAAATGGCTTGCCCTTCGTCTTTCTTTGCCACCGCCTCTGTATGGAGCCTGCTGACACTCTTGATTTTCGGTGGATGTCAGAAGCCGCAGGCCGCTAGCATCCCAGCAATAACTCTTCCTCCGGGAACCCCCTTTCTCCTCGAACAGCCTCCCGTGCCGGCACCTTCTGCCAGCGGCGAGCCCTATGTTGGCGTTCTCTCGGGGATTGCCACAAGTGGCGGAGCCCTTGTGGTCTCCGGGTATCAGGGAACACTCCTGAGACGTAAGGGATCGGGGGGGCCGTGGGTACGCCTTGACGTCCCGGGAGGGCGGGATCTCTACGGAGTTGTCCAGGCTCCCGGTGGAACACTCTGGGCTTACGGGGACAGAGGGATCCTCCTTCGCTCTTCCGACCGGGGAGCGCACTGGTCGATGGTTACGCTTCCCTCTGCTCCCCGATTTCTCTCGGCCGTATCTTTTCCTGACGTCCGGACGGGGTTCATCGCCGGGGCGGGGGGAGCCCTCTACCGGACCTCCGATGGGGGCGACCACTGGATCCCTGTCTCTCTACCGACAAAGAAAAATCTCTACGCAGTGCTCTTTCTCGACCCCTCGCACGGCCTTGTCGCCGGTTGGCACCGGACTCTTCTCCGGACCTCCGACGGGGGGGCCTCCTGGCAGCCGGTCGAGATCTCCATGCAGAAGGTGACCCGTCAGAAGCCCTCGTACAATGCGTTTTGGTCGGATGGCCATCGTCTTCTTCTCGCCGGCGACCACGGGCTTCTTTTCTCTTCGGATGACGGCGGGGGGAAGTTCGTCTCCATCGAGACCGGAACCCTTCGAGATCTTTATGGCGTCTGCCGGACAGCCACGGGAGATGTGGCCATCGCGGGGGAGGCGGGGACATTTCTGCTCATGACACCTAAGGCGGGAGGGGCGTGGACGGTTTCTTCACCATTGGGAGCCTTTCACGAGTCCGACTTTCTCGGGATCTCCTGCGGAAGTACCCATGTCCGTCTTGTGGGGTCGAAGAACGCTGTCGTCCTCCCCTCGAACAGATAATCGCGGAAATCCCTTCCTGAGATCTCCCTCCGTACTCTCCTGAGGGATTGCCCATTCATGCCTATCCGGAGGTCCCATGGCTCTCTTTAAAATCTACCATCATACTCGGACCGGAATCGCGCGCTTCAACACGACGGTGCTCCGCAAGGTGGTGGGCCTTGGCGCTCTCTACTCGACCGGCTACGGCGACGTTGGATCCTCCATCTACTACGCTCTCGGGATCACAACGATCTACGCCGGGGGGGCCTCTTTTCTCGCCATTGGGGTCGCGGGCCTCTTTTTCATCGCCACCGTCCTCTCCTACGCAGAGCTCTCCAGCGCCATCCCCGAGGGGGGAGGCTCGTCACTCTTTGCGCGAAGGGCCTTTGGCGACGGATGGGCTTTCTTTACGGGATGGGCCCTGCTCCTTGACTATATTCTGACGCTGGCGATCAGCGCCTTCTCCGTCGGTCCCTATCTCGGCTATTTTTTCCCGATATTCAAGACGAACCCCCAGATCAACGTGACCTTCACGGGGTTTGTGATCCTCGCCCTTGTTCTCCTGAATATCGTCGGCCTCAAGGAGTCTTCCTGGTTCAGCCTCATGCTGGCCGGATTTGATGTGATCACCCAGGTCTCCCTCATGACCATGGGAGCCTTCTTCCTCTTCAATGCCCATACCATTTGGACTCAGTTTACACTCGGGACAGCTCCCACCTGGCACAATTTCCTCTATGGCATTTCGATCGCGATGGTGGCCTATACCGGGATCGAGGCAATCAGCCAGATGGCAGGAGAGGCAAAAAACGCGGAGAAGCTCGTTCCCCGCGCCATGTTCATGACCATGGGGACAACAATTCTCCTCTATTCCGGAATCTCTCTTGTGGCCCTGTCGGCGATGAAGCCGGAGATTCTCTCGACGACCTGGGTCAATGACCCCATCGCCGGAATTGCCAGCGCCATGCCGGTGGTGGGCCACTTCATGGCTCCCTGGGTGGCGATCCTCGGCGCCACGATCCTGACAGTGGCGGCCAATGCGGGGCTGATTGGCGTCTCGCGTCTTGCTTACTCCATGTCGAACAATCTTCTCATTTCTCCGGTTTTCCACAAGACGAGCGCCAAGTACAAGACTCCGATGATCTCGATCGCGATCTTTGGAACCCTCGCAGCCCTGATAGTGGCTTTCTTTCCCTATCTCGACATCCTGGCCGATCTCTACAACTATGGGGCGATGCTTTCCTTTTCCATGACCCATCTGGCTCTCATTTATCTCAGGAAAAAGGAGCCGGACCTTCCCCGCCCCTTCCGTGTTCCTCTGGCGATCCGCATCTCGGGCTGGGAGATCCCCCTTCCGACAGTTTTTGGCTTTTTGGGGACCTTCGGTGTTTTTCTGATGGTCCTTCTCTTCCACAAATACGGACGCGTCTTCGGAACGATCTGGATGGCGGGAGGGATTGCGTACTACCTCTGGTTTCGGCGCAAGGAGTCCCTTCCTGTCATGGATCGGGTCACGATTACGGAAGTTGCCAACGACATGCCGGAAGCCAAGCCTCACAGGCATATTCTCATCGCCACATCACCGACGAGACCCTCGCCGATGATCAGGGATGTTCTCAAGGTCGCCAAGGCCGACAACTCAAAGGTGACAATCATCTCCGTTCTTGAAATTCCCCTGGCGCTTCCCCTTGATGCCCCGCTAGTCGAGGAGGAAATTGTCGCCCGGCATACGCTGGATCTTTGTCAGGCGATCGGGATGGAGGAGGATGTTCTTGTCGACACGATTCTTGCAAGGGGACGGGCGATCGGACCGGTGCTCAATATGCAGATTCGGCGGCTAGGAGCCGACACCGTGGTCTTGAACGATACGGGAAGCTCCCTGGCTGCGGCCGTCCTGGGGGCGATTCGGAGATCGGCGAACACGGTCATGATCTGGACATTTCAGATATACTCCGGTGCCGGTCTTTCTCCCACACCGCGTTCTCGGATTTCAGGGGAGACGCCGATCATTAGTACGACACCCAGCGGGGGGCACTCGGAAGAGGCGGGAAAGGCCCCGGCCCCCGGATAGTCCCGGGGTGATATCGGGGTAAAATCGGCCACTCGCAAGTCTTTGATGAAGGTAGGAGGATTTATTCCTTACTTTTTGAGGCGCTGGCAGGAGTTGCAGATGCCGTAAATCTCGAGACGGTGGGAAACGATCGTGAAGTGATTTTCCTTGGCGGCCGCCGCCTGAAGCTGCTCGATGACGGGCTGGTCGAACTCGACAACTTTGCCGCACTCGATACAAATCAGATGGTCGTGGTGCTTTGCCGGGCTGGCCTCGTACCTGCTGAATTCGTCGTTGAACCGGTGTTCTTCCACGAGGCCCTTTTCCTTGAGGGCATGGAGGGTCCGGTAGATGGTGGCTAGACCGATCCGGGGGGTCTTCGACCGAACAAGGCCGTAAATTTCTTCGGCGCTCAGGTGTCCCTTTGATTCGATCAATGTCTGGAAAACCCGAAGGCGCTGCTGGGTGGGATGAATCCCCGAGGATCTGAGGTTCTCCGCCAGCTTCTGTGTCTTCCCCGAGTCGGGATGGGCCTTTTTTGATGTGTTCCGGGAGAGTGCTGTCGCCATTTTTTTGTGGATGGCGCGATCTCCCTGGCCCTTCTTAGGGGGAGCAGTGTCTGGAGAAGGGGACTGTTTGCTCGAATTCATGGTATTGTCCTGCTAGAATTGCGCAAGTCCCCTTGGACGTTCGGGAAGAGCGAGGAATGCTCCGGGTCAGGGTTTCCCGTATACGCATAAGGAGAAAGCGGCTCGTGTCTGTTTGTTAAGGTAGCTCAATATTGGCACAGTCCTGTCGACCGGTTCAAGCAGGCTTTATTGAGATTGGGGATTCGGGGGAGCCTAATCGCGTTCGAGGAGTCCTGGGCCCGGGTGTGCAGAGTCAGGACGATGTCGACAGGAACAAGCGGTGTTGGGATCGCGCCCGCATCGGTCGCCTCCCTGGAGAAGAGGGGGAATGGCAGGAAGGAATCCCCTTCGTTTTCGGAGATGAGAATGTCAATGGCCGCCCCACCCACCCGCCGGCCCGCCGGAATTTTTTTGCATCCGGTATTTTTTTTATGCTAAGATTCATCTTTGCGATTTTACAGAAAAAGGCACATTCAAATGTTGCCTTGGGTGACCGGAGGGGCTTTGTAGGATCGGGATTGTCCCGATCGGGCCTGAGTAATCCTTCCGGGTACTGAAACAGAAAATCTTTCAGAAAAGAGGGGGATTTCATGGCAGACAACTTTGCCGTGATTCGGACCGGTGGCAAGATGTATCGCGTGTCCCCGGGGCAAGTTCTCGTCGTCGAGCGAATTGAGGAAGAGGGGGCGATCGTCTTTCACGAGGTCCTGATGGTGTCGGACGAAAACGGCGTCGTTTATGCCACCGCCGACAAGCCGCTTTCTGTCGAGGTCCGTGGTCGGATCGTCCGCCAGGAAAAGGATCCGAAGATCATCGTCTTCAAAAAGAAGCGCCGTAAGAACTATCGGCGGAAAAAGGGACATCGTCAACTTGTCTCCCGCATCGAAATCGAATCGATCGTCAAGACCGCATAGTCCTCAAGGGGACTGCAAAGGCCTCTTGCAAGGACCATTCAGCCTTTTTTAAGAAAGGAACGTTAGCATGGCACATAAAAAAGGGGTCGGTTCGACCCGAAACGGCCGTGACTCCGAATCGAAGCGCCTGGGAGTAAAACGCCATGACGGCCAGTTTGTCCTGGCCGGAAACATTCTCGTCCGTCAGAGAGGCACCCAGTTCTACCCCGGGGACAACGTCGGGATGGGCCGTGACCATACCCTCTTTGCAATGCAGACCGGAGTGGTGCGCTTTTCCCGATACGGCAGGGATGCCAAGAAGATCAGTGTCGTTCTCGATGCGGCACTGACTCCGGAGTCCGTCAAGGCCTGAGAATCTCCTCCCGCTCCACGGGAGGGGCGGTCGTTCACCGTTCCGGAGGCGTTATGTCCCAGTTTGTCGATGAGGTGACCCTTCGTGTTGCCTCGGGTAAAGGCGGGGACGGTTCAGCCTCCTTCCGTCGGGAGAAGTTTGTTCCCCGTGGAGGTCCTGACGGAGGGGACGGGGGCAATGGGGGCTCGATCCTTCTTTTGGGGACCCCGGACCGCTCGACGCTTCTTGATTTCAAGCACCGTCCCAGGGTTGTCGCCACACCCGGCGAGAATGGCCGCGGAAAGAAACAGCACGGAAAAAGTGGTGAGGATCTTGTCCTCAAGCTTCCCCTTGGAACACAGGTCTATGATGCCGACACGGGCCTCCTTCTGGCCGATATTGTGTCAGAGGGGCAGGTCTTCGTGGCGGCTCAGGGCGGGCGAGGAGGGCGGGGCAATGTCCATTTTACCACGTCAACCCGACAGTCCCCTGACTTTGCCGAGCCCGGAAAACCTGCAGAAGAGCTTCAACTTCGCCTTGAGCTCAAGGTCATGGCCAAGGTCGGACTCCTGGGCTTTCCGAATGCCGGAAAGTCCACATTTCTTGGTCGCGTGACGCGCGCCCACCCGCGTATCGGCTCCTATCCCTTCACGACCCTCCATCCGCATCTGGGGGTCGTCTCCCGGGGGATCTTTCCCAATAACAGAGAGTATGTCGTTGCCGACCTTCCGGGTCTGATCGAGGGGGCCCACGAAGGGAAGGGACTTGGAGACAGGTTTCTTCGCCATGTCGAGAGGACACAGGTCCTTTTGCACTTCATCGACGTGAGCTACGAAGGGCCCACCGATCCTGAGGAGTCTTACCGCGTCATCAGAAACGAGCTGGCCCTTTACGACCCCCGCCTTCTCGAAAAACCCGAACAGGTCGCTGCCACAAAGATCGATTCGGCCGATCCGGAGCGTGTGGAGACCTTTCTCCGCTTCTGCGAACAAACGGGCCGGACGCCCTACCTGCTCTCCTCCCAGACGGGAGAGGGAATCCCGGAGATCCTCAACGCCCTCGATACACTCCTCGACGAAGAGGCCATCTCTGCCGCGGGTGAAACGGGCCAACAAGGTTTCTGATGACGGAGTCCTGCCGGGAGAGACGTGCCGAGATTCGGCGCAAGCTCAAGGTCCTTGTCGTCAAGGTCGGCAGCAATATCCTGACCGGAGCCGAAGGCGGCCTCTCCTCCCGGGCCTTTTCGCGCATATCACGACAGATCCGGGAGCTTCGCGAGGAAGGGGTTCGGGTGGTCCTCGTCTCCTCCGGAGCGATCGCCGCCGGCCGGGAAAGGATTGGTCTCGGACGAAAGCCCCTCTCCCTGGCCCAGAAACAGGCAGCGGCCTCCGCCGGCCAGACAGCGCTTATGGGACAATGGGAAAAGGCCTTTCGCCGGCATGGGATTTCCGTGGCGCAGATTCTCTTGACCCCCGCCGACATTGTTGATCGCGAGCGTTTTACCAACCTTGAGCGCACCGTCGAAACATTGCTCTCTCTCGGGATGCTCCCGATCGTCAATGAAAACGATGCGGTGGCGACCTTCGAGATCCGTTTCGGGGACAACGACCGTCTCTCCGCCTATGTCGCAGGCCTGGTAAGGGCCCAATGCCTCCTGCTCCTTTCCGACGTGGCCTATCTTTATACCTCCGATCCCCGGCTCGATCCCTCGGCCCGACCCATTCCCTGCATCAGCCGGATCGACAGCCGGATTGAACGGATGGCCGGTCTCTCCCGGAGCGGCCTCGGGACAGGCGGGATGTCCTCGAAGGTGGGAACGGCCCTCTGGGCGAACGGATGGGGGCTCCCCGTCGGCGTGCTCAAGGGGGATTTGTCCGGGGGGATCGTCCGATTCTTTGATGGACTCACCGGGACCCTTTTCGACACCTCCCGCCCTCTCCCGTCAAACCGGAAGATCTGGATTGGCCATTTTTCCCGGCCCCGGGGAGATCTCCATCTCGATGCCGGGGCCGCCACAGCCATCCGGACGGGACGGACCAGCCTTCTTGGCGCCGGCGTGACCCAAACGACCGGAGAATTTATTGCCGGGGAGACGGTCTTTCTTCGGGATCCTTCCGGGGACGAAGTCGCCCGAGGGATCGTCCGCAAGGGGGCCCGGGAGATCTCTCCGAAGGGTGAGGGTCTTCTCGTCCACCGAAACGACCTTGTCCTGTCCGATTCGTCCCTCAGGGAATAAGGAGTCTGGTAAATGTCCTACGACCGTTCTGAGTTGTCATCGATCCTCGCTAGGACCCGCGAGGCCTGTCGCTCCTATGCCGTTCTGACCTCGAGGAAGAAGAACGAGGCTTTGGCCAATGTCGCCCGGCAACTTCGGGAGATGCGCCCGGAAATTCTTGAGGCCAACCGCGCCGACAGCGAGGCCGCCCTGAAAGCGGGACTTTCCCCGGCCATGTGCGACCGGCTTCTTCTCACCGAGAGCCGGTTCGAATCGATGGTCGGAGGACTCCTTGAGGTCTCGGTCCTTCCCGATCCGGTCGGGACGGCCGTCTCTCGCTGGGAAAACCCGGACGGGCTCATTATCGAGAAGATCAGGGTCCCCATCGGCCTCGTTGGCGTCGTCTACGAGGCGCGCCCCAACGTGACGATCGAGGTCGCCTCCCTCTGCTTCAAGGCGGGCAACGGAGCAGTTCTGAAGGGAGGGAAGGAGGCCATGCGAAGTAATGCTGTGCTCTTCCGGGCGATATGGGAGGGGCTTGCCCAGGCAAACGTTAACCCCGAGGGGGTGGCCTTCCTCCCCTGGTCCGACCGGAAGGTTGTGGCGGACCTTGTGAGTGACACCACCCTCGATGTGGTGATTCCCCGGGGCGGTCAGTCCTTGATGGAAACGGTGGTGGCCCATGCCCGGGTTCCTGTCCTACGCCACGACCAGGGAATCTGCCATGTCTACGTCTCGGCATCGGCTCCTTTCCCCATGGCCAGGGACATTGTTCTCGACGCCAAGACAAACAGGCCCTCGACCTGCAATTCCATGGAGACACTCCTCGTTCACGAGGCTCAGGCGGAGACCTTCACCCGACCCTTTCTCCACATCCTCCGGGAGAAGGGGGTCACCGTCTACGGCTGCCCCCGTACCCGGCAGATCGATCCTTCGGTCGCCCCTGCGACACCTGACAGCTACCGGATGGAGTATTTGGCGCTGACCATGAACATGCGGATCGTGACGAACTTTGACGAGGCCCTTGATCATATCGCCCGATACAGTTCGGGGCATACCGAGGCGATCGTGACCACCGACATCGAAGAGGCGGAGCGCTTTTTCCGCGAGGTCGACTCCTCTTGCGTGATGGTCAACGCCTCAACGAGGCTCCATGACGGAGGAATATTTGGTCTGGGGGCGGAGGTCGGGATCTCCACCACCCGGGTACATGCCAGGGGAACGATGGGCCTGCCCGAGCTCACCACGACGAAGTACATGGTGCGCGGCCATGGACATCTCCGGGGCCACTGAAGGCGGGCGGCGTCCTCCGGCCGCACTCTTTGGCGGGGCATTCAACCCTCTCCATAACGGCCACATCGCCCTGGCCAAAGAGATAGAGAGGCGTCTTTCTCTCTCCGAGATCATATTCCTTCCGACAGGACAGCCCCCCCACAAGGAGAGTCCTGAGGTCTCCTGTGCAGAGCGGTCTCACATGGTGGACCTGGCCATTGCCGGAAGGCCCGGGTGGCGTACCCTGGATATAGAATGCCGCCTTCCGGGCCCCTCCCTCACTGCACGTACACTCGAGAGTCTTTCGATCGCCCCCCCTCCCTTCTTCGTGATGGGGGAGGATGCCTTTGCAGATTTTCTGGAGTGGGGAGGGCCCGGGATCATCCTCGCCCGGAGCCATCTCGTCATCGTCAACCGCCCTGGGTCGGCCTCTCCCGGGGCGAGGCGCACCCTCCTCTCAGTTCTTCGTGACGCGGGCTCATCTCTTGGCGAGGTCGACGTTCCCGATCTTCGGGAACTGCGAGGGAAGGGGGTTACGGAATGGGTCGCAGCCCTGCCTGCCTTCAAGACGACGATCCGCCTTCTGACCATCGACACATTGGAGGTCTCGTCGACCGGGCTTCGGGCGGCGATTGCCTCGGGAGAGACGGCAAGATGGGCCCATCTCTTGCCTGAGGCAGTAAAGTCCTATATTGTTGAAAAAGGGTTATATCGAAAGCCCGATTCCCGGTCCGCACTCCCTTCCTGACAGGGATCTCCAAGGTCTTCCCTGGTCTTCGAGAACCGGGACCCCGGGCATGGTACACTGTATCTGTGAGTGTCAACGTTTTTTCAATTTTTCCAAGGAGTCCTATCGTGGTGTCAGCCCTGGACCGGAAGGTCCGGAAGGAAGAAAAGCCGGAGTCGCTCGCCCGGGCAATGCGTCTTGCTACCGTGCTTCTTGAAAAGAAGATCGGGGACGTATGGGTCGTGGATGTGGCGGGATTTTGCGGTTATGCCGATTGCCTCATACTGGGCGATGCCGAAAACGAGCGCCACATGCAGGGGGCTCTCGACGGACTCGATCTGGCCCTCTCCGTTCCGGGAACGGGCTTTGTCCCGGAACGGGGAGGGCGGTGGACCCTTCTCGATCTGGGGGATGTGGTCATCGACCTCTTCCTGCCCGGAACCCGGGGGATCTATCGTCTCGAGGATCTTTACTCCGAGGCGACGATCTACGCCTTCGACGAGTCGGGGAAAAACCGGAGGATCCTCCCGGCGGAACGCCTTTCCCTCTACTCGGAGAAGGACCTTGAAATGCGCGGAGCAGGGACCCTTTCCCCATGACCCGCATTCTCCTTCTTGTCATGCTGGTTCTGGCCGTGGCCCTCGTGAAGCTCGCCGAATGGAACGACCAGAAGGTCTCCTTCCAGATCCTCCCTCATCGCGTTCTCACCCTTCCGCAGATCACCCTCATCGTTCTGGCCTTTTCCCTCGGGGCGGCCCTTGTCTTTCTCATCCACGGTCTTTCCGACCTTCTGGGCTGGATCAAGACCCTACGGGAAAGCCGGGAGGAAAAGCGATCCGAGCGGGCCCAGGCTCTCTGGAAAAAGACCTGGACGGAGATCAACCGCTCCCACATGCCCCAGGCCCTCTCCATCCTCGAGCGTCTGGTGGCACTCTTCCCCGACCATCGGGAGGCTCTTCTCCTTTACGGGGATCTGAAGAGGGCCTCCGGCGACACTGTCGGAGCCATCCGGATTCACCGCCGGGCCCGTGTCTTCGACGAGGAGGATGTCCGCCTCATCCTGGCGCTGGCCGCCGACTATGAGGCCGCCGCCCGGGCCGAAGATGCCCTGGCGCTCTTTCGGGAGTACTTCAAGAAGGAAGGCCGGAACCGCGAGGTGCTCGAGGAGTACAGACGCCTCCTCATCCGGGGAGAGCGATGGGAGGAGGCCCTTTCCGTTCAGACGGCCCTGGCGCGCTCCTTCGAAAAGGGAGAACGGCGGGATCGGGAGGTGGCACTCTTGGTGGGGCTGCGATTCGAGGTCGGATCCCTCCTTCACCGGCAGGGAAATACTGAAGGGGCGCGACGGGCCTTCCGTGGCGCGCTCAAGATCGATCCTTCCTTTACCCCGGCCCGACTGGGCCTTGCAGAGGCGCAGATTGTCGAGGGGCGGGAAAAGGAGGGGATCGAAAACCTCCAGGAGGGGTGGGGGCGGACATCGGAGACGCTCTATCTCATACGCCTGGAAGAGTTCTATCTCGAGAAAGGAAACCCCGACGCGATCCTCACTCTCTATGCCAAGGCGCTTGACCGGCGTCCGGGAAGCGTCTCCCTGACCTTTCACAAGGCGCGCGTCTTTAACCGCCTTGGGATGGAGGAGGAGTCGCTCTCCCTCCTCGAGTCTCTCGAGGGCGAGGCCGTGTGGGGAGGGGAGTTCTATCGCCTGATGGGGGAGATCTACGAGAGGCGGCATCAGATGGAGTCCGCCCTCGAGTGTTTCAGGAGGATCCTCTCCCTCGACCTCCCCTATGACCTGCCATACGGGTGCAAAAGCTGCCACACCTTCCTCCCGGAATGGGGTGGCCGATGTCCCTCCTGTGGTCAGTGGAACACGATCATCCGTACCGATGGTCAGGTCCTTCCCGGGACGGCGACTCCGGCCGCTCCCCCCGGAGCGCCTTCCGCCCGTCCCCGGACCGCCTATCAGGAGTATTTCGCCGGCCCCGGCATTTCGTGACGGAAAAAAAGCCGCCAGGGATGACGCTCCTTTCGGGGCTTTTCTCCCGGCTTTGTCTCTCCTGCGGCGCACCGTCCGGGGCAGCGGTTCTCTGCCCTTTCTGCCTGGAGGATCCCGTATGGGAGAGTCCGATAGAGACCACCGAGCGCGGCGGCCTTCCCGCGCGATCCCTCTTCCCTGACCGGGGAGCCCCCGGGCGGCTCTTCCGGAAGGCAAAATTCTCCGGAAACCGTCGTGCCCTCGATATTTTGTTAGACCGTGGCGATCTCGCCCGCCTTCTTCCCGTCTCCGCCTCCCTCATCCTTCCTGTTCCGCCGCAACGGGGTCGCCTCCTCCGCCGGGATCTTTCCGTCCCCGATATGCTGGCCGTCCGACTTTCGAAGGGAGGGATCCCCCTCTCCTTCCGGGGGCTCGTGCGAACGGGGTCGGACTCCCAGCGCGGCCGAACGCGGGAGGAGCGGAGGGATGCCTTTTTCTCCCCCCGATTCCGGATCGATCTCCGCAAGACATCGGAATGGCCCCGATGCGGTGTCGTGGTTGTCGACGATCTCCTCGTTACGGGATGGACCGCCCGTTCACTCGCTCGGCTCCTCGGGGAGGTGGGTATCGAGGTGGCGGCGATTGCGACCCTCCTCTTCCGTCCTCTGACCTAAGAGAGTATCAGGCAGAGCCGCGGGTCTTGACGAGGAGCCCAAGGAAGAGGTCGGCTGGGGGAGAGAGCTTTTTCTGGGGGACAAAGATCCAGAGGTTCCGGACCGGAGCGAATCCTTCGACCGGGACGGTCCGGATCCGATCGGCCTCCTCGGGATTTAGGCAAAGCGACGAGATGAATGCAAGGCCTGCGCCAAGGGCCACAAGCTCCTTGATCGCCTCGGGGTTGTCGACGGTCATGACCACATCGAAGTAGTCCGGAGGAAGACCCTTTTCCAGAAGCTCCCGTTCGATGACCTGGCGGGTTCCCGAGCCCGGCTCCCGCCCGATGAAGGGGAGTTTCCGGAGAAGGGAGAGGCTCGAAGATCCCGTTTCCGGGGCAAGAGGGTGGGAGGCGGAGTCGATCAGGACAAGATGGTCGTGGTCGAGAAAGGTTCGGTCGAGCGAGAGGCCCTGGGTCTTTGTTGGCTCCCCCTCGATAAGTCCCAGATCGATCTCGGAGGACTTGAGGTCGTGGAGGATCTGGTGGGTGTTCTGGACGGCAAGGCTCGCTGTGATCCGGGGATGGGCCTTTCTGAAGCCCGCGAGCAGACGGGGGAGAAGATAGGTCCCGATCGTCATCGAGGCGCCGAGGCGAAGATGTCCCTGGGGGGTGTCCCCCAGCGGGAGGACAGCCTCCCTGGCCTCTTCCATTTGCCGGATGATGGAACGGGCAAGCGGCAGGAGCTTTCTTCCGGCCTCAGTCAGAAGGACCTTCTTCCCTGTCCGCTCAAAGAGCGGGACTCCGAGATCTTTTTCGAGAGACTTGACCTGGAGGCTGATGGCCGGCTGCGTCAAAAAAAGGGCTTCTCCGGCCTGAGTGAAGCTTTGGTGCTCCGCAACCTTGAGAAAGACCTTCAGCTGGTCGTTTGTCATGAGACCTCCGAAGGGAATGCGCCCCGGTCTGTCGAGGACGAGAGCGCAACCCTTTTCGTTCCAATCCCGTCAGGAATCGATTTCCCCCTTTTGCTCCGCCCAGATTATCTCATAGAGGCAATGGAAGACAAAGAGATCCCGCCGGGGAGGTCAGAGCCATCGAACTTGCTCTGAAGAGCGCTCAGGGCGTCTTCTTTAGTCTCAGGGAGTTTGGTTTTTTCTTGTTGTCTGTTCCCCTGTCTTTCCCGCCGGAGAGTGGTCGAAGCGGATCGGGGTTCCCCGGACGCTGGTGCAGGTCAGGGTGTAGACGTTATAGAGAGGGAAGAAGTTGTATAGGGATGTCGATGTGGCGACATGAACCAGTCCGTCGGCGTGGAGGGAGGGGTTTTTCTTGAAGGCGTCCTTCATCGCGGACTCGAGGTCGGAGTCGCCCCAGGGGATGATCCCGAGAATGAAATGCCGGCACGCCCGGCCTTCGATCTGGGGGCCGACCCTGTGGAAGAGGTGGGAGTCGTGGGGGCCCAGATCGGTCTCCGTCTCGCTGTCGGAGAGAAGGCCCAGTGAGCCGGTCGAGGTGCATCCGGCGGAGAAAAGAAGAAGAGCTAGAGCGGAAGTCAAGGCGATGATCCGGGATCTTTTCATAGGGAGAACTCCTTGTTCAGTTGAGTGGGGACTTGGGGCCCCGGGTGACGGGCCGCGCGGTGGCGCCTCATCGTCCGGGCCATGATTTGGCCTGCAAGGCTTTGTCAAACCCTCTCGTCCGGTCGAGTTCCGAAGAGACAGTCAGGCGAAGGCTTGCCCTTTCCGGCACTGCTACTTGGCGTGTCCTTTCGTCCTGTGTTTGAGGTTTTGTCCGGTGGCCGAAACGTCAGACTGGGGGCCTTTTGTTTCGTGGAAAAAGGCTGTCGCAACGGGAGGGCCGGCGATGGATGAGTGGGTTGTCGCCTTGTAGGCATAGGGCGTGTACCCTCCCCCGCAGCAGCAGGTGCATTGGGGGACGTATGCGGGACCGTAGAGCCCGGACGTTCCCCCGCAGGCTCCGATAAAGAGGGGGAGGACGAGAAAAAGAATCCGCTTGCAGGACAATCGCTTTTGCTGGAAGGGTCGCTTCATCTGCGGGCTCCTGTAAAAAAGGAATTCCTGTCAAAATGTGTTGGGAGTCCTAAAAAAGTAAAAGTTAAACAAGCGTCTTTCAAAGAAAGATTTTTTAATACTACCCCTCTTTATTTTGAAAGTCCAATTCGAAAGAGGTTCCCGCCATGGGATCCTCCGGATTCTTGTCCTGTCCGACACTTTATTGATCTTAAGGGCCTTCCGGGGGTAGAATAAAGAAAAAATGAGGGGAGATTTTGCACGGCAAGGCCGGGGGCCCTTATTGGGGCCCTGCCGAACTTCTCTGCTCTCTCCCTACCGATCTCTCCGTGTTTTACCCTGCCCCCGAAAGGGGCGAAAGGAGTCTTGATGCAACCGTTGCTCTCAAACGGCCCCATCGTCGAAAGCCGACGCTCGGCGGCGTCTCTCAACCGCTTCATGATGAAGGTCTATGGTCTGCTCTCCGTGATGTTCCTTTTTTCAGGGATCGGTGCGCTCTGGGGAATGAGTACAGGGCTCCGGGTCGTGGGACCTCACCCCATCATTCTCGCCATCGCCATGTTCGGAACGCTTTTTCTCCTGATGGCCGTCCAGAAGGTTCCAGGAATCAATGTTGTGGTGATGTCCTTCTTCGCGGCCCTCATGGGAGCCTCGCTCGGCCCCATCCTCTTCGCTCTCCTCCGCTCTCCCGGCGGGGCGGCGATCCTGTCCGATGCCCTCTTTCTCACGATGGCGATCTTTCTTGGACTTACCTTCTATGCCATCGTCTCCGGCCGGAGCTTCTCCTTCATGGGAAGCTTTCTCTTCACCGGCCTCATCATCGTGGTCATCCTCTCGATCATCCAGATCTTTTTCCATCCGCCCCTTTTCCAGGCGGTGGTCTCCGGGATAGCGGCGCTTCTTTTTTCGGGCCTCATCCTTTTCGACACCGGCCGGATCCTCGAATCTAACGAGGATGAGTTGACTCCTGTGATGGCAGTCGTCTCGCTCTACCTCGACGTCTTCAACCTGTTTGTGAGCCTTCTCCGGCTTCTGGAGATCTTCAAGGGCGAGGACTAGTCCCGCCCTTTCCCACTTTTCCGAAACAAGGAGCCCCCATGCTTAAGGAAAGCCGCTGGATTTTTATGGACGACAGGATGGTGCCGTGGCAAGAGGCCAGCGTGCATGTTCTGACCCATTCCCTGCACTACGGAATGGCGGTTTTCGAGGGGATACGCGCCTACAAGGGAAGCGACGGGACCCACATCTTTCGCCTTGAAGAGCACACCGAACGTCTTCTTAATTCGGCGCGGGTGATGCAGATGGGGGGGGACTTCACCCTCAAGGGGGTCATGGATGCCACCTGCCGCGTGGTGGTCGAAAACGGACTTGATTCCTGCTATATCCGGCCGATCATCTACATCGGATACGGGGACATGGGAATCTATGCCAAGAAAAATCCTGTCCGTCTCTCGATTGCGGCCTGGGAGTGGGGAACCTACCTGGGCGAAGAGGGTCTCTCCCGGGGGATCCGGGCCAAGGTCAGCTCCTATACGCGTTTTGGAACGAACAACTTTCTTGCACGGGCCAAGGTGTCGGCGCACTACGTCAACTCCCAACTGGCCAAGTGGGAGGTCAAGGGCGCCGGGTACGACGAAGCGATCCTTCTCGACAGCGACGGCATGGTGGCCGAAGGTCCCGGGGAGAACATCTTCATTGTCCGCAAGGGGGTGCTCAAGACGCCGCCACTTCGCTCGGTCCTCGACGGGATCACCCGCCACAGCGTAATGACTCTCGCCCGGGAGGAGGGGATCTCCGTCTCGGAGGAGGCCCTGACCCGCGACGACCTCTATCTGGCCGACGAAGCCTTCTTCACGGGTACGGCAGCAGAGCTGACGCCAATACGGGAGATCGATGATCGTCCGATCGGCTCCGGAAAACCAGGACCGGTAACGCTGGCCCTGCAGAAGATCTTCTTCGATATTGCCCGCGGGAACGTGGCACGCCATTTGGAATGGCGGACAACGGTCGCCCCGCGCCCTGTCTGACAGTCTTCCCTCCCATCACCGGGTGGGAGCCCATTCAGGGACTCTCGACGAAAGGATCTCCGCCACGGCTGCCACAAAAAAGAGCAAAGGCAGGCCGTCCCCTCCCCCATGGGCGGGCGACCTTCCGGAGCGCACCCTTTTTCTTATGGACGGGTTCGGCTATATCTTTCGCGCCTACTACAGCCGGGTCAGCTTTGTGACCCGGGACGGTGTGGCGACAGGGGCCTTCACCGTCTTTGGGAACATGCTTCTCTCGCTCCTCGGGACCTTTCGTCCGCGCTATCTGGCGGTCATCTTTGAAAGCCGCACGGGAAACGTCCGCTCGGAAATCCTTCCCGAAATCAAGGCCAACAGGACCCCTCCTCCCGACGATCTCATAAGCCAGATTCCCCTGATCGAATCCCTCATAGCCGGTCTTGGCATCCCGGTTCTGTCGACCGACGGCTACGAGGCCGACGATACGATCGCCGCCCTTGCCCGGGAATGGCTTGCCCAGGATGCCTCGGCCCGAGTTCTTGTCATGTCGGCTGACAAGGACCTTCTGGCACTTGTCTCCGACCGCCTCGGAGTCTACGATCCCATGACCCAGAAACTCTATGGCCCCGCCGAGGTCCGGGAAAAATGGGGGGTGGATCCGGATCAGATCTCTGACCTTCTGGCTCTGACGGGAGACGGGGTGGACAATATCGGCGGCGTTCCGGGAATCGGCCCGAAGACGGCGGCGACGTTGCTTTCCGGGGGGCTTCATATAGAGGACCTGGTGACGCGGATCGAATCGGTTCGTCCGGAGAAGCTGCGGCCAAAGATCCTTGAGCACCGGGATCTGATCCTTAGGAACAAGAGCGTGACCGTTCTTCACGACCGGATCGGAGTCGATGCCCGTCCCGAGGCCCTGGCCCTTGGAACGCCTCGTCTTCCAGAGCTTAGGGCGCTTGCGCGGCGGCTTGAGGCGGCGACCCTTCTCTCGAGAATCGAGGCGCTGGCCCAAAAGGGAGAGGGCGAAGAGTCCCCCGGCGAGGGGGATCGGGGAGAGACAGAGGGGGCGACTCTTCCGACGGTGCCGGGTGTCGTCTCCGACCCCGTGGCAGGAGGGGGCCTCTGGGACGGGACCGGCTGGAAGGCAGTCCCCCCAGGAGATCTCTGCCGTGCGCTTTCGGGGGCGGAGTGGAAGGGGCAGGACTACTGGACCACAAGCCTCACATCCCTTCTTCGCTCCTGTCCTTCCGTTACGACGGGCGACTTCGCTCTTCCCTCCTTCGACATGGAGCTCGCCGGCTATCTCGTCGATCCAGGTCGCCGGGACTACAGGCTCTCCGATCTTCGCGGGCAGTTTTTTCTCACCGGCTCGCTCAGCGAAGGGGAGCCATCCCTGCCCCAGATCGGGGGCCTGCTTCGACAGCTTGAAGACGAGGTTGAAAGGTTGGGGGTGGGGGAGCTTCTCCGGTCGGTCGAAATCCCGGTGGCCCGGATCCTCGTCGATATGGAGAAGGCCGGGATCCCGGTCGATCCAGGTCGGATCTCCAAGGCCAAAGAGACGATCGAGGAGAAAATCACAGCGCTCGAATCGGAGATCACCCGGGAGGCGGGGCAGAGCTTTTCGATCCTCTCTCCCAAACAGGTCGGGGAGATCCTCTACGGAAAGCTGGGGCTTCCGCCCCCCCGCCGGACGGGAAAGGGGACAGGAGCCCCCTCCACCGACGAGGAGGCGCTCGAGGCGCTTGCCCCGCTGCACCCCCTTCCGCGCCTTATTCTCTCCTTTCGTCAGCTCCGGAAGTTTTTGTCGACCTACCTTCTTCCCATGGAGGAGGGGCGGGAGGCCGATGGCCGCCTGCACGGACAGTTTAACCAGACGGTGGCCGCGACCGGCCGGCTTTCCTCTTCCCGGCCCAACCTGCAGAACATTCCTGCCAGGACTGAACTTGGCCGGCTTGTTCGGAGATGTTTCGTGGCGCCCCCCGGCACGCTCTTTTTGTCGGCCGACTACTCCCAGGTCGAGCTCCGTCTTTTGGCTCACCTCTCAAAGGACCCCTTTCTTCTCGACGCCTTTACCCGGGGGGATGATATCCACGCGCGAACCGCGGCACTTCTCTTCGGAGAGCCGGTTACGGCCGAGTCGCGTCGCCGGGCCAAGACGATCAACTTCGGGATCCTCTACGGGATGTCCGCCTTCAGCCTCTCCCAGGATCTGGGGGTCGATCAGGCCTCGGCTCAGGAGATCATTGACCGGTATTTTTCCGTCGTGGCAGGTGTGATGCCATACTTTGAGGGGATCCGGGAGGAGGCGAAGAGGACGGGACGGATCCGGACCATCCTCGGGAGAATCCGTCCCATTCCCGAGATTCGGGCCGAAAACAGGAATCTCCGGGAGTATGGGGAGAGAATGGCGGTCAACTCGGTCCTGCAGGGGTCGGCCGCCGACCTCGTCAAGAAGGCGATGGTCGATCTTGTCCGGGGGCTTGCCGCATCCGGCGGTCGCTCCCGCCTTCTTCTCCAGGTCCACGACGAGCTGTTGCTCGAAGTTCCGGAAAGCGAGGCCGAGCAGGCCGCATCCCTTGTCAGGGAGACGATGGAAGCGGCGATCCGGATATCGGTTCCTCTGCCCGTATCGATCGGTCGGGGAACCGACTGGGTCGAGGCCCATCCGTCCTGATGATTATCCACCGCAACTGTTTTTCTGTTGTGGATATGCCCGCATTCTTTGGGTCAGGAAAGAAAGAGCCCGGAACCCTGGGAGTCTCGGGCTCTTTTCGAGAATGAGGGGGGAAAGGGGGGAAGGGATCCAAGCGCTCAATGACGTGAGGATGAGGTCAGCGGAGCAATCAGGGACCCGAGGCGTGGGAAAAAACGGATCGCCCTTGCCCCCCCCTGTTAGATCGGATAGCTGGTGTTCATTGGTCAAAAATGATCAGCCGGGAGGCTACCGGTGAATAGTGATGCAAAACCCTAATATAAACCCCTCGCAGAAAGGAGAGCGCATACCTCCCCCTCTTGGCAAGAAACCCCGAGAAGGACCCTGCGCAAAAAAAAGATGAATACCCGTCCCATTCTCGACAATATGAACCTCCCCCTTCTCGGGATGGCGCTGGCAACACTCTTTGTGGCCTTCCTGTTTGCGACATTCGGGACGGCCTATGTCCTCCGACGGGCCCGGGGAACGGTTCAGGAGCCAAGAATCAGGTTCTGGGCCAAGGCCGGGTGGGCGGCATTCGGGATTTATGCCCTTCTTTACATGGGCTATTTTTACAAGAAGGCCCAGCCTGTGATTATCGCCTATCCCTTTACGGCCGGAGACAAGGCGCTGGCCTTAGGCGACTACAGGGGAGCGCTCGACGACTACAAGAAGGTCATTGCCGCCTATCCGAATCTCGGGATGGCGCACTACAAGCTCGGGATGCTTCTCCGGGTCGTCAAGCAGGTCAACGGCTCCATCCATGAGCTCAAGGAGGCCATCCGGCTCGATCCGACCCTGGCCCCGGCCTATTTCGCCCTAGGCTCGATCCTCTGGACTCAGGGGACGGCGATGGACGCGGAACCCTATTTCGAAAAGGGTTTGACGATCGAACCCAAGACGCCTCAGCGCGCCTTCTTCCAGGAAATCATCGACCGGGCGAAAAAGGAACGGGCCGGTCTTGTGAAACCGGGATCCTCCGGACGACCCCATCTCTCTCCCGGGGCTCCGGGAGGAATGCCGTCCTCCCCGTCCGCCTCCCAGCCCGGAAAGGCCCCCTGAGATGCCAGCAAGGACCCGCATTACACTCCTGATGTTTGCCATCCCGGGGCTATTGGACGAATACTGGCTCGGGAACCGTTTCCTCGACCTTCCTCCGTCCCTGCGCCATCCGGCGCTTCTGGTTGTGGAGCTCCCCATGCTCGCGCTTCTGGCCCTCCTGGTGGCGTGGAGCGTGACATCGCGGAGGATGACGGAGAGGGGAGCCCTGGCGCTCTTTGCCGCCGCCCTTCTTATGGGTGGGGGAGGCCTCCTTCGGCTTCTTCTCGTTCTTGCCGCGCCAGAGGAGGACCCCCTTCTCAAGCCCCACCTCTTCGAGGTCGGAGGACTGGTCTTTGCGGCGATGATGGTGGGGATCGAAGGGCAGGCGGCGCGCCGCTACTTTGAAAAGATGCGACAGGCCCGGGAGGGGGGCCAGGGGACGACCCGGTGATCCTCCTGGGGCTCACCGGGGGGATCGCCTCGGGGAAGTCCTTTGTGGGGCGCCGCCTGGCCTTTCGGGGGATCCCGGTCATCGATGCCGACATCCTGGCCCGGGAGGCTGTGAGCCCCGGATCGGAGGGTTTTGCCGAGGTGGCTCGCCGATTCCCCGAGGTTATCAAAAATGGCGAGATCGACCGCCCGGCCCTCGGGAAGATTGTTTTCTCCGATCCCGAGAGGCTCTCCGTTCTTGAAGAGATTGTCCATCCCCGCGTGAGGGAATCCTTTCTCCGGGAAAGGGCACGCCATGGGGACGCTCCCCTCGTCGTCTACGAGGTTCCGCTTCTCTTCGAGCGAGGGATAGATTCCGACATGGACAGGGTCCTCGTTGTGGACGTTCCGGAGGCTCTCCAGCTTGAACGCCTCATAAAGCGAGCAGGCATGTCGTCAGATGAGGCCCGGCGGCGGATATCTGCCCAGATCGGCCGCGGCCAACGGCTGTCCCGGGCGGATGTTATCATTTCAGGAGAGCTGTCCGAAGAGGAGACAGACAGGGAGCTTTCCCGGATCCTTTCGGAGATCCTATCAACCCAACCCCCAACACAAAAAGGAGGATGACGTATGAAAGATGTAAGAAAGGCGGTCTTTCCCCTGGCGGGCCATGGTACCCGCTTTTTGCCGATGACCAAGGCCTCCCCCAAGGAGATGCTCCCCCTGGTCGACAAGCCGGTCGTTCAGTATGCGGTTGAGGAGGCCGTCGCCTCCGGCATCGGGCAGATCGTCATGGTCACAGGGCGCGGCAAGCGCGCCATCGAGGATCACTTCGACATCTCCTACGAGCTCGAGGACATCCTCAGGGAGAAGGGAAAGACAGCCCTGCTTGAGGCCGTCCGCAGGATCTCCTTCATGGCCGAGGTGGTCTATACCCGCCAGAAGGAGTCCCTGGGGCTGGGACATGCGGTGCTTTGCGCCAGGAATCTTGTGGGGGAGGAGCCTTTTGCGGTCTCTCTGGCCGACGAGGTCATCGACGGTCCCGACCCGGCTCTTGCCCAGCTTCTCAAGGTGGCCCGGGAGTTTGATGCCCCGGTTATCGGCGTTCAGGAGGTTCCCGAAGGGGAGGTCTCCCATTACGGGATCATTCGGGGAGAGCGCGTCAGGGAGGGACTCTTTCTTGTCGAGTCCCTCGTGGAGAAGCCCCGGCCTGAGGCCGCCCCGAGCCGGTGGGCCGTAATCGGCCGCTACATCCTTCCTCCGGAGATCTTCCCTATCCTGGAAACCCAGAGTCCCGGAGTGGGGGGGGAGATTCAGCTGACCGACGCCCTTGTGACTCTGGCCTCCCGGCGTCCCCTTTATGCCGTCAAGATCGTCGGACGGCGATACGACACGGGGGACAAGGCAGGCTTCTTGAAGGCCACAGTCCGGTTCGGACTCAAAAACCCCGAGCTCGGTCCCGCATTCCGGCGCTTTCTCCGGGAGGTTCTCGACCATCCCGATGAAGGTCTTCCGGGGTGAGGGAGCACGAGTTGATCGCGGAGCTTCGGGAGATTGTCGGGACACTCCCGGACTCCGTCTCTGGCAGGGGCCTCCGGGTGGGGATCGGGGACGATTGTGCGCTCCTTTCTCTTCCCGAGGGGGCCGATCTTCTTGTGACGACCGACAGCCAGCGCGAAGGGGTCCACTTTCGCCGGGACTGGTTCGATCCTGTCTCGATCGGTCGCAGGCTGGTCACCGTTAATGTCAGCGACGTGGCATCGAAGGGGGGCTCTCCCGCCTGGGCGGTTGTTGCAGCAGGGCTTTCCCCCGGAGTTGATCCGGAGGTCCTGCGGGATGTCTACCGTGGCATATCGGAGGCGTCCCGCAGGTATGGTATTACGATTGTTGGCGGAGACATCTCCCGTGACCCGGGTGGCTTGAGTCTTGTGATGACTCTGATGGGAACCGCGGCTCGTGGAATCTTTGTCGGAAGGGGGGGGCTCTCTCCGGGGGACGCAGTCTATCTTCTGGGGCGTCCGGGCCGGTCGCGGGCCGGCTATCTTTCCTACGAGAGAAAGATGGCGGATCCTCTTTTCGACAGGGCCCGGGAGGCCTTCCGGGATCCCCGGGCCCTTCTCGGGGAGGGGAAACTTCTGGCCTGCCGTCCGGAGGTGTGCGCTATGACCGACACCTCCGACGGACTTGAGCGCTCACTTTCGGAGATCGGAAGGGCTTCGAAAGTCACGATTGTGGTGGAGGATCTTCCTGTCTCTGAAGAGGTTCGGAGATGGGCATCGGTTCTTGGCGAGAACCCCGAGGATCTCGTCTGGCAGGGGGGAGAGGACTACGATCTTGTCGTGGGAGTGACCGCCAGTGGGGAGAAGGCCTTTCTCAGTTGGGCCCGGGAAGAACTTTTGCGCGACTCTCCCGAGGGATTGTTTCGTATCGGTCGGGGGGAATCCCGGGGAGAGGCAGTGCTGATTTTTGGGAAGGGGCTTGAAAGGTTGGCGGACGGGAGGGGGGGATTTGAGTATACCGTCTGAGGAAAAGAAGGAGCCCTTTCTCGAAAAGGGAGGGCCCGGATGGTGGAAAAAGAAGGTGCTCCCTCTTTTTGTCGGGTCACCTGACCCGGCTCGGGATGCCCTTTCCTTTGCCGTAGGGATGGCGTGTGCCTTTCTCCCGCCCTTTGGATTTCACTCGCTTCTTGTGGCCGGGATCGCCTACCTCTTCCGGCTTTCCCTCCCGATTGGCCTTTTGGGGTCCTGGACAAACAATCCCTGGACCTTCGTCCCGGTCTTTCTTCCCGCCTACTTCGCCGAGGTAAGAATCGGGGAGCGGCTCCTTGGTGTGACAGCACCAATCCCCACTCTCTCCACTTTGTCAAAGATGCCGGAGAGCGTCCTTCTCTCCCAGATCAAACAGGTTCTCGTCCCATTTTTCCTTGGCTCGGCCGTCGTGGCTGCCTGCGCCTTCCTCCTGACCTTACCGACAGTCTACGGGGCCATTCTGTGGCTCAAGCGTCCCCGCTGATCATTTTTTCACAAAATCAATCCGGACAGAACGGCTTTGGGAGTGGCAGAGGGCACTTTTTTTCTGGCAGGCAGAAAAAAGCCTTGTCTTGCGGTCCCCCCAGGAGAGAGCCCGGATCTTTTTGGCCGGAACACCCCGGGAAATAAGGTAATGCTTGACGGAAAGAGCACGCCATAGTCCGAGTTTTTTATTGTAGGATTCGGATCCCAAGGGGTCGGTTGAGCCGTGAAGAAGGATCCACCGAAAGGAGTCCTTCTTGGCCTTTGTGGCGAATCGGTCGATGACGACCTTGTCCCAGTAAGAGAGCCGGGTGCTGTTGAAGGAGAAATAAACATTTCGCTGAAGGGAATGATCGGAATTTTTTGCGGGAGGCGCCTTGACAGGTTGTACTACAGGTCGGCTCGCCGGTTGTGCTAAAGGATGGCTTGCCGGTGGATGGGGAGGCACCTCTGTGTAGATGCGATGCTCTGTTTCCTTCCCCGGTTCATGGACAGTCGGCCATTGGGCTCCGGTTCCGTTTCCGTTGACGGAAACTCCGGGAAATCCGTGATCGACGGTGGGGCCGGGGGCCATCGAGGGGGTGGGAGGCTGGCTTATGCATCCAGCAAGTGCCAGGGAGAGAACTCCCCCGAACCCGAAAAAGGCAAGACGCTGCAGGCTGAAAACCGACGTTTTTCTTAGGGCGATACTGTGGGTCACGAAAGACTCCTTCCCTTTGGGGCTACGATCTTTCCATGGCAAGTTTTGATGAGCTTTCCGGGAACTATAGCACGATTAAAGAAAAAGAGACAAAAAAAGCGGGCTCCAAGGGGAGCCCGCCTCTTTTTAATCCGGTGAAAACTCGATTACATGGAGATTTTCATGAAGTGGGCTTCACGGTTCTTCGACCAGCAGGATTCATTATGGTCGGAGCAGACCGAGTAGTTGGGGATCTCCCGCTTGCCGTAGGAGCGAATCGTGATCCGCTTGGCGGAGACGCCGAGCCGGATGAGATAGATTCTGGCAGCCTTGGCACGCTTCTGGCCAAGAACAATGTTGTAGGCATCGGTTCCGCGCTCGTCGGCATGGCCGGCGATCACGACATTGACGCTCGGGTGGGCCTTGAGGATCGAGGCATCCTTCTTCAGGATTCCGCGGTCTTCGGAGGAGAGGATCGCTCTGTCGAAGCCGAACTGAATATCCTTCTTGAGGGGATCCATTTCGGAGGCAGCCTGGGCGGCGGCTGTTGCGGCGCTGTTGTCAGTGGTAGGAGCTGGGGCTGCGGCTGCAGTGGAAGAGGTTTCAGATCCGCTCCCGTTGGCTCCGCCGGAAGAGGCGCAACCTGCCAGGCCGAGAACGCCGGCAACAACCAGGGCCAGAACAGCTTTCGATTGACCGAATTTCATGAGGAGCTCCTTCTTTTCGTTTGAGGGTCGCTTTCGCACCCTGCCTTTTTTTCGGTTTTACAGGCGAACTATAAGTTTCGCCCGGAATTTCTCAAGAAACTTCTAGCGGATATGGATAGCTGTCACAACGAGGCTGCCATGAAAACGATGGTAGTTCACGGAGACCTTCTGTCCAGCCTGAAGTGCGTTCATCCCGACCTTCTTCTTGCCCTTGAAAATGGCCGTTTTCGAGGAGATGTCCCCACCGAAGACAAGCTCGTTCTTCTTTCCGGCATTCTTGACGACAACGAGGGTCATGGGCTGTGCGTTCATGTCGATGTCGCGAATGGTGCCAACGAGTCCGGCATAGCCTTTCCGGGCGACGCGAGCGTGCTTTTTCGCAACCTTCTTCTTCGCCACCTTCTTGGCCGGAGCCTTTTTGGCGGGAGCGGCAGGAGCGGCCGGGGTGGCTGTTTTGGCCGGAGCTGCATCGGCGGCAAGAGCTGAAACGGAAGCGAGCGGAGAGAGCGTCAGGCCCATTGCCGCAAGCAGCATGAGACCCATAAATCCTTTTGTGAATCCTTTCATCAAATCCTCCTTTGAAACGGTACATTTTGTGGTGTTTATCGCGGTCATGTCAGATTTATTCATGGCCGTCTCGACAGGATGGTATCAGTGTCGTACTCCAGCTCTCCCCCGGGGCCTCCTTCGTTTCCTGCCTCGTCTTTTGCCGCCGTCTTGCCCGGTATCGTCCCCCTATGGATGACAGTGCCAGACGGGTCTCGGCCTGTAGTCTGCAGGGAACCAGGAGGAGCGGCAGGTCGCGCCTTTTGCGTCTCCGATAAGCAAACTTCTTAATTATATTAAAGTTTTCTCCTCAAGGCAAGTCTCCCTAAATGTAAAAATGAGAAAAATGAAAGTAAGTTGGCGCAATGAGGCCGCCATTTGTTACCAAATTGGCGTGGAATATCATTCTAATTGTTATAATCTAAAAAAACATGTCAATTATTTAATGATTGATGAAGTCAGGGATTTGACGTCTTGTGATTCCGTTGGAACCCCTTTATCATCGAGTCATGACGGTTTTCATGTGATGTTTTTTTCAGGGTTTTTTGAATGCTCAAGGCGCAGCCAGCTCCTTCCTCAAGATCCCAAGGGGTGTGCCGCCTCCTGATCGCTTTTTCGTTTGACTCTCCTCGCCCCTCGCGAGGTAAGGAGGAATCACGATGAATGCGAATGAATCGGAAGCGGATCCCTCCTCACTCTCCCCCCATGTATCCTCCTTTTTTTACGAAGAGTCCGATCAGAACCTCTTTATTCTCGATATGGAGGGAGTTCTGGTCTCCGCCAATCCGTCGTTCTTCCGGGAGACAGGCTACCTTCCTGAAGCGATTCTCGGAAAGTCCTTTCGACTGTGGTGCGAGGCCGGCTCAGGAAGACTGCCCGCCTGTGGAGAAAAAATCATCCGGGAAGATGTCTGCAAAAGGGCCGATGGCTCGACTTTTTTTTCGGAGATCGTGCTTTCCGGGCGGTTGGCAGGAGAGAGGCCCGTTGTGCTCGGCCTTCTCCTTGACCGCTCTCGAAAGAAAAAACACGAAGAGGAGATTTTTCGTCTCGCCACGCTCAACCGTCTTCTTGCCACATCGATGGCCTACATGGCGGAAGACCACTCCGAAGACGAGCTATTTTCCGCCCTGTGTGCCCATCTCGAAAAGATCGGGGGATTCCCTCTCGTCTGGGCCGGACGTCCTGACCTGGAGGGGAATTTCTATCCACTTGCCTTCTCGGGGATCTGGGAGAGGATTCGTCCCCTTCGGTTCTCCACGAGAGTGGATTGTCCGGAGGGCCGATCTCTTGCCGGCCAGGTCTTTCTCTCGGGGACTCCGATTTTTGTTGCCGACATCGCGGCCCACGTGAGGGATTCGGGGGTGTCGGAATGGATCGATGCGATCAACTCCTCGGGCTTCCGCGGTGGATCATTCCTCCCTGTTTTCCGGGGAGGACACCCTTACGCAGTCATCAGTCTCTATTCCTTTTCCCCCGAATCGCTCAAGGTGTACCTCGAGGAGATTCTCGTGGCGATTGTGCAGACACTCTCGCGGGCGCTCGACAGGATCGACATGCGCTCCCGGGAGCGGGAAGGGGAACTCCTCCGAAAGATTCTCCTCGACCACTCTCCTTCGGGGATCGGGATGGTGCAGGGAGAGAAAGTCATATACGCCAACCGCGTCCTGGCAGAGACTTTTGGCTATCCCGATTCCGGCGAGATGGAAGGTCTTCCGGTTCGAACTCTCTGGGATGGGCCGGGGGAGGAGCGAAGGATCGAAGAGGCCCTTTCCGGGATGAATCTTTCCCGGCGGAGCTTTTTTGTGCCGGAGATCCATGGAAAGCGTCTGGACGGGAGTTTACTTGTTCTCGACGTCTCCCTTGCCGGGGTCAGACTCGATCGCGAGATGACGGTCGTCCTGACTGCAAACGATGTCACCGAGCGGGTCAGGCAGTCTCGTAAAAGAGCAAGGATCCTTCACCTGAGAGGGGTTCTTTTCGATCTTCGCCGGGAGATAGAGCAGGCCGGAGAGGAGGGAGATCTCCTTCAGTCCCTCTGCAACAGTCTCGTCTGGGAAGGCGGATTCGATACGGCGGGCTTCTGGTCTCGGGAGATGGATCGTTTTCTCTGCCTTTCCGAGGTCAGGGTCGACCGGGTCGATGGCGAGGGAGAATACCATGTGCCCTCGCTGGACGAAAAGATTCCCCCAGATCTCTCCGAGGCCCTTCGAGGATGTGTGGCGGAAGGGATACCCTTTTTCGGAAAGGCAGAACTGTCCTCCGAGGAAGCTGTGACCGAGGAGGAAGTGCGTGTAGATTCGCTCCTTCCGGAGCCTCTGTCATCCACCCGGAAGGGGACTGAACTGGTACTTCTCCCGGTCCCGAGGGGAGGACAGGCCTGGGCAGTGCTCGTCCTTATCTCCCGGGGCACTGATACCTGCGAGCCGGAGGTGCGGGAGATCCTCTCGGGAATGATAGAAAGCCTCTCACTGGCGCTCGACCGGATGGATCTCCGGCGCTCGGAACGCGAGATCGGATCCATTCAGAGAGCCATCCTGGAAAATTCGCAGTCGGGCATCATTATGGCCGCCGGACGCGAGATTACCTATGTTAACCCCTGTCTCATGAAGATCTTTGGCTACGATGGCCCCGAAGAGCTTCTGGGAAAAGACTCCCGGATTCTCTATCGCACCCGGGAGGAGTACGAACGCGTTTGGGCGCTTCTTTTTCCAAGAGTTTTAGAGGGGAAGCCGGTCTTCGTCCAGGACATCGCTGGAGTGAAAAAGGATGGAACCCCTGTCTGGATAGATCTCTACGATGTCATGGCCGATGTGGAGGGAAGGCCAACCATCATTGCGACATTGACGGACGTGACCGATCGACACAATCAGGAGCTCCGTCTGACCATGGTCGCCCGCTTCCGGGGGCTCCTGGCCGAGGTCAGGCGGATTGCGGCCGTTGGAGAAGAGCCGGCCATGCTTCGCAGTGTCGTTTCGCAGGTGGAAAGGGAGGGGGGATTTGTCTTGGTGGCACTCCTTCGTCCGGACGGTCGGGGAGGGTTTTATTGCGAGGAGGGGGAGGGGAGCTCCGAATCCCTCGCCAAGCTTTCCCCGGAGGCTTTCTCCTCCCTTCTGCAGTCCGTTGAAAGGTCGCTCGCCTGGTGGTGGCCGGAAGAAGCATCCGGGGCGAATATATCCTCATTCTTCGGAGCCGTCCCCATTCTGCGGGGAGGAGGTTCCTGGGCGATTCTTTTCCTCTCGGGCAATGATCCGGCAATATTTTCTCCAGATGTTAGGGAGGTTTTGGAGGAGATCGCTCGAAGTCTCTCCTACTTGCTTGATCGCCGTGACTCCGATGCCCGGGAGAGGGAGCTCTCATCCCTGACATCGGCGATCATGGGAAATGCCCGTGTGGGCTTCGTCCTGATCGATCTCTCGACCCGCACGCTTCTTCATGTCAACGGCCACCATCTCGAAGAGCTCGGGTATGGGGCGGACTATCCGATCGCCGGTGAGCCGGCCCGCCTTTTGCTGGCCGACGAGGAGGAGGTTCGCCATGTGAACGAGGCGATGGCGGTGGCCAAACAGGAGGGGCGGGAATGGGTCAGCCTTGTCAATGTCCGCCTTCGCCATCGGGAGGGGGCGATCATTCTCTTCGATCTCTTCGGCCATTGGATCGAGCATGACGGATCTTCGCGCTTTCTCTGGACCGCAGTTAATGCTACAGAGCGGAACCGTCTCCAGCGACGCATCGAGCATGAGGCCACCCACGACAGCCTCACGGGACTTCCCAACAGGCGAGCCCTCGATCACCATCTCGGGATGGCGGTTGCCCGTGGCAGACGGTCCGGCGGGACTCTCGTTGTGGGGCTTCTCGATCTCGACGAATTCAAGCCGGTGAACGATCTCCATGGCCATGAAGCGGGAGACGCGCTTCTCAGGGAGTTCGCCGGGAGAGCCCGGAGGCTCCTGCGCGAGTCGGACTTTCTCTGTCGCCTCGGAGGGGACGAGTTTGTTGTCGTCCTGGAGATTTTCGAGAGAGAGCCCGAGAGGGTGTGGCGTGAGGTCTGTACGGCGATGGACCGACTCCATCAGGCGGTGGAGAGTCCCTTCGAGGTATTGGATGGACGCTTCGCGCGGGTATGGATGACGATGGGTGTGGCCCTTACCCCCGAAGGGGGAGAGACCCCGGACGCCCTCCTCCGGGAGGCCGATCATGCCATGTATGCGCTCAAGGCGGAGAAGGGGAGGCGGAGTCGCTGGTGGGGAAGGGGAAAGGATATTTCGGAGGTCGGAGTCGTCAAGAAAAATGCTGGGGAGGAGTTTTCCGAATTCGGGGGGCCTGCCGGGGAGCTACTCGAACGAGTGGCCCCCCTCGTCGGGGAGGCGACCCGCACCTTTGTCGAGAGCTTCTACGAGAACCTCGGCAAGGAGCCTGCGGCCCGGAGGATCCTCGATCGTCTTGACGTTGCGCAAATGGAATCTCTCAAGCTCTCCCAGGGACGACATCTCTCCTTTTTGCTAAGTCCCGGAACGACGGCGGAGGAGCTCAGAAAGAGGGCATGGCACGTTGGGGAGATCCATGCCCTCTACGGGGTCGATCTTTCTGTTCTGCTTTTTGCCAAGACACTCTATGGAAAGATCTTTACCTCGGCCCTGGGAGACGCTCGCCTTTCCGGACTCGAACGAACCCGTCTACAGATGATTCTCGAGGAGAGGCTCGGACTCGATATCCGCCACCAGGCCGATGCGGGGGCAGGAATTCAGACCTCCTACAGCGAACTTCTCTTTCGCCCAATCTCTCTAGCAGCCCCCCTTTCGGTTGTCGGCCAGGAGGAGGTCCGGGCCCTGGCGGCTCTCCCCGGAATGACCGGGGCGGCCCTTGTCTTTCCCGGGCGGACGGGGGAGGTGTCGATTTTTGCCTCTCCGGACTCCTTTGGGGAGATCGTCAGGAAGTGTGAGGACCTTCTTGAGGCGACCATCGAAAGCCGCTCTCTCCAGATTGGCAAGTGTCGTGGAGCCGAAGGAAAAGAAACACCCCTCTCTCTTGCCGCACTTCCCATTTCAGGTCCGGGATTCGGCCGGTCGGAAGAAGCTGTCCGGCCAATTCCCGCGAGTCTTTTGCTGGGAGGATCCTACCCTCGCCAGTTCGAATCGGACTGGGTCAGGCACTTTCTGCATGGTTTTGCCTGGCGATGGGGGGTCCTCTTCGAGAGTGCTCCGGATCAGCACCTTTCCCCTGGTGAAGGCGGATAAAGCGGGAAGGGGCGAGTTTGTCGGATCTCTCTTCCCATACGAGCCCTTCTCTGCAGATCCTTTTTCTTCAGAAAACCCTACGCCCTTTTCTGTGGGTTTTTGCATGTTTACGGCCGGTTGCAGGTCTGTTTCCCTATGAACCGGAGAGGCTCTGTGATAGGATGGTTGCCGAGAATGTGCGGCCAACCATTTGTTGTTGGGTCCCTCCGGAGACTGTCCGGAGATCTGTTGAGTTTGAAAAGAGGGTGTTGTGCCTGAAAAAAAGAGACGACGACGGAGACGGTCTGGCGGGTCCGGAACATCTGAGATAGAACCAGCTGTGACTCAGGTTCCTCCTGACTCTCCCTCCGCATGGCGGGAGCGTATCCTGCAGGTTCTGGCGGAGGCCACCGAGAATATCCTGTCGCTTGAAACACTGCTCAGGCGGCTTCTCTCGAAAAAGGACCGGAATCATCGACCCGATGCCGAGACGGCCCTTGGCCTCCTGATTGCCTCCCGCGAGGTGGTGCGTCTGCCTGACACCCGCCTGGCCCTTCCCGCACGCCTCCCCTCTCTGACGGGGCGTCTTGATGTCAACAAGGACGGATACGGGTTTGTGATCGATCCCGAGGGCAAAAAAGACGTCTTTGTGCCGGCCCATGCGCTCTCGGGAGCGATCGACGGCGACACTGTCGTCTGCCATGTGGCGGGAGAGGATGCCAAGGGTCGTCGCGAGGGGGTCGTCCTGCAGGTTCTGGCCCATGGTCGGACAACCTTCCCCGGACTTCTTCTCTCGACCCCCGAGGGATGGTTCGTCAAGCCGAAGGATGCCCGGATCCGCACCCTGTTCCGGGTGGAGGATCCCCGGTCGGATCTGGTGGCCGACAACATCGTGATCCTGTCGGTGACAGTTTATCCTTCTGGGCCTTCTGGGCCCTCCGTTCCCTTTGGACCTTCCGGAACCTTAGAAGGAGTGGGACCTTCGGGACGTATTCTTTCCGTTCTCGGGGCCGACGGGGATCCGGCGATCGATACCGACCTTGTCATTGCCTCCTTCGGCTTCCCCACCTCCTTCCCCGAAGATGTGGAGGCCGAGGCCCATCGCCGGGCAGAGACCGTCCCCATTCTTCCCGACGCCGAACGGCGGGATTTTCGCTCACTCGAGATCGTGACCATCGATGGAGATAGCGCAAAGGACTTCGACGATGCGATCTCCTTCGAGGAGGAGCCCGACGGTACCGTGACTCTCGGGATCCATATCGCCGATGTTTCGGCCTATGTTCTTCCCGGATCCGTCCTTGACCGGGAGGGATTTTCCCGGGCGACGAGCGTCTACTTTCCCGATCGGGTGCTCCCGATGTTTCCCGAGGTCCTCTCGAACGGGGTCCTCTCCCTCAACCCCGATACCGACAGGCTGGCCCGTTCCGTAACGGCACGGATCGACTCGTCCGGGAAGATCCTCTCCTGGACCCTCGACCGCTCCGTGATCCGAAGCCGCAAGCGAATGACCTACTCGGAGGTTCACCGGGTCCTGACCGGCGACCCTTCGGAAGAGTATCGTTCCTTCGTTCCCCGTCTCCAGGGGATGTGGCGGGTCGCCTCTCTTCTCCGGAAACGAAGGATGACCCGGGGAAGCCTCGACTTCGACCTTCCCGAACCGGAGATTGTCCTCGATCTTCGCGGCGAGCCGGTCGACATCCTGCGATCTCCCCGCTATCTCTCCCACCAGCTGATCGAGGAGTTCATGCTCCTTGCGAACACCCTCGTGGCGACCCGGCTGAAGGAGCGGCTCGGATTGGCCATATTCCGGGCTCATGAGACCCCCTCACCGGAACGTATCGAGAATCTTTACTCCTTCCTGGCCTCACTGGGGCTTCCCTTCACGAGGCCGGAGACGGTCACCCCGAAGGATCTCTCCCGCATCCTCGAGGAGACCAAGGGCTCTCCCCTCGAGCATCCGGTCCATTACTCGGTTCTCCGGTCGCTGAAGCAGGCCCGGTACGATCCGACTCCCCTGGGTCACTTCGGGCTGGCCTTTCCCGACTATACCCATTTTACATCGCCCATCCGGCGGTACCCCGACCTTATTGTCCACCGCCTCCTCGATCTCGCCACGCCGGGAGGAATGGAGAAGCTCCTCCCCGGGACCCTCTCCGCGGTGGCACAGCACTGTTCCGAGCGGGAGAGGAAGTCGACCGAGGCCGAGCGGATGGCCATCGACTACAAGAAGGTCCGATTCATCTCGCGCCATCTCGGGGAAAGCTTCGACGGACGGATTACGGGCGTGGCCTCCTTCGGCCTCTTTGTCGAACTCACTCCGTATTTTGTGGAGGGGCTTATTCCGATCCATCAGCTGGGTCAGGACTATTACGAATACAGGGATGACAGGCACCAGATCAAGGGGGCCCGGAGCGGGCGGACATTCTCTGTGGGGGATGCGGTTCGCGTAACGGTGGCGAAGGTAGACTTCCAGAGGCTCAGATGCGACTTTGTCCTCGAGGAGGAGGCGCAGAATCTCTCCGGTGAGAGTCGACCGCCTTCAGGTCGCCGTCGTTCTGGCCGAAAAGGGAGATAGGGGGAACCCCCGCTCTCCCCGGACAAGGACTCAGTTGGGCTGAAGGGGGGACTGGGCTGCCTTGATTTCGTTCGATGCTGTCGTCAGGTCGGCGGAGGACCTGTCGAACATGTTCTTGGCCCACACAGGGTTACCGATCTTCTGGTACTCCTGGGCCGAGGAAAGACGTGTTCCTGCAGCCTCGATGAACTTTTTGGCGGCAAGAATATGGTTCTGGAGATCGGCCTCTTTTTTGGCGGCCTTTTCAAGTCCCTGGGCTGAGGAGCGGTAGTTGTAGGCCGCGTTCTGGTGGTTCCCTATGAACTCGTTCGTCTGTGCACAGGCGGAAAGTGCCAGGAAGGATCCGGAAAGGGCGAGAAAGAGACCCCGCCTTGCGTACTTTCGGGGGGAGGGGGGCATACAGGTCGCATTGTTTTTTTGTGACGGTGAAAATAGTGACGCTTTCAGGGTGTGCATCGGGAAAGGCCTCCGCGGCGTTGTGAAACTGGTTTTCCTTGTCGGCATCCGACGAGGAGAGTGGGGCGCCTCCTCGTAAAAGGAGCGTGCCGGGAGCAGACAGGATATTGCAAGGAATGCATGACAGAACATATGATATTTAACATATTGGCAGGTGCGGGTTCAAGCCAAACGTCGCGAAGGATACCGTTCGGGGGAAGGATTGTGGGGGCGGCCCTCCTCTCGTTTTTGGCCGGATGTTCCTCTCTTTCTCATCCGGAGACGATTATCAAGGATCCGGCGGTCCTTTACCGAAGCTCGATGATGGCGGCCTCCGCCTATCGTCCCCTTGTTCTGACGCCCGTCGAATGTACGCCCCGATATCTCGATATCAGGGGAGAGATGCCCGGTGGCCGGCGCAAGGGTAGCGGCCCCTTGCGAATACGGATCCAGAAAAACTGGGCGAACGGGATGAATCTTTCGAGGACAGGGCCGGTTGTCCTTCCTCTGGGAGCCCGGATCTCGGAGCTTCGGAACGGCGCCTGGGTTGATCGCCGGGTTCGGGGCTTCGTCGAGTTTCGCGATCTTTCGACCTGCCGGATCAGGCGTGCGGCCTTTGTCGCCTCCGACGACTCGTCGGTGCTCGAGCCCGCCCTCTGGATCCTCAATGTGGCGCCCCCTCCCCGGGATTTTTGGGTCCCCCGGATCGTCCTTCTGAATGCCTACCGGATGGTCGTCAACGAGACGCTTTCCATCGTGGGGCCTGTTCCCTATAAAACGTCCCGCCACTTTTTTTATCCCGTCTCGCTCGTGAACGGTGTTCCCCAGCGGAAGGACCTTCTTCGGGGCGTAACTCCTCCGGATTTTCGTGGGACGATCGACTCGACACTTTGGTTGAAAGAAAAGGATCAGGAATTTAAAATAAAGGGGGAGGGAGAGACGGGACTCTTCGTCCTCCGCTCCCGCCACACGACAGGGGCGGGAATCTATCTGCCCTACCCGGCTCCCTTTTACCTCTATCCGGCGAACTCCTACCGGGTGGTCTTGGCCGGGAGTCTTTTGGTTGATGGTCCCTTTGCCTTTGAGGGAAGGGTGGCATTCGACAGGGAGGCACAGACCGCCTCTCTCTCGGGCCGAATTAACGAGGCGGGCTCACTGGTTTCGGACTTTCAGGTGGAGGTTCCGTTTGTGAAGGGGACCCGCTCCCGCTTTGGAGTTCCTGGAGAGGTGGACTTCTCGTTTTCCTTCAACAAGAGACGGATCGATCTTGTGATGTTTCCGGATCCCAACCGCCGGACGATGTGGCTTGGATCGGTGAACCAGAACCTTCTGGGCATGGCCGATCCGGGCTGAGAGAGTTGGGTCGCCCCTCCCCTGTCGCTTTTGCGACCACTCAACCCCCCTGGAGCCTCACAATGGATGACGAAAAGACAAAAAACGAACCGCTGGTCTCTTCCGTTCCGGAGTCCGAGGCATCCTCCCTCGAGTTCACCCCGAAGAGGGCAAAAATCCTGGGGGTATTCTTCCGGATTTTCACCATTCTCGAGTTTGGCTTTCTGGGGTTCATCATCTACGATCTGTTCCGGAAGTATATCGTCACAGGAAATCTGGACTGGTGGAAGAAGTGAGGACACCGTGACAGCTCCTTTTGCCCGCTCGCCTCTCCCCTTCCGGGGTGGCGGGCATCTTCTGTCGCCCTTCTTCCTGAGCCTTTTCCTTCTGCTGACACTTTCCGGGTGTGACATCTTCAATCCGCCGACCTTTACCAGCCGTCAGCTGGCCGGGGTCGACCTTTCCGTGGACTACCCCCAGGTGCTTTCGGGCCATCGGGATCTTGCCGGGCAGAAGGTGGTCGTGGGGGGAGAGGTTGTCCGCCTCGAAAACCATACCACCCGGGCCTATGTCGAAATCGCCCCCTCTCCGCTCGACAGGATCCTGCGCCCGGAAGCCCCGGATGGCTCGGCAGGACTTCTTTTGCTGATATTTCCTTATCCGGTCGACCCCTCTGCCCTTCGTGACGGCGTCCGGATTACCGTTACCGGGACGGTTCGACGCATGAAGCGTCCTGCCGTGACAGCGGGAGGCCGGACCGCCCGTTTTGTCACCCTCGACGTGGTGGACCTTCACACCTGGGTTCCTCCGACCCAGCTCCTGGGGGGATCTCCCTATCCCGTAATGACCCCGGGATTCACCGGACCCTACCAGACCCCCTGATCCACTCCAGAACTCCTGACAGATTTTTTTCGACCGACTCCGGGAGGAGTGCGACCAGCTCTTCCTCCGTGTGCGTTCCGGTGGAGAGAAGGACGACCTGACAGCCAGCCCTCCGTCCCGCCTCGAGATCGAACGGAGAATCCCCGACAAAGAGGGTGCGGGAAGGGGGGACATCCATGCGCTCTGTCGCCGCCAGGATCATGTCCGGTGAGGGTTTAAGGGCGTAGCCGTCGTGTTCCCCGAGGCAGAGAGAAAGAAGGGACTCCCACTTGAAATGGCGGACCAGGGCCCGGGCCGAGGTTCCGAGCTTGTTGGTGACGACTCCCTGGGGAAGGCCCATGGCGCCGATCGCTTGAAGGATCTCGTCCGCATGGGGCATGGGATGGGTCGTCTCGAGGTAGATGGACTCGTAGTGGCCCCGGAAGACCGCCGTGCCTCGTGCGACCTCCCCGGAAGGGAGAAGACGCGCCACCGACTCCTCAAGACCGCCGCCCACAAGTGTGAGCGACTCCTCAGGAGTGAGTTGCCGGGAGTGTCCAAAATGGCGGAGCATGTGGTTGAAGGACTCGCGGATGGGGAGGAAGGAGTCGGCAAGGGTGCCATCGAGATCGTAGAGGATGGCCTGAAGAGATCCGGAGAAGGGTGTCATGTCGAAAGGTCCAGGGAAAAATAGGTATCAAAGAGGGGAGCATGCTGGCGATTGAGAGAAGATCCGAAGAGGGGAGTTGGTGGTCCCAACGGGGTTCGAACCCGTGTTTCCGGCGTGAGAGGCCAGCGTCCTAGGCCACTAGACGATGGGACCCAACGGTCTTTGGAACATTCTCGAGGGAGAAATTATAGCTGAACCCGATCCCAAAAGAAACTGTTTTTTTAGGAAGGGGCGACCTTGGCCCGATTTTCCCGGTTAAGGAGTCAGCTCAGGGGTATGCTCCTGTGCCAACTCAAGAGTCCTAGAGGGCCTGGGGAGACTCCTGTCGGATCTTGTCGGCGATCCAGGACTTGAGGTTTTCCCGGAAGAGGGAGCGGTTTTCAGTGTCGAGATGGATCCCCTCGTGCCAGAGGACCGGGAGGGATCCGGGGCCTTCCCGGGCGATCAGATAGGCGTGGAGAAGACAGGCGGAGGGCTCTCCCAGAGAGCGGGTTCCCCTCGAGTCGTTTCTCCACAGATAGGCCAGGGCTCCCGAGGCGCTTTTGATGACAGGCTCTCCTGCAGGAATCCGGAAGCTCTTGATGAAGTCGGGGACCCAATCGGAGGGCATGGGTCGGGCCAGGGCAAACCCTTGTCCGTAGCGGGCTCCCAGGATCCTTGCAACATCGACGAGATCGGGGTGTCCCAACCCTTCGATGACGACGTGGTGGCTGAAGTCCCGTCCCAGTTCGACGATGGCGCCGACCAGGGCGATGGTCTCGAGGGGAGCGGCGGAAAAGCGGAAGAGAAGGCCCTGGTCCACCTTGATTGTGTCGAACGGGACGGAGGCCAGCCTCTCGAGGGTACTGTACCCCGAGCCCAGATCGTCGATCGAGAGCCTGACGCCCATGTCGAGGATGCGGCGGATCCCCTCCGTCTGGGTCCGGGGGTCCATGTGCTGGTTTTCGAGGAGCTCGAGGGTCAGGCGGGAGGGATCGATTCCGTGGCGGTCGAGGGGCTCCCGAACCCATCGAGAACAGCGGTCGTCGGCCAGGACGTGGGGGGGGAGGTTGAGGGAGAGACCCAGAGAAAGCCCCAGACTGTCCCAGCGTGAAAGCTGGGAGGCGGCCATTTCAAGACCCTCCCGGAAAAGCCAGATCAGGTCGCTCTCTCCCAGGAGTGGAAGGAAGGCTCCCGGAGAGAGGATCTCCCCATCCGGACGTTCAAGCCGTGCCAGCGCCTCGACCCGGGTGGCCGTTCCGCTTTCGAAGTCGACGACTGGCTGAAAGTAAATCCTGAGGCCACCCTCGAGAAGGTCCTGTCTTAGCTGGCGGGAGGACTCCTCCTCCAGTGTTCGGGAGGGAATGAGGGAGCGGCTCAAGAGTTCGTTCCAGCGGCGGGAAAGATTTTTGATGAAGCGAGTGGCCCAGGCGGAGTCAAACTGGTGGGGCCAGGCACCGGCCAGAAAAAGAATGGCCGAAGGTCGCCCCGTGGTGTCGGTAATCGGGAGAAAGAGGGAGGAGCACCAGCGGTCGGGGCCTGTCCTGTCGGCCGGAGACGGCTCGAGACAGTAAAGGCTGATCTGGCGGTTTTCGTTCCAGGCGGAGGTCAGGGCCTTGAGATGATTGGGGTCGTTCCAGGGAAAGACGATGCGCGAGGCGGCTTCGGCGATAAAGCCTCCCTGGCGGTCGGGGCGCAGGAAGAGCACCCCCGTCATGCCGGGGAGATTCTCAAGTGAGGAGGTCTCCCGGGAGAGAATGTCGGGCCAGGGAGTGAGTGCGGAGGACGAGGAGGTGGTGAGACAGTCCGAGTAGCGCTCCACCGTCTTTCCGTAAGCTTCGACCTGGCGACGGATGTCCTCGTCGAGGCGGCTCTCGAAGAGGAGAAGAAGGCGAAGCCTGTCGGAGACGGAGAGTGGTGCCTTCGCAATCTTCTCGAAGAAGATGGTGCTGTAGAGGGACTTGGCCGAAAGGATCAGGGGGATGGAGACCCCGACCAGGGCATGGATCACTCCGAGCCCGGTGGAGACCTCAAGGATCTTCTCCATGCTGGCCTCGGGCGAGAGGAGAAGTTTGAGGTGGTGTGTCTGGGAGGTGACGAGGCCTTCCCTTCGGGCCGGACTGAGGTGTTCGAGGATCGTTCGCGCCTGTGGATCGAGAGCGAGGCGGTCGTAAAAGGTATTGGCGAACTGTCGGATGACATCGTCGAAAAGGGGCTGGTAGCGATCGAGAAGGGAGAGGGCCTGGGGGCCGTAAATATCGAATCTCTCCTCTTGTTCCGATTCAGTCGGCTCTTCGTGGGAGATGGCCCACCAGTGGGTCCGGTCATGCTTTTCTCCCTTTGTCCGGTACATTGCGAGATCGGCCTTTCGGAGAAGGGCATCCGGTGTTTCGCCGTCTGCAGGGAAAAGGGCCAACCCCATCGACATGCCGACGGCAACCTGCAAGTTGGCGGCGATTTCGAAGGGGAGCTCGACCGCTCTGTGGAGACGGGCGATGGCGGTGCCGAGGCTTGACATGAGCGCCTCCGGGCTCTCTTTGTCCAGAGACTCGAAGACGACGACAAACTCGTCTCCCGCCAATCGCCCGAAAAAGTCGGTTTCCCGGATCAGGTCGCGGGCCCGGGCAGCGAACTCCCGAAGAAGACGGTCTCCGGCCTCGTGGCCATAGGTGTCGTTGACCGGCTTGAAATCGTCGAGGTCGATGAAGCCCACGGCCAGGGGGCGGCCTGTCCGTTTTGCCCGGGCCAGCCCCATGGTCAGGTGGATATCCAGGGCGTGCCTGTTTGGAAGGCCGGTCAGCCTGTCGTGGAGAGATTCGTGTTCGAACTTCTTCGAGGATTCGACGATCTCGGTCACGTCCCGGTGGATCCCCACGAACTCCCGGATGTGGTTCGAACCGTCCATGATGGGATTGATGGTCAGGAGGTTCCAGAAGGTCGAGCCGTCCTTTTTGTAGCACAAAAGGGTCTCCTGGAAGGGCTTCCCGGTCTGGAAGGTCTCCTGGACCCTGGCAAGCGCCTCCGGGTCGGTCTCGGGCCCGGCGAGAAGGTAGGGAGAGACCCCCACGAGCTCTTCCGGGGTTCGTCCGATAATGCGTCCCATCGCGGTGTTGGCGTAGAGAATTATCATATCGGTGCTGACGACAAGGACCCCTTCTCCGACCGAGGTGAGGGCGCTGACGAGCCGCTTCTGTTCGGCCATGCGGTCGAGGCGGTCGAGTCCTTCGGACAGACTTCGTCCGAGTTCGAGAAGGATTTGCAAAAAATCCTCGTCAAAGGCTTCTGTCTGCCGGTCAAGTAAGGAGAGTACGGCCCAGGGGGCGCCTCCCCGCGTGACGGGAACCACTGCGGTCGTCCGTATCCCGTGTTCTTCGACAGGCATTTTCCAGGAAGGGGGAATCTCCTTTCCTGAGGAGTCGGGGAGGCTGTTAAGGTGGACCTCTCCGCTGCGCCATGCCCCTCCGGCCGCTCCCTGGCCTTCGGGACGCGAGGGGTCGATGGAAAGTCTGAGTCCGTCGATCCAGGCGGTCTGTCCCGAGCTGTGCTCGATGGAAAACCACCCCTCCGGGTCGGGGCGTCCGATCCAGGCGATCTCGGCAATCCCCTGCTCCGTCGTCAGACGGCAGGCGCCGTCGAGAAGCTCGTCCTCGTCCTTTGCCGAGACAAGAAGCTTTCGGACATCGGCCAGAAGATGGGTGAAAAGGGAAAGACGGGAGAGACTCTTCTCCTGGTTGTGACGGGTTGTGACATCTGTGAGTGTGAAGATCATTGTCCGATCGTCTCCCAGCTCGAGGGTCGACCCGTATAGATCGATCCAGAGAGGAGATCCGTCCTTCCTTTTTGCCCGAATATCCGAAACGAGGACGCCTTTCTGTTCCAGAATCTCGGGGTAGATGAGGCGTCCCACCCGGAGATACTCCTCTTCAGATGCGTAGAAATAGCGAGAGTCCCGTTCCGTCATCTCCCGGGGATCGTCGTATCCGAAGAGGCGGACAAGCTGGTCGTTGACCATGATGACTTTCCGGTCGCGGGCCATCATGATGCCCGAGCTTGTCTTTCCGAAAAGGGCGCGGATGATGGCGGCCGACTCCTTCTCGCGGCTCTCGAAGTCGAGGCGGTCGAGGGCCGTCGAGAGCGCCCGGGCTATCTCGGTCAGGACTTCACAGAGATCGGGATCGAGAAGGCCCGGGCGAGGATCGTGGAGAGAGAGGATTCCCCAGATCTCTCCCCCGCGAAAGACGGGAAGGTAGGCAGAACTTCTGATTCCTGTGGAGAGAAGCCACTCTCCAAGGGGGGATCCGGCGGCCGTTTCCGGAAGATCGACGCCAAAGAGGGGATGCTCTTGCCGCCAGACCTGACCTTCGGGGCACTGACCCTCGGGGAGATCCTCCCGGATAGAGACGATAAAGCCGGGACGGGCGGAGCTATTGCCGGAAAAAGCCAGGGTTTCGAGCCATCCTTCCTGGTCGGGGAGGGATAGGGTCGCCATCATGAGTTTTGCCAGCCGGGTACAGAGGTCGCAAAAATTCTGCAGAAGGGAGGCTTCGTTGGTGGCTTCCGAGATCAGGGCGTTGACATGGGCCAGGAGATGGTTGTAATTGGCCAGGCGGGCGAGCCTGTCCGTCTGGTCGTGGCGGAGCTGTGCCTCCTGAAGGGAGATGACCACGAAGTCGAGGGGACCTTCCCGGACGAGGGTGGCCGAGGTGTCGACCCAGAGAGGGTCGCCATTTTTCTTTCGGGCCCGCAAATCGGTATAGTTGACGGTCTTCTCTTGAAAGATCCGGGAGTAGAGGTCTCGCCCCGTGGAGATGAACTCCTTGGGGTCGTAGTACAAAAGGTCGATCGACTTGTTCTCGAGCTCTTCCGGCCGATCGTAGCCCAGCATCTGGAGGAGACGCCGGTTGATGTTCTGGATGATCCGTTCCTTTACGACGATGACTCCGGAGAGGGAGTTGTCGAGGAGGGCTCTCTGAAGGAAGTTCATCTCCTGGGACTGGCGTTCGAGATCGAGTCGGTCGAGTGTCTTTGAAAGAGTTTTTACGAGACCCGAAATTGCTGCCGACAGGTCGGTGGAGAGTGGTTCAGGCTCGGGGCTTCCGAGGATGAGGACGGCGAAGACGCTTCCGTTTTTCATGACGGGAATCCCGAGAAGGCGTCGGAGGCCTCTGCGGGACAGGATCTCTTCCCAGGGCGAGGCCAGGCTGTCTGTCGGGTCGGTCGAGAGCGTTCTGGCAGAAACCATTACCCGAGCCGGCAAGGAGGAACCGGTTGCCGAAATGATGGATTCGATGGCGGAAAGCGCCGGGTCTTCCTGCGAGGATCCCGAAGGTGCGACAAAGACAAATCCGCCCTCCCGGACGGGCTTCAGGAGCCGGACAAGGGGAAGGGGGAGGCGCATGGAGAGAAGAAGGAGAAGCTTTTGAAGGAGAAGCTCTTCGTCGGTCTCGAGTGCCAAGAGTTCGTTGGATCGGATCAGAAGGTCGTTCTGGGAGGAGAGCCGGTTGACCTTTGCTATGGTGGCGCGTCGGAGCGAGATCTCCCTGACCGATCCCAAAGAGAGGATCGGCCCTTCCTTGCGTTCGGGGGAGAGTCGGACCTCGACGTCGACGGGCGTGCCGTCTTGTCGAACCCAGCGGGACTCCGCGATCTGGGTGTTGGGGCCGGGAGGAGAGAGAGGGCACGAACGTGTCAGCCCTTTCCGGAACTCCCTGTCGTCGAGGTTTTCGGCTTTGATACCCAGAAAATTGAGGAAGGCCTTGTTCGTATAGGCGAAGAGACCGTCCCTGTCGAGAGCAAAGAGAGGGGAGGGAAAATCGTCCATTTCCCAAAGTCGGGTATCGTCATTCGGGAAATCTGTGATCACAAAAACTCCAGCGGATTTGACGTTTGGGTTGCAGTGTGCGCGCTCGGACTGAATGCAGGTGTTGAGGATGAATTTTTTCTGACCCCGTCTCCCGAGGAGGTCTACTCCATAATCTCTTTTTAATAAACACTTGAAATGCTTTATGAGCTTTTCGTTTTATTCACACATAAATGAAAAGATTGACAATAGGAAGATCTCATACAAGTCTATCACGACCGGATAATAGTATTCCATATTTACAGACGGGAAATTGCCGGCCGGAGGCGAGTCGGCCTCTGCCCGCTTTCGGCGGGAGATTGTCTCACCTTCCGTAAACCCTATTCTAGGGGTGGTCGCCGCATCTTTTTGTTCCCTCCCTATCGGCGGCAAAAAAGGCAAACCCAAGATCCCTCTCCCCGGAGAGAGCCAAGTGGCCATCATGGTGAGGCCTTCCGGCCAATAGACCGGAAGGGGTCTGACAATGTAAAACTTAAAAGGTCAGGAATATGGTTGGAAGACAAACCACGAGGATGCCCATTTTCATTCTTCACCATGATCCCTGTTTGTGAGCCGTCAAGAGAAATTTAACGTCAGGCTGGGGATGAGCAGGAATGCGATCCCGGGGGGGGCTCGCCTGATTCGATGGTGTCATTTTTGTAATTATTAGGACAATAGTATTCGTGTGTGTCTGTTTTTTGTGGACATGTGGGATTTTTGAAACGCGTGATTTTACGGGGAGTATTTTAATTATCATTTTGTGAAAGTAGTTTAAATTTAGTGGTCCCAAAATTGCTAATGAAGTGGCATGAGAGACAGGAAGACCGGGACGACGTGTTCCGGGGTAAGGCATCCGGGAGGTGGACGATGGAAAAGACAGGGATCGTGGTAGGTAGAAGGAAGAAGAACGGGTTCATTGGGGGGCTGGTCGTCAGCCTCGGTCTGTCGCTGGCCGCATGCCAGGGGTCGGAGAGCGGAGCGGCGCTGGCCCTTGAGGATGAGGGGGATCCTACCCGTTCCTTTGCCAAGAAGATCGTGGGGGGCGTGGTTGCGAAGGTGCGAACATCCCCCGGGGGCAAGGCGGTCGCGCTTGTGATCAGGGAGACGCGGATGACTGCGGGGGGGCGTCCCCTCTGTTCGCGACCCACCGGACGGATCCTCTCGATCGGAAGGGTTGGGCAGGTGTTTTCGGCCAGCCGCCGCTCTCTTCAGAGCGCGATGGTCGTCATGGGGGCCTCCGTGCGGACCCGGATCCGGAGCCTTCGGCCCGGGGACTGTGTCTCCGTGGTTCCGGAGGTGCAGACGAAGAAGGTGGTCGCAGCCCTCAAACCCGAAATCGAGATCCTCGGCACTCCCTCTGTCGTCAGAAAGGACGACCGCATGGGCGAGGGGCTGGTCGAACTATGGGGGGAGCCGGCAAAAATTGCGAAAAAGGGCGTCTCCGAACCGGGGCTTCTGGCCTCCCATGCGAGGTCTGCCACCGCTTATGCTCTCCCGGCCGGGAGATCCTGACAATCTCCCGCCCACTCCCCTTTTGTCTGGGCGAGAAGTGTTAATATAGGGAAGCTCCTGGCGGATGGCGCCTCAAATGCACAGGGGGTCCCGTATTGTTTGCATGCCCCGGTCGAAGGCCTCCTTACTCCTTCCCCGATCTGAGCCCCCCGGGAGTCAAAAATGAGAGAGCTTCCTTTCTTCTTTATTGCGATTGTGCGGTCTGGCAGACTATCATGGCCTCATGGACAGCAATCGGACAATTGAGGCGGAAGGGACCGGCGGTTTGTTTTTCGTTTTCCTGCGTCGTCACAGAAGCACGGCACTTCTTCTTTTTATTCTCCTGACCCTTATCGCCGGGGTCCGGGTCCTCTCCCTTCCGGAGGCCCTTTACCCTTCCATCGACTTCCCCCGCATCTCGGTGATCGTTTCGACGCAGGACCTCCCCTTTTCCCAGATGTCGGTGCGGGTGACGCGTCCCGTCTCGGTGGCTCTCCGGGGAATCGCCGGGGTCCGGGAGGTCCGATCCCGCACATCGCGGGGGTCGGCCCAGTTCTTTGTCCGCTTTGCCTGGAACACCCCGATGGTCCTCGCCCTCTCCCGCGTCAACCAGGCCATCGCCAGGGTCGCCCCGGACCTTCCTCCGGGGACGCGCTCCCGGGCGATCCGCATGATTTCGGCCGACACCCCCGTCCTCCAGATCGCCCTGACCTCCCGGACCCGGTCTCTTTCTGCCCTTACCGACCTGGCCCGTTACCGTCTCCTCCCCTTCCTCGTCAATGTATCCGGTGTCTGGAAGGTGGAGGTGGTGGGGTCCATGAGCCGGGAGCTGCATGTCGAGGTCAATCCCTACGAGCTCGCGGGGGCGGGGAAGACCCTCCCGGACGTTCTGGCGGCACTGCCGGCACATAACCGGACCGGCGTGGTCGGCCGTCTCTCCGAATACCACCAGATCGCCCTCCTCGAGGTCCATAATGCCCTCTCCGGGCCGGATGCCGTCCGTCGGCTCTTTCTCCCGGGGGCAGGACAGGCTCCGCTCCCGCTCTCCCAGGTGGCTCGGGTCCGGTGGGGAACGGCCCCCGCGGACGCTCTTGTCCGGGTGGCGGCCGACGGATCTCCCGCGGTCCTTTTAAACGTCTACCGAGCCCACGGGGAGAGCGCGCTTGCCGTCGTCTCCCGCATCGACTCCCGAAAGGCAACCTTCCTGCATCTCCTGCCGCCCGGGGTCGATGTCCGCACGACCTACGACCAGGGGCACGTCATAGGACAGGCGATCCTTCATGTCGCAGTGGCACTTCTTGTGGGCATGGCGGCGGCCTTTGCCGTCATCCTTCTCTTTCTCCGACGCGTCCGGCCCTTTCTCCTCGTGGCAACCTTTGTGCCGATGATCCTGGTCATGACGCTCGGGGCCCTCTCCTTTCTCCACCAGTCGATCAATCTTCTGACATTGGGGGGGCTTGCGGCAGGAACCGGACTTGTTATCGATGACTTCGTGGTCGTGCTCGAGGGGGCGAACCGTATCCGGAGGCTCGTGAGGCCATTTCTCTTTTCCTCCCTTGCCACGATGGTCGTTCTCATTCCTCTCTTCGATCTGGGGGGGCTGGCGGGGGCCTTTTTTCGCCCCCTCGCCCTGACCCTCCTCCTTCTGCTCCTTGTCTCCCTTCTTGTGAACATCTTTCTTACCCCCTCCTTTGCCACCGGCCTTTCGGTCCCCGGGGGGGGCGAAAGGCCGGGGCAGGAATCAGAGGGGAGACCGGGCTTTTTTTCTGGGCTCATGGGAAGGGTGAGACAGGTCCGATGGGTCGCACTTCTTGCTCTTGTCCTCGTCGTCTCCGGGGGGGCTCTCTTCCGGAACAGGCTTCCGACGAACTTCATGCCTCGCATGGATGAAGGAGCCTTCCTCGTGGATATCCATGCCCCTCCCGGAACCTCGGTCGAAGACAGCGACCGGGCCTTTTCCCGGATCGAGCGCTTTCTCGCGACGCTCCCCGAAGTACGATCGACCTCCCGGAGGCTGGGGGCGGAGATGGGCTTCTACATCACAGAGCCTACCAAGGGGGATATCATTGTGCGGCTTCGCGACCGTAGAAGCCGTTCGGTCTTCGCGGTGATCGATCAGGTCCGGGCCTTTGTCCGGGCGAAGGAGCCCGAGCTTGAGGTGGACTTTCCCCAGATCCTCGAGGACAGCCTCAACGATCTTGTTGGCACGGAGGCGCCGGTCGTGCTCCATATTCACGGAGCTGACAGGTCGGTGATGGAGGGGGCCGTTCCCGCAGTCGAAGGCCTTCTTGGCTCAGTTCCCGGTATCGTGGACGTGGCGAGGAGTTCGCGGCCAGTCCCGACCGCCTACCGGATCAACGTGAGGAGCGAGGTGGCCGCCGCCTACCATGTAGATCCGGCCCAGGTGATCGCAAACCTTCGTACCGGGCTCTGGGGGACGCATGCCGGCTTCGTGATGGAGGGAAGCCTTCCCCGTCCGCTCCGGGTTCTCGAAAGTCCGGAGCCATTTAAAACCCTCGAGGGGATCCGGCGCTTTCCCGTGGAGACCCCCTCCGGTCTGATCCCTCTCTCCCGTCTCGCCCGGATCGCCGGCGAACCCTTTGTCTCCGAGGAGGATGACACGAACCTCGCCCCCGTCATCTCGATCGCGGGGCGGATCTCGGGTGCGGATCTCGGATCGGTGACCCGCCGCCTCGACGGACTGCTTCCGGGCCTCGCCCTTCCCCCGTCGGTCTGGGTCGACATGGGAGGCTATGCCCTCTGGCAGAAAAAAAGCTTCCGGGATCTTTCTCTTGCCCTGGGGGGAGCGGCCCTTCTTGCTATCGGGGTCATCTACGCCATGTCCCGGCGCGCGGCCCCTCCGCTCCTTCTTCTGGGCGGAGTCTTCTTCTCCGTCCTCCTGGCCCTTCTGGCCCTTGCCGCAACCGGCCACTCCCTGAACCTCTCCTCTTTCGTGGGGCTCGTTCTGGTGGCGGGGATCACGGCCGAGAACGGGCTTCTGGTCGTCGACCGGGCCCTCTCCGGACAGGGATCTGCCGGGGAGCGGTTTGTCCTGGCCCTGGCCGATCGGTGGCGACCGCTCTTGATGACCCATGCCGCCAACGCCCTGGCCCTTCTTCCCCTGGCCGTCGGAACGGGGGCGGGTCTCGACATGGAGCGATCTTTTGCCATTGCGGTTATGGGCGGTCTCGCCGGCTCCCTGGTGGTCTCAACCCTTCTTCTTCCTCTTCTCGGGGCAGGATTCTTTGCCCGCTCCTTCGAAAGGGCTGCGGCATGATGCGATCCATGCGATCTTTTGTGATCCTTCTTTGTGGCCTCCTGGCGGTCTCCTGCCAGAAGAACGCGCCCCCTGCGCCCCGATCCGCTCCTCTGCCCCCTGTGACTGCCCCGGTTCTTCCGGCAGGAAAGGATGTGGGACGGGATCTCCTGGGCCAGGTCCAGGCCGATCCGCAGGCAACCTCCCAGTCCATGGCAAGACTGTCCGCACTCTCAGTCCTCTCGATCGCCCACTTCCCCGGGGACCGGGTCAAGAAGGGGGAGACAATCATGGTGCTCCAGAGCCCCGATTTCTTTTCCGCCGAATCGGAGTTGTCGAGCATTCTCTCCTCCCCCGGAGGCGGGGACGTTCCGGGGATCCGGAGGCTGGCCATCCGGAGGCTTGTCCTGCTCGGCGCCTCCCAAAAGGAGATTTCACGGCTCACCCGGACGCGCACACCCACCGACCGCTATGAAGCCCGCTCCCCCCGCTCCGGGATCCTGACTCGTCTCGGCCCTGGGGAGGGGGCGAGGGTCTCGACCGGGGATCTTCTGTTTGTCGTGTCCGACCTCGATCGGCTCTGGGTTCGGGCCTTTCTCTATCCCGGAGAGGAGAAGGGGCTGTCCGACGGGGTCCGGGTTCGGGTCTCTCCGCTCGACGACCCGTCGCGCGTCGTAGAGGGATCGATCCTCCGCGTTGCCCCCTATATCGATCCCCGCACCCGGACCATCCCGCTCCGCATCGTCATCGACAACGCCCTGGGCCTCTTTCGGCCCGACGCATGGGTGCGCGTCCGCATTCCGGTCCGGCCGCAGGAGGGGGCAAGTCTCTTCCGGGTTCCGGGGGATGCGGTCGTCCGGAGAATGGACGGAAAGACCGGCGTCTTTGTCGTCCGTCCTCCGGGGGGGATCCGTTTTTTGCCGGTCTCGGTTCTCGGCCGGGGAAAGGGCGAGGCGGTCGTCTCCGGAGAGTTCCTGACGGGGGACCGGGTGGTGACGCGGGGGCTTCTGCCTCTTGTGTCGAGGGAGAACGGGAGGATGGGGGCGAGATCCTGATCGAGTCGCGCGGCAAACCTCGGTATTCATGCCGGGGAAGGATAGTGCGGACGGCAAGGCCGTCCTGGAGCTTTGACGTTCAGTGAGGGGTCTTCTGCTGTTCAATGTATTGGCGAATGATTTCGATGGGAGCGCCGCCACAGCTTCCGGCAAAATAGCTGGGAGACCAGAGTGCCCGACCCCAAAGTTTCTTGCGAATTTCCGGATCGTTTTTTCTCCGGATCAGACGGCTCGAAACGCCTTTCAGGCTGTTCACCAAGGCAGAAACCGCCACTTTTGGAGGATAGTTCACCAAGAGATGCACGTGGTCGTCGGAGCCTGAGAATTCCACCAGCTCCGCCTCGAAATCGGCACAGACGCTGGCGAAGATGAGATGCAGGTCGTCAAGAACCGCTTTGCTGAACACCTCGCGACGATATTTTGTGACAAAGACCAAGTGAACGTGCATCTTGAAAACGCAATGTCTTCCATGTCTGATTTCGGTTGACTTTTCCATGAGTCCAATCATAATTTCTGGCATGAAAACAATGCAAGCGTTCAAATTCCGACTCGTCCCGACTCTCGATCAGGAGATTCTCCTGTCCCGCCATGCGGGGTGCGTCCGATTCGTCTGGAACAAGGCCCTCGACCTCCAGACGAGGCGGCTCGAAGCCGGGATCCCGCTCCTGT
>Ga0078972_1002862_pt1 | contig 54738 bp, 50 predicted proteins | sample YelNatPaOPGAMG01_FD_67568 | JGI IMG/M metagenome (GOLD analysis project Ga0078972, IMG submission 67568) | Hot spring thermophilic microbial communities from Obsidian Pool, Yellowstone National Park, USA - OP-RAMG-01 (SPADES assembly) (version 2) | ecosystem: Environmental > Aquatic > Thermal... | reverse complement strand
GCTTTGTTAGCCGTCAGGCGTCGAGGCGCTGGGCGGGTTCTGCGCCCGTCAGGGCGCAGATTGTCGCTCAAAGTGGGCTCGAGCGGCGTTCAGTAATTGCGACCAAAATAAAATACCCCTTTAAGGGGTATTTTATTATCCGCGTTAATCTGCCCCAGTAGTAGAGCGGAGCTCACTACGGGGCAGCCCAGAACCGTGCTTCGCTCTGGTTCTGGGCGCTTCTACTATTTTGCGTCGAACTCCTTCATTATTTCGTTAAATTTCTGATTTAAATCATTAATCGCCTGCGCTTCGTCATTAATTTTCGCAATTAATTCTGGAATTTTATTGCCTATATTTTTACCTAAAAATTTTTCACGCAACACTTCTAAAAGCTGAGTGAGATAATCATTATAAGTGATTAGACGACTAATTAAGCCGGTTTCTGAGCTAATCGCTTGAAGAGCCAGCTGAGAAGCCGAAGCAGGAGAAATTTGATTAAGATTTTTTGCCATTGTTTCCAAATGAACCGAAAGTTTAATTGCTTTTTCCCGAGCCTGACGATTGCGTTCTAATTCTCGAGAAACCAAAAGCAGGGCTTCGGTGTATTTTTTTTCTTTATCAAGTTGAGCAATCTCATTTAAATTATTCGTTGATTCGTTAGAAAGAGAAACGATTTCTGAGGCAATCACAGACGCTTCTTGTCGCGCCATTAAAAAATTTCCTGGAATATTTTTTGGCTCAACAGCAGAAAACCGAAGAAAAAAATAAATAAAAAGAACCAAAAATACAACCACTATAAAAAGAATTAATAATCTGAACTGTTTAGGAATTTTAAAATAAAAATTAGTAATCATTTATGTATAGAAGCGGATCAACGTTGATGAGAACGCTGATAAACGCCATAAATAGGATAATTTTAATATAACATCAATATTGAAAAAAGCAATAAAGGATGGTAAATTAGAATTAAAGCGGGTGTGGTGTAGAGGCAACACGTCTCCCTTCCAAGGAGAAGATCGCCGGTTCAAATCCGGTCACCCGCTCCAATTCGTGGTACTTCGTGTTTTTATTCGTGGTATTTAGTGTCCTTGAAGCGCTAAATCGAGCAAAACCTCTTCGTAATCTAATTTGCCTAATTTTACCATCACATCATAATCTGCTAATTTTTGAACTAACTTTGCCGGCAAAAATTTTAAACTAGCGAAAATGTTAAAAATTTTAACGGGCTCCTCTTGAGCAAGAAATAATTTTTCCAAAGCAACAATCCGTTTAGATAATGACCCACCCTTTGAAATCGCATTAATATATTCAAAAATATCTGGCGATTCGTAGCGATAATCACCAAGTTTCTCTAAATCAGAGACGTCAATTAAATATCTATGTTTGTCTACGTTGCTATCCGCGTTTATCTGCGTCTTTATAAGTCCTATTTTGTCCAATTCATTTATTAATCCCCAGGTATCACCTTCAAATGCTTCCGCCAGAAAATTTAACGCTTTTGAAGTAATTAAAATATTCCTTTTCTGCGCCTCTTTTTGAATAAAAAATCGCCATTTATCTCCTTTAAGATATTCAAATGGTTTTATTAAAAATGCTTTTTCTATTAAGAAATTTAATGCCGGCGGCGGGACATCTTCTTCAGAGATTAAAAGCGTAAAACTCTTATCATTTAAATAAGCATTTAAAAATTTTTTTATTTTTTCCAATTCAACATTAAAAATATTTTTTAAAACAGCCAATTTCTGGTTATCAAAAATTAAAAGCTGACCACTAAACTCTTCTAATCTTGAAAACTCTTCCGGATTTTCTAAATCAAAATAATTATAAGAAAGATTAGAATATTTCTGTTTATATTCTTCAATGATTCTATTTAATTCTATTTGCCGACGATAAGAATCCGGACCATAAAGATATACAACCATTGACTATTGACCATTGACTGTTGACTGTTGACTATAAAAAACTTGTCAAAAGTCATTATCAAAAGTCATTATTTATGATTGATTGCAACCTTAATAAATTCTTTAAACAACGGGTGGGGCTTTAATGGCCTTGATTTAAATTCTGGATGAAATTGAACGCCAACAAAAAATGGATGTTTTGATTGGGGTAATTCCATAATTTCCATTAAACGGTGGTCGGGCGAAAAACCGGAAAAAATCAATCCTTTCTTCTCTAAAATTTCCACATATTGCGGATTCACTTCATAACGATGACGATGTCGCTCAAAAATTAGCAAATCGCCAAGCGCTAATCGCAAATCGCTTTTTATTTTTTTATCTTGAACAAAAAAATTAGAATTACGATAAGCGCGATGTGCTATGCTATTTGCTTTTACGATTGCCGGATAAGCGCCTAAACGCATGGTCGCGCCATAATTTCTTTTAGTTAAGTTTTTCTTTTGTTCAGGCAAAATATCAATTATTGGATAAGGAGTTTGAGGATCAATTTCGGTGCTATTTGCTTTTTTAAAATGGAGTACATGACGAGCAAACTCTACCACCGCTAATTGCATACCATAACATAAGCCCAAAAAAGGAATCTTTTGTTCCCGGCAATACTCAATCGCTTTAATTTTACCTTCTGTGCCGCGACTACCAAATCCGCCCGGCACAATAATGCCGTCAAATTTTTTTAATTCTTTAAGCTTAGAAGAATCGCCTTCGTAAGATTCAGCGTTTAACCACTCAATCATTGGCCTTCGCTTAAAATAATAAGCCGCATGTTTAATCGCTTCAATCACTGAAATGTAAGCGTCGGCTAAAACAAATTCGCCAGTAGAAAAATATTTTCCCACGATACCGATTTTAACAGATTTTTTGGTTTTTTTAATTATTTGCGATAAACTCTTCCAATCTTTAAGATCTTTTGATCGGGGCTGAATTTTTAACTTCTTTAAAATTAAATTGCCCAAACCGTCTTTTTCGAAATTCAAAGGTATCTCATAAATACTTTCAACATCGGGCGCCGAAATAACTTCTTCTTCTTGTAAATTACAATTAAAAGCAATTTTTTCTTTGCGTTTTTTATCTAAAGGAACAGCGGCCCTCGCTAAAATAATATCCGGCTGAAGTCCAGCTGAATTAAGCGTCCGCACGGCGTATTGAGTGGGCTTAGTTTTTAATTCACTGGCATCGCTTTGTAATGGCAGATAGCTTACTAAAACCAAAAGCACATCTTTTGGTTTTTTTATTTTTAACATTCTAACCGCCTCTAAAAACAAAATATTTTGATACTCGCCTACTGTTCCACCAATCTCCACAATTACTATGCCAGCGCGATTTTTTATAATCGCTTTATCTATTCTATTTATAACTTCTAATGGAATATGAGGAACAACCTCGACGCAACGCCCTCCATAACCCAAATTTCTTTCACGATTAATCACCGTCTGATAAATACTGCCAGTGGTCATATAGTTGTCTTTTGATAAATCTTTGTCCAAAAATCGTTCATAATTTCCCATATCTTGATCGCACTCCATACCGTCGTCTAAAACAAAAACTTCGCCGTGCTCAGTCGGATTCATTGTGCCGGCGTCAACATTAACATAAGGATCAATTTTAATAGCCGTCACTTCAAAACCTCGTGATTGTAAAATTTTACCTATTGAGGCGGCAGCCACACCCTTGCCTACGCCCGACATGACGCCACCCACTATAAAAATATATTTACGCATAAGTTTAACCTACAACCAACAACCTACAACCTACAACCTACAACCAACAACCAACAACAACTTACAACCTACAATTTTCAACAAACAACTTATAACCTACAACTTCTTTTGTTTAATTATCGGTTGTTGGTTTTTGGCAAACAGGACAAAAATAAGAACTGCGGTTTCTTATTTTAAGACGCTTAATTATGCTACCACATTTTTTACACTTTTCGCCTTCGCGACCATAAACCTTAAGATGCGATAAATACTCGCCTTCTTCACCTTTCGCGTCCAAATATGTATCAGCCGAGGTGCCGCGTAATTTTATGGCTTCGTTTAAAATTTTTCTAATCGCTTCAAAAATTTTTTTTATTTCTTTTTCTTTTAATTCGCTAATTTTTCTTAATGGATGCACGCCGGCTGAAAATAAAACTTCATCAGAATAAATATTGCCAATACCAGCAATATTTTTTTGGTCCATTAAAAATGGTTTAATTTTGGCATGCAACCCATGCGAATATAAAATCTCTCTGAATTTCTCAAAAGTAAAATCTTTTCCGAGCGGCTCTGGACCCAATTTTTCTCTTTTGAAAAAATCAACTAACTTGTCTGTTTCAATAAGTTTAACATAACCAAACTGTCTTAAATCGTTATGGAAAAGTCGACTGCCGTCATTGAAATAATAAATTAAATGGTTCCATTTAGTGTCTTCGCTTTTTAATGTTTCGCCTTTTTTACGAAAAATTAATCTGCCGGATAATTTTAGATGCGTTAAGATACTCCAACCATTTGAAAGTTTAAAAATTAATATTTTTGCTCTCCGCCCCACGCCTGCTATCTTTGCACCCACGACCATTTTGCGGAATTTATCCAAGGGTAATTTTACCATCTTAGGCAAACCTACCTCAATCTTTTTAATCTTTTTGCCAACAATCAATTTTTCAAGTTGGTTTTTAATTGTCTCAACTTCAGGTAATTCCGGCATAATGATTAGCTAAGCGCTTATCGCTAAGCGCAAAGCGTTTATTTTAATGATTTAGAAAAGTTTCTTATTTTTTTTATTAATTTCTCGGCTTTTTCATACATTTCATCTCTAATCTCTAGCTTGATATATCGAATCTCATAAGCAAAATTTAAAATATTTACTGTTTCTAAAATAGAGGCAATAGCCGTGTTTAAATATTTTTTAAAATTTGCTACTGAACCAACAGAGCCTTCGACGATATTATTAGAAATTGAAATTCCTGCCCGTCTCAATTGATCGCCCAAAGCATATGTTTCATGTTTTGGAAATCTATCAGCAATTTTATAACAATCTTTTCCGTAATCGACAGCCAATCGCCAAATTTCTAATTGTTCAAATCTAAACATTTAATGATTTGCGTAAATGCTTTATCTCTTTTCGGGAGACGATGTGCGCTATGCGCTTTGCGCTTTATTAATAACATTTTGAACGATTTGCGTTTCGCGATTTGCGATTTGCTTATTACTCTTCCTCATACACAATTTCTTTTAATGGAATTAGTTTAGGATCAGTGGGAAGTGTGAAATAAAAGGTTGAGCCGCGATTAATTTCTGATTCTACCCAAATTTCACCACCATGACGTTTAATAATATTTTTAGCGATATAAAGCCCTAAACCAGAACCATTTGGATCAACTTTAACAACATTTTCAGCGCGGAAAAACTTAGTAAATAATTTATTAATTCCTTCTTGAGGGATGCCTATACCCGTATCTTTAACGCTAATTTTTACATATGGTTGATCTTTAACTCGTTCTACGGCTACTATCACCTCGCCGTTTGGTACATTGTATCTAATCGCATTATCTAAGAGATTAGAAATAACAATTGATAGCTTTTGCGGATCGGCAGAAAGTACAATCGATGGCTCATCAGGTCGCTGAAAATAAATTTTTACATTAAATTGTTTAGCAAAATCATTAACGTTTCCAATAATTTCTTCAATAAAGCTGATAATATCAATATTTTCAAACTGATAACCAAACTTGCCTTCTTCTATTTTAGAGACATCAAGTAAGTCATTAACCATCTTTAATGCCTTAGCCGAAACATCAAGAGCAGTATTGACTAAATTTTTTTGGTTTTCAGTTAAATTCTCTTTAATTAATGATTCAAGCGCCCACTGAATACTTGTTAGTGGAGTTCTAAGTTGATGTGAAGCCACACCGATAAATTCATTTTTGGAACGAATTAGTTCTAACTCTCTCGTGCGATCGTGCACTATTTTTACAAAACCCAAAAGCTGACCATTGGGATCAAGAATTTTATCGGTGGCGACGCGAAGTTCTATTTTGGGTTCTTCTAAAGAAAGGTCAATAATTTGAGGATAAACACCGGGCTCCGAACGCCTGATAACCACCGGTGCTAAAGAGGGAAAAATAACCTGACTGATTAATCTATAAGGCGCTTCTCTAACGCGTTCCAAATTAAAATATTGACCAATTACCTCTTCCGCTTTGAGGTTAAAAATTCCTTCAGCCGCCCGATTAAAAATTAAAATTTTAAAATTTGGGTCGTAAGCGATAATGCCGTCTCTTAAATTAGAAATAATACTCTTTAACTCATTGCGTTCGATTTTAATTTCTAAATTTGAACGCGCTAAACGAAGATTATTAAATAAAATAATAACTCCTAAACCTAAAAAAATTATCAAAGTAATAAAAACCCATAATTTCGGCAGATAGAAAATATTAATTGTCAAAAGAATAATTAAGAAGGGCAGGAAAAACCAAAACAGCCGCATTTCCGGCAGTTTGGCATAAAGTAAAGATTGTCGCCAAAATCTCCTCACAGAAGTCATCGTCATAATTCCAATTGATAAAGTCTACTATCGTATCTATTTATAAAAAGCAGCTTATTATCAACTAAATTTAGATGGGTGGCGTCAATTGCTGGTTCAGTTTCTATAAAAATTTCTGTCATAGAATTTTGGTCAATATCAACTTGATAAAAATCATCTCTGAAATAAACCGCTTTTTTTAGATAATCATCCGGCAAAATTGTTCTCACTGGAATATCTTCTGGAACAGCGCAGTAAATTTTTGGTTCAGAGATGAAACATTTATCTGGCAAAGTAACAAAATCTAAAACGGCTCGGGGTATTCCTTGTTCATTAATTAGATTTAAACGATTTGCTCTTCTCTCTGGTTGAGTAGAAAATTCTAAACCTACCTTCCCGCTCCGCGACCAATTAATCATTAAACCATTTTTAGAATTCATTGAATCTATTCTTTTCTTTACAATATCAACAGACCAGGCCGCCGCCTGATAGAAAGCGGATGGTTTAGGAATCAGCACAATTTTATCCGCTAAAATCCAAGACAGGTCAAAATCTTTTTGATTAAAAGATAAAATTTTTGTCGTTTTAGGTTTAGAGCCAACCAAATCCTTAATGACTAAATTACTCATCGCTGAATTACTGCCTGATTTTTCTAAATAAGCGATTTTTAAAGCATCAGGAGAAAAATCAACCGCGGTTATATCTTGCGACAATAGTTCAAAAATTTTATTCTCGCTATTAAAAAGAGTAAATTTAGGAGATTTCATATCGCCAGATTTAATCACCACCCATTTCCCATCAAAAGAAGATTTAATCATTTGAAGATTTTCAATCGGTTCTGAACTAACCACTTCATCATCGGCATTTTCTTTAACCTTAAAAATTTTACCCTCCTGATTGAGATAAAAAATTTCTGCGTTAGTCTGCGTTTTGTCTGCGTTGGTCTGTGTAGCGATCCAATAATCAAAAACTGGTTGATCGCTAATAATTTTTAATCGCTGCTGGCTGCCAGTTGTAGGTTGTTGGTTGTTGGTTGTAGATTGTAGGTTGTCGGTTGTAGCTTGTTGGTTAAAAATCGGCGGCACTAATACCTGGCGAGACTTTTTCCAGGCAAAATAAATACCTAAAATCATTGCGACGATTCCTAAAATAATAATAATGATAATGATTGTTTTTTTCATATTATTTATAAAATATTATTTATAAATCAAAAGTTGCAATGAATGTTACTACCGGTTCTATATCGCCCTCCTACACCAGGAATATATTCATTTAAACAAGAACGATAATATTTTTTAAGAGTAGTACTATTAGTAGCTATATTTAAAGCAGTATTAAGACACGATGAATCATTACCACACCCAATTATGACAAAATCAGCGCATGTACCGCTAAGCGAATTTCCGTAATGATGACATCGTGAAGCATGGTTGCCGGTTAAAGTTGAAGTTATACTTATTGAACAATTATAACCAGACGCCCGACATTCCATTTCAAATTCATTCTTATATTTCCTAAAATTATCGGCGGCAGCAGTTGACATCTCATTACAGTTTCTTGAGATTCCACTCACGCATACTTTCCCACAAGAATTAATACCACAAGAAGGCCGCGGCAGATAACCCTGAATGTAACCTCTACCACCTCCTCCTCCAGTGCCTCCTCCTCCAGTGCCTCCTCCTCCAGTGCCTCCTCCTCCAGTGCCTCCTCCGCCAGTGCCTCCTCCGCCAGTGCCTCCTCCGCCTCCGGGAGTAGATGAAGGAGCCGGTATTTTAAATAATTCTTCGGGGCTTTTTAATTTAATTAAATCAGGATTAATAGTCCAAAGAATTAAATAAGCCGCTAATAAAAGCACTAATCCCCAAATAGCGCCCCAGATCCATTCTTTGGCATCTTGTTTAGAGGTCACCGCGCCGGAAAGAGCCCATAAAATCGCGCCATAGATCAAAACGCCAAAAGCCGCGGCCACCGCCAATCCTAAAGCAATAATATAAAATTTACCCACTAAAGCACCTGGTCCTTGTTGCGCTTCCTGACACCAAGGGTAAGCCTCAGGATTTGTTTGGCAATTAAGATCAATGGTTGTCGTACCTTCTCCTGCTAAAGCTCTATCAGAAAATAGAAAATAAAAAGTAGAAAGTAGAAAAATCACCAAAAAGAAACTTATTGAAATTTTTTGAAATTTATTGAAATTCATTGTAATTATCCGCGTTTATCCGCGTTGATATCCGCGTTTATCCGCTTCTATTTAATTTGTAATTGAACACTTTGATTCGCAAATTCCAATTCTCTTAAAATATTTTTTACTGAAACCGAAAGTTGAATCTGTGTGTTTTTTGGCGTCTCTGGTCCAATGTTTAAATTTAATATCCAAGGGTTATCAGAAAAACTGTTTGGCTTTTGGTTATTGGCTGACCAGTCAATCGAGAGATTATTAAGATTTTTAATATTGAAGAAAAAGGGAATGGCTTCAAAAACCGACGAGCCGGTGCTAATTTTTTTATCCGGATAAGGTGAATTAATAACCACCTCTGGTCCTGCCACCGGAATTTTTACAACCTTATCTAACACCCCGGCCTTATAATCAATAATAGAAATATGTACTTCAGTTTCAGAGCCGCTGTAGTTCGGATTAATAAATCTCAAAGTTTTTATCCCTAATCCATTTGTCTCGTTTCTTACTAATTTATCATTAAGATACCAGCGAATTTTATTTTTAGAAAGATCGACAATTTTGCCATTATCAATTAACTCAAAACTGATTTCAATGGGCGTGCCATTGCTTGGCATAATTTTACCTTGATACCAGTTTGGAACATAGCTCTCAGCCCGCCAAGAAACTAAAAATTGAGGCGAGGCTTGAGCATCGGCAAAATGCAAAATTAAAAATACAAAAATCAAAATGGCAATTAAAAATGTTAAAATTTTGCGCGAATTTTTAAATTTTACATTGTTATTTTTCATTTTGATATTTATTCTGCCACTAGTAAGATTTTGAGGTTTAAGTAGTTTCAATTTTTCCTTTGATCGCTTGAGAAGGTGTTGCCACCTGGACTATTTTGGCTTTTTCGGGATGGTTAATTAAATAAATGGTAACGATTAAAGTAACCGTCCGGATAGGTAAAATATCTAAACCAGGAATAAATTCAACAATATTTCCCACTAAACTGCTTGCCATCTTTTTAAAAGCAATCCCTCCTTTCATTATAAGCCAAAATTGAACAATTGCCAAAACGCAGATATCAACAATAGGACTAAAAAATAAAAAAACTTGACCAATTAAAGGAACCGCCTCCAATAAATCGGTCGCTATCTCTAAGAGATCGGCAAAACCAACAATCATTATCATAATGATTGCCTCAGGAAGAGAAATTTTCTTTTCATTCGCTTCGTTCACTGATGTAATACTAATATACGAATTCATACTAATGATACGAATAATACGAATTCGTATTCATTAGTATAATTAGCATTTATTAGTATATTGGTATTATATTTTATTTTTCCATTTCCAATAATTCTTCTGGTTTTGTGGTAATAATCTTGTCTTCGAAATATGAAGCGATAACTTGAATAGCGGTATGGTTGAGACCGGCAAAAAATATACCTTCACCAACATTGGCCTCTAACAATAATTGCTTTTCTGTTTCTGAAAGATTAAATGTTTTTGCTACTGCTTCAATATTTGTTGGCGCCTGCTTTAAAAGCAGTTGAAGGGCGGAGTTGGTAATAATGGGTCGGCCAAATGGCGATTCTAAAAAGTCCTCAACATTTTGAGTAATCGTGGTCAAACCTAAATAGTATTTTCGACAACGTTTCGCTAAACTAAAAAGAAATGAAGCGCTGTCAGGATATTTCATTAACCACCAGGCCTCATCAATTACCATAATCCGTTTTTTAAATTCAGCCCTGATTAAGTTCCAAATAAAATTTAAAACAATATACATCGCAATCGGCCGAAGTTGCTCTTCTAAGTCTCTAACAGAGAAAACGATTAAGCGATTTTTTATATCGATATTAGTAGGTTTATTAAGAAAGCCGGCATAAGTACCTTTCGTAAATCGTTCTAATCTTTTAGCCAAACCCCGACCGCCTTCCATACTTTCCAAAACAATTTGAAAATCTTCCAAAAGAGGCGGCTGAAAATTAGTAAAATCTCCTTTGTCTGGTGTAATATCACGAGATTCATAAGTGGCAATAAGTGCTCGATCTAAAATCGCTTCTTCTTCGGGCGTAATCATCCCCAACATAAGTTTTATCAAGCCGGTAAGATTAAGAATGTGCGATTTAAAAACATCCGCCGGATCTTCACCTTTAGGAATAACAGGGATATCAAAAGGATTAATTTGATTTTCTGAGGTTAAAGAAATTTTAAAGAAACTACCGCCCACCGATTCGGCTAATTTTTGATATTCATTTTCTGGGTCAATAACCAAAACATCCACACCACTCATCAACGAACGAAGAATTTCTAATTTACAAGCATATGATTTCCCCGCACCAGATTTTGCGAAAACCACTGAATTAGCATTTTCTAAAGAAAATCGGTCAAAGATGACTAAAGTGTTATTATGACGGTTGATGCCGTAAAGAATACCCTCGTCTGAGGTAAGATCTACTGAAACAAAAGGAAACAGAGAAGAGGCCGGTCCAGAGTTAAGGGGCGTATGAATCAAAAGTTTGTCAGTATTAAGTGGTAGGGTTGAAGCAAAACCTTCTAATTGTTGAAAAATCGCTGGTTTAGCGTAGACCAATTGGGATTCAAATAAAGAATTTAATCTTTCTTCTAATTTATTAAGTTCTTCTAAACTATCAGCGTAAAACGTCACATACACACCAACATTAAATAATTTTTCTCGGGCTTGTTGGAGTTGATCGCGCAACATTTCAATATCTTGATAAGCCGTCTCTAAAACAGGATCTCTGACCAAGCCTTTTTCTTGACGTTCAAGAATTTGCGCCTCAATTTGAGCCACTTTTTTTCTTAAATTACGTAAAGCCATCGCCGTATCAACAGGATGAACAAAAATAGAAATATCTAAAAGCTCCGGCAAATTAATAATTGGATCAAACCAACCGCTGTTTAAATAACGCGGGTAAGTAAAAACGAAGATTGCTTTAACAAACTTATTACCCAACTTTAAATACGCTGGATTAACCTCTAAGCCAGCTGGCGCGATAACATCCTTAATATCTTTTTCGCCTGGTTGATATGGTTGTGGCACTTTAATATCCATATTTATGAAATACTAATATACTAATTCATACTAATGATACGAATATATACAAATTAGTATTTATTTAGTATCATAAACCCTCCGGGATTCCCTTTGGGGGTAGTGAAGCATTAACTCTACTACCCCCTTTGAGAAAACGCACGCATTCGTATATTGGTATTACGTTTGCATTATTTTTAGATTCTTTCTTTCTATATTTGATGGGTTATAAAGATTATAAAACAACTCAATTAATTCTTCATCATTTAAGGCAACCGCTCGTAAGCCAATTTGGCTTAAACCATTAATTACTTGTTCAGTTCTTTGATTAAGTTGAATCATTTTTTGTTCTAAACTTTCTTCTACTTTTGGGATTTTGGTTTTTGAGCCAAATTTAAATAAATCAAAAATTTTTTTACCGCCTTCGGGAACACTAATCGGATCATAAGGCACAACGACAAAAAAGTTTTTCGCCATCACTGCATTTAATTCCACATAAGAACGAATAAATTCAATATATTCAGAAATTTGGTTTTTTAATAATTCGTTGGTCTCTGTCGATTGACGCTCGGCTAATTTATCAAGGTAATTATCAATATTTAATTTTCTTGAATGAATAACAATTTGAACAGAAAAATCTAAGGTATTTAAAAAATTTTGGTAAGTGTAGGTGATAATATTTTGTTCATCTTCTGATTTTAATTCAAAATTAATTCCGGAAACCATCAAAATACAACGGAGAGAGCCGTTTTCTAAAATTATCACGCCATCTTTAATCTCTTTAATTTCTACAAATTTTTGCGTTGGTTGAGCTTCCTTAGGCATTTATTAAATAATAAATTAAAAATAATAAATAATAAACACAAATAATAAATAATTAAATTATCTTCTCCTCTTCATTGTCATTATACTCGAAGCGAAAATTTTAGCCAATTCTCTGGTTTCCTTTAAAAGCCATTGGCATTCGTGTTGTAAATTTTTCGGCACTAATCCGCTATCTTGTAAAACCGCTAACCAAAAATGGTTTCGTTGGCTGATTTTAAGGAATGATTAAAGAAATTTTGATAATCTTTTTTAGAACTGGCCGCGTAGGCTTCAAAATAATTCGCCCCGATACTCGTACCGCTTCGCATTAATTGACTAATAATTTCTCGAATAACCGTATCTTTTGATAAAGAACTTAAAAATCTTACTAAATGCAAAATGTATTTATAAATCCGCAACCTAAATTCTTGTTTTTGTTTTTCTTTATCGTCCATTTAATATTTTTAGGTTTGTGTTTTTTATTTTTTATTTATTATTTTTTATCTATCTGTAGTCTACTCTTCTTGCCACTTCTCTTTCGCCGGTAATTTTTCTAAAAATTTGAAATCTTTCTTTGGGTTGCTTGCTCCAATACGGCGTTTTTAATGATTTTTCTCTTTTGGGAATAGGATTTTTGGTGGTCATCAAATCATGCCAAAGTTTTTTAACAGATGGCATTCCTGAAAAAAAATCTCTAAGATTTCTTCTTTTTTCTTCAATTTCTGGGACAGAAATAATTTTTGCTTTTCTTTGCCAAATATAAAATCGCGGTTTCCAAAAAAAGCCAAAAGCCGCCCAAAGTATTCTCGGTAATGGTTGGCCATTATATTTAATAAAAGCCAAAGAAATAGCAATCGCTCCTAAAATAACAGTAATCATCAACCAGAGCCAAAGTTCTAAAATAAAATAAAAAATAAAACTAAAACCAGCGGCGCCGGCTAAATACAAAAATTGCTGTAATGTTAATGGCCCAACAATTTTACTTTCAACGTCAATAAATTGAGGTATTTGAAACTGCATCGCTTACGCGGACACACTAAGTACCACTAATAAAAACACGAAGTACCACGAAAAATTATTTATTAGTGGCTATTAGTGTTTATATTGGTGGTTATTAGTGTATTATCTGAAACTGCTTAAATCAATTATTATTTTCTCTTCTGGTTCGGCTGGACTAGTAGGAGGTTTTTCTGAAAGAGATTTGGCTTCTTCTATGGATTTACGAAGGTCTAATATTGGTTCGGTTTTAGATGGTTTTGCTTCTTCGGCTAATGGTTTTTCTTCGGTTTTTGGAAGTTCGGCTGGTAAATTCTCCGGTGGTTTGGCTACGTTTATCCCGGACGGCTCAGTTCCAATTTTTCCCTGCCCTTCTGTTTCTGTTATTTGTGTCGTTCCATGTTTATCCGCTTCTACTAATTTGACCTCTTCCTCTTTTTTCTCAAATGGACTAACTGGCGTCGGCGCTTCAGTATAATGAACCACCCGGATTTTTTGAGACGCAGACTCACGCGGACTTAACACTGACTCACGCTGATCAGATCCGCGCGTGTTCAATATTTTAAGATCCGCGCCTGCTCCGCGCTCTATTTCAGATCCGCGCGCGCTCCGCGCTTCCTCGACGCCCATCTCCACCGCGGCTTTAACCGGACTTATTTTATCTTCTTTGCTCTTTCTTAAAAATCCAAATAATCCGCCTAAAGATTTTTTGGCCTCAGCAATCGGCTTAATCTCATCTTCTTTATGAATAATCACCGGGCCTTCATGAGGCAGTTCAGTAATTAGTGGTTGAGTTATTTGTGGTTGAATTTTTTCTTCAGCAACTTGTTGAGGTCCAATTTCTTCTTTCTTTTCTTCAACTGAAACAACTCCGGGCACTTCAGTTCTAGGCGCTTCGGCTGCCGCTTCTTTTTCCGCTTCTTTTCTGCGCTCTTCTGCTTCTATTTCGCGTTTCTCTGCTTCTATCTTTCTTAAATCAAGAATTTCTTCTGTCGGTAGTTGACCCTCTTTTGTCTCGGCTATAACGGGCGCATAAACTCTTTCTAAATCGCTCCTAATCGGCGCGAAAATTCTCCGATCAATTTCAGTCGCGATCGCGTTGGCTAATTCGGGCATAAGACCAAGTTCTTTTTTAATTTCAGCCCCTAAATCATCTGCGGCAATAAATCCTAAAATCACATCGCCCACCAAAGTGGCAATAATAAGAATTTTATCTTTTGGTAGATGCTGATTTTCGCAAATTTTCCATACAAGATCAGCGTTTAAATCAGAAAATAACGCTTCTTTTAGATTATCTGGTAAAGCATCGTAACGGCTTATTAATTGTTTTTTAGAAATTTTAAGCATAATAACTTACTAAATTAAGCCGCTTCTCTAGGTGGAGAAGTTTGTTCTTCGCCATACATAAATCTTCGCGAAAGAGTTTTATCTAAGGCCTCAGCCGCTTTTGCTATTCTTGCGACAATATTTCTGGCATCTCTATAGCCTAGATCCATTAAGTGTTGTTCTAATTGCCCATCTCTCCTCAGTCTTTCCATCAAATTTACTTCATAATTCATTATTCCGGCAAATTTATCTAATGTTTCGCCTTTAAGATGTGGAGCGATTTTCGCATAAGCGCCGGGTTCAAACATAGCAAAAGAACCAGCTAATTGTTTTTGAATCTTTTGGCCAATAGGAGAATCGTCTTTAAAAATATCATTCCATTGTCCTTTAGCATAATCTTTTGGCGTTAAACTTTTAACATATTCATCGGTGGCTAATCTTAAAGCGTTATCATCGCCGGCAGCCGCGGCTTTAATCATCTTTGAATTTCTACCAATCGCTTTCCAAACATCACCAATATTAAGCCCGGCCCTTGCGAAATCTTTTTCGATCTTTTCTAATTCCTCCGGGTTATTAAGTATTGGCGCCAACTTCTTTAAATCTATATCTTTTCTTTTAGCCGCCTCTCTTAACAAAACTGCTCTTTTTGTTCCTCGTGAAGATAATATTTCATTCATTAACTTATCTGGTGAAAATTCTTTCGCTAATTTTTCATAATCAGCCTGAAGATATTTTTCTGATTTCGCTCTCAACTGGTTAAGCCCTTGACCCAAAAGCCTGGCGCCCACAAATTTTGAACCAGATAATTTTTCTGTCCAACCTTTCACTTTTTCACTTCCAAGCGCCTTACCAACAGTTCCTTCATATGTTTTTCTTCCCACTGCTTTTCCAAAGCCCTTACTAATACTCTGCGCCCAACCATAAGCCGTTGAGGCAAAGGTAATGCCTAAAGAATTAGCCGCAATTAATCCGCCCATCACCAAACCAATAGCGATAACCATTTCTCCAATTACATCCACACCAAAATTCAATCTAACACTCACTGCGTTTGCCGCTTCTCGAGTAAACTGCCTAACCGCTTCTGGCTGCTTTTCCATTGCAGAACGTGACAAAGATATAAAAAACAGCATTATTGGAGCAAAAAATGTCCAGCGCAGGAACTTGTTCCACCATTTTTGCCAAAGATGCTGAGTGCTGGGGAAAATCCACAATAGCCAAACTATGGGAGATAAAATTAAAAGAATTCCTAAATAGACATAGCGAATAAGTAACATTATGGCAGTAGCTAAAAGCGTTAAAGAAGCTAAAAGGGTAAACATCACTATAAAAAATATCGAGGCAATGTTTTGAAGCGCTATTCCTCCAAACATGTTTGCGCCAGCGACAGTTGTATTTATCACTCCTTCAGAATGCTCGAAATCATTTATTTTTAAAAGGGTCTGGGCTTTAAACATATTCACAAAAGCAAGCATCCACCCTGTCGGGCTTGTAATGTCTCCTTGTTTCAAGAAAAAATTAGAAAAACTATCAGAAACATTAATAAAAGCGCCAGCGATTACTAAACTAAAATTAACCAAGAGAGCTGCCACGATTAATTTCCAAAGCGTCTGCTTCATCGCATAGCTTTGAAAACGAAAAATTGTGGCAAAAGCAATAACGATAATTGCCAAAATAAAACCGAGATTAGTAAAATTCAAAACTGTCTGCCAGCCGGCCTGAACCACTGGACTTTTTAAAAGAGCAAAATTAATATTTAAAGCAAAAATCGCCAAATAACCAGCAATTGACATCAAAACTCCACCAATAAACCCAAAAAGATATCCTACCCCTTGAGCCACCATAGAAATAGCGCTGGCCGCAATCTCACCAATACCTAATAAACCTGCTAAATATGCAATTACGGATTCAGCATGAGCAATTTTTACTTGTCCAATTCCAAAAATTAAAATGCTAAGTAAAATTACCCCAAAAACCTTCCAATTGGTTCGACTTCGCTCACTATGATTCTTTAATTTTTTATCCCGCGCTTTATTAAAAAGATGCTGTTTTAATTTAGAAAACATCATAGATAAAATTTTATAAAATTAATAATGAAAGCGGTTATTGCGAGGATTTTAACCTAAAGCAATCCTGCAATTAATGTATGAGGTTGCCGCGTCGCTACGCTCCTCGCAATGACATAATTGCCACAGGGGCGGCGTCCTCTCGTAATGACATAATTACTTCGTCGGACTTCGCCCTCCTCGCAATGACATTTTTAATTGTCATTGCGGGCCTGCTTTATCAAGCGAAGCAATCTCTTTCAACTGTCATTGCGGGTCTGCGTTAGCAGGCGAAGCAATCTCTTGAAACGACTACTTTCTCTTCGACCGCGCATCACAACTCTTTTCTATCACGACAAGCGCCGCGAAATTAATCTATATTTTATAATTCTATAACAACTCGCTCAGCGCTTAATTGAATTACTAATAAATTACTTATGGTGTTTGATTGGCGAGACAACTATTTAATCTATTCCGGGCGTCTGAAAGCTCGGCTTGTTTCCTTTGAAGTTCTTCGCTGGCTGACTTTTCTGTATCGCCGTAATAAAGACTCGTAATGGTTGCTCCATAATTATTATAAAGATTTTGGTAGTTTTGTTCTAAACGAACAATATCTTCGTCTTTAGGATTATTAGAGTTATAAACATTTTGGGCTTCTGCTAAATTAAGATTGATTTCATTAATCATTCTTTGAAAATCGGCTATTTCGTTTTTTAATCTTTGTTCTTCGTTTTGAAGATTGGTTATATCACTATTTGAAACAGAAGGATAACAATTATTTAATTTAAGCTTTTGAAAGATTTTTATAGTTTCTTGAACAGCAGTCAGAGATTGTTGTTTTGTGTTTAACACTGATTGAGTTTTGCTTAATAGATTATTATACTGAGAAATTATATCAGAGATATAATCTTTCTTATTATTTTTATTAGGATCATTATCTCCATATGGATTAAAGTCTCCATAGCCGGCTGTTTGCGGCTCATCGCTTCCTTTCATTAATGCCAAACCTTCTTTTATGAGCCGATTAATCACCGCGTTAATTATAGCCGCAACCCAAGATTTAATATTAGCCGCCCAATCCGAATCGGAAGTAACGGCTTTAGACACCGCCGAGCCGACAATATCACCAGGAGTTTGAATCACCATTTTCCCTCCAGTGGCATCGCATAATTCAGAATCTGTCAATTGCACGTCCATACAATTATTAAAACATTCATCTTGATCTGCGTCTTCTAAATGAGCGCATTGAGCGTCACAAAAACTCTCCTGATCCTGCCCTCCTTCACATTTTTTAACCGATAAAAATCCTTTGCCAGCCAAAGCCTCGTTTTGAGCCGCCTCTTTTCTTGCGGCTGCTCTGGCTAACATTTCATCGTGAATCATCAACATCGTACCATAATAATTATTTTGAGGCAGCCACATTTCGTTATAAGCAGTCCAGCCGCCATTTGAAAAATCCTGATAGAAATCCTCGATGTTCTCAAGTGTACACTCTATTCTCTGTTGAAATCTTCCACCGGTCGGTAAAGGCGGCCCACCGGTCGGTAAAAGCGGCCCACCGGTCGGTGAAAGCGAGCGTTGAACCTGAAGCTTAAAAGAAGGGCATAAAGATGCTGAATTCGTCTCTCTAATCACTTCGTCTATTCCCACATTAAAAGCATCTCTCAAAAAACTATGCCAGTTAGTAACAAACTGTGGGCTGCCGCCACCTTGAACCCATCTAACTGTTTCGTCAGTAATCCAATCTAAAATTATTTTAGCCACGACATCGCGGATACAATCTTTTGATTTCACTAAAGCATCGGATGTTTGCTTTTTTGCCGATTCCGAAGGAAAGTTTGCGGCAACCGAAGGCACAGCATAAAAATGAGCCTTAGTATCCAGTGGATCTTCTGTGAATATACGAATAAGTTTTTCAATCTTACCAGCAATAAAATTTTCTACTTTAAGTCCGATGAAACAACTTAAGCCAGCGCTCAACGCTTTTCCTACGGCTTCACCGGCGCTCATTGCCTCTGCTTTTTTCGTTTTAACAATAAAAACATTCTCTAAAGGATTTAGAGTAAGAGATAGAATCACGATCACTAAAATAAATATTTTAAAAAATGATGAATTCATTAATTTATTATTATCTAACTTCTTTAATTTTTTTATTAATGAGGTCTTCAATCTCTTGAGCATTATCTATTGATATCTTCTCAACTAATTCTAAAGCTAAATAGCTTTTTACCGGATCATAAGTAAAATTAGCCATGGCCGAGTAAATAGTTTCTGAGTTTTTGAAAAAAATAATCATTTTTTTATGAAAATCTACCCAATCGCTTGGCACTTCAATATTAAAATAATCGTTGGCTAAATTTTTATAGATACTCGCTAATTGATTAGCCGAAGAAAAGTCGCCTTTCTGAAAAACATCCATAATTATTTCTAAATAATTTTTATTGAAATCGCCAAACTCTTTTTTGTTGATCTCTCCAGTTGTGATAAGATAATTAATTTTTGCCTTTCGGGAATTATCTTGAGAAATTTTTAATTTTGAATCGTCAATCTCGTAAACTAAATTTAAATCTAATGACTGGTTTTTGAAAATATCTTTAGTTAAACCTCCAGACATTAAATTAATATCAAAGTTAGGTTTTTCGCCGTTTTGGCTCGCTTTAACTAATGGTTTGATTTCTTCAAAAATACTTTGACCAAGAGCTTGAGTAAAATTATTTTTTAACGGCTTACTCTGGTTATCGCTCATTAATTTATCATCTGAATTATTTAAACCATTTTTTTCTGCCCAAGGGGTTGAATTTTTAATCGGTTGTTCATTTTCTTTAACCGCTCCCACCTCATTCCCAGCAGCCGGATTTGAATCTTTGAAAATCAAATAAGAACCGATGAGCCCGGCGCTAAGAATAAAAATAATGGTTGAAATTTTAATTATTCTTGGAACTCCCATTTTTTAAATTATAGCATAAATTATTTTTAGTTTTAAGGTAGCAACGAGGTGCCAAAATATAAAACGATAGCCTCCCAGCAATAAACCGGAGGAGAAATTCCCGCTCCAAAACAACAGCCGGGGGCTAATATTGATCTTCCTAACACCGCTGATCCAATTGTTGGTTTTTTCCAAAGAAAAGGATTAGCCGCTAATACAGCATAAGGAAACAATAACAATCCGCCACAAGGTGGAGTAATTGTATTAATAATTCCTAAAGGCGGCACGACGCAGATATGTACCGGCGGAATAACTCTCCCACCAAAATGATAAAACGGCGGCGGAATAACAGCACCGCAGGTAATTGCGTAGGCCTGGGGAACAAGAAAGGCAAACATTTTTTTAAAATCTGCTGAAATTTCTAAACTTTGTCTAAATTTTATGGTGTGGGTTTCGGCTTCTTTTTTGAATTGTTGCGCTAATTGATTGATTTGAATTTGAGAAAGACCTCCTTCACTGAATTGCTTAGCTGTTTTTGAATGATAACTAAACCAATGAGTGATTACTTGATGAAAAGAAATAGCTTCCCTTGGCGGTGAAAGTTTGTTTAATTCCGTTAAAACCCTTTCATCAAGTTGGTGCCAGGCGTAAAAAGAATCTTTTAATTTTTCTAAATTTTCTCCCTGCTCGGCTTTCTCAATTAATTCCTCTAATAAGAGCGCTCGTCCATCATCGTTTTTTATCATTAGATTTATTTCTTCGCTGGTAAAACTTACTTTACTTAAAATTTCGGCGATTTTTTTGTAATAATTCTCAATCTCTTTGCTATCATTACGGCCAGAAAAAGAAGATGAAGACGATTGAGTCATCCATTGATTAAGTTGTAGAAAATTAAATTGAGGAACGGTAAAGGTATTCATTTCATTGGACTCATAAGAGGGTTTCAAAGAAGAATCTAAGGGATTACTTACTTGAGGCATATTCGCCTGAGAGAGCGAACGTTCTTTTTTTCCAATCCATTTTAACGGACTTATGCCTGCAAGAGGTTTTTGAGGTGGATTTACATTTAGGTCTTTTTGAGAATAACTTTCTGAAATCGCATTTTTATTTGAAACTGAATTTTTAACTATAAAATTTAAACTTGTTGTTAAACCAACGATAATAATCAAAATTATGACCGCAATTCTTGTGGTATTCATTATTATTTATTATACAATAATTAGAAATCAAAACAATGTGGATAAATGCTATTGACGATGACTTCTGACGATAACTATTGACAACTGACTATTTACAACAATGTTGAAGACAGCTTGATTATTTGTTTAATCGTTAAATTCTGCGGCCTATCATTAGGATTAATGTCTATTTTCTTCAATTTTTCAATAATCTCGTCTTTTGTCATTGTCATAGTCATTGTCATAGTTAAATTATTAAGTATTGTTTTCCTCGGTTGCTTGAAAAGAATTTTAATTAGTTTGTAATAATTTTCCGCGTTAGTCTGCGTCGAGTCTGCGTTAGCCCGCGTTGGCGAAAGCCGAATAATCGCTGAGTCCACTTTTGGCGTTGGTCTAAAATCTTTTTTTGAAATATAGCCAATAATTTCTGGTTTAGCCCAAAATTGAACACTCGCCGCCAGTAAGTTCATCTTTGGCGGCTGCGCTATTAATCTTTCTGCTACTTCTTTCTGAACTGTTAAAACAATTAACGATGGTTTATTTTCTAATTCAGATAAAATCCTTAATAGTCTTCCGGTAATATAATAAGGAATGTTGCCGACGATTTTATAGCTTTTAGTTTTTAGCTTATAGCTTTTAGTTAGTTTTAGTAAAATTTTCAACGCGTCCCCCTCAATAATTTCCACATAATTTCTTAATTTCTGAATTTCTATTAAATTTCTAATGGCCCCTGCCAATTTTTTATCCTTTTCAACCGCAATAACTTTTAACTTTAAACTTTTAACTTTTAACTTTTCTGTCAGTTCTCCATGCCCCGGACCGATTTCAATTACTGTATCGCCTTTTTTTAATTCCAGCACTTCAATAATTTTTTTAATTTTTTCCTTATTTATTAAAAAATGCTGACCAAGTTTAGGCATTTGGTTGTTGGATTATTAGTTTATTAAGTCATTGAGTCATTGCGAGGAAATGAAATCGTTAGAACGATCAAATTGAAACTTGAAACCTGAAGCATGAAACTTGAATTTAGTTTTTCGTCTGGAAAATTTTTATGTTTTATGTTTCATGTTTCAAGATTAATGATTTCACTGACGGGAAATAACCAAACAAACTTTGTCCAATCAGTTGGGCTGTCCAATCAATTGGACAGAGTTATATATCTACTTCCTGAGCCTGTCTAAGGACTACATTAATGAATGTAAGATTGCTTCGGCTTTGCCTCGCAATGACAATTAGCAGTCACTGTCATTGTCATAGTCATAGTCATTGTCATTCTTAGAAGTCAGTGGTCAGTACTGCATATTTTCTCTTACTCGGTATTGAAAGGCCTCGGCTAAATGATTAACCGTGACTTTTTCAGATTCTTCTAAATCAGCGATAGTTTGGGCAATTTTTAAAATCCGGTAATAACCGCGGGCAGACACAAATGATTTTTCCAAAATATTTTTCAAAAAATTTTCTGCGCCAGAATCAAAATTTATTAACTCGTCAGCCATTTTTGAACTCATTTCTGAATTAAGATGAATTTTTGGTCTAATTTTAGAAAAACGCTCTTTCTGAATACTTCTTGCTTTTTTTACTTTATCTCTCATTTTTTCAGTCAGGCCTTCATCGCGACTTGAAGTTCTTAATTCTTCAATTTTAACCCGCGGCACTTCAATTTGAATATCAATCCGGTCAAGTAATGGTCCGGAGATTTTCTTTTGATAACGAAAAACTTCGTTAGCGGAACAGCGACATTCTTTTTCGGGATCACCAAAATAACCGCAAGGACAAGGATTCATCGCTGCCACTAAAGAAAATTTCGCCGGAAACATTAAAGTATTTTTAGCGCGAGAAACACAAATTTGACCGCTTTCCAAAGGTTGACGCAACGCCTCTAATAAATCTCTGCGAAATTCAGGGATTTCATCTAAAAACAAAATGCCCCGATGAGCCAAACTAATTTCTCCGGGCTTAGGATTAGCGCCACCACCAACAATTGAAACAGGCGAAGCGCTATGATGAGGCGCGCGAAATGGCCGATAATTTAAAAAAGTATTTTCTTTTAAAAGACCAGCGGCGCTATAAATCTGAGTAATTTCAATTGCTTCTTCTAAAGAAGGTGGCGGCAGGAGAGAAATTAAGGCTTGCGCCATCATTGTTTTACCAGCGCCGGGCGATCCAGTCATTAATAAATGATGACCGCCAGCCGCGGCCACCATTAACGCTCTTTTAGCATTTTCCTGGCCTTTAATTTCTGAAATGTCTACAAAAAAGGGGTTGTGGCTTGGTTCAAATTCGGTGACTGGCTGAGCTTTAATTAATTGTTTTTCTTCTAAATGAAGAATTATTTCTTCTAAATGAGAAACAGGTATAACCTTAATGCCTTTAATCACGGCTGCCTCTAAAGCATTTTGTTTTGGTAAAAATAAAAATTTAAAATTTAATTTTTTAGCTAAACGACTAATATTTAAAGCGCCGCTAATAGGACGCAACGCTCCCTCTAAAGAAAGTTCGCCGACAAAAATTTTATCTCGGGTTTCAAATTCTTTAATCTGTTTGGTGGCCAAAAGATAACCAATGGCAATCGCTAAATCATATTGAGAACCAGTTTTTTTAATATCCGCCGGCGCTAAATTGATCGTAATTTTTCGATTTTCTTTGTTGGGCGGCTTAATACCGCTATTTTTTAAAGCCGAACTAACACGCTCCTTGGCTTCGTTTAAGGCCTTATCTGCCAATCCGACAATATTAAAAGAGTGGAGACCAACATTAATATCGGTTTCCACTTCTATTAATTTTGCCTCAATGCCTTCTAATTCAGCAGAATAGACCTTGGAGAAGTTTTTCATCGCTTCAATAAATAAATCAGCGAATAACGAATTTTTACGAATTTACGCTTTTGCGAAGCAAATCCCCGGAGGGTTTATAAACGAATTCGCAAATTCGTATATTCGTACAGATTCGCTATTCGTTGATGTTGATTTTCTTACACTTTTTGCATAATCGCGATTCGGGAACCGCCTTTAAAACATCTAAAGAAATTTTATTGCCACATTTTTCACAAATACCATATTTTCCTTCTTCTATTTTCTTTAGGGCTAATTCAATGTCGGCCAATCGCTCTTTGAGGGCTTGGGCAATAGACAATTGAACGCCAAACTCTTCTGTTTCATCCGCCTCTTCATCGCCCGCATCAACATCATCACCAAATTCAGGCACTTTATAAAGATTTTTAATCTTCTTTTCTAATCCTTTTTTAATCCTTATCAACTGATTTTTAAATTGTGGCAAGAAATTGAAATTCATAGATAATAGTTAAAAATTAAAAGTTCAAAGTTCAAAATTACAATTTAAAGTTAAAGTTATTAAATCAATTTGAATCAATTTTGAATTTTTGTTTGTCATTTTTAATTTTTAATTTTAATTTTGAATTTATCTATTGGGCTGCTGGCGTCTCTTGAGGAAAAATCCAATGAGAAACCACAAAATATCCTAAAAACCCTAAACCGACCACAATAACTAAAATTCCTATAATAACCAGGATTGATTTCCATTTATGCGTTGTTTCTTCTTGAAATGCTTCTTCTTGTTCTATGGCTTGTTCTGTTAAAACAGAGGTGTCTTGATTAAAAATAGGTTTTTCTGGCCCGGTATAACCAGCCACATTAATTTTAGTTTCAATTATTGGCTCTTCTTCTGATTTAATCTCTGGCAGTTTAAATGATTGAAAATGGCTTATCTCTCCTCCTCCTTGTTCTAGTGCTTGAATATCTGATTCCATAGTTCTAATAATAATAGGCGGGGGCGGGGGTGGCGGCACCGATGATTTATATTGTTTCAAATTCTCTTCCATTAATTTAATTTTAATATCTTATTAAAACAAGTCAATGTATTGCCACACAATTTTGGACTCTAGAACTATTTTAACAGGTACTGGCCTTTCTAGGTAAGATATCATAAATTGTATTGGGGATATTTTGTTTTGAAAAGTATAATGAACTCTTTCGGTGTTGTAAAAAATAAACCAATCAATTATGTTTTTGATCTTATGCGTCTTCTGTATAATATAACCCTTTTCTGGGCTCCAAGGGTAATTTAAATATAAATAATTAAAAACTCAACAAAGTTATGGCTTTATGGAATTGTATTATGTAGCTAACGAGGTTAATAAACAAAAACAGAAATTCTGAAGAATTTCTTTAGTGTAATGGGTAGTATAAAAATTTTCTTTTACAAAATATATTTCGAGTCAATGTTTTTTGATTCTTTGGTGGCAATTATTATTTTTACAGAAAGAGGGGGTCAAGAGTAGAAAAATAAAAATTTTGCTATTTTTTTCTCTTTTCATTTTCAATTTTATCTTTTATTTTTTTCTCTTCTGCTTCTGCAATCGTCCTAATGTGTAGAAAAGGGCTTTCTTTTAGCTTCTCTGCCTGTCTAAGAGCATCCTCGGGCGATCGCTCTTCAAAATGGATACCCGCTATGCTTTGTATATTATCCCAGATATGATATAGACCTCTGCCAATGGAACGATAAGCATTAAGGAAAGTTTCTACAGCTGGATTTCTATTTTTCCTCTTTTCCAGCTCGGATTTTATTGCTGCCATAGGATCTTCTACTGTCCAACGATAATCGTATCTTAATTCATTAAGTCTTTTTGTTGATATAAGCGTAAATGGCACACCTTCATCTTCTTCTAAGAGTTTTTTGCCAGTATTTATATCTACCGGTGGCGCCTCGACAGCTTGGCTAAATTTCCTTTCTGCATCCGCTAATTGCATCTCTTTTAATTCTCTTCGGATAATCTCAAGTCGCTCCGCATCTTGTTGTCTGCTTTTCTCTATATTTTCAGCCAGCTCTTCTGATGATAATTCTGTTTCTTGTTTTTCTATCTTTGACTTTTCTAATTCTTCCGGAGTAAATTCTTTCTCTTTCTTTAATTCAATACTATCTTGTGATTTGTCAGGAGTTAATAAATTTGGTTCGCTTTCAAATTTAGACATAGTTTTTATTCAATGGATTAAAATTTTCTTTTCCCTGAATGAAATCGCCAACTGATTTTTCGCAAAAATTCTTTATGATTTAGCCGCCGAGCCCCGCCCATTTAACAATAGACGGGATAAACTCCGCGAGGTGACTTCTAAATTTTTGACTTTTTCTCGCGGTGCGCGGGAGAGGACTCGAACCTCCAAGCCTTGCGGCACAGGCACCTCAAGCCTGCGTGTTTACCAATTTCACCACCCGCGCGCATATTTATTTGTTAATCTGCTTCTAATTTTTGCGTCAATCCCAAACCAGTGATAAAAACAGGGCTCGCGACAGCGCAACCCCAAAAACCATACTCTGCTTCGGTTCAAAATTATTTTGCTTATGCGGCGCTGCCGATTTTTTGGCGAATTTTTTTCTGAGAGATCCCTCGAAGGAAATAAAGTTTTGCCCGGCGTACTTTTTTCGGCGAGCTTAAAATTTTTACATTAATAATATTAGGCGAATGAATCGGATAAATTTTTTCTACTCCCACTCCTGCGACCGTTGCCCGCACCGTAAAAGTCGCACCCGCTTCTTTGCCGTGCTTTCTCGCAATCACAATGCCTTTGAAACTACCAAATTTATCTTCTACTATTACAGTCGCGCCAGGCTTTATTTGTTTTAGAGTTTCTTCTGAAATCATATTGGTATAAAAACGAAAATTTACAAAACGCGATACGAAAATAAATGCGAAATAAATTTGTTGTCCTTTAAATCAGGTTGTCAAGAATTTACGAATATACTACTCTTTATTTTTTAAATCGTCAAGAATTGTTTTTAACTCCTCAGGAAGCTCGGCTTCAATTTTAATTCTTTTGCCCTCCTCGGTGCTGAACTCCAGTGATTCAGCATGCAGAAATAATCGTTTTAAATTAAAAGGGTTTTTCTTTGGTCCGTAAAGCGCATCGCCAACAATCGGATGACCAATTGAGGCTAAATGAACACGAATCTGATGCGTCCGGCCAGTTTTTGGCATTACCCTTAAAAGGGTAAAATTATATCCGTGTTTATCCGTGTTCATATCCGTATTAATCCGTGTTTTAAAATATTTTAATACTTTATATTCAGTAATTGCCTCTTTTTCCATTTTGCCAGTCCAAACCGTTCTTTTAATTGTCCCGGACTTTAACGAAATTGGTTTTTTAATAATTCCGGTTTTTGGTTTAAGCTCTCCATAAACTAAAGCCAAATAAGTTTTTTTAATCTGATGAGATTGGAAAAGGCGTTTTAAATACTCAAAATATTTCTGGTTTCGCGCCACTAAAATTACACCCGAAGTGTCTTTGTCTAAACGATGAACAATTCCCGGCCGAATTTTGGGATCATCGCCGACTTTTTTTATCTCCGGATATTTTTTTACCAACCAATCTGTTAAGGTTGATTCGCGCTTTGCGATTTGTCTCCCTTCGGTTTCCCTGCGGGAGATGTCCCGTAGGGACAGAGACCTCCCGTAGGGAGGCGCTTTGCGATTTGCCGCTGTTGGATGCACGAGCACAGCAGCCGGTTTATAAACCGCCAAGAAATTTTTATCTTCATAAATAACACGGATTTCATCAAGCATTAAATGGTGTTTGTATTAAAAATTAATTCTAAAAATTCCAATGGCTAAAAGGAAAATATACGGTTTCACCATGTTGTCCACTTTTAAGATTTAAAAAGTTCCCTTTGTTTTCTATTTTCACTATGAAAGCTGATTAGCACTAAAATTTCTAAAAACTGTTATCCACAACTCTTCGCTTTTATAATTGGAAAAAGTAGATTATCGGTGTCTCTATTATTTTGGAGAAACCGTAGTGAAGCCCGACAATTAACTTATTATTCTTGTATATTTTTTCCTTCTTTCTTTTGAAATTTCTGCTATTGCTTTTTTAGCAATAAGCTTTTTCCTTTTCAAGCAAGGAATGTCTTTTTTGTAATAAATCCATTTCAATAATTTAATAGATTCTTTTTTGCCAAATTTTATATCCCATGTCGGGACACGACTTCGTGTTGGTGGTGGCTTATAAATAAGCGCTCCCCTGACATCAGCAAGAAGATTAATTTTCTGCAATAACCATTTAATGTGAGCCTCGCTGGCTGAAGTAAATTTTACAAAAATTCTTTTATTAGTGTAGGTACGACCTCTGTAAACATTATAATGGTCTAGGTAAACAATTATACTTCCATCACCATCAAGATGCCCCCTTAAAAAATCTCGGAAATATTTATGTGGTATCTTAATTTTACCAATCGTATACGTCTTGGCTGGAAACAAACCAATTTTTAATAGCCAATTATAAAATGTTACATTACTAAACTGGACTCTTTGTCCTTGAAAATTATCGGTATAACCAATCTTATTTTTAAGACCAAGGCACTTTTTAAAAGTATTTAAAAGTGATCTCTCTGTTGAGCGAAAAGTAATATGACGTCCATCTCTAGATAAATTTCCATCTGTCACTAATAAACCGACGGCATAGGCAAGATTAGAATCCCAAACAATTTTTTTGTTAAGTATTTTTTGTTTGGGCATTACTGGTGCCGAGGGAGGGATTCCAACCCTCACGGGCTTACGCCCACATGATTTTGAGTCATGCGTGTCTAGCAGTTCCACCACCTCGGCAAAAATTTTCTTGATAATACCACGAAAATCTAATATAGTAAATAGAAAATATTTTAGAACTTAAGGTTTTCCGTTTATTTAGGATTTTGGATTTTAGATTTTGAATTTTGCTTTTCTTTTATGGCTAAAGTAATTTCTATTTGCAATCAAAAGGGTGGCGTGGGAAAATGTCTAGCGCCAGAAACACCAATATTTTTATCTTCTGGCGAAATCATATCAATTGAGCAGTTGTTTAATAAAAACTATGATGCCTCTCCAAAAAAATACTACAAACAAAGTGGGTTGTTTATTGAGCCGAAAAATAAAATAGAAGTCTTCTCATTAAACCAGAATTTAAAGATAGTTAAAAGCAAGGTGAATTGGCTATACCGAGGAAAAACTAATAAATTATATAAAATAAAAAGTAATAAGGGGAAAATGATCAAAACTACCCCAGAACACCCCTTTTTGGTTTTACGAGACGACAAACTAAACTGGATTAAGGCAAAAAATCTTAAAATAGGAGATTTTATTGCCGCTCCTCGTCAAATAAATTTCACCTCTTCACCGCAAAAGATTAATTTGATCCCCTACCTTTCGGAAGAAATATTCGTCTTAATAAAAAATAAAAGATTTATCAAAAATCATTTGAAAGAAATTTTGTTGCACTCTTGCGACAATGACATTAAAAATAAAATTCTATTACGTATTTTGGAAGACAAAAAAACAACGGCGACTAATTTGTACAAAATCAAAAATAGGACCTGTATTTTCGCTAATTTAAAACAACTCTTAACGATAGGCCTTATTGAACGAAAAAGATTAACAACAGGAAAAGAGTATATTTATTTCTTAAAAAAGAAGAATTTAATTGATTATTTGTTTGAACACGGATTTTCTATAAAGGCATTTCGCCAATTAAATCTACCCATCACAACTATTAAAAGTTTGGTGTATCGTAATAAATCATTTCATCGATCATTAGCTATCAAACCAATTTTTTATCTTGATGAAAAATTAGCTAAATTTTTAGCTACTGTTTTAGCTGAAGGACGTATCGAGCCATCAAGAATCGTTCTTTGGAATTCCTCAAAACAAATAATTGAAGATTTTATTTCTTTTTGCCAAAAATTGGGATTACCTTATAAAAAGAAAAGGTTGCCTGGGCAGTGGATGGTTAGTATTTTGAAGGCAGGTACTTTAGTAAAAATCCTAACCGATGTGTTTGAAATTCCTGTTAGAGAACCACTTAAATCGTCCCAAATTAAAATTCCAAATAAAATTCTTCAATCGCCGGACAAAATAATCTTGGCCTATTTAAGCGCCTATATTGACGGCGATGGCTATATAGCTAAAAACAGATCTGCTTTAGAAATAACCAGTGCCAGTTTGGAAAATATCGTTCGGCTTCAGTATGCTTTCTTAAGATTTGGCATCAATGCCAGTATTTACAGTAAAATGAATGCCGCCAGCAATTCACCTTCGCCTAAAAAAAGAAGGTATTACACGCTTGTTGTAAGCGGTACTCCGTATATAAAAAAAATCTTACAAATTTTCTCTATCAAAGACAAAAACAAACTGAAAAGATTGAGGCAAGCGTCCCAAATTAAACACAATACAAATATTGACGTTGTCCCGGTAAATAATTTATTGAGAAAAGTTCGGCATAAATTTGATTTACTTCAAAAAGAACTTGGGTGTCAGGGAACAATTACCGATTACGAGGATGGCAGCAATTATCTCTCGCGAGAGGCTTTAATGAAAATTATTTCACGATTAGAACAAAATCGCCGCGTCAACCAAATTGACCCTGATGTAAAAATGCTTTCTATATTAAGTCAGTCGGATTTATTTTGGGAACGAGTGACTGAAATAAAGCAAATTAATTATAAAGGATTTGTCTATGATTTAACTATTGACCAAACTCATAATTTTATTGCCGGGGAGGGTGCTTTTGTCGCCCACAATACCACAACCGCCATTAATCTTTCCACCTATTTGGCGGCTCTTGGCAAAAGAGTTTTACTCATCGATTTTGATCCGCAGGCTAACGCTACTTCAGGTTTGGGCCTTGACCCGAAAAACCTCACTGACACTATTTATCATGGCGTCTTAGGTTATGCCTCGGTTGAAAATTTAATTAAACCAACAACAATTTTTAATCATCATTTAATTCCCGCTAATCAAGATTTGGCAGGCGCCTTGGTGGAATTGGTTAATTTAGAGGAACGCGAATTTTTTTTAAGAAAGTTTATTAATCGTCTTAGGCATAATTATGATTATATATTTATCGACTTGCCGCCGAGTTTAAATTTATTAACGGTTAATGGACTGGTGGCGTCAGACGAAGTTTTAATTCCTATCCAATGTGAATATTATTCTTTAGAGGGCTTAAGCCAGCTATTAGAAATAATTGATTTAATCAATCACAACTTAGGCCGTCAACTTAAGGTTGCCGGCGCCTTATTAACGATGTATGATAAAAGAGAACGTCTCTCGCGTGAGGTAGCGTTTAATGTCAGAAAGTATTTTCCTCATTATGTTTTTGAAACTGAAATTCCCCGATGCGTGGCTTTAGCCGAAGCGCCAAGTTTTGGTAAACCAATCATTTTATATCATCCCAATTCAGCAGGCGCTAAAGCATATGAAAGATTGGCAAAGGAAATAATTGAACGAGAAATTTCTAATTTCTAATGTCTAATTTCTAATTATTGTATGCTCGGTAAAGGACTGGAATCTCTGATTCCTAAAAAAAATCAACAAACAGACGACCAACAAACCCAACCAGGAGGAGAAGATTTTTCTTTTCAGAAGCCCAACCCCCAAAACCCTCTCCTTCCTAAAACAAATATTCAAAATAAAGAAGAAGGTAATAAACTAGAAAATATTTCTATAGTTAATATGACTGACAAAAATCTTAAAACCACTAACCCTGAATCTGATGCGCGCCAAACAGAACAAAGAGAAAATTTATTAGAAAATAATAATAAAGAGAACAGCATTCCTTTACAAGAATTAGGTCTAGATCCTAATACTCAACCGCCTTTAAAAAATACAGATTTTCAACCACATCAAAAAATAAAACCAATCACCAAAGAAGCTATTTTTCATATTGAGGTAGATAAAATTAAACCCAATCCCCATCAGCCACGCCGGGATTTTAATGAGGAAAGTTTAAAGGAATTAGCCGCCTCTATCCGTGAATTTGGCATTCTTCAACCGCTGGTAGTTTCAAAAATTGAAAAAGAAAAAGAATTTGGCACTGAAGTAGAATATCAACTTATTGCCGGCGAACGTCGTTTGATGGCGGCTAAAATGTTGGGCTTAGAAAGAGTGCCGGCAATTATTAGAAATGTTTCTCGAAAGTCCGAACAATTAGCCATCGCCATTATTGAAAACCTTCAGCGCGCCAATCTAAATCCGATTGAAACTGCTCGGGCCTATGCCAAGCTTCAAGATGAATTTGGTTTAACCCAAAGAGAAATTGCCGCTCAAATTGGCAAAAGCCGCGAAACGGTCGCTAATACTTTACGGCTTTTAAACCTACCGTCTGAAATTCAAGATGCCTTAGCAAAAAATCAAATTAATGAAAGCCAAGCCCGTTTGCTTTTAACCATTGATGATCCTTTTCAACAACAGAATCTCTTTAAACAATTATTAACAAATAATTTAAGCGTCCGTGAACTCCGCAGTCGCATTCGCGGCCACAAACAACCAACAACTAATAACCAACAACAAATGGCCATTGATCCAGAGATTTATCATCTACAGGAAAAACTAACCGAACTTTTAGGCGCCAAAGTAAAAATTGAACCGACTGAAAAAGGCGGAAAAATTATCATTACTTTTTATTCGCCAGAAGAAATCCAAGGCATTATTGATAAACTAAAAACAAACAATGATTATTAGAAATAAAATTAAAAAAGAGGAAATAGAAAGTCCTTTTACTAAGGCAGTCGCTGATATAGAAAAAGAAATTGTTTCAATTAAATGCGAACTACATATTGATTGCGCGGAAGAATTAATCAAAAATGGTTCAAGTATTAGCGATTTGTGGGGTTTTAATATTTACCCTGATGGCTCTCTTGATTTTGTTTCTTTAATAAATATCAGACCGCCAAAAAATCGCTCAATGGAGATTGAAGACGAAAAAATTCGTCAAAAAATAGAAACGGTGATAAGGAATTTAATAGTATGACTTTAAAACGTTGGCAAACTTTATCATCGCGCGATCAAATCGGGCATATTGGCTCAGAAATTAAACGCGGCCAGTTAATAGAAAATAAAAATGAAAAACTTTATTTAAGTATTATTGAACGAGTGATTAATTTGGTTGATTTATCGTTAAATGACCCAAAATGGAAAGATAATCCCTTACCCCTCCTTGTTCTACGAAATGAGTTAGCAAAAATTTATATTGGCCAAAGCCACGATTTGGAAAAACTTTATAAAAGCTTATAGAAGGAAATTGACACCGATAATCGAGGATGAACGACCACAATTAATAGTAATATTGTAATGTTTAAAAATTATAATCGCTTTTTATACAAGTTTATAGCCAATCTCTTTTACTCCTTCTATTTTTTTTAATTTCAAAATTAATTTTTCAATTTTCTCTCTATCGTTTATATCACAACGAATTTTTAGGTCTGGAAAGTGTCCTGTCTCGGGCACGCTTACTTTCACAATATTAATATGAGATCGAGAGATAACGCTGGTAATATCCTTTAAAATACCAATGCGATCAACGACGGTAATTTTAAACTCTGTTTGTAATTTTTTTTGGTAATGACCTATTGATTGTCTTAAACTTGATTTAATTTTCTTTCTGGCTTGATTGGTTTTAACAAATTTCAACCATGATTCTGAAGGTTTTTTACTTTTTTGGGTTAAAATTTCTACCAAATCGCCTGATTGAAGTTGATAATCTAAAGAAACGATTTTGTTATTGACCTTGGCGCCAACACAGCTATCACCAATGTCGGTGTGAATGGCGTAAGCAAAGTCAACTGGCGTGGCGCCCGCCGGCAAATCAATCACTTCTCCTTTAGGAGTAATCGCGAAAATGCGATCTTTAAAGAAATCAATCTTGAGCGATTGGAGAAATTCTTCGGGATTAGTAAATTCTTTTTGCCAATTTTTTAATTGCTGAACCCAAACCAATTCTCTTTTGTCGGCAAAAATCGGCTTTTCTTCTAAATAATCTTTTGTCCCTTTTTTCTGTTCATAAGCCCAATGAGCCGCAATGCCATTTTCTGCCTCTTCGTGCATTTCTAAAGTTCTAATTTGAATTTCGATTGGTTTATTGTCTAAACAAAAAACCGTGGTGTGCAAGGAACGATAACCATTAGGCTTTGGTAAGGCAATATAATCTTTAATTCTACCAGGTAAAGGCGGCCAGAGCTGGTGAATAATTCCTAAAGCGGCATAACATTCTTCAACTGTTTTTACAATAATTCTTAAAGCCACTAAATCATAAATCTGTTCTAAATTCATATCATAGCGCAAAAGTTTTTTATAAAGAGAACTATAACGTTTTGCTCTAAAATCAATCTTTATTGGCTCGATGCCGTGCTCTTTTAAAGATTTTTCAATGATTGGCTTCACTTTTTCTAAATAACTTTGGCGTTCTTCGTAACTTTCTTTAACATTTTCAATTAACCATTGATGCTCTTGAGAATAAAGATAGGGAAAGGTTAAATCTTCTAATTCGCCGGCTAAATTAGCCATGCCTAAACGATAAGCCAAAGGCGCATAAATCTCAGATGTTTCTAAAGCAATTCTTTTTTGTTTTTGAGGAGGCAAAGCCGAAAGAGTTTTCATATTGTGAAGCCGATCAGCCAATTTAATAAACACCACTCTTAAATCTTGACTAATCGCTAAAATCATCTTTTTTAGATTTTCTGCCTGCGCTTCGTTTTTATTACGATATTTTAATCGTCCTAATTTTGTGACACCATCAACCAAGAAGGCAATTTCATCACCAAATCTTTTTTTAATTTCATCAAGGCTAACGCCCGCGTCTTCAACGACGTCATGAAGTAAACCAGCGGCAATAGTTGGCACATCAAGCCGCCATTCAGCTAATTTTAAAGCCGTCTGATAGGCATGGTTAAAATACGGTTCGCCAGATTTTCTTTTTTGACCAGAATGGGCTTTTTGACTAAAATCAAAAGCCCGACAGAGCAAATCAGTTTCGGCGTCTGTCAATTTTCTCGTATTTTGAATTTTATCTAAAATTTCTTTGATATTCATCATAGTCAATAGTCAGCGATCAATGGTCAATGGTCAATGGCCAGTAGTCAATAGTCAAGGTTTAGTCCAACTCGCATAATCACAATCAGGATATCTTGAACAGCCGTAGAAAAGGCGTCCTTTTTTTGTCCATCGCCTAACAATTTCTCCATTTTGACATTTAGGACATTTTATTTTTTCGCCTTTATCATTAGTCATTGTGATGGTCATTTGTTTTGTATAGCGGCACTCCGGAAAGCCGGAACAAGCCAAAAATTTTCCAAATTTTCCGTATTTTACAACCATTGGTCTGCCGCATTTCTCGCAAACTTCGTCTGTTTTTTCTTCAGCAGGTTTTTGTTTTTTAACTTCTTGATATTTTCTCTCAAGATTTTCAGAAAACGGCTGGTAAAAATTTTCTATTACCTTTTGCCATTTTTCTTTACCTTGAGCAATTTCATCTAATTTCTCTTCCATCTGAGCCGTAAATTGAATATCAATAATTTGGGGAAAATGCTCCACTAAAATTTTATTCACCAACTCACCTATTTCGGTTGGTTGAAACCGACGCTGTTCGTTTTTATAAACATAATTTCGCTCCTGAATCACGGAAATAATCGGCGCGTAGGTGGACGGCCGACCAATCCCATATTTCTCTAAAGTTTTAATTAAACTCGCTTCGTTATAACGCGGGGGCGGTTCAGTAAAATGTTGTTCCGGTTTAATGTCTTTAAGTTTTAATTCTTCGTTTTCTTCTAATAAAGGAAGCTCCTTTTCTTCAAATTGCATTGGCCAAATCTTCAAAAATCCGTCAAAGCGGAGAATAGTTCCAGTGGTGAGTAATGAGTAATGAGTTTTGAGTTTTGAGTTTTCAGCTCTAATTTCTACGCGGGTGGCATCGAAAATCGCTTGCGGTAATTGGGAAGCAATGAAACGGCGCCAGATAAGTTCGTATAATTTTTTTTCTTGAGAAAATTTTACTTTTATTTTTTCCGGTACTAAATTTGGATTGGTTGGCCTAATGGCTTCATGCGCTTCTTGAGCCAAACGCGAACGGGTTTTAAAAAGGCGCGGCGCCTGCGTTGCATATTCTTTGCCTAAATTTTTTTCAATCCAATTTTTCGCCGCTATTAACGATTCTTGAGAAAGATTAAGCGAATCGGTTCGATGATAAGTGATTAATCCTTTTTCGTAAAGATTCTGCGCTAACCGCATTGTTTGCTTGGCTGAATAATGAAGTTTTTTTGACGCTTCCTGTTGTAAGGTACTAGTTGTAAAAGGCGGCAAAGGATTTCTCTTTAATTCTTTCTTTTCTATTTTTAAAACTTTGTATTCGCATTTTTTTAGATCATCAACAATTTTATCAGCTTCTTCTTTGCTTTTAATCCAGAGTTTTGGAATTGCCTCGTCGTTGATTTTATATAAATATGCTTCAATATTTTTGGTTTTTAATTTTTGATTTTTGATTTTGAGGAGCGAAGCGATGATGGTCCAATATTCTTCTGGTTTAAAATTCCTGATTTCTTCTTCTCTTTCGACAATCAATCTTAAAGCCACTGATTGCACCCGACCCGCTGACAGACGTTTCATTATTTTTTCCCATAAAAAAGGCGAAAGTTTGTAGCCGACTAAACGATCTAAAATCCGGCGCGCCTGCTGCGCGTCAACCAAATTCATATCAATGCCGCGGGGATTTTTTAAAGCATTTTCAATCGCTGATTTGGTAATTTCGTGAAAAACAATCCGCTCTACCTTCGGTGGGAATTTTGAATTTTGAATTTTGAATTTTGAATTTTCCAAGCCAAGGGCTTGGATGAGATGCCAAGCGATTGCCTCACCTTCCCTATCTTCATCAGTCGCCAAAATTATTTTATCAGCCTTTTGCACTTCTTTTTTTAGAAAATTTACTCTCTTTCTCGCTTTTAAAGGAATCACGTACTGCGGTTCAAAATTATTTTCAATATCAATACCCAATTTACTTTTCGGTAAATCGCGAATATGACCATAAGAAGATTCAACTTTATAATCCTTGCCGAGAAACTTTGAAATTGTATTTGCCTTCGTTGGGCTTTCAACAATAATGAGATTCATAATGACTTTTGACTTTTGACTTCTGACTTCTGACAATCGTGTCAGTAGTCAGTAGTCGGTGGTCAGTGGTCAGTAGTCAGTAGTCAAATGGTGTATCCTCTCTCCGTCTCTTTAATCAAACCGTTAATTATCAAAATCGCTAATATTTGATTAACAACTTGCGGTTCAAGTTTAGTCAGTTCAATAATTTTGTCAATATTGAGCGGTTGTCCGAATTCTCGGATTATTTTTAAGACAAGTAGTTGATTTTCATCGGTGATTTTTTCAACCATAGAAGCTGATTGACGCTGATGAGTACGCTGATTGACGCTGATATTTATTCCTAAATCCTCCAAGATATCATCTATTGAAGCAACTAACCTTGCGCCATCTCTGATTAATTGATGCGAGCCATAATAATTTGGATGATTAATTGGGCCCGGAATAACAAAAACTTCCCGGCCTTGCTCGGCGGCTAAACGAGCAGTGACTAAAGCGCCAGATTCTCGAGGCGCCTCCACAACAATCGTCGCCACACTTAAACCACTAACAATTCGGTTGCGCTCTAAAAATTGATGAGGTAAAGCCGAAACGCCAATCGGATACTCAGAAATAATCGCGCCACCAAGTTCTAAAATTTTTTTCGCTAAATTTTCATTTTGACGAGGATAAATTGTGTCTAAACCACAAGCTAAAACAGCGATCGTTCTACTATTTACCGCCACTGCTCCTTCGTGAGCCGCGCTATCAATACCCATCGCTAAGCCGCTAACAACTACAAATCCCTGCTCTGACAATTTTTTGGCTAATTCATTAGCAATTAATCGTCCTTGGTTAGTGGCTTTCCGAGTGCCCACAATCGCTATTTTAGGCGATTCTTCTTCTGGTAATTCTCCTAAAACATAAATTTGTGAAGGCGGATTAGGAATTTCTTTTAATAAAGAGGGAAATTTTGGACTATCTTGAGAGATTGTTTTAATTTCCAATTCCTTGAGTTGCATTGTAGTGTATTATATAATATAAAGTAGAAGCAGAACAACGCTGATAAATACGCAGGACAACGCTGAAAATTTCCGCGTCAATCAGCGTACTCATCAGCGTAATATCAGCTTCTATCTAAAATGGATTTTAAAAAACGCCTTCTTATTAATATTGGCATTCCTTTAGGTGTCTGTTTGGTTTTGCTGGTAATTTTATTTTTAATCGCTTCGGATATTAGCAGAAAAACTGAACATATTAAAGAGTTAAGGACAGAATTACTTTTTCGCCTTAATTCAGCGGGCTCATTGGCTATTTTAACTAAAGAGGCGGAAGAGGCAAAAAATTATAATATTCAATTAGAAAAAATTTTACCTCATTATGACCAATTGGTAAATCTTCCTCGTGATATAAATATTATTGCCAAACAAGCCCAAATTGATATAAACACAAGCCTGGGAGGAGAAGAAACATCAAATAAAAATACTATTCTAAAACAAACAAACTTTTCTTTAGCGGGTCAGGGCTCTTTTGAAAATTTTGTAAATTTTTTAAAATTTTTTGAAATCGGTCAGTATCTTATTAAAATACAAACGCTTGATTTTACTAAACAAGATGGTAATTTTAAGATATTATTGACGGGTCAAGTGTTTTCGCTTAATTAAATTAATGCGCCGACATCAAGAATTAATATTTATATTGACTGGTCTTCTGCTACTATTAATAGTAGTTGGGTTTATTATTTATGAGATAAATTTTTTGATTCAAAACATTGAAAAAGCCCTTAACCAAGAATCTGTTCAAAATAAAGAAATTGTTAGGTTTAATTTAGAAGGATTAAAGAAATTAGGAATAATTAAAGAATGACAATGACAAATGACGATGACTAAAATTAAAATTGTCATAGTCATCGTTATAAGTCATAGTTTATTGAAAACGGGCGCGTGGCTCAGTGGTAGAGCACATTCCTGATAAGAATGGGGTCGAAGGTTCGATTCCTTCCGCGCCCACCCGAAGTTAAAGGATTTCAAACTTTCTCTATTATCTTACCAAATTTGATCCATAAGTCAAAGAAAAGAAACTTAAAACACTAAACCTACCCCCGACTACATACCACTTTCGTGGTTTATTTCTATTCTAATTTGGGGGCTCGGTCGCTCGCTTTCGCTCGCTCCCTCGCCCTTATTTTGAATTCAAAAATGGTTAAAAAAGTCAAAAATCCTCTAAAACCTCGCCTTCGGCGAGGAATGAAAAGTTGACATTCACTTGACATTCCAGAATGTCAAGTTTTAGAGTATAATAAACCTTTTTTACACGGAAAACGATGGGAGAATTAATTAGAATTATTTTCCCTGAAAGTCAGTCCAGATATATCAAATTAAACACGAAATAAAATACCAACAATATCAGCCTAAACATTCCAAAATAAATCAAAGAAATAAAGAAAACGGCCAAATGGCCGTTTTCTGTTTTCAACTGATCGTCTTTATCTTCTTTATTTTATCGTTATAGGCCAGATATATTCCGTGTCGTCGTCAAGCGTTACTTTGAGCTCATTCGATCCCAAGGAAAGTGTTTTTGTCGAGAGGTTGAAGATGTATTGCTGTTTTACCGGATCGTAGCGGAAGTAATTGCCGACGTTCGAGCCGCCACTTGAAACTGCTGGTACGCCGTTTACCGTGAGCGTCGCAATGGCATTGCTCACCGGATTCCCAAGCGTATCAAAGAGCCGAAACTTCACCGGAATAGTGCTCATTTTCTTGAAATCCTTCGTGCTGATTGTGAGTGGCGCGCCGAATCCGCCAAAGTCATAGGGCATGACATAGTAGGATGCGGTGACTTCAGAAATGTTTCCGGCAAGATCCGTGGCTGTTACCGTAAAACTCTTTGCTCCAAGCGAGCTTGTGTCGATTGGATCTCCTGATGGAACGGTGCCGGTTGCAGTATCAATGCCAGAGAGAGTATCGGAGGCAGACCAGTTCGCAAGAATCGTCTGTTTGAAAGTGTAGCTTCCACCATCTTCAGGGGTGACAATTATTACGTTTGGCGCTGTCTTGTCGATATTGATATCGGAAACTGTCGCCGGATCGGCTTCATTTCCTGCTACATCAACACAGCTGCCGGTATTTGTTACCGATTGTCCTGCGCCTTCATCTGATAATTTTGTTCCAGCAACTGTATCGGTTGCAATACCCGATTGGACATCGCCGGTATCAGCGCAAGTGAAAGTTACTTCTACATTAGTATTGTTCCAACCGTTTTCATTCGGTAGTGGAAATCTACTTCCAGTAATTACCGGTTTCGTTTTATCAATCTTTATCGTAACTGATGACGAAGCAGTTCCGCCTTCGCTTGTTGCGGTGCAAGTAAGAGTTGTGCCGTCGGTTTCGTCGGTGAGCATAACTTCATCACATCCATCGCTTGAACTGATTGCGGATTCGTTATCGGTTACCGACCACGACACTGTCACGTCGGTGTTGTTCCATCCCGCTCCGTTCGGTGCGGGCGTTATGGTTGGAACGATTACCGGAGGAGTTGCGTCAGCAGGAGCAGTTACGTTTACCGTAAAAGCTGCTGGCTCGACATTGAATGTTCCGCCCGTATTGTTGCTTTTTACCGACAGCGAAATTGTTGCAGATCCCGCCCCAACACCAGTGACTGTAACGCTCGGTGTATCGTTACAGCCAGGGCCGGTAAAGGTGATGCTTCCAGGAGTTACTGTCGCCACACCGGCATTACTGGTAAGAACGTCGAACGTAACAGATTCCGTCGCGCTGTCAAGGTTGCAGCCGTTGTCGCCATCCCCGTTTTTCGGGTAAATCTTGAATGAAACTACGCCCGTGCCGCCAGTGGCGACGTTCATTACTTCCAGGCTGGCATCAACCGTCAGGTCAAGATTATTCGAAATATCATCGGCAAGAGCCACGCCGACTGGAAAGATACCGGAAAGAGAGACAGCCAGCATAAGGGCTAATATTTTCTGTGTTTTTATAGTCATTATTAATTTTTAATTATTTAGATTCGACCTTTATTTCTCCTTTTCATTTTTATACTAACTTTTTTATACTAAAGTTTCTTTATTAAAAAGTCAAGTACGAGATCGGCTGTCAAAGCAATTTAGAAATGTTATAGCAACGGAGTAGGCTCGAAAATCTGAGTTAGGAAAATATAATCAAAACTTCGGTTCTCTAAAAGTTTTTGGTTCTTGGCTGGCAGTCAGTTTCTCTAATCTTTTCTTATATTCCCTTTCTATCTTTTTTCTCTCTCTTAGATATTTTGCCCCTATTTGAGCTTTCTCAATACTTTCTTTAAATTCTTCTTCATTAGTGCTATCGAAATCTCCGTGAGTTAAAGCTGATATTTGAGCTGATACTTGCCAAGGTTCTGGCACATCTTTAGTGAATATTGGAACTATTCCACCTTCAACTTTATTTTTAACATAGCAGCATCTATTCCCAAGTTCTTGAAGGCTTTGGATGTTAATCTCCCAGCCCGGTGGCAAAGTATATAATAGAGTCATCAGTTCTTTTGCCATCATTTGGGCATCTTCTCTGGAAACTCTAAAACAAGCCACTAATCCGCAGTTTGAGAGAAAAGAAGCCTGTAATTCCTTTGGCAGTTGGCTTAGATTCTGATGGGCTAAAATTAAAGAAAGCTTGTATTTCCTTGCCTCACTTAAAGTTTCAATAAAGCTCTTTGTGGCAAAATTTTGAAACTCATCGATGTATAAATAAAAAGGCACTCTTTGGCTTGGTGGTAAATCGGTTCTGGAAAAAGCCGCCATCTGAATTTTGCTTAATAAAAGCGAGCCCAATAAATCAGCACTTCCTTTTAACCTTCCCCTTTCTAATTTAACCAAAAGGATTTTTCGATTATCAATTATTTCTCTCAAATTAAAAGAGCTTTTCCGGTTGGCGAATATCTCCCTTATTCTCCGATCAGCCAAAAAAGCATTAATTTTGTTTAGAGTTGATTCTATCCATTCTCGCCAAACGCTCGGTTTTACTCTTTCATAAGCCTTGAAACAACGAAGGCATTGAGGATTTTTGACTTTTTTAACCATTTTTGAATTCAAAATAAGGGCGAGGGAGCGAGCGGAAGCGAGCGACCGAGCCCCCAAATTAGAATAGAAATAAACCACGAAAGTGGTATGTAGTCGGGGGTAGGTTTAGTGTTTTAAGTTTCTTTTCTTTGACTTATGGATCAAATTTGGTAAGATAATAGAGAAAGTTTGAAATCCTTTAACTTTGAGCACCATGAATCTCATAAATTATCTTATTAATCATTTTTTTTATCGGCTTGTTGAGTTTCTTAGGCATTGGTACGTAGATAGTTTTAAAATCTATAGCCATTTTATTATTTCTCTTTTGGAAAAATTTGATCGCAGATTAGCATTTAGAATTACCCTCAAATATCTTTTTCAGCCTCTTTATCAAGATCGATCAGTTATTGGTTATATCTTGGGATTTTTCTTTAGAACCGCCAGATTAATGATTGGCGGAATTATTTATTTTTTAATGATCGTGGCGGCATTAATTATTTATTTAATTTGGTTAATGATTTTGCCTTATATTATTTATCAAATTGGCTATTCTCTCGTTGCCTAACTAAAAGTTCAATAAATTAATCTCGCCATAAATAATCAAATGACCAATTTATATTTATCAGAGCCAAGATTAAAAATGAGTATTTTTGAAAGGTCTTTATTGCGATCTGTTAATTATTGTCTTTATACTCTTTTAACCGCGGCAGTGATTACTTTTTTAATCTCTGATATTAAAACTCTTTTTTGGTTAGGAGTTTTAGGTTGTTTATTTTTGGCGGATCGATTAATTCATTTCAATCAAGCCAGCAAATCATTAACCGATTTAAAAATCAAAAAATCTAATCTTAACGAAGATCGACAAATCAATTTGGCTGATTATTTAACGCCTGATAGTTTAAAAATTTTAGAAAAAGCCATAGAAAAAACATTAATTTCCAATAATAATCTTTTTCTTCATCTGATAGATCTATTACTTCAAAAAAACGATATTAAAGAAGGACTACTGAGAATGGATATCTCAATAAAAGAATTTGAACAAAAAATCGACGAATTACTTGTTCAGACGCAGACTAACGCAGACAAGACACGGACTAACACTGACACAACACAGACTAATACAGAAATAGGTTCGTTTAAGTCAGTGTCCAGCCTGCCCCGTAGCGACGCGGAGCGTCTGCTTCGGGGTCCGCGTGAGTCAGCGTTAAACCAAATCGAGAATCTCTTAAAAATTGCTTTTCAAATAAGTTTAGCTAATCAAGAACGGTCTATTGAGCCGCGTAATCTTTTCTCGGCGTTAAGTTTTATTGACGATGAAAAAGTTAACCGACTTTTTAATTTATTTTCTATTGATAGTAAAGATTTAGAAAATGCCTTAATTTTTGGCCGTTTTCATAAAAAATTGAACTGGTTTAAATATTTACCTTCTACCTTAGGTGGTTTTGCTCATAAACCTTATAAAATAAGACACCGTTTTATGAACCGCGCCTGGACAGCCAGACCAACTCCGACTCTTGATAAATATTCTATTGACTTTACTGATTTGGCTCGGGAGCAAAGGATTGGATTCTTAATTGGTCACGAAGTTGAATACGACCGATTGGTTGATATTTTATCGCGCGAAACCAAAGCCAACGCGCTTTTGGTGGGTGAACCCGGTAGCGGCAAAGAGACATTAGTAGAACATTTAGCATATGAAATCATTAAAGATAAAGTGCCAGATTCTCTTTTTGATAAAAGATTAGTGGCATTATCAATCGGTGATTTAATTTCTGGCGCTTCAGCTGAAGAGGTCTCAGCTCGAGTTAATAAAATAGTTGAAGAAATTGTTTCTGCCGGCAATATTATTTTATACATTCCTGATATTCATAATTTATCAAAAACCTCAGGACCACAATATTTAAGTGCGGCTGATATTCTTATTCCGATAATTACAAGCGATGCTTTTCCAGTTGTGGGCGCCACCTACCCTAAAGAATTTAAACAGTTAATTGAAACGCAAACCGAATTTGCTAATACTTTTGAAGTAATTCAGGTGAATGAAATTACTGAAGATGAAGCGATTAAATTATTAACCTATGAAAGTGTTATTCTGGAAAATCAATATAAAACAATTATTAGTTTTGGCGCGATTAAACAGGTGGTTATTTTAGCGCACAAATATTTTCGTTATAAGTTACTGCCCTCAAGCGCTGAGGATTTGTTAAAAGAGGCCTTAGCCGATGCGAGTCAAAAAGATAAAAAAGTTTTATCAGCGGACGACATTATTGCCATTGCCGAAAGAAAAATTAATATTCCCATTCATCGGCCAGAAAAAGAAGAAACAGAAAAATTATTGAATTTAGAAAAAATCATTCACCAAAGATTAATTGATCAAGAAGAGGCAGTTAAGGCAGTAAGTCAAGCGCTAAGAGAATATCGCAGCGGTTTATCTCGGAGCGCTGGACCGATTGCGGTTTTTCTTTTTGTTGGACCAACCGGCGTTGGAAAAACTGAATTGGCAAAAATTTTAGCCAAAATCCAGTTTGGATCAGAAAATATGATGCTCAGATTTGATATGAGCGAATATCAAGACAGGCAAAGCATTTTTAGATTTATTGGCTCGCCTGATGGCCGAATTGCTGGCAGTTTAACTGAAGGAGTTATTCAAAAACCTTATTGTCTGATTTTATTAGATGAATTTGAAAAAGCCCATTCAGATATTCTAAATTTATTTTTGCAGGTTTTTGACGAAGGTCGCTTAACTGATAATTTAGGTAGAACCGTTGATTTTACTAATACCATTATTATCGCGACTTCTAACGCTCATTCTGATTTTATTAAAACGCATCTTGAAGCGCACACTTCATTCGAAGTAATTACCGAGGAATTAAAGAAAAAATTAACTGATTATTTCAAACCAGAATTACTCAATCGGTTTTCTGATATTATTGTTTTTAAAACTCTTTCTCCGTCTGATCTTGAAGCCATTGCCAAACTTCAGCTTCAGGATTTAGCCGAAACTGTTTCTGAAACCCAGGGGATTAATTTAATTTTTGATGAATCAGTTGTTAAAAAAGTGGCAGAATTAGGCTTTGATCCAGTTTTTGGCGCCCGGCCTTTAAGAGGGGTTATTTCGGAAAAAATCAGGAGTCCTTTGGCAGAAAAAATTTTAAAAGGCGAAGTAGTTAAAGGCCAAACAATAGAAATTACTTTAGAAAATAACGAAATTATAATTAATAGTAAAGAGTAGAGAGTGATGAGTAAGGAGTAAGGGGTAAGTGTCATCGCGAAGCCGTAAGGCCGTGGCGATCTTACATTGGTGTTAAATTATTTTTAAGTCGCTCCGCTTCGCTTCGCGGTTACACTAATGTAAGATTGCTTCGGCTGCGCCTCGCAATGACAGTCAATGGTCATTGTCAGTGGTCATCGTCACCTTTCTTGTCATTGCGAGGAGGGCGTAAGCCCGACGTGGCAATCATGTCATTGCGAGGGGACGTAGTCCCCGTGGCAACCTAATTACATTAATGTAAGATTGCTTCGGGCTAAAGCCCTCGCAATGACAGTTAATAGTCATTGTCATGGTCGATAGTCAGTGCTACCTGTCATCGCGAGGCCGTCAGGCCGTGGCGATCTCTATTTAAATTTTATGTTCAACCAAGAAATCGCCAAAATCTTTTACGAAATTGCCCAATATTTGGAAATGCAGGATGTGGCTTTTAAACCTCAGGCCTATGAGAAGGCGGCTTTGAGTTTGGAAACTTTGGCGCAAGATGTCAGCGAGATCTATCAAAAACAAGGGATTGAAGGATTAAAAGAAATTCCCGGCATTGGTCAGAGTATGGCAGAAAAAATTGTGGAATATATCAAAACAGGAAAAATTAAAGAATACCAAGAATTGAAAAAGAAGATGCCGGTTAATATTGAAGAGTTAACTTCTGTTGAAGGTATTGGCCCGAAAATGGTGAGAGATTTATATAAATATCTTAAAATTAAAAATCTTAAAGATTTAGAAAGAGCCGCCAAAGCCAAAAAAATTAGAAACCTGCCTCATTTTGGTCTAAAAACCGAACAAAATATTTTAGAAAGCATTGAATTTTTGAAACGAAGCAAGGGTAGATTTTTATTGGGAGAAATTTTGCCTTATGTTTATGAAATTATTAATCAATTAAAAAATTTAAAAGAAGTTAAAGAGGTTTCTGAGGCAGGCTCAGTGAGACGGAGAAAAGAAACCATTGGCGATGTAGATATTCTGGTCACCTTGAAAAATAAAAATGACGCAGAAAAAGTAATAGATTTCTTTGTCAAATTGCCTGGCGTGGTTAAAATCTGGGGCAAAGGACCAACCAAGGCTTCAATTCGGTTAAAGGAGGGTTTTGATGTTGACCTCAGGGTTTTGCCAGAATCTCAATTTGGTTCGGCGCTTCAATATTTTACTGGTTCAAAAGAACATAATATTGTTTTGAGAAAAATCGCTATGGATAAAGGACTAAAATTAAACGAATATGGCTTATTCCGTGGCTCTAAAATGATTGCTGGCAGAACAGAAAAAGAAGTTTATGAAGCTTTGGGAATGAGTTATATTGAGCCAGAACTACGAGAAAATCAAGGAGAAATTGAGGCGGGCCTAAAACATCAATTGCCGAAAATTATCGGCTACGATGATATTTTAGGCGATCTCCATGTTCACTCAAACTGGGACGGTGGAGCTAATTCGATTGAAGAAATCGCTCAGGCGGCCATTAAAATGGGTTATCAATATATTGGTATTGCTGACCATACAAAATTTTTAAGAATTGAACATGGCTTGGATGAAAAACAATTAGAATTAAGAAATAAAGAAATTGACAAAATTAACTCAAAGTTCAAAGTTCAAAGTTCAAAGTTCAAAATATTGAAGGGTTGTGAGGCTAATATTTTAGCCGATGGGTCAATTGACATCAAAGATGAAGCTTTAAAAAAATTGGATTTTGTCATTGCCGGCATTCATTCAAATTTCAAGATGTCTCAAGAAAAAATGACTGAAAGAATTATCAGGGCGATGAAAAATCCTAATGTGGACATTATTTCTCATCCCACGGGTAGAATTTTAAAGCGCCGTGATGAATATGAAATTGATTTTGATAAAATTTTAAAAGCGGCTAAAGAAACCAATACCATTTTAGAAATCAACGCTTATCCTGAAAGATTAGACCTAAACGACCAAAATATTAGAAAGGCGAAGGCGGCGGGCGTAAAAATGGTAATCAATACCGATTCTCATCATATTGATCAGTTACGTTTTATGGAATTCGGTATTGCTCAAGCCCGGCGCGGCTGGGCCGAGAAAGAAGATATTATCAACTTCTGGCCATTGGAGAAAATGTTAAAAATGTTAAAATAAAAATGTTAAAATAAAAAAGCGTAATCAATAATAATCTTTAGCCACGAAAACAAAGAAATTAATAAAATGTCATTGCGAGCGTAGCGAAGCAATCTTACATTAAGGCATTCCTTCGACAGGCTCAGGAAGTAAATATAAAACTCTGTCCAATTGATTGGACAGTCCAATTGATTGGACAAAGTTTATTTGGTTATTCTACAAATTTAAACCTTACCAATTTTGGTTCAGTTAATTAAAAGCTTTAAGAGATTGCTTCGTCGGGCTTCGCCTTCCTCGCAATGACATAATTGTCGTTTTCTTTTTCGTAATTAAATTTTGTATGCGCGAGATTTCCGCTGGCATAATTATTTACCGCAAAACGCGAACTAACGCGGACCCCGAAGCAGAGCAAGCTCGCTACGGGGCAGGCTTAACGCGGACTAACGCGGAAATTAAATTTTTGATCCTTTATCATGGCCATAATTATTGGAACTTCCCCAAAGGTAAAATTGAAAGCGAAGAGAAAAGCTTCCAAACCGCTCTCCGAGAAGTGAAAGAAGAAACCGGCTTAACCCGTAATGATTTAATTTTTAATGAAAATTTTAAGGCCTATGAAAAATTTACTTTTTGGCGCCGCGTAAATAATAAAAATGTAAGAATTTTCAAAATTGTCATTTTTTATTTAGCCGAAACTAAAAAGAGCCAAATCAAAATTTCTCAAGAGCATGAAGGTTATGGTTGGTTTGCCTACAAAGAAGCATTAAGAATTTTAGGCAAATATAAAGATAGCCAAAAAGTGCTCAATCAGGCCTATAGATTTCTTAAGAGTAAAAAGGGAAAGGTTACTTAATTTTTTCTACTATTTTTTCAAAAACTTGGGGTTCGTTTTGGGCGAGATCCGCTAAAATTTTTCTATCAATAAGAATATTTTGCTTTTTTAAACCAGCGATAAATTTACTATAAGTCAAACCATAAGCCCGTACCGCCGCATTAATCTGCGTCTGCCACAATCGGCGGTAATTTCTTTTTTTCTCTTTGCGGCCACGAAAAGCATAACTCCAAGCATGAAGTAATGCCTCTTTGGCCGCTCTTTCTTTAGATTTCCTACCCCATTTAAAACCCTTAGTATATTTAAGAATCTTTTCGCGTTTTTTATGGCTAATAATGCCTCTTTTTACTCGTGTCATGTTTCTCTAAAAATAATAAATAAAAAATAATAAACACAAACTTAAAATATTTAAACAATTATTAATGTTTTTTATTTATTATTTTTAATTTTTTATTTAAATCAAATTTGTTTTTACTTCACGAAATATTTTTTTTCGCCGGATTTGAACCTTGCTTTTCTTGGCGCGGCAATGACCTTGACCCATTACTCGCCTTAAAATTTTCCCGGTTTTTGTGATTTTGAGACGATCAGAAAGAGATTTACGCATAAAATTTGAAATCTTAAACTCTAAACAAATCGACTAATTTTCAATTTTCAATTACCAATTTTTCTCCCTACGGGAGACCTCCCGAAGGGAGGCAATCAATGATTCAATGTTTTAATTTTCAATTGATCATTGAAAAATTAAAAATTGATTGACCATTGAAAATTGATAATTGATAATTTTAGTGACTGGTTTTAAATTTATCTTTTAATTATCTGCATCACCAATCCTTGTCCACCAAATCTCGGCTCCATTGTGATTTTATATTCTACCGAAATCATCTTTAAAAATTCTTCAAGTTTATAACGGGCCCAGTCTTTATTGTATTTTTCTCTACCTTTTAACTGGAGTAGGATCTCGACCTTATGGCCCTCATTAAGAAACTCTATAACTTTTTTCGCCTTAATTTCTAAATCATTTTTAGCGGCTCGGCTACTAATTCTCACCTGTTTTAATTCGCTAATTTTTTGGGCTAACTTTTGTTTTTTTATTTCTTTTTCTTTTTGGTAGCGAAACTTATCAAAATTAATAATTTTAGCCACTGGCGGTTGGGCGGCGGGCGCAATTTCAATTAAATCTAATCCTCTTTCCTGAGCTAATTTTAATGCCGCCTCGCGCGGCATCACTCCCAGATTTTTTCCGGTTTCATCAACCACTCTCAACTCCGAAGCAGTTATTTGATTATTGATGCGATAATTAATTGCTACGATAAGAAAATTAGGTAACTGTTAATGGCTTAATTACCTAATTACTTAATTACTTAGTTGCTTAAAAATTTATTTGTGGAAATGGCGGGTATTGAACCCGCGTCTGACAATACCTTTATAAAATCTCTACAAGCTTATCTGGGTTAGAATTTAGAACTTAGACCTACAACCCAGAAAAGAATCTAAATTCTTTGCCGTAAAATGTCCTCGTTTAAATTAGGCGATTTAGACGAGTAAGCTCAAATTATGACACCCTTTTATCGAGCTGAGCAATCGATAAAGGATGCCGCTTAGGCAAAAGCGAAAGCGGGAGCCAAAGTTCTATTGGCAGTTATGATTTTGATTCGGTGATTAGCGAGGTAACGAATCATCCTCGGCTTGCAATTTTATAAAAGTAATGCCATCGATTCCTGACATTCCCGCTCTGTAGAAGCGCCCCGAACCAGAGCAGAGTACGGTTCGGGACTGCCCCGTAGTGAGCTTCGCTCTACTACTGGGGCAGATTAACGCAGATTAACACACAGATTTACTCTGATACTTTACCTGCGTTTATCCGCGTAGATATCTGCGTATATCCGCTTCTATATTTCTTTTCTTAATCAACTCTCTTTTATCTGCTTTCTTTCGACTCTTTGCCAAACCAATTTCAATTTTTATTCTTCTACTTTTGCCTTTAGTATAAACTTTAAGTGGTATTAAAGTCAAGCCCTTCTCTTGGGTCCGGCCGATTAAACTTTTAATTTCTGATTTATTTAAAAGCAATCTTCGGGTCCTTTTAGAATCATAATCTGCTGGCGTATTTTTCGACTGATATGGCGGAATGTCAACGTTTAAAAGCCAAACCTGATGATTACGAATAATAACGTAAGAGCCAGCCAAATTGATTCGGCCAGATTTTATGGCTTTAACCTCAAATCCTTTTAATTCAATGCCGGCCTCGTAGGTTTCGAGAATTTGATAATCAAAATAGGCGCGTTTGTTAGTAACTATAACAGGCATAAATAAAGTATAACTTTTTACAATTTAAATAAAAAGAGGCGGCCTCGTTTCTTGCCTATTAATTTTTGATTTTTTTTGTTTATTTCTTAAGTTTTAAACATGTCATCTAATCTGCGATCGCATATTAGTTGACATCATAGCAAGAGAGTAATAAAATAATTCAAATAACCATATAATTATATAATCGTAAATCAAATAATTAAATTAAAGGTGAAGACAATACTACCATGAACCCAATAAAAAATAAAATCACAAGGGCGTATGAAGAAAAATTAATTAAATGTTTGGAGCTGGATGAAAACAGAGATTTTTTAATTCACAAATTGCAATCAGAATGGGAAGAAATTGAAAAACGAGCAAAACGCGAACAAATTATTGCCAGGGCGAAAACTGGCGGAATGATTATGGGCAAAGCAATATTATGTTTATTGATAATGAGTGGCGTTTTGACCGTGGCGGCAGTGGCGCCGAATATGTTTGCCGCTTTCGGGCGCTTGACTAAAAATAGACGAATCCATAGAGCATTTTTTGAGAAAAAAGAATTTTATAAAACCAAAAATTATCTTTTAAAGCAAAATTATATTCGTTTTATTCCTCAGGATGATGGAGTTTTTACGATAGAAATTACCGAAAAGGGCAAAAGACGGGCATTAAGTGACGTCTTTAATAATTTAAAAATTCAAAAACCCAAAAAATGGGACAGGTTTTGGCGACTAGTAATTTTTGACATTCCTGAAAAACATAAATGGGCGAGAGAGAGTTTTCGAGATAAACTACAATCATTAGGTTTTTATCAGTTACAAAAAAGCGCGTTTATTTGTCCTTACCCATGTGATGATGAGATTAAATTTCTTATATCAGTTTTTAATATCAGTCCTTATGTTCATTTTATAAAGACCCAGCATTTAGAAAATGACCAAGAACTTAAAAAATATTTCAATCTTAATAATTAAAATTGTTTTATTATTCGGGAAGTAAATAAATAATAACGAAGCGGCGAAGTGTTTAAATATGCTTGATTGCAACTAATACGCGATCGCGGATTAGATGATATGTTTAAAAATTAGGAAATTTAAGTATAAGTAAAAAAAATAATAAAAAGATGTCAACTAATATGCGATCGCGGATTAGATGCGATTATTATTTAGGATTAAAATTACGCTTATTTTGGAATTTTATAAAATTTTATAAATAAAAAGAGGCGGTTTCAGAAAAACCACCTCTCTAATCTAAAATGGAGAGTCGTCATACTCTTTTTTTTCTTGAGGAGTCATTTCCCTAATACAGGTTTTAGTATATATTTCATCCCCTGGAAATTCTTCGTGTTCAAATAAAACTCTTGGAGAATCAACGACAATTTCAATACCATGTCCTTTTAAATAAGCTTCTTCGTCATCTACTTCATCTACTTTTTCATCTGTCTGTATCATTACATATGGAGGACCCCCACTTTTTTTATTATATTTATCAACAACTATTCCATAATACCACTTGCCCTCAAAGAGAACTTTAACTCTGTCTCCCGCCTTAAAGTTTCTACAAGCAAATTCTTCTATAATTTGTGGATAATATTTTTCTGCATCATTTTTCTTCATAATTATTACCTCCCTTTTAAGTTTTTTGGTTCTGAGAGCATTTTAACAAATTAATGTATGTCCGTCAATCTTTTAATTTAACCTTTTTTCGATTAGAATAAATACAATGCTTAAATCCAAAATAGAAAATTACCTTAAAAAAGCTATCCATAAAATGCTGACTAACGTGGACTTGACGCGGACTAACGCGGACTGGAAAGTCTTTATCCCTGAACAGGAACAATTCGGACATTATTCGACGAATGTGGCTTTGAAATTGGCGAAAATTTTAAAAAGAAACCCAATTCAAATAGCCGAAGAAATAAAATCTCACTTAGAAAAACAACCTAATATTTTTGGTCTCATTAAAGAGGCCAGGGTCGCGCCACCGGGCTTTATTAATTTTTGGCTTTCTAAAAAAACTTTAGTAAATGAATTAAAACAGGTTATTAAAAAAGATAAAAATTATGGTCGTTCAAATATCGGTAAAAATAAAACAATTGTCATTGATTATTCTGCGCCTAATATTGCCAAACCAATGAATGTGGGCCATCTACGTTCAACGATTATTGGTCAAACATTAGTTAATTTATTTCGTTTTCAAAATTATCGCGTTATTGGAGATAATCATTTGGGCGACTGGGGCACACAATTTGGCGCGCTGCTCTTGGCCTATAAAAAATGGGGTAATAAAAAACAATTTGAAAAAAATCCTATTGATTATTTAGTAAAATTATATGTCCGTTTTCATAAAGCCAGCGACAAAAATCATAATTTGTTAGCCGCGGCCCGCGAAGAAACAAAAAAATTACAATTAGGCGATAAAGAAAATCTCAAATTATGGCGACTTTTTACTAAAGAGAGCTTAAAAGATTTTAATAAAATATATAAACGTTTAGGGATTAAATTTGATTATGCGTTAGGTGAAAGTTTTTATCAGCCGATGCTAAAAGCGGTTGTCCAAGAAGCACTTAAAAAAGGTATAGCCAAAATTGATGATGGTGCGGTTAAAATTTTTTTTAATGAACTTCTTAAATTGCCTGCCCGGGGGGATAGTAGAGCTTCCGCTTCACTACCCCCTTTAGTAATTCAAAAATCAGACGGTTCTTATCTTTACTCCACCACTGACTTAGCGACGATTAAATATCGCTTAAAAAAATGGCGGCCAGAAAAAATTCTCTATGTGGTGGCAAACGAACAAACCCTTTATTTTGAACAGGTATTTAACGCCGCCCTACTTTTAAACTACGGCTCAAAAAATTTATTAGAGCATATTAAGTTTGGAATGATTCTTGGCGAAACCGGTAAAAAAATGTCTACTCGGCGCGGCCAATTTATTAAATTAGAAGCATTACTTGATAAAGCGGTTTCAGAAGCGGCAAAAATTAATAAAAAAGTGGCGGAAAGCGTGGGTATTGGCGCAGTAAAATATCGTATTTTATCTCAAGAGCGCCTCAATGATATTGTTTTTGATTGGAAACAAATGTTAAATCTCAAGGGAAATTCTTCGCCTTATCTTCAATATACCTACGCCCGACTGAAAAGCGTATTAAATAAAGCTCGCACCTTACCTAAAAAAATAGATTTTTCTCTTTTAGAAAAAGATTCAGAAAAATCAATAATGCGTCAAATTATTTATTTTCCTGATATCATTTCGCGAGCGGTTGCTTTACGTGAAACTAATATCCTCACTGACTATTTATTTAAATTAGCTAATCTGCTTAATAATTTTTACGAAAGCGAACCTATTCTTAAAGCACCGCCGTCCCTAGCTCTTAATCGCTTAAGTCTAATCCGTGCCAGTTTGGTAGTATTAAAAAATGGCCTTAAACTTTTAGGCATTGCGGCGCCGAAAAAAATGTAATTTTAATTAATCAATTAATAAAGTCAAAAGGCAAAAATTAAAAAATAAAAAATGACCCAATTAACTGGGTCATTTTTTATTTAATTTATTTAATTTAATAATTTCTATTTAATAATTTCTTAAAGATTAAATCTTTCTTTAAATAAGTTAATAATATTAACATCGCCAATCACACATTGGCCCTTATCCCAAAGAAAGGGCACGCCGATACGGTCCGTAGACAAACCACAGTCTTTAGCGCGAGCTTGTAATTCCAGCGCATTATTCCGATCAAAATAAACCTCCTTTTCAGTTATTTTAGCTTTGGCGCTAAGATTATTTTTTGCCATATAATCCTTAACAGCCGCACAATGCGGACAACCAGAACCATAAAATAAAATCATTTCACCATTTACAGCCGCATTCTTTTTGTCTTCATTACCATTCATTGCCTGATTCATCGCCGAACTTGTAGTAGATAAAACAGTAGAAGTGGGCGAAACTTTTTCAAGATTATTATTCATTACTGGTTGATTACTTATCGGTGCCAAGCCAACATCATTTTTTTTCAACGAAGCAGCGTCTTTAGTTCTTAAAAAAATAAACAGCAGCAGGCCTACGCCTATTAAAATAAAAAGACTAACAACAATTTTTTTATTCATAAAAAAATTAAAATAAAATCGACCCTTTAAATCAACACTTGAAATTCAAGTTAGCAAAATTTAAAATATTTTAAATTATTAATCCTCTTTTAGCAAATTCTTATCTTGAGAAAATTATAAATTTATATTAGTGTATATTAAAAACAATGTTTAAAAATCTCAATTTTTTCCATCCCAAAGAAATTGAAGAAAAAGTTTCAAAATTCTGGCAAGAAAATAAAATTTTTGAAAAATCTCTTGGACGCGGACTTACGCAGAAAGGGCGTGGGCCGACGCGGAAAGATTTTGTTTTTTTTGATGGTCCGCCTTTTGCTAATGGCTTGCCGC
>Ga0078972_1002632_pt2 | contig 54765 bp, 47 predicted proteins | sample YelNatPaOPGAMG01_FD_67568 | JGI IMG/M metagenome (GOLD analysis project Ga0078972, IMG submission 67568) | Hot spring thermophilic microbial communities from Obsidian Pool, Yellowstone National Park, USA - OP-RAMG-01 (SPADES assembly) (version 2) | ecosystem: Environmental > Aquatic > Thermal... | reverse complement strand
GAGGAATTATTTAGGTTTATCGATAACTCTCGGGAGCGAGCCCAAAAGCAATAGAGCAAAAAATAAATTTTTGCAAACGGATTAATATGTCTATTGACTTTTTTCTTAATAGACATTCCTGTGAAACGAGAATCTAAAATGCTAAAAACAGATTCCTGCTTTCATGGGAATGACATATCAATTACAATATTTTTTTCCAATTTTTAATCTGCTTTTCAATTTCTATTGGCGATGTGCTTCCTGCAGATTTTTTGTTATTAATGCTTGTCAAGGGATTGAACAAATTATAAATATCATTTTCAAACTTCGGATGGATTTTTTTATAATCTTTTAAAGATATATGATGAAGTTTAACATTCTCTTCCACACATTTTGAAATTACTTTTCCAACAATGTGATGAGCTTTTCTGAAAGGAACATCTTTTTTTACTAAATAATCAACAAGGTCGGTAGCCAAAGATAAATCTCCAACTAATTCCTCATCGAATCTGTTTTTATTAAAATTAGTGTGTGTGAGTAATTCTGACATTATCTTTAAACAATCTTTAGTAGTTTCAACAGCATTAAAAAGATGAAATTTATCTTCCTGCATGTCGCGATTATAAGCAAGCGGAAGTGCTTTCATTACTGTTAATAAACCAATTAATGAGCCATACACTCTTCCAGTTTTTCCGCGTATTAATTCTGCAAAGTCTGGATTTTTTTTCTGCGGCATTAGACTGCTGCCCGTTGCATATTCATCATCAAAAGATGCAAATGAAAATTCCTGCGAACTCCATAAAATTAATTCTTCGCTCAATCTGCTCAAGTGCATCATTATTATTGAACAAGCAGAAATGAATTCAATTAAGGTATCTCTATCGCTAACAGCATCAATACTGTTTTCTATTATTCCATCCATTTTTAAAAGTTTTGCAGAAAAATTTCTATCAATATTAATTGATGTTCCTGCAAATGCAGCAGCCCCAAGAGGTGATTTGTTTACTCTTTTTAACAAGTCATTAAGTCGTTCTTTATCTCTCTGAAACATTTCAATATATGCCAGCAGATGATGTGCAAATAAAATTGGCTGAGCTCTTTGAAGATGTGTATAACCTGGAATAACTGTAGATTTATGTTCTTCTGCCAATTTTAATAATACTTTCTGGAGTGACTGAATAATTTTCACTAAATCAAGAATTTCTTTTCTCATGTATAATCTTTCGTCGAGAGCAATCTGGTCGTTGCGGCTTCTTGCAGTATGAAGCCGCTTTCCAGTTTCTCCTATTTTTTCAACAAGTCTTTCTTCTATTGCAGAATGAATATCTTCCTTTTTCCAATCAAGTTTTAGTTTACCATTAATAATTTCTTTTCTTATCTCATTAAGTGCATTTATGATTTTCTTTTCATCACTCTTAGAAATAATTTTCTGCTTTGAAAGCATCTTAACATGAGCTATACTTCCATCAATATCTTCATTGAATAATTTTCCATCAATATCAATTGATGAAGAAAATTTTAATGCCGATTCTGCAAGCTGCTTTTTAAATCTGCTATTCCAGAGAGCCATTAATTATACCGATAATTTATTTTCAGCTTCAACTTTTTGCATTACTCTGTTAATAGTTTTATACGGCAATCCATAAATTTTTATAAATCCTTCGGAGGCTGAATGGTCAAACTGGTCTTCAGCAGTATATGTAGCAAGTGCTGGGTCGTAAAGTGAATAAGGAGATGTTCTTCCTGAGATTTTGATTGTGCCTTTATACAATTTTAATTTAACAAGCCCTGTTACTTTTTCCTGTGTTTTATCTACAAAAGCTTGAAGAGCTTCTCTTAATGGTGTAAACCAGAGACCGTTGTAAATCAAATTAGCATATTCCTGAGAGATTAAATTTTTATAGTGCATTACAGATTTTTCAAGTGTAATTCTCTCAAGTTCTTTATGTGCATAATGAAGAATTGTTGCTGCTGGGGCTTCATAAACTTCTCTTGATTTAATTCCAACTAATCTATTTTCAATCATATCAATTCTGCCAATAGCATTTCTTCCACCAATTTCATTTAATAACCTTACAAGCGAAACACTATCGAGTTCTTTTCCATTAACACTTTTTGGAACGCCTGCTTCAAATTCAATTGTAACTAACTCAGGTTCATCAGGCGCATTTTCTGGAGAAACTGTATGTAAAAATGCATCCTCTGGAGGTTCTACCATCGGGTCTTCAAGAACACCGCATTCAATTGCTGTTCCCCAGATATTATCATCAATAGAATATGGATTACTTTTTGTTGCTGCGACAGGAATGTTATTTGCAATTGCATAGTCAATTTCTTCTTCTCTGGATTTAAATTCCCACGTTCTTAGAGGTGCAATACATTTAATATCGGGAGCTAAGGCACCTACAGAAACTTCAAATCGAACTTGGTCATTTCCTTTGCCCGTGCAGCCGTGAGCAACCATAGCAGCATTTTCTTTCTTTGCAATTTCAACAAGAGCCTTAGCTAAAAGCGGTCTACCAAGTGAAGTAGCCATTGGATAAGCTCCTTCATAAAGAGCTCCTGCTTTTAATGCAGGGAATGCATATTCTTCAATAAATTCCTTTGTTAAATCTTCAATGTATACCTTAGAAGCTCCTGACTTAAGAGCTTTTTCTTCAAGTCCTTCTAATTCTTTTGATTGACCGAGATTTCCTGTAAATGTAATTATCTCGGCATCATAATTTTTTTTAAGCCAGTGAACCATTACAGATGTATCAAGTCCACCTGAATAAGCTACAACTATTTTTTGCTTGCTCATATTACTTTATCCCTAATATTATTTTTAATTGTTCAATTACTTTTTTAATATTTTTAGTTGATTTAGGAATTACTAAAATTGTATCATCGCCTGCTATTGTACCAAGAATTTCAGGTTCATTTTGTTTATCAATATAAACTGCGACGCCCTGAGCTCTTCCTAAAAATGTTTTAACAAGAACAACACATTCATTAGATTCAATAGAAATTATTTCTTCTGCAATTCTGGATTTAAGTGCACCATCACCGCCTTCGGTGCCAAGTTTATAGACAAGTCCTTCAGAAGTAGGAACCCTTACAACACCAAGGTCAGTTAAATCCCGCGATAATGTTGCCTGTGTAACTTTGATTCCTTTTTGTCTCAGAATTTTTACAAGTTGTGTTTGATTGTAAATATTCTGAGAAGAAATCAGAGATTTAATCAATGCATGGCGTTTTTGAATATCTTCAAGTTTTCTGCTCATAAATAACCTTTTATTAAATTTTAATCTGATACTATCTCAGTTCCTACACCTTCTTTTGTAAATATTTCAAGCAAGAGTGCATGTTGTATTCTTCCATCAATTATGTGAACTTTTTGGACTCCAGCATCAAGCGCAGACAAAGCAGAATTTACTTTTGGAATCATACCGCCACTTATCGTTCCATCTTTGATGAATTTTTCTGCATCACTTTTTGTAAGGTGTGAAATTAATGTATCATTAGCTTTGACTCCTTCAATGTCTGTCATATAAACAAGTTTAGTTGCATTCATTGCACCGGCAATATTTCCTGCTGCAATATCTGCGTTTACATTATAAATTGTTCCTTCTTCGTCAACTCCAATTGGAGCAATCACAGGAAGATATCCATCTTTTAATAAATTCCTGATAAATGTTTCGTTGATACTTGTTATTTCACCAACCAGACCTAAATCTTCTTTGTTATACTTTTTTACATTAACCAGACCTGCATCAATTCCACTTATTCCAACTGCTCTTCCTCCGTAGATATTAATTCTTCTTACAATATCTTTATTTATTAATCCAGCAAGCACCATTTGAACAACATCACGAGTTTGTTCATCGGTATAACGCTGACCATTAACAAATGTAGTTTTTAGATTCAATTTTTCTGAAAGTGATGTAATTTCTTTACCTCCGCCATGAACCACTACTACATTAATACCAATTTTTCTTAAAAGTGTTACATCCTGAGCAACCATTTGTTTTAATGATTCATCATGCATTACTGCTCCACCATACTTAATTACAAAGACAGCATTTTCAAATTGCTGAATGTAAGGCAGAGCTTCTACAAGAACATCTTCCTTTCTGTAATTTGGTTGTGTCAAGTTCTGTAGCTCCCATTAATTTTTACATACTCTTCTGAAAAATCGCATGTCCAGCATGTTGCTTTTCCTCTGCCAATGTTTAATTTTAACAAAAGGTTAATTTCTTTTGGTTTTAGAGTTTTATTTGCTTCTTTTGCAGGAAGCGCTACATGATAATTTTGTAATAGAATTGGAACGCCATTAATTATTATTTCAAATTTTGCCGGGTCAAATTCTATTCCTGAATAACCAACAGCAGCAATAATTCTTCCCCAATTTGCATCTTCTCCATGAATTGCAGTTTTAACAAGTGGTGAAAGAGCAACTGTTTTTGCTGCTTTAAGAGCCTCTTCGTTATTCTTTGCCCCTTCTACATTAATCTCAACTAATTTTGTAGCTCCTTCTCCATCTTTCACAATATCAATTGACAATTTTTTCAAAACATCGAAAAGATTATCATAAAAAATTTCATATGCTTCTGTATTTTCAGCAATTGGATTGATACCCGACATTCCATTTGCAAGAGCAATTACCATATCGTTTGTGCTCGTATCGCCATCAACAACAATTCTATTAAAAGTTTTATCCGTTATATCTTTCAACATTGTTTGAAATACATTTTTTTCAATTGCTGCATCAGTTGTAATAAAGGCAAGCATAGTTGCCATGTTTGGATGAATCATTCCAGAACCTTTTGCAATTCCTCCAATTGTTACAGTATTACCATTAATATCAAAACTTCTTGAAGCAGTTTTTATAAATGTATCTGTTGTTAATATTGCTTCTGCAGTTGTATTATTATCATCATCACTTAAATGATGAACAATTTTTTTTATTCCAGCAGAAATCTTTTCCATTGGAAGAGGTTCGCCAATAACCCCTGTTGATGAAACAAAAACTTCTTCTGGACGAATATTTAATTCTTTTGCAGTAATCTCAGCCATCATAACAGCATCTTTATAACCTCTTTCACCGGTGCATGCATTAGCATTTCCGCTGTTTATTACGATTGCGCGGAATTTTTCATTTTCACTAAGATATTTTTTAGAAAGTAAAACTGGCGCTGCCTGAACTTTATTCTGAGTAAAAACACCGGCTGCAACCGCAGGAACATCAGATACAATAAGAGCCAAATCTTTTTTGAATCTTTTAACTCCACAGTGAATTCCTGCTGCTTTAAATCCTTTTGGTGCTGTTACCCCTGTTTTCATTTCGATTGCAACTTCATATTCTTGTTCCATTTCAACAATCCTGTTTCTTGTGGTAAATCAAATAAAATATTCATGTTTTGAACCGCCTGACCTGCGGCTCCTTTTACTAAATTATCAATTGTAGAAAAAATTGTTATTGAATTGTTTTCATTAACTACAAATCCAATATCACAGAAGTTTGTGTATGCAACATCTTTCATTTCGGGAATTGAATTTTCCAAAAATCTAATAAATGGCTTTGAAGAATATGTTGACGAATAAACTTCTTTGATTAATTTATTATCCACACCTTTTTTCAACTGAGCATTAATTGTAGTATAAATTCCCCGTGTTGCTGGCAGCAAATGTGGCACAAAAGAAAAATTCACAGATTTATTTCCAAAAGATTCAAGATAATATTTTATTTCAGGAATATGCTGATGATTTCCAACTTTGTATGCTCTTACATTTTCATTAACTTCACTAAAAATCATATTTTGAACTGCCGACTTACCAGCCCCTGAAGTTCCGCTGTAAGATACAATGCTAACAAATGAATTATCTATTAAGTCATTCTTAAGCAAAGGAAGAAGAGCAAGCAATATACTTGTTGGATAACATCCCGGATTAGAAACAATTTCAGCTTTTGAAATAGCATTTTCGTTCCATTCGCTTAAACCATAAACAGCTTTTTCAAGTAGTTCCTGTGCTTTGTGTTCATGTTTATAATATTTTTTGTAATCATCTATGTTCTTTAATCTAAAATCTCCACCAATATCGATAACCTTTACATTGTTATTGTATGCTGCTTTCACAAATTCAAAAGCCTGACCCGAAGGAAGTGCAACAAATATTAAATCAAGTTCATTCAATGATTCCTCAGAAAAATTTTCTATCTGCATAGAAATTAAATTTCTTAAGCAGGTATGCACTTCATCAATCCGCAAACCCACGGAGGATTGACCATATAATTTTTTTATTTCTGCTTCTGGATGATTCAAAAGAAGTTTAATCAACTCTACTCCAGAATATCCAGCAGCGCCAACTATACCAATGTTTATCATTTGAATAATTTATAAAATTTATGGTTATAATTATACACAATTATGCATAATTATGCAAATGTATTTATTGCCTTAAGAAATTTTAAAATCAGAAGAATGCCCAGCTGATATAAAATATTACCTGATTGATTAAATTTATTTACAAACTAAGGAGCTAATATCATTACAAAAAACTTCGGGGAATATTTCAAGTTATACTTTCAAATGCTTATTTTATAATAAGAAAATTTATCCCAAAGTATGATTAGCAAAAAATATTTTATTTTAATCATTATTCTAATATTGATAACAAAAGTCAAACTGTTATCTCAAAACACAGAATTTTATTTTTCTCACATAACTGCTGAAGACGGCATTTCTACGAACGGTGTAACAAAGATTTTTCAAGACAGCAGAGGTTTCATCTGGTTTGGAACTTATAATGGATTAAACCGATACGATGGATATAATTTTAAAATATTCTTACCAGAACAAGAAAATCCAACAAGTATTTCCAACCACTCAATTTCTTCTATTGTTGAGGACAAAGATGGAAATCTATGGGTTGCTACAATTGACGGTTTGAACAAATATAAAAGAAAAACCGAAGAATTTATTGTATACAAAAATAATCCTGATGACCCAAACAGTATAAGCAATAATAATGTAATCACACTCTTTATCGATAGAGAAGGCACATTATGGGTAGGCACACTTAACGGATTAAATAAATACAATAAAGAAAAAGATAATTTTACTGTTATCAAAAAAGTAAGTGACAGACTTAACCCCGATTCATTAAACAGTGTTGTTTGTATTGAGGAAGATAGTAAAGGTAATTTATGGCTTGGAACATGGAATGGATTAACCTGCATGACAAAGGATGGAAAAGTAATCAAACAAATCTTTGCGCAACCACCAGATTACAAATATTTTGATTATAGAATAGTTTCTTCATTACTCATTGATAATTCAAACAACCTATGGATTGGCTTATCCAACAAAGGTATTGCAAAATATAATTTACTGAATGAAAAAATAAAATTTTATAAGTCCATTAAAAATAATTCATCAACACTTACTGATGACCATGTAAATACAATTTTCAAAGACAGAGAAAATAATATATGGATAGGCACCAAGAATGGATTAAATAAATATTTACCTCTAAGCGACAACTTTGTTAGAATTTTACATGACCCCAATAAAACTTATTCAATAATTGACAATAACATACTTTCTTTAACTCAAGATAATACAGGAATTATATGGATAGGAACTGGAGGAGGTGTAAGCAAAACCTTTTTTCCAAAAAATAATTTTCATTTTATAAGCAATAACATCAGCAATAGATTAACATCTATTTTTATAAACAAAAATAATGACATCTGGCTTGGTTCTCTTGATGGTTTATACAAATTAGAAAAATCGGGCATAACTCATTTCCAAAATAACCCAAACAATTCTAATAGTATTAGTGATAATTTTATAATGTCTGTTTATGAAGATAGTGACGGATATATCTGGATTGGCACAAATCATAGTGGATTAAATAGATACGACCCTAAAACTAAAAAATTCAAATTATTCACTTATGATATTAACGACAATACATCAATAAGTAATAACGGAATTACTTCTATTTGCGAAGATAGACATGGCAATTTATGGTTTTCTACATGGTGGGGATTAAATAAGTATAATAAGAAAACAGAAAAATTTTACAGATATCTTCATGATAATAATAATCCAAATAGTTTACCTTACGATTTAGTGTGGGTTGTTTTTGAAGATTCACGAGGAATGATATGGGTTGGAACTGATGGAGGTGGTGCCGGCATGCTCAATCCCAAGACAAATAAATTTATAAACTTTACAAAATCATCTTTAGCATCATTAAGAATTAGTGAGAATAGAGTATTTGCAATCTTTGAATCCAGCGATGGAATTATCTGGTTCGGAACGAGCGATGGATTAAGCTATTACGACTATAAAACCAACAAAACAAAAATTTATAAAACTAAAGATGGATTACCGGGAAATATTATAAATGGAATAATCGAAGACAACAATGGAAACATTTGGATTACTTCCGATAAAGGTTTAGCAAAATTTGATAGAAAAACTAATACTTTTTATAACTACACAAAAAGAAATGGATTACCAGCTCAAGAATTTTCTCAAAATTTAACTGCTAAATCTAAAAATGGATATCTTTATTTTTCTTGCGGAGGTGGCTTATTATATTTCAATCCTGACAGTATTAAAGAACAATATCTTAATGCACCAATAGTTTTTACTGATTTGAAAATATATAATGAATCTGTTCCGATTGGAAAAAACAATTCAATTCTTAAAGAATCAATAACTGAAGCAAAAAGTATAACCATTCCTCCTGGCAATGATGTTATTACTATTGAATTTGCACTTCTGGATTTTTACAATGTAAAAAAGAACAGATACTCATACAAGCTCGAAGGATTTGATATGAACTGGAACGATGTTGGAAACAGAAATTTTGCTACATACACAAATTTACCTCCGGGAGAATACAAGTTCATTGTAAAAGCATATAATATTGATGGCATTCGAGATGCAAGACAGGCAACATTAAACATTATAATTTTACCTGCTTTTTATCAAACAGCATTATTTAAATTTTTGTCTGCAGCTGCTTTAATCTTGATGGTAGCTCTTTATATAAACTTTAGAACAAGAAATGTTCGTAAACAAAATAAAATTCTTGAAGAGAAAATTTTAGAACGAACAAAAGATCTTGACGAGACAATAAAAAAATTAAGTAATGAAATCGAAGAAAGAATTAAAGCCGAAGAAAAACTAAAAATTTCACTTCTGGAAAAAGAAATATTACTCAAAGAAATTCATCATCGTGTCAAAAATAATCTGCAAGTGGTTTCAAGCTTGTTATTTCTTCAATCAATTAATTTGAAAGATGAAAATGTAATAAATGCTTTCAAGGAGAGCCGCGACAGAATTAAATGTATGGCTTTAATTCATGAAAAATTATACCGCTCAGAAAATTTATCGATGATTAGTTTTGAAGATTATATAAAAAGTCTTGTTGACGAATTAAAAAAATCTTTTGTAAGAAAAGACAAAAACATTATTACAGTCATAGAAGCAAAAGATATTAACTTAAGTCTTGATACTGCTTTATCTTGCGGATTAATTGTAAACGAAGTTGTAACAAATTCATTTAAGTATGCTTTCCCCGATTCATTCGTTAAAGATAATGATGAATTAAAAGTAGAAATAAAAGTCAACAAGATTGATTCTAATAAATACTTAATGATTATAAGAGATAATGGAGTTGGCTTGCCGAAAGATTTCGAAATCGAAAAATCAGATTCTTTGGGAATGAAGTTAATAAATTCAATTGTAAATCAGCTTAATGGAAATATTGAAATTAAATCAGAAAAAGGAACTGAATTTAAGATTGTAATAGAGGACTTAAAATAAAAAATGCATAAAACAAAAATTCTTATTGTTGAAGACGAAGCAATTGTTGCATTAGAAATTCAATACAGATTAACATCATTAAATTATGAAGTAGTTGGAACTGCATCTACGGGTGAAAAAGCTTTAGCACTCGCTGAAGAAACCAAACCGGATTTAGTACTTATGGATTTAAAACTAAAGGGCAAACTGAACGGACTTGAAACGGCACGAGAATTAAAAAACAAATTTTCTATCCCATCAATTTTTATTACAGCATTTTCTGATGATGCTACATTAAAAGAAATTCAGGAAAATGATTTTATAATACTTCAAAAACCATTTACGCCCGAAGAATTACAAAAAATTATTGAAAGTGCTCTAAAATTAGAACGAGATTTTTGATTTTATTTCACTTCAAAAATTGGAAAAAATCTTTCTTTAATTACATGTAATTTTTACAACACCTGAACTTTTTAACTTATTAATTAGCAAATATCATTTGCTTTCTTTTATTCCTTTCTTATATTCCAGTGTAAATTAAAACAGTTTTGTAAATTTATTCCACTGGTTCAATATTTGTAAGTTCTGAAAGAGCTATATTAAAGCAATTGAACTGGAAAATTTTACTTAATCAAAATTTGGTAAAATTGTGGGACAGCAACAATTATTATTAATATTACTTGGAATTGTTATTGTGGGCATTGCAATATTTATGGGAATTAATTTATTCAGGGCAAATGCAATTGAATCTAAAAGAAATATTGTGACAAATGAACTTGTAAACTTAGCAGCGATGGCACAAAAATATTATTTAAGCCCAAAATCACTTGGCGGAGGCGGAAGGTCATTTATTGGTTGGGATGTTCCGCCCGAATTAAGAGTAACAGCTACAGGCAGTTATAAACGTGAAAGTGTGAGTGATGATAGCCTAATAATTATGGGAGTTGGTAATGAAATTGTGACAAACGATGACTCAATAAGAGTGAAAATAGTTGTTAAACCAACTATTTATAGAGTAGAAATTATTAATTAAGTTCTTTTTATGATTTAAATGCAGGTTTTATTAGTATAAAACTACTTTTAAAAAAAATTTTTAGATGGTATATAAATTGATGAAAAGCTTTAATATACACAATTTCACTGCATTTTAATTAACATATTTAATCACAAATTAAAAGGAGTTACCTATGGGTCAACAACAATTATTACTTATCGTTCTCGGCGTTATAATCGTCGGTATTGCTGTAGTAGTCGGTATTAATGTATTTACAGCAAGCAGCACACAAGCAAACAGAGATGCAGTTATTGCAGACTTAACAAACTTAGCTTCATTAGCACAACAATATTACAGAAAACCAACAGCTTTAGGTGGTGGTGGAAACTCATTTACTGGCTGGACAATACCAGCACAATTAGACACAACTGGTAACGGAACTTACACTGCAACTGTATCTGCTCAATCTGTTACATTGGTTGGAGTTGGCAATGAAACTGGTAACAATGGTTCAACTCCAGTGCAGGTTACTATGGTTGTTGGTCCAACAAGAATTACTTCTACAACCATAAATAACTAAATTAATATTAAAAAGGCTGTCTTAAAAAGGCAGCCTTTTTTATCCCTTGAACTACAAATTTCCTTATCCAATATCTACCATTATTACAGCACTGGCTTAATTATTGTTTGAAATTAACGATTATACAATATCAGTAAACAATTAATTAATTCATTTTATTAATATTTTTTTTAATTTAATAATGTAATAACAAACTTTGATTATTATTAAGGTTTTCTATGATTGAAGTAAGATTTAACGCTATTAAACCAGGTGGACAAACAATCACTGGAACACTTAATGAACCTACTTTCAGCGAAGCTAAAAAGAAGATTTACAAATTAGCTCAAAAAAATAATCTCAAAATCCATTCAATCCAAAAAAAAAGCACATATATTTATAAAATACGACGCGGCAATGAAAAACCAATCATCGGCGAACAAAGAGCTTTCAGCAAAGAAGAAGTTGTAAATGCTCTTCGAAAACTTGGTTACGAAGTTATTTCTGTCAATAAAAAATATTTTGAGTTCAACTTCAAACCGCCGCAGCAGGATATCGTTTCTTATGTAAAAATTAGTGCCGAACTGCTTGAGCAAAAACTCCCTTATAGCGAAATACTTACATTGCTTATAAATGATATTCAAAATAAAACTTTGCGCGAAACTTTAAGACAAATTAATAATGAACTTAAAAAAGGAGCTGACAGCGAAGCTACATTTCTTCGATATCAATCTGTATTTGGAAAATTTACTGCATATATGCTTGGCCTTGCATCTAAAAGTGGCAACATGGCAGAAATCTACAAAGCAACAGCAAAATTTCTCGAGCGTCAGCAGGAATTTAGAAAGAACTTAAGAAGTGCTTTGATTACACCATTAGTTACTTTGTTCGTATTGTTTCTTGCTGTAATATTTTATGTCGGCTATATCTTTCCAGAAACAGCTAAATTGTTTATCAAATTTAAAATTGATTTACCACCACTGACTGCCGCCACATTAAAAATTAGTGATTTCTTAATGGGAAATATTCTCTGGGTATCATTAGCTATTATAATTCCTCCTATATTTATAATTCAATTTGCTAAAACCAAAAAAGGAAAACTAATAATTGACAGACTGATGTATAAAATTCCAATAATTGGAAATCTTATTCACAAAACAAATATAGAAGTTTTTTGCCGTGTATTTTATACACTCTACACAGGGTCTGCCGAAAGTATTGAACCCATTAGAATTGCAGCCGAAGCAACTGGCAATAGTTATTTTGAAAATCAAATCAAAAATGTGGCTATTCCATTAATGATTAAAAAAGGAATAGGAATTACAGATGCTTTTCAGGCAAGCGGCGTATTTACAGATACAGCTTTATCAAGATTTCACTCTGGCGAAGAAACAGGAACAATTAAAAATACTGCTCTTCAACTTGCAAATTATTATGAAAGCGAAACTGTATTTAGATTAAAAAATGTGATTGAAATGATACAGCTTGCAATAGCTATGATTATTATGATTGTTATGATTGCATTAACTTTAATTTCAGCAGAAACAGCAACAATAAGTCCAAAATCACCATTAGCACAATGATACACTATTAATTATATTGCTGTTAAAATTAAGTCGACATAAAAGCAAGTTAAATGAAAAGGAGTTAAGCTATGCTGGATACACAATTAGAAATGGCGGATAAAATCGGCTACCTATTATTAAAAAAAGGAATAATTGATTCAAAAATTTTAGAACAGGCTTTAAAAGTAAAAGAAGCAGACCAGACAAATAAAAAGCGAAATCTTGCTCAAATACTTGTTGAAGAATTTGGTTTTGAACACGATGTTATATTCCGCGAAGTTGCAATTCTCTATGCATTCAAAGAACTTAATATTCGTCCAGAAGAACTGCCAGAAGAAAGAATCAACGAAATAAAAAATTTAATTAATCGTCAGCCTCAAGAAGTTAAACAAATGCTTCTTGAGCATCGCATCATTCCATTTAAGTATGATGATAAAGTAAAAGATAAATTAATACTTGCTGCTGTTGACCCAACAGACAGAGCAATTGCAAAAGTAGCATATGCATTAAATGCAAAAAAATATGAAATAAACTATCTGCGAAAAAAAGATTATGATAAACTTATAAACATGATAGTTTCTTCCGAGAATGTTTATCTAAAAATGATTGAAGAAGCCGGCGAAGAACTTCATGTTGTTCAAGAAGAAACAATTGACGAAGAAGAATTAGATGCTGAAATAAACAAAAGTGCTTTAATTAACTTGATTGAAGCTGCTCTCGTAGAAGCAGTGCGTAAAGGTGTAAGTGATATTCATATAATTCCAAAAGGAGCAATGAAAACTGAGATTCACTTTCGAATAGATGGTAAACTGCAATTATGGCATGTTCAGGAAAATACAATGCCTGAAGCTGTTATGGCAGTTGTCAAAGACCGCTCAAAAGGTCTGGATAGATTTGAAAGAGAAAAAGCTCAGGACGGTTTTATTCAAAGAGAAATTGATGGTCATATAATTCGCTTTAGAGTTTCAGTACTGCCAATGGTTGGAACAGAATTAAAAAATAAATTTGAAAGCATTGTCATAAGAGTTCTTGATGACAGAAAAGTAATAAAAGATTTGAACAAACTTGGGCTTACAGGTTATGCTCATCAAGCTTTTGTAAAAGCAATCAATCAACCGCAGGGGATGATAATTTTAACAGGACCAACAGGAAGTGGAAAATCAACTACTTTAATTGCTGCTTTGTATCAAGTTATCCATCCATCTAAAAATGTTCTTACAATCGAAGACCCTGTCGAATATGTTATTGAAGGGGCACGACAGCTCAAAATTGGTCACAAAATGAATTTTGAACAGGCAATTAGAGCAATATTACGACATGACCCGGATATTGTCCTTGTAGGTGAGATGCGCGACAAAGAAACAGCCGAAACCGCAATCAAACTTGCAAATACAGGTCACTTAACATTTTCAACTCTTCATACTAATGATGCACCAAGTGCTGTTGCTCGTTTATATAAAATGGGCGTTGAACCTTTCTTAATTGCTTATGCAATTAATATTATTGTAGCTCAAAGATTAATTAGAAAATTATGCGAACATTGCAAAAGAAAAGTAACAAATCTGGAAGAACATATTTTATCTGCAGGACTCAAATTAGAAGATTGGCTTGGTTACGATATTTATGAAGCTGTCGGCTGCGATAAATGTAACAATACCGGCTATAAAGGAAGAATGGCAATACACGAAGCTCTTTACTTTACAAAAGAAATAAGAAGAATAATTGTTCGCTCAGGTGATGAAGTTGACGAAGAAGCTATCCGTGAACAGGCAAGAAAGGATGGAACCATCAGCTTAAGAGAATCTGGATTTGAAAAAGTAAAAATGGGTCTAACTTCTATTCAGGAAGTAATTGCAGCTACAATGGAAGATTAATATTTGCAATAAAAACTCGGCAAAAATTATCGATAATAAATTTGTTAAATGAAATTTTATAAAGGAATAATGGTTTTTAATACAAATAAATTTATTTCTTTGATTTTAAAATCAATTAAACTATGTTAAATAAAAAAATAAAACTAATTTGAAAAATCTTGTTTATCAGTATGATTGAAGAAGCAAAACAAATATTAACTAACTTTGCAAATAAAATTCCTCCCACTGTTTTTGGCCCAGAACGGGTAAAATTTATTGCTGACAACATTGAGCAGCTTACTGACAATGAAAAACTCCAAATAATTCAATTTGCAAATCATATTTTAAGTCTAATGATAGAACGTCAGGCATCTGATGTTGAAATTGGTGGGTTCGGCACTCAGGGTTATGTCTGGTTTAGAATTTATGGAAAGAAAGAACGGGTTAAAGATTTACCAACAATGAATACAGATGAAGCTGCTGTCTTGATAATTTCACTTCTTAATAAAAATCAAAGAAATTATTTACTTGAACAAAGAAATTTGGATTTCAGTTATTCATTTTTCTATCCAAAACAAAATGCAAATGTTAGATTTCGTGCTGATGCATATTTCGACCTTGATACCTTAGCTCTAAATATGAGAGCAATTCAGGCTAAAATTCGTCCGCTTGAATCACTTGAATTTCATCCCCTCGCAATCAAGACAATGAGCCACAATTACATAAAGTTCGGTTTATCACTTGTAACTGGAATTACTGGTTCTGGTAAATCGACAACCCTTGATGCAATTATTGATTATCATAATCAGTTTGACCCCTGCCATATTGTTATAATTGCATCACCAGTTGAATATGTTCATACATCAAAAGTTTCCATCATTAAACATAGAGAAGTTGGAAGAGATGTTTTATCCTTCAAAGATGGTGTCATTCAATCATTAAGACAGGACCCAGATATAATTGTAATTGGAGAAATGAGAGACCCGGATACAATAATGGCTGCCTTAGAGGTAACAGATACAGGTCATAAGGTATTTTCTACATTGCACACCTCGTCTGCAGTTGAATCTATTGACCGTATTATTGCAGAAGTTCATCCTGTTGAACAGGAAAGAGTTAGAAACCGATTGGCTGATGTTCTAATTTCTGTTGTATCTCAAAAATTAGTTCCAAGTCTTGACGGCAAGCGAGTACTTGCAAAAGAAGTATTAATTGTAACTCCAAGTGTTAGAGCAGCAATAAAAAATAACAATACAAGCGAAATTTATATGATGATTAATCAAGGCGGACCACAAGGAATGATTACCATGGAACAGGATTTGTTGCGTCTTTATACTGAAAAGAAAATTTCAAAGGAAAATGCAATTGCTTATGCAAATAATAAAACACGTATTATGCAACTATTAAAAGCTGTGTAATATGAAACAAATCGTTTGCATATATAATGAAGGCAATGATGTAAAACTCACAGTCATGTCTAAAAACAATGAGACTGTATCGGTAAACCGTGTCGCTTCAATTACAATGACAACGGCATTACAAAGTTCTTCAAGACAGGAATCATTAGCTGAACTTGAATCCATTGATTCTGCAAGTGAAATTTCATTTGATAATATAGAAAAAATAGATTTAGGGAAAGAACCATCTGTTGATACCTCTGACATTGGCCAGATACAGGCTTCGCTGTCAGGTCTGAATTTAAAATCACTACAATTTATTCCGATTGTTAGTGAACCAATTGTCAGTTATCATTTCTACGAAGGTCCAAGAGATGAAAACAAAAAAAAGTTACTACAATCAATAATTGCAGATATTGAAAACACAAAAGGAATTACAGTTCCTCCCGATATGATTGATGTTATGGAATTTAGTGAAAAAGCAATGTTAAGTGTTTTCATTGAAGGAGAAATTGCCGGTGCTACTATTGTTAATCAACTTGCAAGCTACAATAAAAGACGTTATTACAAAATTCCTACTGTTAAACCTGCTGAGTTATCAATTGCTTATTATGTTGGCAAAACTCATAAATTTTTCCCCGAAGATTATACATTAATCATTCATATTGGAAGGGAATACAGTAAGCTAATTTTCTTAGAAGGGCAAAAATTAAAACACATTGGTGCAACCTTAGATATTGGTACAAAAAATCTTCATACCTATGATGTTTACTTCTCAAAAATTCTTCTTGAAATGGAAAACGGAGGAATTCCAAAGTTAGATAATATAATTCTTTGTGGAGAAGACCGTTCAGAAAATTTAATTCTATCATTCTATGGAACATTTCCCGAAGCAAATGTCTTCGAACTTAAATTTGAAGGTCTTGATACTTCCTCTTTAACTGAAGATGAAGTTAAAAATCTTGCACTTTATGCAATTCCAATTTCCGTAGGTGTAGAATATTTTGATGAACTTGATAAAGTTTATTCTGGAATTAACTTCCTCCCAAGATATATTCAGGAGAATCAGAAGTTTTTGCAATTCGGATGGCACAGTTATGCAATGCTTCCTTTATTGTTTGGTGCTACATTCTTCTTTACATTTAAGATTTTATCGAGCTATGAACAAATAAAAGAACTCGATTTAGAAATAGAACGATTAACTCAAAGACAAATTCAAAATCAAGCTCTTGTGCAGGAAATTACTCCTCTTGATAATCGAATAAATAACTTTGATGCAACTCAGGCAATTCTTGATTCAGCCTCAGCAGGAGCTGGAATCTGGAATAAAAATATTACAAAGATTTCAGACTTTATTGAACGAAGAAGAAATTTCTGGTTAAGTCGGCTTGAAACTGTTTCACCTTCTGAAATTAAAATCAGCGGTTATTCTTTATCAAGAAGTGTATTAACAGAGTTTGCAGAAAGTATGCCTTCAGCTGTAATTAAAAATATCAATTATGAAGCAATAAGAGATAAAAGTGCTTTTTCATATATAATTAATTTCAAACTGCAAGAAGATTCTTTGAAAGCAAAATGAACAGCAAACTAAAAAATACAATTATAATTTCAGCTATTCTTGTTGCCATAATATTAATTGGCGGGCTGTTCAATTATGTTTATCTGAAAGGAAAAATAAAAGACAGAGAAAAAAAGATAAAAGAATTAACACTTTATCAACTCGACACCGAAGCATTAACACAACAATTGAATTATTTGAGAAAGCGTGTTGCACAACTTGATTCAATTCTTGCTAACAGACAATACAATGTTCCCTACAATCTCTCTCAATCAAGTTTTTATGATTTTGTAAATCAGGTTACTTATTCATTTTCTCCATATTCTTATGTCAACATAGAATTTGAGCAGACCGAGCAGGGAAACCCACTGAGTATTTACCGTTATACATTAAGTGGAACTGCTGAATTCAATGATTTGAACCATTTAATTTATGCAATTGAAGAAAGTAAAATGCTCAAGAAAATTTCTAATGTTGAAATGACAAACAATGTTAAAGTTGATGAAGATGGAATGCCCCATTATCTTGTTACTTTCAAATTCAAAGTAGCAGTTTATTTTTCAAATGATGATAGATTTTATGTTAAAGATTTTACAGAAAACAGACTTCAGCCAAATCCTGTTTATGATATTTTTTATCCATTGATTAGAAATGAAATACCGCCAAACAAAGAAGGATTGCTTGATGTTCAAAATGCAAAACTGCTTGCATTAATTCCAGATGGTGCATTTTTAGCTGATGCCAGCGGAAATACATTCTTATTGTGGGAAGGTGATAAAGTTTATCTCGGTTATCTGACAAATATAAATTACGATAAAAACGAAGTCAGCTTTGTATTGAACAAAGGCGGAATAATTGAAACAGTAACATTAAAACTCGACAAAGAAATTAAGAAGAGTAAATAAAATGAAAAAGTTAATTTTTCTTTTGCTAATAATTTTATTGAGCAGAGTTGATGCTCAAATTGATTTGCAGGAAAAGCTAAAGGGATATGTTAATCCCGAAGAACTTGTTACTCTTTCCGAAAATATTCCTTTTAATCAAGCAATTGAAGTGCTTAGTGCAGTAAGCCAGAAGATTACCGGTAAAAAAATTGTATCAACAGTAAATATAACTTCTCCGATTGGAGTTGAGTTAAATAAAATTCAATATAAGAAAGCCCTCTTCATAATTGTTCAATATAACAATTTAACACTGGAAGAAACTGAATCAACCATAATTGTTAAGAAAAAAGAAGAAGCAAAAGCTCAGCTTGCCAAAGATGTTTATGCACCTGTAGATGAAAGAGAAGTTAGAATATCTGCTTTACTGTTCGAAGCAAATGTAGCTGAAATGAGAGAACGTGGAATTAACTGGGAATTTTTACTCTCCAGAAGTGGACTGTCAATCGGTGGAAAACTTGTTACACTCCAAGAACAAACACAGCAACAAGGTGGAACCACAACTCAAATACAGCAAAAGCCCCCAGAATTCAGTGTTAATACAGAATCAAAATTTACAATGGGTAAATTTGATGGAGATGCTACTTCACTATTCAGATTTTTTGAAACAGAAAATCTGGGCAAAATCATTTCAAGACCTACAATCAGCACAGTAAATGGAGTTAAAGGCAGAACTCAAGTTGGTTCAGACATTTCAATTAAAGAAAGGGACTTTGCAGGCAATTTAATAGATAGATTTTACTCAACAGGAACAATCATCGAGGTAACACCTTACATTTACAATGAAGATGGAATTGATTATGTCTATATGAAATTAAAAGTCGAAAGGAGTTCTGCTATACCAGGTACAATTACAACAGAAATTAGAAAGACTTCTGCCGAAACAAATGTTTTGCTTCTCGATGGTGAAGAAACTGCAATTGGCGGATTATTCCTTAATGAAGAAAGTGTTGACAGACGCGGTGTTCCAATCTTAAAAGATTTGCCATGGTGGTTCTTTGGCTTGAAGTATATCTTTGGTTACGACCAAAAAACTATTACAACAAAAGAAATCATTATTCTTATTAAAGCAGAAATTCTGCCTCCGCTTAAAGAAAGAATTTCTACAAAGAAAGAAGGCGGCATATTAAAACAAGAGTTAAAGAAAAATATCGAAGCAATGGATAACTATAAAAAAGAAACTGAGCTCAAAAAAGAAAACGAAAAGTAATTATAAAATTGATTTTTATTCTTAAGAATAAAGCAGCCATAATTTATGATTTTAAAAAATTATGAAACTGAATACAAAACTGATATTATTTTCATTTATTATTGTTGTTATCACTTCTGCCGCATCTGCAATAATTTATTATTCCCTTACAGATAGTCTTCTTACAAGATACCAATCTCAATCAATATCAAATTCAACGAACGACTTTATTTTTGTTTTCGAAACATCACTTCAACAAGTGGAATATGACATAAAAAAAATTTCTCCATCAACAAAAAACTTTAACAGAATAAATTTAGATTCAACTAGCATAGATTTTCTTTTTACTTTAGAAAATGATTCTTTGATTAATATAAACCAATTCAAAAAAAATAAAAATGTAAGCCTCAACTTGGCTTCAAGGTCAATCAAAAAATTTTTTGAAGAGAATCCAAATGTTGTTTTAAGTTTTTCAAGAATTGACAACAACGAAATAATTTATTACGGGAAAGTTCTTAATTCTGATTTTCTAAGCAAGATTTCTGAAAAAATTAGAGCTGATATTGCACTAATAATTGATAACCAACTTTACGAAATTTCTAATCCCGATAAAAATCAGAAATTTATTCCTGCATTAAATCATTCCATTCAGAATCTAAAATTCAAAAATAACTATGATATTTATAACGAAGAGACTGACAATGCCGACTTTAAAGCTTCGCTCTATACGCCAAAACAAATTTTAGCTCCTGCAGGAAAATTAAACTTTATAATTTTCACATCATTTGAAGAAGCTGCAGATTTCAGAAACACTTTAAGAAATGTTGTTATCCTGATTGTTGTTGCTGGAAGTGCTCTCACATTTATTTTTGTTCTTCTATTCACTTACAAATTTAGAAAGCAGCTTACATTATTAAGCGAAGCTACTGAAATTACAACAAAAGGAAATCTTGAACATCGTGTCACCATAATTTCAAAAGATGAAATAGGAAGCCTTGGAGAAGCATTCAACAAAATGCTTGATGTAATTAAAAAGAAAGAGGACATTGAAAAAGAATACACTGAATTCATAAAACTCATTAATCAAAATCCTACACTAAAACAAGTATCCGAAGCTGCTCTTACAAAAATTATAAAAGCAACAGGCTGTTCATTTGGATTGCTTTATGTAATAGAAAATAAAACCCTAAGATTAACTTCTTCTTATGGAATAAATCGAGATTCAGTTAACACAAACTTTAACTCAGATTTATATTCTAATGTGATTGATAAAAAAGAAAGTGTTGAATTTATTTTTGAAAACAACTTTCCTGAAATTAAAACTGGACTTGCATCAATCAAATTAAAATATCTTTTGATTTATCCAATCTTATATAACAAAGAACCAATTGCCATACTTGAACTTGCATCTGAAAACATTCCACAAAATGGAGTTAAAAATTATCTCAATAATATTCAGGAACATTTAGCAATCGGGTTGATAAATGCCGTTTCACTTGAACAACTTGAAAATTACATTTCAGAATTAAAAAGATTAAACGAGGAATATCAGAAACAGAACAAACAAATAATTCAGCAAAATGAACAATTAAAGGAACTTCATAATCAGCTTAGAGAAAAAGCTGAGGAACTCGAAAAACAAAGACTCAAAGCAGTAGAATTAACAAAAGTAAAGTCACAATTTCTTGCAAGCATGTCTCATGAATTGAGAACTCCGTTAATTTCCATTCTTGGTTTAACCGAGCTTTTGTTAAAAGATTCTTATTCCAATCCAAAGTTTAATGAAAAATTGAACATTGTTTATCGCAACGGAAAAAAATTATTGAGATTAATTACAAACATACTGGAATTCTCAAGACTTGAATCCGGAAAAATTGAAGTCAAGAAAGAAAAATTTTTGTTAAGCGAATTAATTGAAGAAGTAAAACAAAACTTCGAAATTCCTGCTGAAGACAAAAAATTGAAATTTTCTATTGAAGCCCCGAGAAGAAAAAATATTTTACTGAACACAGACAAAAATAAACTCGACCACATACTTTCCAATCTTCTGATGAATGCAATTAAATTCACCGAGAGAGGTGAGGTAAAATTATCAATCGAATTGATTGATACTAATTCAATTAAATTTTCTGTTATTGATACTGGAATTGGCATCCCGGAAGAAAAAAAGGAATTAATTTTTGCAGAGTTCAAACAAATCGAAACAAACAACTCAAAACATTTTGGTGGTGCTGGTCTTGGACTTGCAATTTGTAAAAGATATGTCGAACTGCTTGGAGGAAAATTATCGCTTGATAGTCATGTTGACAAAGGAACAAAATTTTCATTTACATTAAATGATGTAGTAGTAGAAATTATAGAGACCAACGATGACAGTTTCTTAAAAGTAAAAGATGATTATGAAGAATCTAAAAAATCTTCTGCTCTAATAATTGGAAGCAGTGAAAATGCAAATAAACTTGTGAAAGATTATTTAATAACTTACAATTACCTAATCACAATTTGCGAAAGTGGCAGACAAAGTCTTGAAACAATTAACAAACAAAAGTTCAATTCAATAATTATTAATTCTTATTTGAATGATTACAACATCTGGCAGTTGATTGCTGATATAAGAAAAAATCCTGCTGCACAGGAAACTCCTATAATAATTTACAATGTTATTGAAAACGAAAAAGTGGGCTGGGCTCCAAATGTTTTTGACTTTTTAATTAAACCTGTAACAGAAAATATTTTAAAGAATTTAATTAACCAGATTAAGTTATTCACTAATAAAGACATAGATAAAATAATTTATACTGGTCTTAAGAAAGAAGAATATGAAATTATTAAAGACACTTTTTCAGAATCCATAGACTTTGATTACAGAAACTCACTTGAATCATCCATGGCATTGATTGATTACAGCAAAGTGCAGATATTTTTAATTGATGTAGAATCATTCAAATCAGATTCCCTTTTATTCTGCTCGTTATTAAGACAGAACAAGTTTACAAAAAACACTCATCTTGTTTTTCTTCTCCAGCAGAATTTTTCGGAAGATGAACTAACAGATTTAACAAAAACTTTCAATGCAATAACACTAAGAGAAAAAAATCATCCTCTTGATATTCTAAAATTCATTAAAGACAGATTGCAAATAGATGACAGTGAAGCAAATAAAAGACTTAATTTGATGATTGAGTCTTCACCTCGAAAACGAGAAACAATTCATGATTCATTAAAACCAACAATCATGATAGTTGATGACGACGAAGATACATTATTTACAATTGGAGAATTGCTGAAAGAATTAAACTGCAGTCCTGTTTATGCTCATAATGGAATGGAATGCTTATTAATGCTAAATCATATTTTACCTGATTTAATTTTCTTAGACATAATGATGCCAACAATGGATGGATTTGAAACTATTAAAAGAATTCGTTCAAGCAGCAGAACGGCTAAAATTCCTGTTATTGCTCTTACTGCTTATGCAATGCTTGAAAATAAAGAAGTCATCGAAAAAAATGGATTTAACGATTTGGTTACAAAACCTGTTGATTCATCAACGATATCTTCAAAGATTAACAGTTATATCAAAGTAAGAGTATTTTAACATTATGAAAAAAATTTTAGTTATTGATGATTACCCGGATAATGTGTTTTTAATTCAGGATAGACTTGAACAGGAAGGCTTTGAGGTAATCAAAGCTTATGATGGTCACATGGGAATTCAAAAAGCTATTGAAGAAAAACCTGATTTAATTCTTCTTGATATTATGATGCCGGGAATATCAGGTTATGATGTATGCAGAACTCTTACTTCGAGAGAAGACACAAAACAAATTCCAATAATTCTTTTAACAGCACTTACTGAAGCAGAAAATTTAAAAGAAGGTTTACAGGCTGGAGCATTTGATTACATCAAAAAACCTTTCAACAAAACTGAATTAATCGCAAGAATAAAATCTGCTCTGCGTTTTAGTGAAACAAATAAATTCTTGATAGAAATTGAAAAAATAAAAACATTTGCTGCCACTGTAACAACAGCCAATCATGAAATTAAACAACCACTCACTTTAATTAATCTTTCAACCGCTGCAATTAGAAGAGAACTTTCAAAAGAAAGTTTTTCGAAGGAAGCGGTCTTAAAAAGAATAGAGTTTATTGAAAAAGCAGCAAATGACATTGTAAAAGTTCTTGAAAAACTTGGTTCAATCAAAAAGCCCGTTTTAACACCTTATGTTAACGACCTGCATCTCATAGACCTTGAAGCAGAAAAGGATAAAAATACAGGCAGCAATTAAAAAATTGTTAAATCAAACAAGTCTATTGCTCTTTAATCAATTTTATAAGTTTCTCTTTATCAATCTTTCCTAATTCTGTTCTCGGAATTTCTTTAACAAAATAAAATCGTTTAGGAATTTTGTATGATGCAATATAAGAAATCAATTCTCTTTTAATTTCCGCCAAACTTATTTCATTGTTCAACACAACAGCTGCTGAAATTGATTGTCCCCATTCTTTATCTTTTTCAGGAAATACATAAACATCTTCTACTTCCCTTAGTTGTTTAATAGCATTTTCAACTTCTTTAATGCTTACATTTTCTCCGCCTGTAATAACAATATCTTCTCTTCGAGATTCAACATAAAGATAACCATCTTCATCAAGCCAGCCGTAATCACCTGTTAAAAAATATTCATCAATATATCTTCCGCTTCTTTCTGAAAAGACATAATCTTTGAATAATGTTTTGCTCTTTATTGCAATTTCTCCCTTTTCATTTGCATTAAGAAATTCACCATTAATCCCAATAATTTTTATGTCAACATTTTTAAGTGGCTTTCCTGTTGATTCCGGTTTTAAGATATAATCTTTGCTTTTTAATGCAGTAACCATTGAGCATGTTTCTGTTGAGCCATAAACTTTCACAATATTCCATCCTTCTTTAATTGCATTATCACATAAAGAAGTATCGAGAGGTCCGCCGCCAAGAAATACATATTTTATATTTTTCTTTGGTTTAAATTTTTCTTCGATTAATCTGTAAAGTGTGGTTGATACAAATGAAATATGTGTTGGTTCAAATTTTTGTATTGCTGTTTTGATGTCATCATATTTTAATGAATCGGGTATTGCAATTTTACTTTTCGAAATTAATGAGCGGCAAAAAATCATAAAGCCACCAATATGATAAAAAGGAAGAGATGCAAGCCAGATATCATCAATTGTTAAATTTATAAATTCATTCAGTGCTGAAGTACTTTCATAAATGCTTTGAAAAGTATGAACTGCAGCTTTTGATTTCCCTGTGCTGCCAGATGTAAACATTATAAGCGCATTGCGATTAATATCAAAATCATGAATAAAATAATTTTCAGAATTACGCTTTAATTGATTTAATCTTGATAACAAAACAATCTTGCCCGGTATTTCTTTTTTGAAATTGTAAAGTCTATCTTCAATAAAAAGAAAAGATATTCCAATGTTTTCTATCTGGCATAATAATTCATTTTCGGTCAATCTTGTATTCAAAGGAACAGCCGTTGCTCCGCAAAACCAGATTGCATTTACCAAAAACAAAAATTCTTTTGAATTATTTGAAAGAATTCCAACCCTATCATCTTTCTTAACTCCCATATCAATTAATAGACAGAAATATTGAAATGATTTTTCGAAATATTGCTTGTAGTCAATTCTTTCAGATGAGGTTATTATTGCTAATAATTCAGATGATGATTTGCTCTGTTCAATCAGCCAGTGTTCTTTGTTTGAAATTGCAATCATATCTGTAAATTAAATTTTGGAGGAAAATCTTTTATTTCAAAATTAATCTTGCCGTTCTTAATACCGTAATAATCATAACAAATATTTTGTTCAAAAAAATCGGAAGTATCCAATCCATGAGCATGCGAGTGAGAAGTACAGGAAGCAATAAAAACCAAAGCACTTTTTCCAATCGAACTTTCAAAAGCTGATGAGATAATTACACATTTATTTTTTGTCTCTGCATAATTAATTAATTCAATTGAATCAAATATACCACCATAAATCATTGGTTTGACAACTATAAAATTAATTCGGCTTTCATCAATAATATTTTTTGCATCATTAATATTTTTCACAGATTCGTCAAGAGCTATTTTAACTTTAGATTCTTTTGCCAATTCTAAATTGCACATCAATTCCGAGCAGGGCTCTTCAATAAATTCTATTTCAAATTTTTCTAACTCTTTGAGATAACTTTTTGCTTTTTCATAACTCCATTTTCCATTAGCATCAAGACGAACAGTAATTTTATTGTCAAACTTTTTATAAACTAATTCCAATAGAGATAAATCACTAATAAAATTTTCTCTTCCTATCTTTATCTTAAAAGTTTTATATCCTTGATTATATTTTTTTTGAATTTCATTTATAATGAATTCAGGTTCTGAAATATCCAAAACGGCATTTATGCAAATTTCTTTTTTAAGACATTTATTAGAAAAATATTTTTTCTGTTTAGATTTTCTGACAAATAATAAATTCAAAAATATCTGTTCAAAAGCAAATGTTAATGAATTCAAGTTTGACAAATTTTTTATTTGCATTCTTACATTTTCAGTATCGTCATTTAAAAATATTTTATCCTGTGAAATTAAATTTATTTCTTCTTCGAGTTCCTTTAAGGATTCACAGCTAAAATTTGGAAGGGGCGATGCTTCACCGTATGTAACATTGTTTTCTTCATCAACAGCTTTTATAATAAATCCTGCCCGTTTATTAAACGAACCATATGAATTTTTAAATTCACTTTTTAATGTGAGTGAGAAAGGAAAATATTTAATTTCTTTTAATATCATAAAAGAATGCCGGCTGCAAAGAGCAAACCATAAATTGCTGAAAGCTTTGCAGTAAGTTCGAGTGTTTTATTTAATTCTTTTCCCTTAAGAGTATAAATCATTTTTATCAGTTTAATTGCAATTGGTAAAGAAAGAACTGGCAGAAAAACAAACACACTTTTTTTGAATGTAAAGTAAACAACAAATAAAATTAAATATGATAACATCATAAAGAAGACATATTGAAGCCGAGAAAATTTTTCTCCGAGTATTACTGCAAGAGTATTTTTACCGCTAAGTTTATCTTCTTCTCTATCACGATAATTATTTACAACAAGAATATTTGTAATCAAAGCTCCAACTGGAACAGAAGCCCAGAATATTAGCGGAGTTATTTCTTTTGCCTGAACATAATAAGTTCCTATGGTTCCAGCAAAGCCAAAGAACAGAAAGACTGCAATATCTCCAAGTGCGTGATATGCAAGCGGAAAAGGACCAGCTGTGTAAGCAACTGCAGTTATTATTGAAAGAACTCCTATCAAAAATATAAACCAGCCACCAAGATAAACAAGATATAAACCAAGCAAAAAACTTAAACCGAATACTATTATTATTCCAAGTTTCATTTCATTAACAGAAATTAATCCTGATGCAACAGCTCTTTGAGGTCCTGTTCTTTCTTTCTTATCAGTTCCATGAAGATAATCAAAAAGGTCGTTAACAAAATTAGCGCCTATCTGAAATAATAAAGAACAAAACAATGCAGTCAGTGATGCAATTAAATTAAACTTGTTATAATAAATTGCAATTGATGAACCAACCACAACAGGCACAATTGCTGCGGGTAATGTTTTAGGTCGGGCGGCTAAAATCCATCTATAAAATTTTTTTGTCGATGTAATTGAAACAGAATTCATAAAACTTATGGCACTCTAGGAAATTTAGAAAAGTCTGGTTTTCTTTTTTCGAGATATGCATTTTTCCCTTCTTGAGCTTCTTCTGTCATATAATAAAGCAATGTAGCATTTCCGGCAAGTTCTTGAATTCCAGCCTGACCATCAAGTTCTGCATTAAAAGCTGATTTTAAGAGTCGAATTGCAAGAGGACTTTTTTCAAGAATTTCTTTTGCCCATTTTATTCCTTCTTCTTCAAGCTGTTCTACTGGAACAACTTTATTGACAAGCCCCATTTCAAGTGCTTCCTGTGCATTATATTGACGACAGAGATACCAGATTTCCCGCGCTTTCTTTTGTCCTACAATTCTTGCAAGATAACTTGCACCAAATCCGCCATCAAAACTTCCAACTTTAGGTCCTGTTTGGCCAAATATTGCATTATCTGCTGCAATTGTTAAATCACAAACTACATGCAAAACATGTCCACCACCGATTGCATATCCAGCAACAAGAGCAATTACTGGTTTTGGAATACTTCTAATTTGTTTTTGTACATCAAGAATATTTAATCTTGGAACTCCATCTTTTCCAACATAACCTTTATCACCGCGTATAGATTGGTCGCCTCCTGAACAAAATGCATATTTACCATCTTTTGCTGGACCTTTTCCTGTCAATAAAATTACTCCAATATTTGTATCCTCTCGTGCATCATTAAATGCATCGTATAATTCAGATACTGTTTCTGGACGGAATGCATTTCTTTTTTCTGGACGATTAATAGTAATCTTTGCAATTCCATCCATCTTCTCATAAATAATGTCCTGATAATCTTTTACTTTTATCCAGTTATAACTCATAATAATTCCTTTCAAGATTATTTAAGAAGTTCAAAACAAAATTAATAAAAACATCGGGTTTTTCTAAGTGAACATTATGACCACAATTTTCTGCTATTTTATGTTCTGCATTCTGAAATCTAATCTTCATCTTTTCTGCAATTGCTGTATATTTTTCATCCAGAGCACCTGTAATCAAAAGCACTGGCAACTTAAGCAAGTTCAATTTATTCCAGTAATTTGGCATTAATCCAGTACTAAAACCAAGCAATGAATTGGATAATCCTATAACGCTGTTTTGATATTTTTTGTTCTTAATTAAATCATAATCTGTAATTACTTTTTGAGATTCAAAGAGCGGAAGATTCATCCAGTATTCTATAAAATTTTCTATCCCTTCCTTTCGAATTTTTTCTGCCAAAATAAAGTCAGAAATAACTCGCTGCTTTTTTAATTCAAAATCTTCAATTCCTGCTGTTGTACTTTCAAATATTGCAGCAATTAATTTTTCAGGAAAGTGCAAACAATATGAAAGTGCAGCTCTTCCACCCATTGAATAACCACATATAATAAGTTTATCAATTTTCAAATAATCAAATATGCTGCCGAGTTGATTAATTATTGCAGTGCAAGTATAATAGCATGAGTCATCGGGAGATTCTGTAAGTCCATGTCCAATTAAATCTATTGCGATAGGAAAATATTTGTCGGGAAGTTTATCAAATATAAAATGCCAATCTTCTGCGCAGCCTGTAAAACCATGTAAAAACACAATTGGAATTTTTTCTTCACTTCTATTGCTTTCATCAATTAGAATATTAAATTCAATTTGATTTACTATTATCTTCATCTAATTGTAAATTAATTGAGGAAGTTATTGACTTCCAGATTTTTTCACGAATTAATTTTGATTCCTTGAAATCTGTTTTTATTTCGAGAACTGCGAACTTTTTACTGTTTATTGACAACAATAGTTTCTTTTTTAATTCAGAAAAGTTTTTTATTAAATAATAATCACCGCCGTAAGCCTTAACAAATTTTGAAAAATCTATATTCAATGGTGTAACAAAATTTTGAATATATGTTTTGCCATATCGCGATATTGGTAGCGACTCAAATATTCCACCGCCATTGTTGTTAATTAAGATTACTGTTAATGGTATTTTGAATTTAACAGCATTATGAAGACCATTCATGTCATGATAGAATGCTAAATCACCTGTTATTAAAATTGTTGGTTCTTTAGAAACTGCTGCTATTCCAAGCGCAGTAGAATTTATTCCGTCAATTCCGCTTGCACCTCGATTGCAAAAAAGATTAATTTGTTTTTGATTTGATGAAACAAAAAAATCTGCATCGCGTATCGGAAGACTGTTAGAAATCATCACATTACACTTTGAAGGCAACGCCTCAAAAACTTCATAAACAATTTTTCCTTCAAAATTAATCTTCTCTTCTTTCAATTTATTTCGTTTGATTTCTTCAGCAATTTGATTTAATCGAATTATGCTTTTTAGCCATCTGTTGTTTCTGTCAAATTGTAAAGTGTCAATTTCTTCTAAGACAAGTCTGCAAAATTCAGCTGGATTAATTTTCAAAATAGTTTTTGCAGTTAAAGATGGGTCATTTTTATCACCAAACTCATTTATTAAAATTTTCTCTGCTTTAGAATTTTTATAATAGTTCAATATTACATTTGAAGTTGGAGAACCGCCAAACTGCAAAATGATTTCAGGGTCATATTTCTTCAAATAATTTTCCGACCTTACAAGCGATGTAAAATTCTCAATTATATTTTTCTTTGAATGATTTCCATGTCTTAATCCTGAAGATATATCAGCAAAAATTGGATATTTTAATTTTTCTGATAAAGTTGCACATAGCCTTGCAAATTCTTCATCATAACCATTATAACCAACAATGATTAATCCTTTTTCATGATTAACTAATTTTTTTATTGAATCATTAATTAAATACTTTTTCTTTTTTTCATTTAAGTCGATAGAACCGATGTAGTTGTAAATTTTTTGGAGGAATTTAATATCAATCTTTTCTGTGTAACAATCGGGTTCAAATGGTTTTTCAAAAGGAAAATTTAAATGAACAGGTCCCCGATTTTCTATCAAAGCAATTTTTAATGCTTCATCTGTTTTTTTAATCAAGCTTTTTAATTTTGCTAAATTAACTTCCGGCAAACCAACATCTGCAAAATATCTAATGTGATTTGCAAAAATATTGTCTTGATTTATAGTTTGATTGGCACCCGTATTTCTGAGGTAAGGCGGTCTATCTGCTGTGCAAATAATTAAAGGTACTCTTCGATAATATGCTTCAATAATTGCAGGATAAAGTTCTGCAACAGCAGTTCCAGATGTTGTCAAAACAGCAACAGGTGTTTTTGATTTATTTGCCATTCCAAGTGCATAAAAAGCAGATGAACGCTCATCTACAATTTGAAAAACTTTTATATTATCATTTTGACTAAATGCTAATGTTAATGGTGTGCTTCTCGAACCAGGTGAAATACATACATATTTCACTCCATACTCTACAAGTCTATTAACAAATAAATCACACCAGACTGTATTTCTGTTAACTGATATTTTCATTTGTTAATCTCTCTCGAAAAAGTGAAAGCATTGGTTTTAATTTAAGCTCTGTTTCTTCAAACTCACTTTTTATTTCTGAACCTTCAACTATACCACAACCAGCAAAAGCATATAAAAAAGAATTTTTATAAAGAGCAGACCTGATTCCAATTGCAAACTCTCCATATCTTTCTACATTAAACCAGCCTAAAATACCGGCGTATAAACCTCTGTCAAAATTTTCTAATTGTTCTATCACTTTCAATGCTCTTTCTTTTGGCAAACCGCAAATTGCCGGTGTCGGGTAAATACTTTTAATTAACAAAACAACAGAAACATCATTTCGAACAATTGCATTAATTGGCGTCCAGAGATGTTGTATATTCTTCAATTTTTTGATTTTTGTTTTATCATAATTCACACTTTCAGATAGCTTCGACAAATTTTCGACAATAAATTTAACAACAGAATTATGTTCGTGCATATTTTTACTATCACTTAATAATTCATTTTCAAGAATCAAATCTTCTTCTTCGTTAATTCCTCGTTTAATTGAACCAGCCAGAGCATCTGTTTCAAATTTGTTTTTTGAAATTCTTCCAAGCATTTCTGGTGAAGCACCAAAAAAAATTGAATTATTATTTTTCCAGGCAAATATATAACATTCAGGAAATTGAGCTTTAAGTTTCTCGATAATCTCAATTAAATTAAATTCTCCTTCGATATTAAGTTTTTTAACTCTTGCAAGAACAACCTTCTCTAAATCTTTTGATTTTATTTTACTAAGTGCATCTGAAATCATAGCACTCCAATCATCAAATTCTGTATCACTAATTTCATCATTTTCTTGATAATAAAATTTTTCTTTGCTGCACAAAATTTTACTTATTTTATTCTCCAGAACTTTTTCAATTTTTTCGTTCAGCATATCATTCATAAAATTGAAAGCAAAGTAACATTTATTTTTATATTTAATAAAAGATATTTCTGGAACATACCATGTCTCGGATAGATAATCATTCCATAAGTTGGTTTTTTCTTTGACTGGAAATTTTATTCCACCGATAAACAAAGGATAAAAACTAAAATCAGATTCATCAAAATTGTGAATATGTTTTATTTGAGAAATATTTTTAAATGAATTTTCGTCAACAGAAAAAATATTTCCGAAAGAAAAAAATGAATAATTTCTATCGGGTAAATCCCAAAGAAAAAATTGTTTTTGATTTAATAGTAAATTGTAGAATTCATTATAAATTTCATTATCAATTTCCTGAATGTAGGTATACAATAAATTGGGATTCTTGTGTTTAATATTTTTTTGTAATTTAAGAATATACTTTATGAAGTTTTTATTATTTACTATCAAGATTAATTTATTTTTATGTTTATTTGAATAAATTTCAGATGCAAAATAATAAAAAGCTTTGAAACAGCTTTTCAAAATGAATTTAATTTTATATGTTTATAATCCGAAGCACAATTTAATAGTTCTTTGAACATAAAGATTTAATTATGAGGGCTGGGGAAATGAAAATTAGTTACAAACAAGGAAGGAGAAAATGAAAATGCAAGCAGAAAAAGGGGAAGCAGCTCTCCAACTAATGGAGAAAGTAACAAAAGCTGGTGACAAATTCAGAAGGCTTCAAGCCAAATACATGTTTGAACAAAAACTTACAGCTCCTCAATTTGGAGTTTTAGAAATACTTTACAGAAATGGTCCAATGCCGCTTAAAAGAATAAGTGAAGAAATGCTTGTCACAGGAGCAAATATTACATGTGTTGTTGATAATCTTGAAAAAGAAGGTCTTGTTAAAAGAGTTCACTCTAAAGAAGACAGAAGAGTAATACTCGGTGAATTAACTCCGGCTGGAAAGGAAAAGCTTGATAAAATTATGCCTCAATACATAGAAAAAGTAGCTGCTGTTACTTCATCATTAACAGAAAGCGAACAAAAACAATTGATTGAATTGCTGGAAAAATTGGCATTCTAATTTTATAACTGGAATGAAAGAGAAATCCATTCATCCATTTGCATTTTTTCTAGCAATCCAAAACCAATTGCACTATACTTTTTAACAATATCTTCTTCATCAGAAATTAAAAGACCGGAAAGAATTAAGATCCCGGTCTTTTTCATTTTATTTTTTATTTCCTCTGCAATATCTAAAAGAACATTCTTATTTATGTTTGCGGTTATTAAATCAAAATCTTTTTCAGAAATTTGATGAATTTCTGCAAGTCTAATTTCTACTTTATTTTCAACATTGTTCATTTTAATATTTTCGTTGCCATTGAAAAAACACCATTCATCATTGTCAATTCCAATTGCTTTTTCAGCACCAAGAAATACTGAAGCTATTGCAAGAATGCCGGTGCCAGTTCCAACATCTAAAACTATATCGCCTTGCCGAACATACTTTTCTAAAAATTTCAAAACCATTTTTGTTGTTTGATGTTCTCCAGTTCCAAAAGACATTTTAGGGTCTATTGTAATTATTATTTGTCCAGATTTTGGTTGATATTCTTTAAAAGAAGGTTTTATGACTATTTTATCAGAAACCTCAATAACTTTTACATTTTTTTCATACTCTTCATTCCAGTTTCTATCTTCGAGTTCTTCTTCAATTAAATCATAAGTTTCTATAAAATTATTTTTTTTAGCTTCATCAAGAATATTTTTTATATCATCAGCTAAAATATTTTTTGATTCATCTGCAAAAACAATAAGTTCATTTTCCATTTCATTTATTCCATCTAAATTTAGCTGCCACAATAAGCCGCTAATTATTTCATTGTTTTGAGGCACTGTTCTGATAATAAATTGTTTGAACTTTTTCATTGAGCTTACCTAATTGTTGTATATTATTTCACAAATTTTATCCTGAAAATCCCTTGCAATTTTAGGATTGCCAACAAAATTCTGCATAAATATAGAAAAAGCTATTAAGTGATTTTTGTGATTAAACATATAACCGGCAAGATTACTTACACCGCTTAATGTTCCTGTTTTTGCCCTTACTTTTCTGTAAGCAGCAGAATTAAGCATTCTGTTTTTAAGTGTTCCATCATAACCTGAAATTGGAAATGTATTATAGAGCTTTACAAACAAATCTTCTTTTTCATAATAAAAATATTTTAGTATGGAAGTTATAAGTTCGGCAGAAACAAGATTGTAAAATGACAGTCCAGAGCCATCAACAATTTTGAATTTTTGCGGATTAAAATCAGCGAGTGTTATTAAACTATCAATTAAACGAATTCCATTTTTTGCATTACCTAACTTCTCAAAATAATTAAATGCAAGTGCCCTCAAAATTAATTCTGCTCCTAAATTATAACTCAATTTGTTTGTATAAACTAAAATTGTATCAATATTTCTTTCAAATGAAAAAATTTCTTCTGCATTATCGGGAACATTTTTAAACTCAACATTACCGCTGAAATCAATTCCATTTTCATTAAGCTTTTCGGCTAACAGTTTCAAAAAAAATTTTGCAGGGTTCACAACACTAAAACTTAATGTATCTTCTTTTGAAGTAATTGAAAGTTTGCCGGATACAAAAATTTTATCCTGTCTATTCAGTTTGCTGCGTGTAATAACAAAATCAGAAGTATCTAAATTTGTAGTTAATGATGTATTAGTTATAACGAAATAATTTGTTCGGGGAATTATTTCTATTTGAGCAGGTTCTCCAACATTTGAAGGTTTATAAACTATTTTGAAAGAATTGCCATTGATTGACAGAGGTGATAAATAAGCAGCAAAAGGATACGGGTCATCATCCCACATCCAGCCTTCGCCCCAGTATAAAGAATCAATCAATGAGATATCGCCATAAAGATTACCTGATATTTTTTTAATACCATATTTTTTAATTTCTTTAACCAGAGAATCTAAATCACTCAAAGAAAATAATGGGTCACATCCTCCAAGAACAAATAAATTTCCTTTGCAAATAGAATCTTCAATTTCACCATCATAATAAATACTGGTTTTAAATTTATAGTCATTTAAAAAAAGAAGTGCGGCACCGGTAGTTAAAATTTTCTGAAGCGAAGCAGGACGCAAGAGTAATTTTTCATTTTTTGAATAAAGTCTTTTGTTTTCTGTTAAATCATAAATATCAACTGCAGCAATTGTTGAAGAAAAAAATTCGTCCGTGAACAAACTATCAAGTGATTTTGAGAGATTGTTTGATTCTAACTGTGCAAAAGAGAAGTTCTGCTTTAGAGAAATAAATGTGATTAAAAATAGAAATAAAATTTTTTTGTTCATTTATGAAAAATATTCTCTTTCTCTGAACTCTACACCAAGTTCTTCAGTAACAAATTTTTTTGCTGCTAATGAATCAACTTCGCTAAGTCCTACAATTGTCATAATAACCCGAGAATACTTTTTTGCTTTTTTAGCAAAGTCAACCATTTCTGCATGCATAGATGGATCAACACGCATTAATTTACCATATTGAACCGGGTCAATAGAATTTAAGCTAATCGAAACAACATCAATCAATCCTTCAAGTTCCGGGGTAATATCTCTTTTGTTAATATAATTTCCGTGACCATCTGTATTTAATCTTGTTACACCACCATTATCTTTAACATACTTTGCAATTTTTTTAACAATATCCCATCTAATTGTAGGTTCACCATAACCACAAAAAACAATCTCTTTATATTTCTTTGGGTCCCCAATTTCTTTTATGTAAGCTTCTGCATCTGGTTCTTCTGATTTTTTCATTTTTAAGTTGTAACCATTTATAACTGCATCTCCTTTTCTATCGCAGAAAATGCAGTCGGCATTACATCTGTTCGTAACATTTATGTAAAGAGAATTTCCAATTTTATAAGTAATGCTCAATTCTGGTTTTTTCCCTATATGAAATAATTTATAAACATTGTAAGAAGTTGCTCTGGCAACATCTTCAACAGTAAGATTTTGAATTTCAGCAATTTTTTCTGCAATAAAATGAATATAAGCAGGTTCATTTCTATTGCCTCTGTGTGGAACAGGAGTCATAAATGGTGAATCTGTTTCAAGAAGAATATTCTCAATAGAAATGCTCGAAACAATTTTTCTTAAATTTTCTGCTTTGTTGAAAGTAATATTTCCTGTAAAAGAAATAAAATGATGCATTTCAATTAACTCTTTAGCATTTGATATTGAACCTGCAAAACAATGATACTGTGCTCTTAATCCAGAATCTTTATACTTGCGGGCTATTTGCATTATATCTTCATTAGCGTCTCGATTATGAATAATAACAGGCAATTTCAATTTTAATGCAAGTTGAATCTGTTCTTCAAATGCTTTTATTTGAATATCACGCGGAGAAAAATCATAATAATAATCAAGACCAATTTCACCAATTGCTACTACTTTTTTATTACCTGCAAGTTCTTCCAGTTTATTAATAATGCTATCATTCCATTCTTTGCTGTCGTGTGGATGAACACCTACTGCTGCATAAATGTTGTCATACTTTTCAGCAAGTTCTATTGCCTGTTGAGACGAAACTAAATCTGTAGCAGGAACTATTATTGAATTAACTCCGGATTCTTTTGCTCTTTGAATTACCTGCTCAACTTCACCATTGAAATTTGGATAGAACAGGTGAGCGTGTGTATCTATGAACATATGATTTTTCTTATAATTTTCAGTAAATGCTATTTAGTAATTTTTAACAAAAACAATTTTATAGAATTTTTGATTCAACTTATTAGAGAAAATATTTAATAAACTTCTCCTATCACTATGCCTGTTTCATTTATACTTTTGCTAAGTTCTAAAACTTTATCCACTTCATTTTTATTTACTATTGCTACCAATCCAATTCCAAGATTGAATACTTCTCTCATTTCTTCATCATCAATATCACCAGTTTTTTTAATCAATTGAAATATTACAGGAATTTCCCATGCTTCCCAATCAATTTTCATTTTTAAATTTTCTGGGATTACTCTCTTCGTATTGCCTACTATTCCACCACCAGTAATATGTGAAAATGCTTTTACAGAAATATTTTCTTTCAATAAATTTATCAATGACAAATAAGATTTGTGAATTTTTAATAATTCTTCACCAAGTGTATTACTAAGTTCATCTAAAAAATCATTTAATTTGAATTTATCAAGCAAGACTTTTCTTGCAAGTGAATATCCATTTGTATGTAAACCATTCGAAGGAAATCCAATTAATACATCTTCTTTTTGAACATTTCTGCCGTCAATAATTTTATCCTGTTCTACAAAACCGACAATAGTTCCTGCAACATCATATTCATCTTCTGCATAAATGCCTGGCATTTCTGCTGTTTCGCCGCCAATTAAAGCAACATTATTTTCTTTGCAGGCAATTGAAAATCCTTTAATAATTTGTTCGGCTTTTTCAGGAATTAATTTACCAAATGCAATATAATCCATAAAATATTGGGGCTCTGCTCCACAAACTGCAATATCGTTGACACAGTGATTAACCAAATCCTGACCAATAGTATCGTGCTTATTCATCATCATGGCAATTTTAATTTTCGTTCCTACACCATCAACACTTGAAACAAGAACTGGATTGTTCCATTTTTTCAAATCAATTTTATAAAAAGCTCCAAAATGGCCAATGCCGTGCAAAACATTTTGATTGAACGTAGATTTAGCAAGTAACTTAATTCTATCTACAGTATTTTCTCCTGCTTGTATATTTACGCCGGCATCTTTATAACTAAGTCCCACTAAATCCTCTAAATTTTTTATAACAAATATAAGAATATTAATCCCGAATTATAAGTTAACCTTTTCATAATGATAAAATTTTCATTGTTCACTATAACTCTATTAAATTTTTTTACGATAAGCTAAAAACAATTTGCGTTAACTTGAAACTTTAAGACAAATCAAGTTGTCTTATGCGACGCTTTGAAGAGTTAATCATCTAATCTGAAAAATTGTCAAAATTTTGATATTTTTGAAGCCACGATTAGGATGGATAAGTGTATGCAGGATTATCAATTAAAAGACAGGGAAAAAGCCATACTTAGATTTGTAATACACCAGTTTATTTTGACAGCAAGTCCTGTAGGCTCAAGAAATATTTCGAAGAAATATAATATTGGTTTATCGCCTGCTTCAATTAGAAATATTATGGCGGATTTAGAAGAGTTAGGGTATTTAGACCACCCTCACACTTCAGCTGGAAGAGTGCCTACAGACAAAGGATACCGAGTTTATGTGGATTCATTAATGGATCCGCCAAAACTTGATTCACAGACTAAACAACTTATAGATATTAATTTAAGTCATGCTCCAAGCGAAACAGAAGAACTGCTTAAAATAACAACAAACATTTTGAGCGATTTAACAAATCAGCTTGCAATGGTCACTTATCCAAAATTTGAGCAGGCAGTTCTTGAAAAAATTCAGATTGTCCAGCTTTCTTCTACGAGAATTCTTGTTGTTGTTACTGTAAAATCTGGATTAATAAGAACCATTACACTGGAAATTGATGCTGAAGTTAAAGAAGACCAGCTGGCTGTGGTTCAACATCTTTTGAATGAAAAATTATCTGGCTTAAAATTTTTTGAAATTAGAAATACAATTGGCGAAAGAATTAAAGATTTCGACAAAGAAATTTATAGACCAATTATTAGAGTTTTTCTTGATTCTGTTGACAGAATTTTTACAGATATACCAAGTGATAAAGTTGTTGTATCAGGAGCTAAAAATATTCTCAAACAACCTGAATTTGCAGACCATGAACAGTTCCAAAGCATAATTGAACTAATTGAAAATAAAGACATTATAATTCATATACTCGACAAAAAACCTCCTGCAAAAAATGATGATGTTCTTGTAACAATTGGAGAAGAAAACAAAGATGAAAAGTTTTCTGATTATAGTATGATTACAAAAGAATATAAGATTGGCGATTTGCAGGGAACTGTAGGAATTATGGGTCCGAAACGAATGGATTATTCAAAAATTATTGCTGCTGTTGTTTATGTTGCACAACAGCTTTCTGAAGAACTAACTAAACAAAGATAATATGAGGAAAAAGAAAAAGACTATGGAAGATAAAACACTTCAAGAACAAAACAATCAAGCTGAATTATCGAACGAACAGAAAGAGAATGAACAAAAAGAAATTGAAGCTCAGGAAAATCTAAGCCAAACAGAGGATTCTTCAATTCAATTTGATTTACTTGAAAAACAAATCAAAGAATTAGAAGAAAAAATTTCGGAGCTTGAAAAAAACAACAGTGAATTAAAAGATGCATTTTTAAGAAAAGCAGCTGAATTTGAAAATTATAAAAGAAGAACCGAAAACGACCAGCTCAATTTAATTAAATATGCTGCTGAACCATTTATAAAAAGCATTCTCACAGTTTATGATGACCTTGAAAGGTCTCTAAGTCATATTAATGGCGATAATAATTTTGAATCATTAAAAAAAGGTTTGGAACTTATTTATGATAAATTCACAAAAATTCTTAACTCTCATGGAATAAAGAAAATTGATGCCATTGGTCAACCTTTTAATGTTGAACTTCACGAAGCTTTAATGCAAAAACCAGCTGAAGGCGTTCCGCCTCATACTGTTCTTGAAATTTTAGAACATGGTTATATTTATCAGGATAAAGTGATTCGTCATGCAAAAGTTGTTGTAAGTTCAGATACAACATCACAAGAAAATAATTCTGATTCACAAAACAATAATCAAGGATAGAAATTATGGCTAAAAGAGATTATTACGAAGTATTAGGTGTAAGCAGAGATGCAACAGAAGAAGAAATAAGAAAGGCTTATAGAAGACTTGCAATGCAGTATCATCCGGATAGAAATCCCGGCAATAAAGAAGCAGAAGAAAAATTTAAAGAAGCTGCAGAAGCATACGAGGTTCTTAGCAATGCAGAAAAAAGAGCTAAATACGATAAATACGGACATAGCGGATTACGAGGTGGAGAAGATTTCCATGGTTTTGAAAATGTTAATGATATATTCAGTCACTTCTCTGATATTTTTGGAAGTGCTTTCGGAGGTTCTTCAATTTTTGATGACTTCTTTGGAACTTCTACATCTCAAAGAACACAAAAGAAAACCGCAGGAACTCCCGGTTCTGATCTTAAAATAACTCTTAAACTTACACTCGAAGAAATTGCAACAGGAACTACAAAGAAAGTAAAAATCAAAAAATATATAAAATGTGATACATGTGGTGGAACAGGAGCTCGAGCTTCTTCTGGTTATAAAACATGTTCGATGTGCAATGGAACAGGTGAAATCAGACAGGTATCGAGGTCTATATTTGGACAGTTTGTAAATATCACAACATGCAAAAATTGTGGTGGAACTGGAAAAGTAATTTCAGAACCCTGTCCAACTTGTTCAGGTGATGGAAGAGTTTATGGTGAAACTACTATCAAAATCAATGTGCCTGCAGGAGTTCATGACGGCAGTTATATGACTTTAAGAGGCGAAGGTAATGCAGGCAAAAATGGCGGTCCTGCTGGTGATATAATTGTAGTTTTCCAAGAACTTCCTCATCAATACTTTACAAGAGATGGAGACAATGTTATTTATGAATTATTCATAAGTTTTCCTGAAGCTGTATTAGGAACTGAAGTTGAAGTTCCAACTTTAACTGGAAAAGCAAAATTAAAAATTGAACCAGGAACTCAGCCAGGAAAATATCTTAAGATGCGTGAAAAAGGAATTCAACATCTTAATAGTCATGGTGCTGGTGACCAGCTTGTAAAAATTAATATTCATGTTCCTAAAAATATTACTGCAAAAGAAAGAGAATTGCTCAAAGAACTTCAGAAAATGCCAAATATAAAAGTGGGCGAATAAATTTTTCCCAATCTTTGAATAGTCGAGGTAAACTATCGACCTTTTCAAAAAAATATCAAGAAAATTTGGCTTTACTGAATTAGAATCAAAAGTAATTATATTTCTTTTGATTGCGCTTTTTGCCGGTGCTGCAATAAACTTTTTAAAAAACAACAGAAGTAAAAATTTTCTCGAATATAATTATTCAAAAGACGACAGCCTTTTTTATGGCAATCAACTTTTTCAAAATGACTCTGCAAAAAAATATGTAAATCTGGGAGTTGATTATCAACGGGAACTTTTAGATTTTAGCAACGAAAAATTAAAAGAAAATATAAATAAAGAGAAAAAAGACAGTCTCAGATTAATAAATATCAACTCGGCAAATTTATCAGAGCTAATAAGTTTACCGGGAATTGGTGAAAAAACAGCTGCTGAAATTATTAATTATAGAAAAAATAACGGAGCATTTAATAACATAAATGATTTGCTGAAAATTAAAGGTATTGGCAAATCAAAATTAGATAAAATAAAAAGTAGAATTACATTTAAGTAAATCTTTTTGGAGGAAAAATAATGAACCCAAAGTCAGAACCATGGTATATTCACGCTATCTTATATGTAATAATTGCTGTTTTGGTGTATGTATTAATAAGAGTTGCATACATAGATCCAAATGAAATTATTGAAAAAGAAAAATATTACAAACAAGAATCAAGACTTAGAATGTCTAATCTTCGTGCAGCAGAAAAATTGTGGGAAGCAAAGTATGGAAAATTTACAGACAATCTTAATGACCTGATTAATTTTCTAAAGACTGACCCAAGTGTAAAAAAAGCTATGGAAGGAGTTGATTCAGTTACGGGTAAATCAACAAATCCATTTGTTAAATTATCTGATGGTAATTTGGTCTGGGATTCTATTACTCACTCGCCCAAATCAGGCAAACCATACATTGTTATGGTAGATACATCAGTTATTGCAGATACTATAATTGATAGACGTGGCAGAATAATTAAGATTGATTCAACTAAAACAATTGGACAAAGATATTTTATTCAATGTCCTGATGGTTATGGAACAATTGGCGACCTTAGAAGCGATGCTTTGAAAAATACTGCATCATGGGAATAAAATTGCTTGAGTCAATGTGTTTGAAAATCATATTGGCATAAATTTAACTGAAACCAAATTTCAACTTGTAGAGGTTAGCTATAAACAAAATTCATTTTATCTGGAAAATGTAGACCAGATAATTTTCAAAGAAAATTTAAGCCCTTCTTTTATGAAGGGCTTAAATTCTAATAATGAATCTAAACTGATTGCAAATCTCCAGGAATCTTTCAACAAAATCATTTCAAAAAAAAATCCTGTTTCAAAATATATTTCATTCTCACTGCCAGACGAGTTCTTTTTTATTTTCGAGATACCATTCGACCCAATTTTAACGAGAAAAGATTTAATTGAGCATTTCAAGTGGGAATTGTCAGTTTTATTTCCATATTTAGATAGCAATGAATATCTCATTCAACATATTGAAGTAAATAAAACCTCCGTTCGACGGGAAGAATATGCAATCATTTTTTCACTAAATAAAAAAATCGTAAATGCAATAAATAAATTTTGCAAATCAAACAATCTTGAGTTAAAATACATTGATAATGCTCATCTTTCTTCGACTGCTTTCCTGCATTTATTAGAAAGCACAAACGAAGAAAATATTACATTCAGTTTTTATATCGACCAAAACTATTCTTCATTTGCTGCAATCCAAAACAAATTTCCCTTTTACTTCAAAGTGATTGATACATTAAAAATATCAGATAGTATTAATGAAATATTTTCACATCTTTCGAAATATGGCATTACATATAATTCTGCAAATCAAATAATAATTTGTGGACAAAGTATTACCGATGAAGCAATTTTAAAACTGGAAGAAAAGTTTAATCAGAAATTAAAAAAAATTAATCCGTTTGAGCGATTGAAAATAGAAGAATCATTAAAGAAAAATCCTTTTTATACATCACAATTCAACTCATTCACAGCTGCAGCTGGAATGGCATTAAGAGTTATATGAGAATAATTTCTGGAATATATAAAGGACGAACAATAAAATTCCCGAACTCAAAACTTGTGCGTCCAACAACAGATAAAGTCAAAGAATCTTTATTTAACTACTTGAGCAATCAAATAGACTTTGAAGGAATAAAAGTGTGTGATATTTATGCCGGCTCTGGTTCTCTTGGATTAGAAGCATTAAGTCGAGGTGCAGAAGAAGTTCATTTTGTCGAAAAAGATTTTTTTGTTGTCAAAGTTTTAAAAGAAAACATTTCTTCTCTTAATGCAGAAAGTAAATGCAAGATATTCAAAACAGAAGCATTAAGATTTTCGAAAATGAAAAATCATGAAAGATATAATTTAATTTTAGCAGACCCTCCATTTTTTAAAGATGATATTCACTTTGTTGTTCACAATTTACTCGAACGAAACTTTTTAAGTGAAAATGGAATTTTATTAGTTGAAAGGTCTATTCAAACAAAAGAAAAAGACATTGAAAACTTTCAGTGCGAACCTTTCAAAAAAATTGGAGATAGTTTAATTTACTTGTTCAGAAATAAATCATAATAAAACTTTTTCAAACATTAAGAGAGATTATTATGGCAAAAGTAATTTATCCAGGAACATTTGATCCAGTAACTAATGGTCACATTGATATTGTAAAAAGAGCAAGTGAACTTTTTGACGAAGTTGTTGTAACTGTGGCTCGTAATCCAATGAAAACTGCATTGTTTACGGTTGATGAAAGATTAGAAATGTTGAAAGAAAGCCTGAAAGATTTCAAGAATGTTGTTGTTGATTCTTTTGATGGACTTGTGGTTGACCACGCAAAGCAGGTTGGTGCAGTTGGAATAATAAGAGGATTAAGAGCAGTAAGCGATTTTGAGTATGAATTTCAAATGGCATTAATGAACAGAAAATTAGCTGGGGATATTACCACAATTTTATTAATGCCTCATGATAAATACACTTACTTAAATTCCACAATTGTGAGAAACCTTGCTCAGTTTCATGGTAATGTGTCAGAATTTGTTCCGCCAATAGTAGAAAAAAAACTAAGAGAGAAATTTGGTTATTAAAACAGTTTTACGGCTAATAATCTAAACTATTTTCATTTGGTATGATGAGTTAAATAATTCAGGAACATCAAAATTCAATAAAAATTCTTTAATTCTTTTTTCTGCTAATTTCACATAATTCTTATTTATTTCATAACCAATATAATGTCTGAACGATTTAATAGCTGCAATAGCTGTTTGTCCGCTTCCCATGAATGGGTCTAATACCACCTCATCTTTAAAAGTATAAAGCTGTATTAGTCGATAAGGCAATTCTACGGGAAAAGGTGCGGGATGACCAATCTTAGTAGCAGGTTCAGCTGAAAAAGTCCACACACTTTTAGTAAATTCAAGAAATTCTTCTTTTGAAATAGTACTTTCTCTGCCGCAGTTTTCTCTTGAAAAATTACCTTTCGAAAAAATTAAAATATATTCATGTATGTCCCTTAAAGTAGGATTTTTAGCTGAAAGCCAGCTTCCCCACGCTGTAGATGGACTTCCACTCGAAGCTTTATTCCAGATAACTTCCCCTCTCATTAAAAAACCCAGACTTAACATATCCTCAATTATAAAAGTATGAAGTGGTATGTAAGGTTTTCGTCCTAAATTAGCAATGTTAATACATGCTCGTCCTCCAGGAACAAGTACTCTTCTTACTTCTTTCCATACTTTTTTGAGAAATTCTCTATACTCATCCAAAGTGAGATTTTCATCATATTCTTTACCCACATTATAAGGTGGAGACGTAACCATTAAATGAATACTATTATCAGGTAATTCTTTCATACATACACTTGATTTACAAAATATCTTATCTAAATTATCATTAGATATTGGGGATTCTACATATTTTAAATTTTCTTCTTTTGGCAATCCCTCGTAAAGTTTACTTGAATAAAAAATTGTCGAGTCATGATTTATTCTTCCTGGAGAACCAAATTTACTAGTTTTAGTACCATTTTTTCTTTTATTCATTATCTAAAATTTCCTCCTTCCATAATTCAAGCCATTTATTGTAGGGATTAAATTTAATATCTCGCTTAATCCACATTATTGGAATCGCTAAAGTTTTATTATGATTAATCAATTTGTCTATTGCATCAGAAGAAAACTCAACCCCTCTTGGGTTTGTTCCTACTTTAGGTAGTTTAATATAATCTTTCCTACCAATATTTTCAAAAATTTCTATTTGTGCTTCAAGAGGAATAAAATATAAACCACCTTTACTATTCCAATTTATCTGAATAAGTATAATATCACACGTGGGATAATAATTTTCTAAAAAATATAATACTTTTCTTCTATCTACAGTCCATATTAATTTAATCCCTGTTAACTTTTTCCCTGTAATTGTTTTAATAGAAATTGGTTCATTAAATAATTTAACATCAACTTCAGGTTCAGTAACAGGAATTTGTATATTGACATTTTCTTCTCCAAACTTATAAATTAAGAGCGAAACAATTATCCTTTCCCTCAATGAACCTACTTCCATTCCAACTTTCTTAGCTCTTGAGCTTTCCAGTTCTGCTAACTGAAACATAAAGGGCAATTTATATTTTATCTTTTCAACAAGTTTTTCATCATCAAATATTTCAATAACTCTACTACTCATAAACAATTTTATACCCTACATTTCTTTTTCTGCAACAAGTATCTTACCTTCAACAAACAGGCCGTGTTCTAAATGTCTTTTTCTTATATAAACAATCCCATCTTCATTATGAGGTTCACCATAAACTGAGTGAACAGATTTTAAACCTCCCAGATACTTTCGGGCATCAGAAAGATAAACAAGGTCACCGGGTTCTGCAGCCATTTTATGCATATCTCTTTTTGAAAAGTTCAATATATCTTCATTGTCATCTTTAACTAACTTCCAGTGAACTTTTACAACTTCTCCTTCGCGTTCATTTAACTTTCTTCCTTTGAAATATTCTTTAGCTTTGTGAATAGACCATATTGTAAGTCCTTCTGTTTGCCGTTCAGCATCATATTTAACATAATGAGTTGAAATAAGTGCAACAAAGAACGAAGCAATTATTGTTGATGTCATTAAAAATCCAAGCGAAAAAGTTTCCAGTCTTAAAACAGCAACCAAAATATCAATTATAACAACAATTGCTGTAAATGCTATTATAGGATACATTATAAAATGTCTTTTAGAATTAATTATTGCATCTGAAAGTTTTCTTAACTGCCGCTGAAAAATTGTGGCAAGCACTGCAAGAGAAACACAAACAATTAAATTGTAAAGAGCACTCATGTAAGTGTATGGATGAACAGGGTCGTAAGGTGTTCCGTGTGCAATTGGTCTAATTAACTCATAAGGAAATCTATTTCCCAAAAGCATTAGTGATATTCCACCAATAACTGTTGTTATCAATCCAGCAGGTGTAAATTTTTTCCAGAATGCACCAAAGAAAATTGCAACCATTAATGGAGGTGTTAATGTAGCATGAAAGAATGCATGAGCTTGATAAACTGTCGGATATGATGCAAATGCATAAACAGCCAATACTCCAAGCAGCGTAATTACAATCGTAGAAATTCTTGCAATTAACATTGCTCTCTTTTCTTGAAGTCGTTCATTTCTGCTTAATTTATTAAGCCAGACTCTAATTGGTCTATCTACATCATTGATATAGATTGCAGAGGCAGCATTAAGAAGAGTGCTTACTGTTGACATCAAAGCGGCCGCAATAGCAGCAACCACAAAACCAAATACTCCTGGTCCAGTAAGTATATTTGAAACAACTATAAAAATTGAATCTGGATTTACATCAGGAGGAATAATTTTAGGGTTCATAACAGAAATTGCTTTTGCTACCCATCCACCGCCACCAACTACAACAGCAGAAATTGGAAGCATAAAAAGAATATTTACAGCTGCTGCTTTCCTTCCTTCATGAACATTTTTTGTTGCCATAAATCTCATTATCAATCCCATATTCATAAACAGAAATCCAACTGAACCTGCAATAGCATCTTCCCAGAATGTTCCTACAGAATTAAACTCAGCTGGTGAATTGAATCCTGCAAAAGGAAGTTTCCAGCTTGTGGGAAGCAAATGCCAGAACGAAGACCAGCCTCCGACATATGATACGCCAAGAAAGAATACTAACAATCCGGCTGAAAGCAAAATTATTCCCTGAACTAAATCAGTAAAAATAACAGCAGTCTGTCCACCAAAAGTTATATAAATCCCAGTAATTAATGCAGTAACCCAGATTAATCCCATTAAAGTGACGTGAATCTGAATACCAAAAATTGTAAAACTTTCAGGCATCAGCGGAAGAATTGCTTTTCCCATTGTAAGAAATCCAATTCCAACATAACCAATTAAATACAACAACTGAAGAATCGTAACCAGAAATCTGGCCGAAGGAGAAAATCTTCTTTCAAAATATTCAGGAATAGAACGAATTTTTGAATAAACTATGATTGGTAACCAGCCAAACATAAAGAAAGGTACGAAGAACCAATCATTTATGTATGACATCGAAGATGAAAAACCATATTTAAATCCCATAGCCGAATATTTCACAAAACTATGACTGCTAATACCTGTTGCAACAATAGACATTGCAATAAGCCACCAGCTGAATCTTCTTCCGCCAAAGAAAAAATCATTTGTGTCTTTATTATACTTTGCAAAATAAGAACCAAATAAAAGCATTGTTATCATGTAGATAACAAGAACTATCCAGTCGAGTTGTGTTCCAATATTATTTAATTGTGCCATATTAATCTCACAAGTAAAGTGCAGCAATTATTAGAAATGCATGGAGTGCCATAAAGTAAAAATATCCAAATATTAATACCTTCCACCAGAAGCGGTGTCGTTTCAATCTCATATCAAGTGCCTTAGTTTTACGGATTAATATTAAACCCGCTACAAAAAAAATTCCGCCTCCAACATATAAATAAATGAAAGGCAACCAGGAGTTAAAAAATGTCGGCATGCTGTAAAACCTAAAATTTTGTATGCCAAATTAGGAGGCTAAAATTTTATACGCAAATAAAATTTATATTTAATAATTCAGTAAAAAGGTGCTAATTATTTTTTCCCCATCAATGAAAATAAAGTTTACTCTTAATTGCATTTAATAAGCTGTGTATCTAAATTAACTTCCTAAAATTTAATGTTTTCTTTAAACGGAGGTTGATTTATATGGCGATGATGGCCAGAATGAGGAGTTTAGCTCCGTGGTTCATTCTTCTCGTTGGTGGTTTATTTGTTCTTTTCATGGTTATTTCAGATTCAAGAGTTCTGGAATTTTTAGGCCAGCGTTCTCAGAATGTTGGTTCTATTGAGGGAGAGGAGATTTCTTATCAAGATTTCTCCAATATGGTCGAAAGAGCTAAAGAAAATCAGGAAAGAATGACCGGCCAGCAAATTGACGAAAGTCAAATGGATTTCTTTAGAGACCAAGTCTGGGATGCAATTGTTACTCAAAAATTACTTCAGAAAAAAATTAAAGAATTTGGAATTGTCGTTACAGATGATGAAGTAAGAGAAGCTTTACTTGGTCCTAATCCCCCGGAAGAATTAAGGCGTCAATTTACAGATTCTGCTGGTGTATTTAACAGACAACTTTATGAACAGGCTCTTAGAGACCCCAGAAATAAACAAATAGTTCTCTATTACGAAGATATAATCAGAGAACAACTGCAGCAGCAAAAACTACAAGAATATTTATTTGCTTCAGTGGTAGTTGGCGATGAAGAAGTAAAAGAACATTTTATCAGACAAAACATCAAAATGCGGGCTGATTATGTTCTCGTAAATATCAATACAATTCCAGAAAATGAAATTAAAATTTCTGATGATGAATTAAAAAAATATTACGAGACTCATAAAGAAGATTACAAAATAGAGCCTTCCAGAAAACTTAAATATGTTCTTTTCCGTCGCCTGCCATCAAAGAGTGATTCAATTGGAATAAAAAATAATCTCGAAGCAATTGTCGCAAAAATTAAAAGCGATACAGCTTCGTTTAAGTCATATGTTCAGATTTATTCTGACCAGCCTTATAAAAGAGATACAATTTCTATTACTGCTCTTCCTGTTGAAGCAAGAAATATTCTTCTTAAATCCAACAAAGGCGATGTAATTGGACCAATTGCTACTTACGAAGGATATGTTGTTTATAAATTAATTGACAGAGTAAAATCAAAAAACGAAGCTGTTCGAGCTTCACACATTTTAGTTCGTTCAACAGGAAATGATAAAGAAGATTTTGACAAAGCAAATCAAATTTATAATGAATTAATAAAAGGAGCTGATTTTGCTACTGTCGCAAAATCAAAATCGAATGACCCGGGTTCTGCTTCAAACGGAGGCGATTTGGGCTGGTTCACAAAAGGTCAGATGGTTAAAGAATTCGAAGAAGCCTGCTTTAAAGGAAATATTGGAGTGATTCAAAAACCTGTTAAAACTGTTTATGGCTATCATATCATAAAAGTTACAGGCAAATTAAATGAAGATTTCGTAATCGAAAAAATTGTGAACAAAATTCAAATCTCTGGCTCAACATTAGATAAACTTTATCAGGATGCATCAGATTTTGCATATGTAGCAAAAGAAAATGGTTTTGAATCAGAAGCAAAACTGATGAAGTATGATGTAATTGAAACTCCACCTTTTACAGAAGATGCTATTGCAATTCCAGGCTTGGGTGTAAACAAAGCTCTGGTTAAATGGGCATTCGAAAACGGACTTGGCGAAGTAAGTGATGTGTTCAAAGTTCCAGCAGGTTATGTAGTGGTCAAAATCTCTGATGTTACAAAAGCCGGATTTAAAGACTTTAATGAAGTTAAAAATATTGTAAGAGCAAAAGTGCTTCAGGAAAAAAGATTTGAAAAAGCTCTTTCTATAGCAAAACAAATTCGAGCAAAATTAGGTGATAACGGCGATAAACAATTAGCCTTAACCGTATGGGATAAAGCACGCGTTGATTCTACAGCTGAATTTACATCAGCAGGCTCAATTCCAAATCTTGGGATTGAATATGCATTTGCAGATTATGCTCTAAAGGGCGAACTAAATAAATGGTCACAGCCAGTTAAAGGAAATATGGGGGTTTATTTAATAAATGTAAGATACAGAACAAAATTTGACCCCAATACTTATGAACTTCAAAAACTTGCAATAAGAAGAGAACTTGCACAGAACAAAAAAGCTTATTTGCTTAATCTTTGGCTACAGGAAATTAAAAAACAAGCCAACATTGTAGATAACCGACATCTGTTTTATCGATAAAAATTATAACACCAAAATTCAAAGCCGTGACTAAAACTCACGGCTTTTTTATTATTCTCTTTACCATTTCCCTCAAATAAAAAAATAATTACATTTAAGAAAAATAATTTCAGCTGTTACCCTGATTATGCTTAATAAGAGCCTGATAATACTTTGTTTATCATCTACATTAATTTGTTCACAAGTAATTTCGAAATTCGATTTTACGATTAATTACAATTACACAAACACTTCAAAATTATTTCTACAACCCAAATCTTCTGATTTAATTGTTAGGACAACTTATAATGAATTGGAGGACATTTATAGTTTTTCCGGGGAAGTTCGTTTTCAAATTTTTGAATCCCTTTACACAGGCTTATGGTTAGAAACAATGAAAAAAACTTTTACCAACAAAAATTTTAATCTTGGAAGCATAAGCATTGACATCAATGATGGATACCGGATAATTCCTTTAGAATTAAGTCTATATTATTTTCTTCCTTTTTCAACAGAAAAATTCAAATTTTATATGGGAGGAGGATTTGGATTTTATTTTGGTAAAAGTCTTCGTCAGTTCGAAAATATCTCGGCAATAAATGATGGAGCTAATATTGGCTACGGCATTCAAGTTTCTGTTTTAATGGAATATCTAATTTATGATTTTCTTTTTATAAGAACTCAAATGAGATTTCGCGACCCTGAAATTGAATTGAACAGCAAATATTCAAGCAATTCTTTTACATACAAAAACAGAACTTATTACATTCACTCACAAAATTTTACTACAAAAGTTAATGTTGATGGAATTACTTTTTCAATCGGGATTGGTTTTCGTCTTTAATTTCAATTAATGTAAGGTAAGATAAGTTTATTTATATTTGCCAATAAATTTTTGTAAAAAGTATGCGCATTTATTTAACAGGATTTATGGCAAGTGGAAAAAGCACAATTGGACCAATACTCTCCAATGTGCTTGGATTAGATTATTACGACCTTGACCAGGAAATTGAAGAACACGAGAAATCTACTATCGTAGAAATATTTGAAAAAAAAGGAGAACCTTATTTCCGAAATCTCGAAAGCGAGATTCTCAAAAAGTTAATTCAAAAAGACAATGTTGTGATTTCTCTTGGAGGAGGAACTATAACATTTCCTCAAAATTATGAACTAATGAAAAACACTGGCAAAATTGTTTATCTTAAAGTTTCTCCTGAAGAAATTTACAAAAGACTTAAGAGTAAAACCGACAGACCATTATTCCGTGAATTTGTATTAAACGAAACTCCAAAAGAAGAATTCATAAAAAGAATTAACGAACTGCTCGAAAAAAGAAAACCATTTTACGAAAAAGCAGATTTAATAATTGAAACCAATTTAACACCAATTGGAATAACCGTAGATAATATTGCAAAAAAAATAATGAGAATAATAAATGAAAAAGATTGATATAAAAATTCCGAACAATCCTTATCAAGTTTTCATTGGCAGCGGTATCTTCAATAAACTTGCTGATTTTGAAATTATCAAAACCAATAAAAATTTTTTTCTTGTTGTTGATAAAAACCTTTATCTGAACCATCAAGAAATTATTTCTTTATTTTATGAAAAACTTAATGGCAAAAAATTTCTTCATGTATACGAAGCAACAGAAGAAAACAAATCTTTTAACTCACTTAAAAAAATTTTTTCTCAATTAATTAAAAATAATTTTGGAAGAGATACATTATTGATTTCAATTGGCGGAGGAATAACCGGCGACATTGCTTCGTTTGCTGCATCAACTTATTCAAGAGGAATAAAATACATTCAGGTGCCAACAACTTTGCTATCTATGGTAGACAGTTCTGTTGGAGGAAAAACCGGAATTAATTTCGGCAACACAAAAAATATTATTGGTTCATTTTATCAGCCAGAATTAGTATTGATTGATACAAATTTTCTAAAAACTCTTCCTCGTGATGAAATAATTTGTGGATTGGGAGAAATTGTAAAATATGGTTTACTAATCGACGATGACTTTTATAATGAAATAAAAAATAAACTTCAAAAACTTTTTGATATTAACAGCAATGTTATTGAAGATGTAATTAAAAAATGTGTTCAATTCAAAGGTGACATTGTAAAAAATGATGAAAAAGAAAAATCGGGTTTAAGAAAAATTTTAAATCTTGGTCATACTTTTGCTCATGCAATTGAAATTGAACAAAAACACAATATAAAACACGGACAGGCTGTAATTGTTGGACTTGCCTGTGCACTTCATCTTTCAAACAAATTAAATCTTCTCAATGATTTCAGGCTTGAAGCATACCTCCCTCTGCTTATCAAATTTTCTGATTCAATTGATATCCAAAAATATAATCCAAACAAACTTTATGATATCATGAAACGAGACAAAAAGAACAAGGATGCCAAGATTAAATTTGTGCTGTTGAAAAAAGCAGGTCAATTAGTCATAGATGTTGAAGCCAACAAAGAAGATGTTATCTATGCATTGAATAATGGAATTCAATATTACAAAGCCTAATTTATGCTGATAAAAAAATTTTCCATTTCAATAATCTTGCTTTATTTCTTAAGCTACATTGCAATTCATTCACAAGTGAATGAAATAAGAGCCATCTGGATTGCAACCAATCACAGATTGGACTGGCCACCTCCAACTTTTAATATTGAAGTTCAGAAAGAAGCATTAAAAGAAATTTTTGACAGCGTTAAATCAAAAAATCTAAATACAATTTATTTTCAGGTAAGAAGTAATGGAACAGTTTTATTCAAATCTTCTTTCGAACCTTTCTCTTTATATATTGATGGAAAAGGTGGAATGCCTTATGACCCGCTTCAATTTGCTATAGAAGAGGCACATAAAAGAGGTCTTGAAATTCATGCGTGGATAAATACTGTGCAGGTTTTTGCAGGAAGTGAGTTAAATGTAATAAATAATCCAAATCACATTATTCAAAAAAAGCCTGAATGGATTGTTGAAGACATTAAAAATAATTCAAAGTCATATTGGTTAAATCCAGGTTTGTTAGAAGTAAGAGAATATCTTTCCAATCTGATAAAAGAACTTGTTGAAAATTATGATGTTGATGGAGTTCATCTGGATTATATTCGTTATCCGGGAAAAAATTTTAATGATGATTCAACTTTCAAATTATATGGAAAAAATTTATCCAGAGATGAATGGAGAAGAAAAAATATTACGGATTTAATTTCATTAATCAATAAAAAAATCAAAGCTGTCAAACCAAACATTCAGCTTGGAGCTACACCAATTGGTATTTACAAAAATCACAAAGGAATGAATGGATGGGAAGGATTTTATGAAGTTTATCAGGATACTAAAGACTGGCTTAAAAAAGGAATTATTGATTATATAACACCACAAATTTATTGGTCTTTTGATGATAAATATCAATTCGATATTCTTGCCAAGGACTGGGTTGAAAATTCTTACGGCAAAAAAGTTATAATTGGAATAGGTGCATTTAAAGATGCGGTCAAAAATGAAATAGAAAGAATGATTGAATATTCAAGAAAGATTGGTGCTGATGGTGTGGCATTTTTCCGATATTCGAGCATAAAAGATTATAAATTTCTTGCTTTTAATGATAATGTATCATTAACAAAATTAGAATCGAACAAGAATAACCAGATAAAAAATAAAGCAGAAAATAATTACACTCAGGAGAACAATAAATTTGAAGACATTACTCTTGCAGAAAATTTTTCTTCTTTTAATAATCAATTTTTAAAACCAACACTTATAAAAAAGTCAAACAATTATTCAGAAATAATAATTTATTCTGAGTCAGATGATGAAATTATTGTAAAGGGAGAAACAGAAAGAAATAACGATGAAACTCTTTTGAAAACTAAAATCAAGCAGGGTAAAAATGTCATAGAATTAAAGATAAATATTGAAGATTATAAAACTATCTTTTTGATATTTCAGAAAACAAATAAACTAATGAGATTAAAATTATAAAATATAATTAAGCACAAAACAGGGAATAAAATGAAAAAGAAGAAAAAAAATTTATTATTTCAGATTGGAGTTGTATTGTTAATTTTATCATTTGCTGTTTATTTAATTATATCGAATATTGTATTTAACAAAGAAAAAGTAAATTCAGAATTAGAAAAAGCTATGACTGCCAAAGCAGCATATTCATTTACAAAAGAAGGGGAACTTACTTTTGTAAATAAAAATGGAGAATTGATTTCAAAACTTGATATTGAAATTGCAGATGATGATGAACAAAGAATGACAGGTTTAATGTTTCGAGATAAAATGGAAGAAAATCAAGGAATGCTATTCATCTTTCCATATGAAGCTCCCCAATCATTCTGGATGAAAAACACAATGATTCCGCTTGATATGATTTTTATTAATTCTAAACTGGAGATTGTGAAAATTCATAAAAACACCACACCTTATTCCGAACAATCATATTCTTCAGTTAAACCATCACAATATGTAGTTGAAGTAATTGGTGGGTATACAGATAAATTTGGAATTAAAGAAGGTGACAAAATTGTATGGCGAAGAGATTAAATAAAATAACCCTCTGCGATATTTCACAGAGGGTTATTCTAAA